>Ga0315901_10000644_pt1 | contig 51207 bp, 46 predicted proteins | sample LakEriMetagenome_10_FD_203761 | JGI IMG/M metagenome (GOLD analysis project Ga0315901, IMG submission 203761) | Freshwater fungal communities from buoy surface, Lake Erie, Ohio, United States - Buoy 2 MA116 | ecosystem: Environmental > Aquatic > Freshwater > Lake | place: USA: Lake Erie, Ohio... | reverse complement strand
CGCGGACGTAGGCGGTGGCCGCATCACCTGCGACGGCGACACCGCAGGGGTTCGCGTGCTTCACGATGACGCACGCCGGATCGTCGAAGCGGTGCACGAGCCGCCACGCGGCCTCGGTGTCGTACAGGTTCAGGTAGCTGAGCTCCTTGCCGCCGTGCTGGACGGCGTCGTCCCACCAGCTGCGGGCACCGTCGGCCACGTAGCGGGCGCCCTGCTGGTGCGGGTTCTCGCCGTAGCGGAGCACCTGCCGGCGCGTGAGCGACAGCTGCAGCGCGGGCGGCAGCACGTCGCCGCCGCCGTCGCCGAGCTCGTCGCCGCTCGCGTCGAACCAGTTCGCGATCTGCGCGTCGTACGCCGCGATCGCGACGAACGCATCGCGGGCGAGACGGCGCCGCGTGGGGGCCGACACCGAGCCACCGGAGCGGATCTCGTCGAGCACCGGCCCGTAGTCGGCCGGGTCCACCACGACGGCGACGTGCGCGTGGTTCTTCGCTGCGGCGCGCACCATGGCCGGACCGCCGATGTCGATCAGCTCGATGCTCGGATCGGACGCGAACGGGTAGAGGTTCACGACGACGAGGTCGATCGGCTGGATGCCGTACTCGGCGAGGTCGGCCTGGTGGCTCGGCTTCGTCGGGTCCGCGAGGAGTCCGCCGTGCACCTTGGGGTGCAGCGTCACCACACGGTGGTCGAGGATCGCCGGCACGCCGGTGAGGTCTGCGAGGTCGGTGGCAGGGACGCCCGCCTCACCGATCGCGCGGGCCGTGCCACCGCTGCTCACGATCGTCCAGCCCAGCCGGTGCAGTCCGTCGGCGAGCTCGACGATGCCGGTCTTGTCGTAGACGGAGAGGAGCGCGATGGGCATGCGGCCGAGGGTAGGCGGCTCGCCCGGTCGCCTCGGCGCCGTCTTGACAAGGTGTACGTTTCGCGCCGGGCGCGATCGCGCCCGCGCGGAACGTATCGCCGACACCGGCGGCACCATGCGGAGGGAGGACACTCATGGACAAACGGATCTCGGTCGCGAACCTCGTGATGCTGGCGGGGGGTGCGGTGACGCTGCTGTTCTCGTTCTTCTCGTTCTTCTCGTACGGGGACGACGGGGTGTCGGCGTGGAGCACCGACGGTGGAGCGTTCGTGACGACGATCCCGGCGATCCTCGCCATCGCCATGATCGGTGTGAGCGTGGCCGAGTTGGCCGGGGCCAAGCTGCCCGACCAGGTGCTCACCTACTCGGTCAACCAGATCAAGGGCACCTGGGGCATCGCCGCCGCCGGCATCATGCTCGCCTGGATCACCACCGACGGCGACAAGGGCATCGGGTTCTGGTTCATGTTCATCGGCTCGTTCGCGATGGCGGCGGGCGCCGTGATGGCGCTGCTCGGCAAGGGCACCGACATCGTCGACCTCTCCAAGCTCGGTGGGGCGACCACGTCCAGCACGTCCGGCACGTCCGGCACGTCCAGCACGTCCGGCACGTCCAGCACGTCCGCACCGCCGCCCCCGCCGCCCCCGCCGCCCGGGGCGAGCGCACCGCCCCCGCCCCCGCCGCCGCCCCCCGGTCCGTCCGCACCGCCGCCGCCCCCGCCGATGCGCTGACGACCCGGACCCGGATCCCGCTCACGGACCGCTGGAACGACACGAGCCCCGCCTCACGGCGGGGCTCGTGTCGTTCCTGGCGTCGGACGCGTACGAGCCGCGTCGCGGAGGTCGGGTCGGGATCAGCCCTTCAGGGCGGCGACGATCTCGGCCATCAGGTCGCCGGCCTCGGTCGGGTTCTGGCCCACCTTCACGCCGGCGGCGGCGAGCGCCTCCATCTTGCCCTTGGCGGTGCCCTTGCCACCCGAGGTGATGGCGCCGGCGTGGCCCATCTTCTTGCCCTCCGGGGCGGTCACACCGGCGATGTAGGCGCTCATCGGCTTGGTGACGTTGGCCTTGATGAACTCCGCGGCCTCCTCCTCGGCCGAGCCACCGATCTCACCGATCATGATGATCGCGTGGGTCTCGGGGTCGGCCTGGAACTCGCGCAGGCAGTCGATGAAGTTCGTGCCGGGCACGGGGTCGCCACCGATGCCGACGCAGGTGCTCACGCCGATGCCGCGCTGCTTCAGCTCGTACAGCGCCTGGTACGTGAGCGTGCCCGAGCGGCTGACGATGCCCACGTTGGGGCCCGACGCCGTCGGCAGCTCGGCGATCTCCCCGGCGGTGATGCCGATGTTGCACTTCCCGGGGCTGATGATGCCCGGGCAGTTCGGGCCGAGCAGGCGTGTGTCGGGGTAGTCGCGGACGAGGGTGTTGTAGACCTTCGCCTCGTCCTGGGCCGGGATGCCCTCGGTGATGCACACGACGAAGCGGATGCCCGCCGCGGCGGCCTCGAGGATCGCCGCGCCGGCCGCCTTCGGCGGCACGGCGATGAACGACGCGTCGGCCCCCGTGGCGGCGACGGCCTCGGCCACCGTGTCGAACACGGGAATGCCCTCGACGTCCGTGCCGCCCTTGCCCGGCGTGACGCCGCCGACGATCTGGGTGCCGTACGCCTGGTTGCGCAGACCGTGGTACTTGCCCTGACCGCCGGTGAGGCCCTGGACGATCACCTTGGTGTCGGCGTTGACGAAGATGGCCATGATCAGTTGCTCCCGTTGGCGATGGCGACCGCCGCGCGAGCGGCTTCCAGCATGGTGGGCTTCGAGATGAGCTTCGACTCGGGGATGCCGGCGGCGGCGAGGATCTCGCGGCCCTGCTCGGCGTTGGTGCCGTCGAGGCGGATGACGATCGGGGCACGCAGCTCGACCCGGCTGAGCGCCTCGACGATGCCCTTCGCCACCTCTTCGCCGCGGGTGATGCCACCGAAGATGTTGATGAAGATGCTCTTCACGTTCTCGTCGAAGTTGATGACGCCGAGCGCGGCGGCCATCACGTCGGCGTTGGCGCCGCCGCCGATGTCGAGGAAGTTGGCGGCCCTGCCGCCCACCTGGTTCACGACGTCGAGCGTGCTCATCGCCAGGCCGGCGCCGTTGGCGATGATGCCCACGGTGCCGTCGAGGCCGATGTACTGCAGGTCGTGGGTGCGGGCGAGCTGCTCGCGCTCGTCGAGCTCCTCGGTCGCGCGGAACTCCTCCCACTCGGGGTGACGGAACGACGCGTTGTTGTCGAGGCTCACCTTGGCGTCGAGCGCGTGCACGCCACCGTCCGGACGCAGGATCAGCGGGTTGATCTCGGCGAGGTCACAGTCGCCCTCGGTGAAGCAGCGGTAGAGCTTCACGAGCATGTCGGCCACGCCGTCGACGGCCTCGGCGTCGATCTTCGCCCGCACCGCGGCGTCACGCGCCACCTCGAGCGAGATGCCGTCGACCGGGTCGATGTGCAGCATCACGATCGCGTCCGGGTCGCTCTCGGCCACCGCCTCGATCTCGACGCCACCCTGGGCGCTGAGCATGAGGAGGTGCTTCTTCGCGGCACGGTCGAGCGAGTAGGACGCGTAGTACTCCTTCTCGATGTCGCTCGCGTGCTCCACCCACACCCGCTTCACGAGATGGCCCTTGATGTCCATGCCGAGGATGTTCCCGGCGTGGAAGCGCACCTCGTCGGCGGTGTCGGCCAGCTTGATGCCGCCCGCCTTGCCGCGACCGCCGACCTGCACCTGGGCCTTCACGACGACGGGGTAGCCGGCCGCCTCCGCCGCGGCGACGGCCTCGTCGACCGTGTACGCGACGTCGCCCGGCGACACCGGGATGTCGAAGCGGGCGAAGTACTGCTTGCCCTGGTACTCGAACAGGTCCACTGGATCAGTCCTCTCTGGCGTCGAGCGCCGATTCCAACCACTGTGCGATGCCCTTGAGCGAGGCGCCCGGGCCGAAGATCTCCGCCACGCCCTGCTCGCGGAGCACGCGGGCGTCGGCGTCGGGGATGACACCGCCGCCGAACACCATGATGTCGCCGAGGTCTCGGCTGCGGAGCTCCTCCATCACGCGTGGGAACAGCGTGAGGTGGGCACCGCTGAGCAGCGACAGACCGACGGCGTCGACGTCCTCCTGCAGCGCCGTCTCGGCGATCTGCTCCGGGGTCTGGTGGAGCCCGGTGTAGATGACCTCGAACCCGTGGTCGCGCAGTGCTCGGGTGATGGTCTTGGCGCCGCGGTCGTGGCCGTCGAGGCCCGGCTTCGCGACGACGACTCGGTACGTGCGCTTCACGAGTGCGTGACGTTAGGCCGTCGCACCCGTGCGAGACCAACTGGTCCGTCCTGGTCCGTCCTGGTCCGTCCTGGTCCGACGGCGGGTGACCGGTGCTGCGTTGGGACACGAGCGCCGGTCGAGCAGACTGACGGCGTGCAATCGCGCTGGCGTCCGAAGTCGATCCTCTCCCGAGCACTCCTCCCGGTGCTGGGCGGGATCGCCTTCTTCGCCCTCCTCGGTGGCGTCACGTGGGGCATCGCCGCGCTGCTGTCCGGCAACCCCGAGCGGCTCGAGGAGCGCCTGGCCACCCCCACGTTCGAGGTCGGGAGCACCGAGTTCGTCGCCGGTCAGATCGCCGACGGCGGGCCGCTGCTGTTCCAGGGGCTGGTGGGCGACGACGCCGACCGCAGCATCGTGCTCAACCACGAGGGCGACGACCCCGGTCGCGGCTGGTCGGTGCGCTACGCGTTCCCGGCCGACCGCGACGACACCTGCCCCGTGAGCCAGGTGGAGGGCACGGCGCGGTTCACCGACTGCGACGGCCGTGAGCTCGGCTACGACGACCTCGCCCGACCCGACCGGGTGCGACCCCTGATCAGCGACGTCGTCGTCATCGACCTGCGCGGCGCCCAGCAGGACGCCGCACAGGACGCCGACGGCGAGACCGACCCGTCGGGAACCACCACGCCTCCGACGACGTCGGAGGCACCATGACCGATCACATCGCCGGACCCCCCGGCACCACCTCGCTGGACCGTCGGCGGTTCCTGGCCGCGCTCCTCGCCACCCCGGCGGTGGCCGTCGTGCTGCAGGCGTGCAGCGACGACCGATCCACCTCGATCGGGCAGGCGGGCGGCGAGCAGCGGTCCGGTCTCGCCCGGGTCGGCGCCGATCCGGCGCTCGCGGTCGACGCCGCGACCGCGGTCACCGCGTTCGGCACCGATCTGTACCGCCGCCTCGCGGCCGAGCGTCCCACGGACAACCTCGTGGTCTCCCCGGCCAGCATCGCTCTCGCGCTGGCGATGGCGAGCGCCGGTGCCCGCGGCACCACCCTCACCGAGATGGTCGCCACCCTGCGCGCCGACGGGCTCGACCTGCACACGGCGATGAACGCACTCGACGCCGAGCTGACCGCACGGCAGCGGACCGACGTCGAGCTCTCCCTCGCCAACGCCGCCTGGCTGCAGTCGACGATGTCGATCGAGCAGGCGTTCCTCGACACGCTCGCCGAGCAGTACGGCGCGGGCGTTCGCACCGTCGACTTCACGACCGACGCCGCAGCCGCGCAGCGAGCGATCAACGGCTGGGTCTCGGAGCGCACGAACGAACGGATCCCCGAGCTCATCCCGCCCGACCTCCTCGACGCCGACACCCGCTTCGTGCTGGTGAACGCGGTGTACCTGAACGCCCGGTGGGAGACCGAGTTCGACCCCGAGGTCACCCGCGACGCGCCCTTCACCACCGCGGCGGGCGAGACGGTGGAGGTGCCGACGATGGCCGCGGAGCGCGAGCTCCGGTACGCGTCGGGTGACGGCTGGCAGGCCGTCGAGCTGCCCTACGTCGGCGACGAACTCGCACTGCTGCTGTTCCTGCCCGAACCCGGCTTCCTCACCACCTTCGAGGAGATCTTCCTCGTCACCGACGCCACCCAGTACCTCGAGCCCACGCTGGTGCGGGTGCTGCTGCCCCGCTGGGACACCGGATCCGCGTTCGCCCTGGCCGATCAGCTGGGCGCCCTCGGGATGCCGACGGCGTTCACCCTCGGCGCCGACTTCACCGGCATCACCGGCGACGAACCATTGCGCATCAGCGACGTGATCCACCAGGCGAACATCACCGTCGGCGAGGAGGGCACCGAGGCTGCGGCGGCCACCGCCGTCATCGGTGAGGCGGGTTCGGCCCCGCCGGAGGACGAGCCGGTGCGGGTCGTGTTCGACCGGCCGTTCGTGTTCGCGCTGCGCGACCGGGTGAGCGGGGCGGTGCTGTTCCTCGGCCGGGTGGCGGACCCACGCGGCTGAACCGCCGCGATCCGCCCCTCGAATTCAGCGCAGCGCCGGCGGCAGGTTGGCGAGGAGGCGGTCGACGAACACCTCGCTGTGCTCGTCGAGCTTCGACCGGTTCAGCGCGACACCGCCGAGCACGTCGGCGCCGCGACCCATCACCGACGACGTGAGCTTGTCGAGCGTCGTGCCCGGGTTGAGGGCGAACGTGCAGAAGGTGGCGGCCTTCTTCCCGCGCATCATCGGCAGCTTGTCGATCGCCCCGAGGCCCCACGGCGCCTGGCCGACCACGAACAGCCCGTGCACCCAGGTGCCGACGATGACGAAGTCGGCGTCCTGGATCGCGGCGTGATCGGGCTCGCGGACCCGGCTCAGGCCGGTGATGGACCAGCCCTCCTGCTGGAGGAGCGACGCGATCTTCTCCCCCGCCGTCCAGGTGTTGCCGGTGAGGCTCTCGATCAGGAGTGCTGCCTTCATGGCAGGAGATTCAATCACGCGGGCCCGCGCCGTTCCGCCTCCGCGACGGTGCACCGTCCGACGTCGGGACGTTGGCCCCGGCCGGGGGCCGTGGCACCCCCTCCCTAGGATGGTCACGCCATGTCCGACCTCCGCCTGTTCGACGACGCGCCACCCGATCCCGAGGAACCCCGTCAGCGACGCGGCCTCGTCCTCGAGGGACTCAACCCCGACCAACTCGACGCCGTGGTGCACCGCGGCGGCCCGCTGCTCGTGGTGGCCGGCGCCGGGTCGGGCAAGACGCGAGTGCTCACCCATCGCATCGCCCACCTCGTCGACGAGGGCGTGCACCCGATGCAGATCCTCGCGATCACCTTCACGAACAAGGCGGCCGGCGAGATGCGCGAGCGCGTCGCCGCCCTGGTCGGACCGGTGGCCATGAAGATGTGGGTGAGCACGTTCCACTCGGCGTGCGTGCGCATCCTGCGGGCCAACGCCGACCGGCTCGGCTACCCCCGCACGTTCAGCATCTACGACCAGGCCGACGCCCAGCGCCTCACCGGCTACGTGATCCGCGATCTCGGCCTGGACGCGAAGCGTTTCACCCCGCGGGGCGTGCACGGGATCATCAGCCTCTGGAAGAACGAGCTCGTCACCCCCGACGACGCGGCCGTGCGGGCCGCCAACATCTTCGACCGCAAGCACGCCGAGGTGTACCGCGAGTACCAGCTGCGCCTGCACCGCGCCGGCGCGATGGACTTCGACGACCTCCTGATGCAGACGGTGCAGCTCTTCCGCCAGCACCCCGACGTGCTCGAGAGCTACCGCCAGCGGTTCCGGCACATCCTCATCGACGAGTACCAGGACACCAACGTCGCCCAGAACGAGCTCGCCGTCCTGCTGGCGAAGGAGAGTGGCGAGATCACCGCCGTCGGCGACAGCGACCAGTGCCTCCCATGGGGGACACTCGTGTCGTCGGCCTCCGGACCCGTCGCGATCCAGGAGATCGAGACCGGGACGGAGGTCCACGGCACGGGTGGTCGCGCCGAGGCGGTGCACCGGCCGGTGCGCCATCGGCAGGACGGCATCCACCACGGCCCGCTCGTCCGGCTCACCACGTCGTCCGGAGCCACGTTGGCCGCCACCCCCTGGCACATCCTCCCCGTCCGGATGGCCGCCGAGCCCGGCTCGTGGTTCGTGTACCTGATGTACCGGGCGGACCGCGGCTACCGCGTCGGCGTCACGACGACGTCCCGAGCCGGACAACGGGGGCGGCAGGAACTCGGGTACTTCGTGCGCTCGAACCAGGAGGGTGCCGACGCGCTCTGGATCCTTCGCGTCGTCGACACCCGTGCCGAAGCGGCGTACTGGGAGTCGTGGTTCGCCGCCCGATACGGGCTTCCGACGGCCTGCTTCCACACCATCGGCCGGAGCGGGATGGCGATGGACGATGCATGGCTGACGAGGCTGTACGCGGATCTCGACACCACGACCGCGGCCAAGTGGTTGATGGAGGACGAGCTGCTCCATCCCGAGTTCCCGCACCACCGTCCACAGAACGGGGCCCGACGGCAGACCTTGAACCTCACCATGTTCAGCGATCAGCGGATGGATGTCGCGTACCACCGCATCCAGTGGTCCTCGAACCGCCAGGAGATCGCCGAGCGCCTCGAACGAGCAGGCCACGCGATTCGCGACGGCAAGGGGCCCAATCGTCGTTTCGAGACCAGCCGCAAGAGCTACCAGGACGCCGTCGCGCTGGCTCGTTCCGTGGCGGAGGCGGGTGGGCTCATGCTTCGGCGGCGGATCTCGATCGACGGGGAGATCGTCGACCTGATGCCGATCAGCCACGCGCGAGTGGGCATGGCGGTGTTCGTCGAGCACGACGGTCGGTTCGTCGCGGAGGAGATCACCGCGGTCGGGCTGGAGGACCACTCGGGACCCGTGTACGACCTCGAGGTCGAGCACACGCACACCTACGTCGCGAACGGGATCCTCGTGCACAACTCGATCTACGGGTTCCGAGGGGCGGACGTGCGGAACATCAACGAGCTCGAGGACCAGTTCCCGGACCTCACCACCATCGTGCTCGACCAGAACTACCGCAGCACCCAGGTGATCCTCGACGCGGCGAACGCGGTCATCGCCAACAACCAGTCGAAGACGAAGAAGCGGCTGTGGAGCGAGCTCGGCACGGGCGACCGGATCGTGCGGTACCAGGCCGACGACGAGCACGACGAGGCCCAGTGGGTGGCGCGCACGATCCACACGCTGCACGAGAGCGACGCGCAGCAGTGGCGCGAGCTCGCCGTCTTCTACCGCACCAACGCGCAGGCCCGGGTGCTCGAGGAGGCACTGATCCGCATCGGCATCCCGTACAAGGTGGTGGGTGGCACCCGCTTCTACGACCGGCGGGAGATCAAGGACGCGATGGCCTACCTGCGCGCCGTGGTGAACCCGGCCGACGAGGTGAGCGTGAAGCGCGTGCTGAACGTGCCCAAGCGCGGCGTGGGCGACACGAGCGTCGCCAAGCTCGACGCGCTCGCCGCGGCGGCCGGCATCAGCTTCACCGACGCGATGCGGCGGGCGTCCGACGCCGGGGTGAGCGGCCCGGCGCTGCGCGGCGTCGAGGCGTTCGTGAAGCTGCTCGACGATCTCGGGCAGATGGTGGTCGAACCCAGCGAGGACGACCCGGACGGTGTGCCGCCGGCCGGCCCGGCCGACGTGCTGCAGAACGCGCTCGAGCTGAGCGGCTACCTCGCCGAACTCGAGGCCGAGGCGTCGGTCGAGGCCAACGGCCGGCTCGAGAACCTGGGCGAGCTCGTCGGCAGCGCCCGCGAGTACACCCGCGTCGACGAGTTCCTCGAGCAGGTGGCCCTCGTGGCCGACACCGACGAGCTCGACTCCGACAACCGGGTGGTGCTGATGACGCTCCACTCGGCCAAGGGGCTGGAGTTCCCCAACGTCTTCCTGCTGGGTATGGAGGAGGGCGTGTTCCCGCACACCCGGGCGCTCACCGAGCCGAGCGAGCTCGAGGAGGAGCGCCGCCTCGCCTACGTCGGCATCACCCGGGCGCAGCGGCGGCTGCACGTCACCCACGCCTGGAGTCGCAGCCTGTTCGGCAGCACCCAGTACAACCCGCCCAGCCGGTTCCTCGACGAGATCCCGGCCGACCTGATCGAGGTGAAGGGCGGCGGCAGCGGACGTGGCAGCTGGGGGAGGTCGAGCTACCGCGACCGTGACCGGCGCACGTCCGAGCCGCCCGCGTACCGGCGGCGCAGCGCGTTGTCGTCGTACGACCCCGACGACGACGCCGCCGAGGCCCACCGCGAGCGAGTGGTGGAGGCGGCCCTGCGCGCCGGCCGCTCCCAGCCCACGCCGTCGGGTGCGGAGTCGCTGGGGCTGCAGGTGGGCGACGACGTGGAGCACCCCACCTTCGGCGAGGGCATCATCCTCGAGATCCGCGGCGAGGGCGATCGCGCCGAGGCCACCGTCCGCTTCCCCGGCGTCGGCACCAAGCACCTGTCGCTCGCCTGGGCGCCGCTCAAGAAGCTCTGACCGGACCGCCGCGCCGCGATGCACCGGACCCGTCTCGTCCGCGCCCTGCGGCTCGCGTGCCTCGGTGCGGTGTCGGGCGCGCTCGCCGGTGTCGCCTCGTTCGTGTTCCTCGAACTGCTCCGCCTCGTCACCGACACGCGGTATCGCGACGAGTGGCTCGTGTGGCTGCTGCCGGTCGCCGGGCTCGCGATCGGCTGGACCTTCCACCGCGTCGGTGGTCGGGCCGTCGGCGGCACCGCGCTCGCGGTGTCCGAGGCGCACGCCTACACCGAGGGCGCTCCCGCTCGGATGGCGCCGCTGGTCCTCGGCGGCACGCTCGTCGGGCACCTGTTCGGGGCGTCGGTGGGTCGCGAGGGCACCGCGGTGCAGATGTCGTCGTCGATCACCGACGCGGGGGCCCGCGCGATCGGACTCGACCACGACCATCGCGCGACGCTCGCACGCGCGGCCCTTGCCGGCGGCTTCGGTTCGGTCTTCGGTGTGCCGTTCGCCGGCGTGGTGTTCGCGATGGAGGTGGCCCGACGCCGGACGGCACGCTCGCTCGTCGCGTGCATCCCGGCCGCGTTCGTCGGCCACGCGGTCGTGGTGGGCCTCGGGCACCACCACGCCACGTTCCCCCGGATCGTCGTGCCGTTCTCCCCTCCCGACGTCGTGCTGCTCGTCGCGCTCGGCGCAGCGGCAGGGCTCACCGCCCGCTGCTTCGCGCGGGCGGTGCCGGCCGCTCGACGGCTCGCCGGGCGGATCCGCTGGGCACCGGCCCGCCCCTTCGTGGGCGGCCTCGCCACGCTCGCGCTCACCCTGCTCGTCGGCGCCGACTACCTGGGGCTGTCGCTCCACCTCGTCGACTCGGCGTTCGACGGGGTGTCGCGCGACTGGTACGACGCACCGCTCAAGCTGCTGTTCACCGTCATCGCCCTGGGCAGTGGTTTCGTCGGCGGCGAGGTCACCCCGCTGTTCGTGGTCGGCGCCACGCTCGGCTCGTTCCTGGCCGACCCGCTCGGGCTCGCCCCGGTGCCCGCCGCGGCGCTGGGGCTCGTGGCCGTGTTCGGCGCTGCCGCTCACGTGCCGCTGGCCTGCGCGGTGATGGCGGCCGAGCTCTTCGGGCTCCACGCGCTCGTCCCGGCCCTCCTGGTGTGCCTCGTGGCGCGGCTGGTCGCTCGCGGCGAGCGCATCTACGCGCACCCGCTCGTGCCCACCCGGGCGACGACCGACCGAACCGTCCACCACGACGGAGGGTGATCCCCTCCCGGACGATGCGGACGGGTCGACCCCCGTCGACCGCATCCGCCGGGTCAGCTGCGTCGGCCGCCTCGGCCCGGGCAGCGACCCACCTGCCAGACTGTCCCCGGGCGTTCGCCCGAGATCCGGGGAGGTCGGGGCCGTGCTGGACAGTGTGATCCGAGGTGGGACCATCGTGGACGGCACCGGCGCGCCGGGCGTCCGCGGCGACGTCGGCGTGCGGGACGGCCGGCTCGTCCAGGTGGGCGGCACCGTCACCGAGGCGGCGCGCGAGGAGATCGACGCCGACGGTGCGATCGTCACGCCGGGCTGGATCGACGTGCACACCCACTACGACGGACAGGTGTCGTGGGACGACGCGATGGATCCGTCGGCCGGCAACGGCGCCACGACCGTGGTGATGGGCAACTGCGGCGTCGGCTTCGCCCCGGTGCGACCCGGCCAGGAGCAGACGCTCATCGAGCTGATGGAGGGGGTGGAGGACATCCCCGGCACTGCGCTGTACGAGGGCATCGAGTGGGGCCGCTGGGAGAGCTTCGCCGAGTACCTCGACTACATCGCCTCGCGTCGGTACGCGCTCGACATCGGCGCGCAGATCCCGCACGGCTCGGTGCGGTACTACGTCATGGGCGAGCGCGGCGTCGCGAACGAGGACGCCACCGCCGACGACATCGCGATCCAGGCGCGGCTCGTCGGCGAGGCCATCGCCGCCGGCGCCCTCGGCTTCTCCACCTCGCGCACGATCGGCCACCGGTCGCTGTGGGGCAGTCCGGTCCCCGGCACGTTCGCCGCCGACGAGGAGTTGCTGGCGATCGCCCGCGCGATGGGCGCGGTCGGTCGGGGTGTGTTCGAGATGATCCCGGCCGGCACCGTCGGCAAGCTCGAGGCGCTCGGCGGCGAGCGCACCACGCCGGAGGCCGAGCACGCGCTGATGGACGCCGTGGCCCGTGCGAGCGGCCGACCGGTCACGTTCACGCTCGTCCAGTCGCCGGACTACGCGCCCGACACCTGGCGCCGCCTCCTCGAGGCCACCGCGCAGGCCAACGCGACCGGGTCGCACCTGTACCCGCAGGTCTCGTCGCGCCCCATCGGGTTCGTGACGAGCCTGTCGTCGTACCACGCCTTCCAGCGTCGCCCCACCTACCTGGCGATGGCCCACCTGCCACTCGACGAGCGCGTGCGGGAGATGTCGAAGCCCGAGGTGAAGGCAGCGATCCTGGCCGAGCCCGACGTGCGCGTGGACCAGCCCGGCTCGATGGCCAACCTCTACCAACTGCTGCAGCGGGCCGCGGCCGTGGTGTACCCGCTCGGCACCCCGGTGGACTACGAGCCCGAGGTCCACGAGTGCCTCGGCGCACGGGCGGCGGCGCGGAACGAGGACGTCCTGTCGGTGATGTACGACTTCCTGCTGGAGGACGGCGGGCGCAGCGTCGGCTCGCTGATGGGTGGCGGTGACGTGCACGCCGCGCAGGAGGTGCTGCGCGAGATGCTGCTGCACCCGGACACGGTGACGGGGCTGAGCGACGCCGGCGCCCACGTGACCCTGATCTGCGACGCGTCGATGCCGACGACCCAGCTCACGTTCTGGGCGCGCGACCGCCGTCGCGGCGAGCGGCTGCCGCTCGAGCTGCTGGTGCACAAGCAGACCGCCCGCAACGCCGCGCTGTACGGCTTGGCCGACCGCGGCACGCTGGCCGTCGGCCTGCGAGCCGACCTCAACGTGATCGACCTCGATCGCCTCACGGTCGCGCCGCCGGTCGCACACCACGACCTGCCCGCCGGCGGCACGCGCCTCATCCAGCCGGTCTCCGGCTACGTGGCCACGCTCGTCAACGGCGTGCGCACCCGCGACCACGACCGCGACACGGGCGCCCGTCCCGGCACGCTCGTCCGCAGCCGCTGACGCGACCGGTCCGATCACTCACCCGGGACGACGCGCATCAGGCGCTGCGTGTCAGGCGCGGCGCAGCACCCGCACCGGGAGTTCGCGCGGACCGCGGATCTGGCCGACGCTCCAGCGCACCGCCGCCGGGTCGGCGAGGGTGAACTCCGGGAAGCGCTCGACGAAGGTCTGCACCGCCACGCGCACCTCCAGCCGGGCGAGGTTCGAGCCGAGGCAGCGGTGGATGCCGAGACCGAATGCGGCGTGGCGGTTGACCTCACGGTCGATGAGCACCTCGTCGGCGCGCTCGAACTCGGCCGGGTCGAGGTTGGCGGCCGGGAACGGCAGCAGCACCCACTCGTCCTGCTTCATCGGGCAGCCGTTGAAGTCGTGGTCCTTCGCGACCATGCGCGCCATCGTGACCGGCGCGTAGGCCCGGAGGAACTCCTCGATCGCGGTGGGCCACAGCGCGGGTTCGTCCTGCAGCCGCTGCAGGTCGGACGGCGCGCCGGCGAGGTGCCAGAGGCTCGACCCGATCGCGCTCCAGGTGGTGTCGATGCCGGCGAGCAGGAGTAGCACGATGCTGCCGCGCACGTGGTCGGGCGACAGCGGCTGGTCGAAGATCGTGGCGTTCAGGAGGAAGTTCGTGAGGTCGTCGCGCGGGTGGTCGACGTGGTCCTGGATCTGGCGGTCGAGGTAGGCGTCGAGCCGCTCGAACGCCGCCATCCGCACGGCAGGGGCGTGGTTCACGCCCTCGAGCACGTCGTGGACGAAGCCGCGGAACAGGTCGGCGTCCTCGAGCGGGAAGCCGAGCATGCGGGCGATCACGTTGACCGGGATGTGCTGCGCGTACTGCACGGCGGCGTCGACGACGTCCGCATCGGCCATCTCGTCGATGAGCTGATGGCACAGCGCCCGGACGTCGTCCTCCCACGGATCGATCTGCTTGGGCGCGAACGGCGGCAGCATGAGGCGGCGTGCGTGGTGGTGGAACGGCGGGTCGCTGGTGATCGGCGGTGCACCACCGATGGGGGCCTCGGTGAGCTGTTCGGCGGTGCTCACCACCACCGACCGGGACGTGAAGTGCTCGGTGTCGTACGCGATCCGCGTGACGTCGGCGTGGGTGACGGGCAGCCAGGCGCCGTGGTAGCGGTCGGTGTGCGCGATCGGACACCGCTCGCGGAGATCGGCCCAGATCTCGTGGGCGTGGCGGTTGTACTCCGGGTCGGCGTGGTCGAAGTCGGTGGCCCAGTCGGTGACGGGGCCGTACAGGCTCGCCTCGGGGTCGTGGGGCAGGATCTCGGTCACGACGCCACCTCGGACGCCACCTCGGATGCCACCTCGGATGCCACCTCGGATGCCACCTCGGATGCCACCTCGGATGCCACCTCGGAGATCGCGTACTCCGGGCAGTTGGCGATGGCGAGGCGGGCCGTGTCCTCGAGGCCGGCGGGCACGATGCCGTCGTTCAGCACGAGCGCTGCGCCATAGTCGTCGACGTCGAACAGTTGGGGTGCGAGGGCGTAGCAGCGGTTGTGCCCCTGGCACTTCTCGCTGTCGATCTGGATGCGCATGGTTCACGACTGTAGACGAAAGTTGAGACATGGTGAAGAAAAACGTCTCAGTGTCTCTCCTGCTCCCGCCGAGCGAGGGGAAGGCCGAGGGTGGACGGGGTCGCTGGGACCCGGGAGCCGGGCGTCAGGCGACGTTCCGGGCACTGGGTGACCGGCGCGCGCAGGTGGCCCGCGCCCTCGCCGCGGTCGGTGGCGGCGACGAGAAGCTGCTCGGCGTGGGCGGCGCCCACCTCGCGCGTGCGCAGTCCGCGAACACCTCGTTGCTCGGCGCACCGACGCTGCCGGCGGCCCGCCGGTACACCGGCGTCGTGTGGGACCACCTCGACCTCGCCTCGCTCGACGCCGCGGCACGCACCCGGGCGACGTCGTCGATCGCCGTGGTGTCGGGGCTCCTCGGCGTCGTCGGCGTCGACGACCAGGTGCCCGACTACCGCCTGAAGATGGGGGCGTCGCTCGCGCCGATGGGGAAGCTGTCGACGTGGTGGCGACCGGCCGTGTCGGAGGCGATCAACACGTGGGCGAGGCGCCGGGTGGTGATCGACCTGCTGCCCCAGGAGCACCGCGCCGCCTGGGTGCCCGAGGGCGTGCAGGGGGTGAGCGTGTCGTTCGTGGAGCGCAGCGGCAAGGTGGCCGGCCACGACGCCAAGGCGGCCAAGGGACGGCTGGCCCGCCACGTGCTCACCTTCGACGGCCACCCGCTCGACGCGCTCGCGGCATGGTCCGATGAACGATTCGACCTGGCGGTCGTCCCACTCTGACGTGACGCACCAGGCCGTCGCCGAACACCTCGGGGAGCAGACGGCGGACGAGGTCGCGCGACCCGCGCCGCTGGGCGGCCGGGTCAGCGCGTGGCGAAGAGGTGGCGCAACTCGTCGACGCAGTCGGCCGACGAGAGGTCGACCACGCCGGCCACGGGCCGGCCGGGACCGGTGACGGCCTCCAGCGCGCGACCACCGGACGCAGCGCTCGGGAGCCCCCAGGCCACGACGGCGTACCGGTCGTCGGGCCGCACCTCGGCGACCACCGCACCCTTGGCGATCGAGCGCCAGAGCACCTCGAGCCGCAGCAGACCGGGTCGCGACCCGGTCCGCCCACCGGCGACCTCGATCCACCACACCCGGCCGTCGGGCGCCACGCACCGGAACGTGGGTTGCACCCCGGTGGTGACGACGGCGTCGTCGTCGATCGAGGTCGCACCCGCGTCGGCGAGGCGATCCGCGGCCAGGTCCTTCGCCGCCCAGCCGCCGCGCACCGGATCCGTGTCGCGCCCCTCGCCCGGCGACAGCCGCACGGCCACCGCGCCGTCCTCGCGCAGAACGGCCCGCTCACGCTCGATGCGCTGCTCGGCGGCGGTGACGTACGCGGCATCGGTGTCGTAGCCCATGAAGTGACGGCCGGTGCGCACCGCGGCGACGGCCGTGCTGCCCGACCCCATGAACGGGTCGAGCACCAGATCGTCGACGTAGGTGTGGAGGTGGATCAGCCGCTCCGGCAGGGCCACCGGGAACGGTGCGGGATGCCCGACGCGCGACGCGCTCTCGGCGGGGAGCTCCCACACGTCGAGCGTCGCCTCCATGAACTCGTCGCGCGTGAGGCTGCTGACCGACGGCAGCGAACGAGCGGCGCGGCGCTTGGCCGGGATCGCCCGGTCGAACCGGCCCTTGCTCGCCACCACGACCCGCTCGGTGAGGTCGCGCAGCACCGGGTTGCCGGGCCGCTGGAACGACCCCCACGCGCACGACCCGGACGCACCGCGCTGTTTCACCCACACGATCTCGCCGCGGAGCAACAGGCGGAGGTCGTCCTGCAGGATCGCGGTGACGTCGGCGGCGAGCGACCGGTACGGGCGCCGGCCCAGGTTCGCGACGTTCACCGCGATGCGGCCGCCGGGTTCCAGCACGCGAGCGCACTCGGCGAACACGTCGCGCAGCATCTGCAGGTACTCGAGGTACGTGCCCGGGATGCCCCCCTCGCCGAGCGCCTCCTCGTAGGCCTTGCCGGCGAAGTACGGCGGTGACGTCACCACCAGCGCGACCGAGTTGTCGGCCACCTCGCGCATGTCGCGGGCGTCGCCCACCACGATGCGGTCGAGCTCCTTGGGGGCCTCGACGGTCTCGTCGTCGCTCACGTCCGGGGAGGTGAACCGGGCGTAGAACGCCGAGGCGTCGTGGTTCTCCCGACGGGACACGCCGAAGTTCGACGTGCTCGTCCCGCGCGTCCGTTCGGCCATCCGCAGGATCGTACGGGATGCGGCGCGCGCAGAGGAGCACCCTCCGCGCGAACGAGGACGGTTCGCAGACGTGCGAGACTGTCGCCATGACCGGTGGGGGGCAGCGGTTCAGTCGCCGCGACGTGGTGCGATGGGGCATGTTCGGCACGGGCACGGCGTCGCTCGCCGCGCTCGTCGCGGCCTGTTCGTCGGACGGCCGCGGCCCGGCGGCAGGGGCGACCGCACCGCCCCGGTCGACCGCGGCGACCACCACGTCACCCGGCACGATTCCGCCGACCACGCTCGCCGCCAGCACCACGGCGGCCACCACCACGACCGCGGCCACAGTGCCGCCCCCGGCGATCGACCCGTCGCTGCCGTGGTGGCTCCAGGGCAACTTCGCTCCCGTGTCGAGCGAGGTCGAGTCGACGACGCTCGCGGTGCGCGGCGCGATCCCGCCGGAGCTCACCGGCACCTACGTGCGCAACGGCTCGAACCCGATGAGCGGTCCGTCGCCGCACTGGTTCTTCGGCGACGGCATGGTGCACGGCGTGCGGCTGGAGCGCGGCCGGGCGACGTGGTACCGCAACCGCGCGGTCCGCACCCCGCTGCTCGAGGCGGGCCTCGGCTTCGGCGACGGCCCGCCCGGTGGGGCGTCGAACCAGTCGAACGTGTCCCTGGTGTGGCACGGCGGCCGGCTGCTGTCGAGCGGTGAGGTGGGGTTCCCGTTCGAGCTCTCCCCCGCCGATCTGTCGACCGTCGGCCCCCACGACTTCGGTGGTCGGCTCACGTCGGCGTTCACCGCCCACCCGAAGATCGACCCGGTCACCGGGCGCATGCACTCGTTCGGCTACGGCTTCGTGCCGCCCTACCTCACGTACCACGTGACCGAGGCCGACGGCACGATGATCCACACCGAGCCGATCGAACTGCCGAACAGCACCATGATCCACGACTTCGCGATCACGGCCACCGACGCGGTGTTCTGGGACCTACCGGTCGTGTTCGACCTCGACGCCGCGATCCGGTACCTGGACGACCCCTCCGCGGGCGGGTTCCCGTTCCGCTGGGACCCCGACGTCGGGGCACGCATCGGCGTGATGCCGCTGGAGGGTGGCGCGTCCGCGCTGCGCTGGTACGAGATCGAGCCCTGCTACGCGTTCCACGGCGTCAACGCGTTCCGCCGCGGTGACGAGGTGGTGATCGACGTCTGCCGGCTCAGCCGCATGTTCGCCGAGGGCGACCTGTTCGGCGGTGAGGCGTCGCTGCGTCGGTGGACGGTGGACACCGCGGCGGGCACCGTGGCCGACGAGGTGATCACCGACGTCGACTCCGGCGACCTGCCGACGCGTGACCCACGGGTGGTCGGCCGCGAGCACCGGTACGGCTACCTCGTCAGCACCCGCGACCTCCCCGGCACCGTCGACCTCGGCGGCCTGATCAAGCAGGACCTCCGGTCGGGCACCCGCGAGGTGTGGGACCCGGGCCCGGGTGGGCACTCGGGCGAGTGGCTCTTCGTGCCGGGCGGCGACGATCCTGCCGAGGACGCCGGCTGGCTGTTCGGGTTCGTCCACGACGACCCCACCGGCCGAACGGACTTCGCGATCGTCGACGCCACCGACGTCGCCGCCGGACCGGTGGCTCGCGTCGAACTGCCCCAGCGCGTGCCGTTCGGCTTCCACGCCACGTGGATCCCCGGCTGACGTCCCGGCTGACGTCCCGGCTGACGTGGCGACCGAGGGCGACATCTTCCCGTCGTCGACGGTGAGCCACCGCTCGGGGCGCAGGCGCACCGTGACCGAGTGATGGCCGGGCGGGTTCTGCTGCACGTACCCGGCTCCGAGGTCGGGGCCGAGATACCGGACGGCGAGCCGCATCGAGTCCTCGCGTCGGTCGGCGACGCCCGACCACTGCGATCCACGCACGGAAGGAGACCTACCGTGCGTCCATGACCGCCGCCCCGAGGGACCTCACCCCGGCCGATGCCCGGCGCACCTGGCGCAACCTCGAAGCGGTGCACGGGATGATCTACTTCACGCCCGACGCACCACCGGTGTACGAAAGCGCCGGTGTGACCCACCACCGCTCGGCGTACTTCGGTTCCCGCGTCGCGGCGATGGGTGCCGTTCCGGCGGAGGTCGTCATCGCGACGTTCTTCAACTTCCACCCGGCACTGGTGCGCCGCGCGATGGACGGCCTGTGGGAACGCACCACACCGCAGCGGCTGCTCGATGCACGGCTCACCGCGGTCGACGTCTCGTTGCGGCGAGCCTTCGGCGACGACCTGCTCGGCTCGACGGAGCTCGCCGACGGCGCCGCCCTCCTGCGCCGCGCGGCCGAGGTCGCGTGCGAGCAGCCGGAGGGTCGCCCGCTCTTCGCCGGGCACGCCCGGCTGCCGTGGCCCGACGAACCCCACCTCGTGCTGTGGCACGCGCAGACCCTGCTGCGCGAGTTCCGCGGCGACGGCCACATCGCCGCGCTGGTGACCGAGGGGTTGGCCGGGCTCGACGCGCTCGTGTCGCACGCGGCCTCGGGCGACGTGCCGGCCGCGGCGCTGCAGGCCACGCGGGCGTGGAGCGACGACGAGTGGGCGGCGGGCATCGCGTCGATGGCCGACCGCGGACTCGTGCACGACGACGGTTCGTTCACCGACGCCGGCCGCGAGCAGCGCGACCGGATCGAGGCCACGACCGACCGCCTGGCGGTGGCCCCGTACGCGGCGCTGGGCACCGACGGCTGTGCGCGCCTACGGGCGATCGGCAAGGTGCTCAGCACGCGCGTCGTGGAGGCGGGGCTGCTCGCGATCGACCCGCGTCGCTCCCTCGACGACTCCGCCTGAGTCCGCCTGAGTCCGCCTGAGTCCGCCCGAGTCCGCCCGAGTCCGCCCGACCGACGACACCCCGTCGGTGATGGCGCACGCCATTGCCAGAAACCGGCAACCGCTGTTAGGGTGGTCCGAGAAGGGGAGTATCCCTCGATCTCCACCACGGTGGTCTCACCGCCGGTGGCGATCGTCGTCCGACCGTCATCACGGCAGGCCCGTCGCCCGCTCGGTCGGCCGGTGCACGGCGCCCGCCGTGCGTCGGGAGAGACCTTCGACGTCGTCGTCGAAAGGTCCCGCGTGCCCCGTTCCACCCCCTCCCCCTCGTCATCCCCCTCGTCATCCCGGTCGTCCTCCCCCTCGCCCTCCGCTTCCCGTGGCGACGAGGATCCCGGGTCGTCGTCCTCGAAGCCCGGCCCGCTCCACCTCCACAGCCCGCTGGACTGGCTGAAGGTCATCGGTCGCAACAGCCGCCGCCTCGCCGTGTTCGTCGTCGGCGTCGCGATCCTCGGCGCCGGCGCCGCGATGGTGGTGCTCCCGGGTCCGGGAGTGCTCGTGATGCTCGTCGGTCTCGCCGTGCTCGCCACCGAGTTCGCCTGGGCCGAACGCGCGCTCGACCGCACCGCCGGCGCCGCGGCCACCGCGGCGTCGAAGGTGTCGGGGTCGCGCAGCGGGCGCCTGGCGCTCGTCGCGTCCGGTCTGGGGATGGTCGTGGGCGGTGCCGTCGTCGTGGCGCTCGTGGGGCAGTACCGGATCATCGGTGCCTCCGTCGCCGTCGCCGGCGTCATCGGGCTCGCCACCCTCACGCCGCCCGTGCAGCGTTGGCTGGAGTCCCGCACCGACCTGGGAGCATCCCGCCGGGCCGGGGCGGGCGAGGCCACCGACACCACGGCCACCGACACCACGACCACCGACACCCACAGCGCCGACACCCACAGCGCCGACACCCACAGCGCCGAACCCGCCCCGACCGTCCAGAACGGAGCCCCGTCGTGAACCGAGCCCTCCTCGCCGAACTGCAGGGGATGACCTGCTACCCGAGCGTGACGATCCTCCACACCACCCAGGCCGGCGACGTCATGGACCCCGACGACGTCACGGCACTCCTCCACCTCGTCGACCAGGTCGATCGTCGGCTCGACGGCGACGTGCCCGACGAGCAGCGCGCCGACCTCGTGGCGCGGCTCCTCGGCATGATCGCCGCCGCGGCCACCGAACGATCCACCCGAGCGATCGCGATCTGCGCCTCCCCGATCCACCAGGCCGTGGTGCGTCTCGGAAGGGAGGTGCGCGGACGCGCCGTCATCGACGACACGTTCGCCACGCGCGACATGGTGGCCGACGCGAATCGCACCGCCACCTTTCGACTCGTGACCGTGAGCGACCGCAAGGCACGCGCCCTGCTGGGCGACCGCAGCCGCGTGGTCGAAGAGCGCGACCGCACCTGGCCGCTGCTGCGCGAGGAGGACCAGAGCCTGGCCCAGTGGAGCCGCGCCGTCAGCCACGCCGTGCGCACGATGCAGCGCGACTTCCCGCTGCCCACGGTCGTGGCGGGCGTCGACCGGAGCGTGCGCGAGCTGATGAAGCTCGAGGACCTCCGGCCGATCGGCACGATCCCCGGCAACCACGACCGGACCGGGTGGCGGGACCTCCACCACCTCGCCTGGCCGCTCGTCGTCGACTGGTTGCGCGGCGACAGCGACCGTGCCCGGCGCAGCCTCGAGGCCGCCCGCGACACCCACCGCTACGCCGGAGGGATCGACGAGGTGTGGGAGCTCGCCCAGGACGGCCGGGTGGAACTGCTCGTCGTCGAGGAGGACTACGAGCTCGCCGCGCGGCTGCGCGACGGACGCCTCGAGCGGGCCGCGGACGCCTGGGCTCCGGACGTGATCGACGACGCCGTCGACGAACTGATCGAGACGGTGCTGCGCAAGGGTGGCGAGGCGGTGCTCGTCCCGCCGGGCGAGCTGGCCCACCTCGACCGCGTCGGTGCCGTGCTGCGGTACTGACCATCCCGGACCCGGACCCGGACCCGGCCGGCGGGTCCGGCGCCACGCCGACGAGCGTGACGTCGGACCTGCGCTGGGTGACCTCCGCCGTGCACCAATACGATCGGGCGCATGGCCTACCGGTACCTGTGGACCCCGCTCGAGCTCGGCCCGGTCACCACGCGCAACCGGATCGTGTTCAGCGCCCACCTCACCAACTACGCCCGTGACGGTAGACCCACCGAGCAGCACGCGGCCTACTACGCGGCGCGGGCGGCCGGCGGTGCCGGGCTCATCATCACCGAGGAGCACAGCACCCACCCCACCGACTGGCCCTACGAGAAGCTGATCCACGGCTTCCACCGCGACGTGATCCCCGGCTACCGGCGGATCACCGACGCGGTCCACCGCCACCGGGTCCCGATCTTCGCCCAGATCAACCACAACGGCGGCCAGGCGTCGTCGATGTTCTCGCGGCTGCCGGTGTGGGCGCCCTCCCCGGTGGCCGACCCGCTGTTCCGCGAGGTGCCCAAGGCCGTCACCCGCGCCGAGATCGACGAGATCGTCGCCGGCTACGCGCTCGTCGCCGAGCACTGCGCCGAGGGCGGCTTCGACGGCATCGAGCTGCAGTGCAGCCACTCGTCCATCGTGCGCGGCTTCCTGTCGCCGGCCACCAACCGGCGTACCGACGAGTACGGCGGCTCGCTGCTGAACCGCACCCGGTTGCTCACCGAGATCGTGGCCGCCGTCAGGAACGTGATCGGCAACCGCCTCGCGCTCGGCGTGCGCATCTGCGGCGACGAGCTCATCGAGGGCGGCACCACGATCGACGACGCCGTCGAGGTCGCGACGATCGTCGAGGCCACCGGTCAGGTCGACTACGTGAACACCTCGATCGGCGTCGCCACGGCGAGCCTGTTCATGATCGAGGCGAGCATGCACATCCCGCCGGGGTACGCGATGTTCATCCCGAGTGCGTTCCGAAAGGCGATCGACCTGCCCGTCGTCGGCGTCGGCCGGTTCAAGGACCCGCTGCAGGCCGAACGCGCGCTGGCCGAGGGGCACTGCGACCTCGTGGGTGTCGTGCGCGGCCAGATCGCCGACCCCGACTTCGCCGCCAAGGCCCGCGCCGGCGCCACCGACGAGATCCGGCTCTGCCTCAGCTGCAACCAGGAGTGCGTCGGTCGCATGGGCCTCAACCGCTGGCTCGGCTGCATCGAGAACCCGCGCACCGGCCGGGAGGCGCAGGGCGTGGGGACGGTGCGGCTCACCCCGAAGCCGAAGGACGTGATGGTGGTGGGTGCCGGACCCGCCGGGCTGCAGGCCGCGATCGCCGCTGCCCGCAACGGCCACCGGGTGACGGTGTACGAGCAGCAGCCGCAGGCGGGCGGTCAGGTGCGCCTCGCGGCGAGCGTGCCCAACCGCGCCGAGTTCGGCGACATGATCCGCAACCAGCTCGCCGAGTGCCGCCGGCTCGGCGTCACGATCGAGTACGGCGTGGGTGTGTGGCCGGGCTTCGTCGCCGAGCGTCACCCCGACCACGTGGTCGTCGCCACCGGCGCCGAGGCGCAGCGTCCCTGGTGGGTGCCGGCCGACGCGGCCAACGTGCTCGACGTGCGCGACGTGTTGCGGGGCGCCGGCACCGGCGAACCCGGCCCGGCGGAGGGCGACACGGTGGTCGTGGTCGACGAGGTGGGCTTCCACCACGCGACCTCGGTGGCCGAGCTGCTCGCCGACCGCGGGTGTCACGTCGAGATCGTCACCCCGGGCATGGTGGTCGGGCAGGACCTCGGCATCACGCTCGACATGGAGAACTGGTGGATGCGTGCCGGCGCGAAGGGCATCGTGCAGTCGACCGACCTCGTGCCGATGGGGTTCGCCGGGAACGAGATCACCCTGCTCCACCACCCGACCGGCACGAACCAGACGCGGATCGTCGACTGGCTCGTGCTCGCCGTGCCGGCGAACCCGGTGGAGTGGCTGTACCACGACCTGGTCGCCGCCGGCGTGAGCGTCGAACGCGTCGGCGACTGCGTGGCACCCCGCCGTGCGCACGCCGCGGTCGTCGAGGGCGAGCGCGCCGGCGCCGCGGTCTGAGCCGGCGCCACCGGCCAGAATGCACCCGTGACCACGACCCCAGGCTTCGAGGCCGACCCCGAGGCCGACCCCTCGACCACCGCCCCGGACGGGCCGCCGGTCGTCGCGATCGTGATGGGATCCGCCAGCGACTGGCCGACGATGTCGCGAGCCGCCGAGGTGCTCACCCGGCTCGGTGTACCACACCACTGCCAGGTGCTGTCCGCGCACCGGATGCCCGACGAGATGTTCGCCTTCGCCGAGGCGGCCGGGAACGCGGGCTACCGGGCGATCATCGCCGGTGCCGGCGGTGCCGCGCACCTGCCGGGGATGCTGGCGGCCAAGACGACGGTGCCGGTGCTGGGCGTGCCGGTCGCGTCACGCCACCTCTCGGGGCAGGACTCGCTCTACTCGATCGTGCAGATGCCGGCGGGCATCCCCGTGGCGACGTTCGCCATCGGTGACGCGGGCGCCACGAACGCCGCCCTGTTCGCGGTCGCGATGCTCGCCGCCGACGACCCGGCGCTGCACGAGCGCCTCGTCGCGGACCGCACCCGCCGCCACGACGAGGCGGCCGCCTCCGTGCTGCCGCCCCCGGCATGAGCGCGCCGATCCTGCCGCCCGCCACCCTCGGCGTGCTCGGAGGTGGGCAGCTCGGCCGCTACTTCGTGATGGCGGCGCGCACGATGGGCTATCGCACGATCGTGCTCGAACCCGATCCCGGGGCACCGGCCGGCGCGGCCGCCGATCTCCACCTGGTCGCCCCGTACGACGACCCCGAGGCGCTGGCGGTGCTCGCCCGCGAGTGCGCGGTGGTGACCACCGAGTTCGAGAACCCGCCCGCGGCGGCGCTCGCGTCGCTCGCCGCCACCACGCCGGTGCGACCGTCGCCGGCGGCGATCGCGATCACGCAGGACCGGCGGTCGGAGAAGCGCTTCCTCGCCTCCGCCGGCATCCCGGTGGCACCGTTCGCCGTGGTGGACGACGAACGAGACCTCGACGTCGCCCTGCGCGACGCCGGCGTCGCGTTCCCGGCGATCGTGAAGACGGCCCGGCTCGGCTACGACGGCAAGGGGCAGGTCACCGTCGGCGACGACGCCGAGCTGCGCGACGCCTGGGAGCGCCTCGGAGGGGTGCCGTGCGTGGTGGAGCAGCGCCTACCGCTCGAGCGTGAGGTGTCGGTGGTGCTGGCCCGCACCCCCGACGGCACCTGCGCAGCCTTCCCGACGGTGGCCAACACCCACGTCGGCGGGATCCTCGACCTCACCGTCGCCCCGGCACCCGACGCCGACGACGACCACCACGCGGCGACCGACCTGGCGATCTCGATCGCCGTCGCCCTCGACTACGTCGGGGTGCTGGCCGTGGAGCTGTTCGTGGTCGGCGGTCGGCTCGTCGTGAACGAGCTCGCGCCGCGCCCGCACAACAGCGGGCACTGGACGCTCGACGCGGCGGCGACGAGCCAGTTCGAGCAGCAGGTGCGGGCGGTGTGCGGCCTCCCCCTCGGCGACCCGTCGCTGGTGGTGCCCGCGGCGGCGATGGTGAACCTCCTCGGCGACGAGTGGGCGGAGGGTCCACCCGACTGGTCGGTGGTACTCGCCGACCCGGGCGCGCACCTGCACCTGTACGGCAAGGCCGAACCGCGGCCCGGCCGCAAGATGGGACATCTCACGGTGTCGGGCGAGACGGGGTCCCAGGTCGCCCAACGGGCACTAGCCTTGCGAGGGCATGCTCGGGGCGGTCTTCAGCTGGATCACTGACATCACGGACACCCTCGGGGACTGGGCCTCGAACTGGTGGTTCCTCGCGGTCGTGTTCGTGATCGCGTTCTTCGACTCGATCGTGCCGATCGTGCCGAGCGAGACCACCGTGATCATCGCCGGGGTGGCCGTCAGCGTCGGTGAGGCGGAGTACCCGCTGTGGATGGTGATCGTGTGCGGTGCCGTGGGCGCCTTCCTGGGCGACAACACGGCCTACCAGATCGGCCGCGGGTTCGCCCCCAGGTTCGAACGGCGGGCGCAGCGCAAGGAGTCGTTCGGCCGGCGCCTCGAGTGGGCGGCCGACCAGATCCGCGAGCGCGGCGGCCTCCTGCTCATCACCGCCAGGTTCATCCCCGGTGGCCGCACCCTACTCACCCTGTCGAGTGGCATCACCCGCCAGCCCCGCCTCTGGTTCGTCACCTGGGTCGCGATCGCCTGCACGATCTGGGCGACCTATGCCGCGGGGTTGGCCTACGTGGTCGGTCAGCCGTTCAAGGACAACCACACCCTGGCGTTCTGGGTGGCCTTCGGCACGGCGCTCACGATCAACGTGATGATCGAGGTCGTCCGCCACGTCCGCGCCCGTCGCCGCGTGCGCGAACTCGAGGCCGTCGGCCCGACGTGACGCACATCGGCGGAGGCGAGTTGCCCGCCGCTCCACCGCGGCTTCTAACCTGACCGGCGTGCTGGCCGTCATCCCCGTGCGTGCAGGAGTGCTGCCGGCCGGCGGCGCCGAGGCCGCGGACGAGTGCGGCCGCCGCGTGCTGCTCGTCGGCGAGTCCGTGGAGCACGCCGCCGCCCACCTCACCGGCGAGGTCCGCCTCTGCGAGGCCGGCCCGTACCGGCCGGGTGCCTGGGCCGCTGCGCTCGCCGAGGTGCTCGCGGACGAACCGATCGTCGTCCTGCCGGCGTCGCCCGACGGGCGCGACCTCGCACCCCGTCTCGCCGCGGCGATGGATCGTCCGTGCATCGCCGGCGCCACCCGCCTCTCGTCCACCACGGTGGTCGTGCCGCGCGACGGCGGCCGCACGATGCACACCATGCCCGCCCCGGCGGCCTTCGTGGCGACGCTCCAGGTGGGTGTGCGCGGCGTGGAACCGCACGACGGCGGGGCCACCGTGTCGTGGCTCGACCTCGGACTCGACCGACGCCCCATCGGCGCGGTCGACGGCGGACTCGCCGATGCCCGCGTGGTGGAGGTGCTCGCGCCGGATGCGGCCACCGTCGACCTGGCCGAGGCCGGGCGCATCGTCGGTGGCGGCGCGGGCCTGCGCTCGCCCGAGCAGTTCGAGCAGCTCGCCGCGCTGGGCGTGGCGATGGGTGCCAGCGTCGGCGCCACCCGCGTCATCACCGACCGGGGCTGGGTGGGCCACGAACGACAGATCGGCACCACCGGCGTGGTGGTGTCCCCCGAGCTGTACCTCGCGTTCGGGATCAGCGGCGCGGTGCAGCACACCAGCGGCCTCGGCCACCCCGAGCACGTCGTGAGCGTCAACGTCGACGCCCACTGTCCGATGATGCAGATGGCCGACCTCGCCGTGGTGGCCGACGCGAACGAGGTGCTCGCGGAGCTGGTCGCACTGCTGGTGCCCGGCGCCGCCGCGGCCCCGGTGGCGGTGGCGGTGGCGGAGGGCGCTCGTGGCTGACGTCGACGTGGACGTGGTGGTCGTCGGTGCGGGTCCGGCCGGTGCCTGCGCGGCGATCGAACTCGCCCGCGCCGGGCGGTCCGTCGTGGTGCTCGAACGCGGGCCGTTCCCCGGCAGCAAGAACATGTACGGCGGGGTCGTGTACCCGCGGATCCTCGACGAACTGATCCCCCGCTGGTGGGAGGAGGCGCCGATCCAGCGGTGGGTCACCCGCCGCTCGACGATGGTGCTCACCCCGACCCAGGCGCTCACCGTCGACTTCCGGAGCCAGGCGTGGGGTGCGCCGCCGTACAACGGTGCCACCGCCTACCGGCCCGACTTCGACCACTGGCTCGCCGGCCACGCCGAGGCGGCCGGCGCCCAGCTGCTCTGCAGCACCACGGTGGTCGGCCTGCTGCGCGACGCGGGCGGGCGGGTGGTCGGCGTGCGCACCGACCGGCCCGACGGCGACCTGCGGGCCGGGCTCGTCATCGCCTGCGACGGCGTCAACAGCTTCGTCGCGAAGGAGGCGGGCCTGTACGGGCCGGTCGACGCCGCGAACTACACGCTCGGGGTGAAAGAGACGCTGGCGCTTCCGAAGGAGGTGATCGACGAGCGCTTCGGGGTGCGCGGCCGCGAGGGTGTCGACATCGAGATCCTCGGCGGCACGGGTGGCGTGAACGGCGGCGGGTTCGTCTACACCAACCTCGACACCCTCGCCGTCGGTGCCGTGCTGAAGCTGCCGAAGCTCGCCGCGCAGGGCACGCGCCCCGAGGAGATCATCGCCGGGCTGAAGGCGCACCCCGCGATCGCCCCGCTCGTCGAGGGCGCGGAGCTGAAGGAGTACTCGGCCCACCTCATCCCCGAGGCGGGTCTCGCGATGATGCCGAAGCTCGCCGGCGACGGTCTGCTCGTGGCGGGCGACGCCGCGGCGATGTGCCTCGCCGCGGGCATCTGGCTGGAGGGCGTCAACTTCGCGATGGCGAGCGGCATGTACGCCGGACGCGCGGCGATCGAGGCGCTGAGCCGCAACGACGTGTCGACCGAGGGCCTCGCCGGCTACGAGCGCCGGCTGAGCGAGACCTTCGTGCTGCGCGACCACCGCAAGCTGCGCCGTGCGCCGCACCTCGTGCTGAGCGACCGGGTGCAGCACCTGTACCCCGAGCTGATCACGAGCGTCGTCGAGCGGATGTTCCGCGTGGACAACCCGAACCCCAAGCCGGGCCTGCGCCGCATCGTCGAGAGCGAGCGGCGCCGCCTCGGCATCCGCCGTCGTGATCTCGCCCGCGACGGCCTCGACGGACTGCGGAGCTTCGGATGACCCCCATCGAGCGCGACCCGACCTGGCCCGAGGTCTCCTTCCAGGACCGCATGGACACGGTGCGCTTCGACGTGCACGAACGCGCCCACATCGTCGTCGACGGCTCGAAGTGCGAGGGGTGCAGCACCCAGCACTGCGTGGTCGCGTGCCCGGCGAACCTGTTCGTGCCGACGAGCGACGGCGGCATCGTCTTCAACTACGAGCAGTGCTTCGAGTGCGGCACCTGCTACCTGGTCTGCAACGTCGAGGGCGCGATCACCTGGACCTATCCCGACGGCGGGCACGGCGTCGTCTTCCGCCGCACATGACCACCGCCACCGCCTCCTCCTCCCCGTCCGCGCCCACCGCTTCGATCGCGGTCTGCCTGAAGTGGACCGCGGCCCGTGACGACGCCGGCGCGGACCCCGACGACGACCGCTTCGCCGGGGTGTCGGCGGCGGACCGGGCGGCGCTGGAGGTCGCGCTGCGCCTCGGCGAACGTTGGGGCGTCCCCGTCACCGCGCTGGCCGCCGGACCGGCCGGCGCCGAGCGCACCCTGCGCGACGCGATCGCAGCCGGGGCCGACCGGGCCGTCCGCCTGGACATGGACGCCGACGCGGACTCGCGTGACGTCGCGTTCGAGCTGGCACAGGCCACGGCACCGACGGGCGGCCCCTGCGCGGACCTCGTGCTCTGCGGCGACTACTCGCTCGACCGGGGCAGCGGCTCGGTCCCGGCGTTCATCGCCCACCACCGCTCGGCCGCCCAGGCGCTCGGTCTGGTGTCGGTCGACACCGACGGCCCGGCCGCCGACGGAGTCGTCCGGGCGGTCCGGCGTCTCGACGGTGGCCGGCGCGAACTGCTCGAGGTGCCGGTGCCCGGTGTGCTGTCGGTCGAGGGGTCGGTGGCCTCGCTGCGCCGAGCGCCGCTGCGGCGAGCGCTGGCGAGCCGCACGGCACCGATCGAGGTGATCCGCACGCCGCCGGCGCACCACCGCGGCGCACCGGCGATCGTCACCCCGTACCGACCCCGGGCGCGGGTGATGGCCGCGCCCGCGGGCGACGACGTCCTGGCGCGCCTGCGACGGCTCACCGACGCCGGTGCCGCCCCTGCTCGCGGTGAGACGGTGGAGCTCGCTCCCGCCGACGCCGCGCGGCGCATCGTCGAGGCGCTCCGCGACTGGGGATACCTCGCGGACCACGACCGGTAACGTCGCGATCCATGGTCGAACTCGACCCGGCCGCGGCTGCACCGGACCCCGCACCCGACGCCGATCGGAACCGCGACGACGTGATCGACCACGTCCGTGTCACCCTGCTGCGGGCGGCGAGCGAGGTGCTCGCGGCCGAGGGACCGGCGGCGCTCACCGTCCGCCGGATCGCTCGTGCTGCCGGGGTGAGCACGATGAACGTGTACTCGCGCTTCGGTGGCAAGGAGGGGGTCGTCGAGCACCTCTACATCGAGGGCTTCACCAGGCTGCGCGACGCGATGACCGACGACGCCGAGACCGACGACCCGCTGCTCGACCTCGTCCGCAGCGGTCAGGCCTATCGGCGGTTCGCGCTGACGCACCCGACGTACTACGCGGTGATGTTCGACGGCGTCATCCCCCTGCAGCCCTCGCCCACCGCCGTCGAACACGCGAGCGGCACCCTGCGTCTGCTGGCCGACCGTCTTCACCGGGCGATGGACGCGGGCCTGCTCGCTCCGGCCGACCCGATGACCACCGCTGCCGGGGTGTGGGCGGCGTGCCACGGCGTCGTGAGCCTCGAGCGCAAGGCCGTCGGCCCACCGGGACTCGACTGGGCCGAGGTCTACGACCGCACGTGCGCGGCGCTGCTCGCCGGCCTCGCCCACGGCCACCTCCCCGGCCACCACGTCCCATGATCGCGGTCGCGGGCGACGACGGCCGCGGACGCCGCTCGCTCGGTGCGTCCACCTGGCCGGAGGTCGACGCGACGGCACCGATCGTCGTCGTGCCGCTGGGGTCGTGCGAGCAGCACGGCCCCCACCTGCCACTCGACACCGACACCCTCGTCGCCGTCGCGCTGGCCGACGCGCTCGTGGCCGGCGTGGGTGATCTCGAGGGGGTCCCGCTGCTCGTGGCGCCTCCGCTCGCCGTCACCGCGAGCGGTGAGCACGCCGGCTTCCCCGGCACGTTGTCGATCGGCACCACCGCGCTGGAGCTCGTGCTCGTGGAGCTCGTCCGATCGGCCGACTGGGCGCGCGGTGTCGTGTTCGTGAACGGTCACGGCGGCAACGTCGTCCCGCTGCGCGCCGCGGTGGAGCGGTGCGGCGCAGAGGGCCGGCGTGCGCTCGCCTGGTGGCCTGCGGTGCCGGGGGGTGATGCACACGCGGGCCGGACCGAGACGTCGCTGCTGCTCGTCATCGCCCCCGAGCGGGTGCGGCTCGGGTCGGCGGCGGCCGGCCACACCGGCGACCTCCGCGAGGTGCTGCCGGCGCTCCGCCGCGACGGGGTGCGGGCGGTCAGCCCGAACGGCGTGCTGGGTGATCCTGCCGGCGCCTCGGCGGACGAGGGGCGGCAACTGTTCGACTCGCTCGTCGCCGACCTCGCCGTCCGCGTCAGGCGGTGGTGGGGACTCGAGGACGAGCCCGGCGACGGCCGACACGACGGCACCGGGACCGTACCGTGAGCCACCGCGCCGGAGCACGCTTCCTCCTCGACCGCTCGGTGCGACGATCCCCCGACGGGCGCGTGCTCGTGGGCGGGTCGCCGCTGCGTGTGCTCACGCTCACCGACTCGGGTGCCGTCGTGGTGGACGCGCTGGCAGCGGGCGACGACCCCACGACGCGGTCGGCCGCTGCCGGGCGACTCGTCGAGCGGTTCGTCGACCTCGGCATCGCCCACCCGGTCGGTGCCGGCACGTCCGGCCCGACCGACACCGCCGACGCCACCGACCTCGACCGCTGGGCACGTGAGGTCACCGTGGTGACACCGTGCAAGGACGAGCTGCCCCGCCACCCGGCCTGGTCGGCGGCGTCCGTCGTCGTCGACGACGGGTCGGTGCCACCCCTGTTCGCCGACGGCGTCGTGCCGGGCCGCGCCCGCACCGTCCGACTCGCGCGCAACGCCGGCCCGGGCGCCGCCCGGAACACCGGGCTCGCGCAGGTGGACACGCCGCTCGTCGCGTTCGTGGACGCGGACGTGGAGGTGGACGAGGCCGAGCTCGCCCGGCTCGTGTCGTGGTTCGACGACCTGCGGGTGGCCCTCGTGGCGCCGCGCGTGCGGGCAGTCGCGGGTCCGGGCGTGCTCGCGGCGTTCGAGGCGACCCGCTCGCCGCTCGACCTCGGCGACGAACCGGCGCGGGTGGCGGCGACCACGCGGGTGTCGTACGTCCCTGCGGCCGTGCTGCTGTGCCGCACCGCAGCGATCCGCGACGTGGGCGGGTTCGACGGCTCGCTGCGCTACGGCGAGGACGTCGACCTCGTGTGGCGACTGGCGGCGGCCGGGTGGCGCTGCCGGTACGACCCGTCGGTCGAGGCCCACCACCGCACCCGACCCGACCTGCGACGCTGGCTCGCGCAGCGCTTCCGGTACGGCACGTCCGCGGCACCCCTCGCCCGTCGCCATCCCGGGGCGCTCGCACCGCTGCGCATGAGCCCCTGGAGCGCAGCGACGTGGGTGCCGGTCGCGGCAGGTCTGCCGGTCGTCGGCGTCACGGTCGGGGTCGCGACATCGGTCGCGCTCGTGCGCAAGCTCCCGCAGGTGCCGGCGCGCGAGTCGCTGCGGCTGGCCGGGCTCGGCAACCTCTACGCAGGCCGGCTCTGGTGCGAGACCCTGTCGCGTGCGTGGTGGCCCGCGGCGCTGGTGGCGGCGGCGCTGTCACGACGAGCGCGTCGCACCGTGGCGATCGCCTGGTCGGTGCCGATCGTGCTCGACGCCGTCCGGCACCTCGGCCGGCGGCGGAGCCGCGGGACGGCACGCCGGTCGCGCCTCGACCCGGTGCGCTTCGCGCTGTTGCACCTCGCGGACGACCTCGCCTACGGGGCCGGGGTGTGGGTCGGCGCCTGGCGCGAGCGATCCGTCGACGCGCTGCTGCCGCGGTTCGAGTCGTGGCCACCCCGACGTCCGGCACCGTCGGCACCGTCGGCACCGTCGGCACCGTCGTCAGACGCTGGTGGTGCCGAGCTCGCGTGAGCGGGCCTCGAGGTGGGCGCTCACGTCGTTGCACGACTCGCACACGTCGGCCGGGATCAGACCCCAGGCCATGAGCCGCCCGAAGACGATGCAGCCGAGGCACACGGCGAACACGGCCTCGAGCGACGCAGCGAACGTGAGCCCCACGATCAGCGCGACGGCCACCACGTCGGCGCCGAGCAGCTCCGCGAGCAGGGCACCGGCGCTGAAGGCGAGACCGACACCCTGCGCGAACCGCTTCGGCGGTCCGGGGACGAAGCGGTGCTCCACACGCAGGCGCGGGGTGATCACCTCGGTGACGAGGCGCCCGAGCGGGCTGATGCGCGGACCGGCCAGCACCCGGGCCAGGAACCCGTAGGCCAACGGCACGAGCACCCACCACTCGCGCACGAGGAGGTACACGATCGCCTGCAGCACGACACCGGCGGCGACGAGTCGAGCGGACGTCTCGTTCACCGGGTTGGGGAAGGAGAAGAACGAGCGGCCATGCATGACGGGGAAGGCTACGGCCAGAATCCCGACTCGACAAGTCGGAATTCGACACCGCGTCAGCCCCGCGTCCACGGCGTGGCGTACGAGCCGGACGGCGACACCTCCGGTACGGTGAGGCGCCGATGACCCTGCGCCTCACGATCGATACCGGGCGCTGGCAGGCGCACGTCGACGCCGTGCGGACGTCGTTCACCGACGCGGTGCCTCCGGGTGCCCCGGCCGTCACCGTGGCACCGGTGGTGAAGGGCAACGGGTACGGCATCGGCCGCGCCCAGCTCACCCGCCTCGCGACCGCCTGGAGCGACCTCGTGGTGGTGGGCACCGTGCACGAGGCCCTGCAGCACGAGCGCACCGGCGACGAGCTGGTGCGGGTGCTCACACCCGCGGTCCGACCGGTCGACCTGCCACCGTGGATCGTCCCGACGGTCGGCGCGCCCCACCACCTGCCGGCGATCGGCGGCCACACCGGCCCGGTCGCGGTGAAGCTCGCGTCGAGCATGCACCGCTACGGCACCGATCCCGCAGGGCTGGCCGTGCTGCTCGCCGAGCTGGCCGCCCGCGGCAACGCCGTGCACGCCGCGCTCGTGCACCTGCCGCTGGCCGAGACCGCTCCGGCCGACGATCGGCTCGCCGAGGTGGAGTCGTGGCTCGCGCACGTGCCGCCCGACGTGGTGATCTCCGTCAGCCACCTCGAACCGGCCGCCGTCGCGACGCTGTGCGCGCGACACCCGGATCGTCGCGTGGAGGTCCGCCTCGGCACGGCGCTGTGGCACGGCGACAAGTCGTTCCTGCACCTGGGCGCCGACGTGATCGACGTCCGACCGGTGCGCGCCGGCACGCGAGTGGGGTACCGCGGCACCCCCGTCGAGCACGACGGCGTGCTGGTGATGGTCGGCGCCGGCTCGTCGCACGGCGTCGCACCGCTCGCCGACGGACGCAGCCCGTTCCACCTCCGTCGCAGACGCGTGGCGCTGGTGGAAGCACCGCACATGCACACGTCGATGTGCCTCGTCCCCGACGGCGACCCGGTGCCCGAGATCGGTGAGTGGGTCGACGTGCAACGACCGCTCACCACCGTCGCACCCGACGAGGTGGTGTGGTCGTGAACGATCCACAGCTCACACGAGTCGTACCGGTCGAGCACCTGACCCCGACGACGCACCGCCGCGAGCGCCTCGTCGGCCCCGACGTGGTGCGCGCCGTCGCGCTCATCGGCGTGGTGGTGATGAACTACCACGGCTACCTCAACGGCTCGGGCGCCGTGGCCGGACCGGATGCGTCGTTCCTCGATCGGCTGTTCGACCCCTGGACCGGGGTGCTGTCCACGCGGTTCGCAGCGACGTTCATGCTCGTCGCCGGCGTCGGCATCAGCCTGCTCACCGAACGCAGCCGCACGAGCGGCGACCGCGAGGCGATCCGCGACGACCGCTGGCGCCTCGTGCGGCGCGGCCTGCTGCTGTACGGCGGTGGGTTCCTGCTCGACTGGGTGTGGCCGGGCACGATCCTGTTCTTCTACGGCGCCACCTTCGTCGTGGCGGCGCTGCTGTTCACCCTGCGCACCCGGTGGCTGGTGGTGGTCGGTGCGACGAGCGCCCTCGCCGCTGCGGCGATCAACGCCTGGGTGATCGACCGCACGCTCGACGGCCGCCCGGTCGACTGGCTCACGTCACCCGGCACCCTCACCACCGAGTCGCCGCGGGGCCTCCTGCTCGACACCTTCGTGAACGGCACCCATCCGCTGCTGCCCTGGATGGCGTTCTGCTGCGCGGGGATGGTGCTCGGGCGGGTGCTGCCGACGGGCCGGCGGCTGGCGACGGTGGGGATCGCCGGTGCGGCGGTCACCCTGATCACCTACCTCGTGAACCATGTCGTCACGAACGGCCGCGCCGGTGACGTCGCGTGGATCGAGGCGTGGTCGACCCGGCCGTTCGACCGGGGACTGCTCTACACGCTGGGCACGCTCGGGTCGTCGCTCGCCGCGTACGCCCTCGTGTCGTGGCTCGCCGAGCGGTACCGCGACCACGCGGCCGTCCGAACGCTCGGTGCCGCCGGCGAGATGACGCTGACGCTGTACCTGGGCCACGTCGCGGTGTACCTGCTGCTGGTCGACGTGCTCGACGTCGTGGGGCGCAACGGCCTCACGACGGCGCTGCTGTTCGCGCTGGCGTACTGGACGCTCGCGCTGGCGTTCGCGGCGTGGTGGCGCCGGTTCATCGGCATGGGCCCGGCCGAGCGGCTCTACCGACGCCTCGGCGGGTGACCCGGCGGCATCGGCATGGCGCACCCACACCCCGGCGAAGCAGTCCGCCTGCAGCTCGAGCGCCACGGAGTACTGGTTCGCGCTGGCCGGGTCGTTCCGCTCCGCTTCATGGCACCACCTGGGAACACACCGGGCCGGCCCGCGACGGGTCAGCCGGCGACGGGGTCGACCGGCGACGGGCGGCTCGCGCGGCGGACGCCGCGCATCCCGACGGCACCTGCGCCGACCAGCGGGCCGCGATCACCGAGGCGTGCCGGGGTGATCCGGGCGCCGCGGGCGTAGTCGACGCGAGAGTGCCGGTCGACGGCGGCCTGCGCCGAGTTGAAGAACGTCGCCCCGAACCCGAGCGCGACCGCCCCGCCGACGACCACGAGGTCGAGGTCGAGCAGGTTGCACACCGACGACACCGCCCGGCCGACGAGGTCGCCGGTGCGCTGCATGATCTCGTAGCTCGGCTCGGTGGGCGGCCGCCCGGTGATCACCTCGATCGCACGTCCCGACGCCTCGGCGTCGAGGCACCCGCGCGAGCCGCAACTGCACCGCCGCCCGTTCGGTTCGACCACGAGGTGGCCGATGTTGCCGGCCTTGCCGCTCGCCCCCTCGACCACCTGACCGTCGAGCACCACGCCACCGCTGATGCTCGACGACACCACCACCGCGAGGAAGTTCGACCTGCCCTGCGCCGCACCGAGCCAGCCCTCGGCCATCGCGAGGCAGGTGGCGTCCACCTCGCCGTGGACGGGCAGCCCGGTCGCCTCCGCGAGGCGGTCGCGCAGCGGGAAGTCGCGCCAGGCACCGATGCTGGTGGGCGAGACCGAGACGAGCCCGGGTTCGGCCGGTCCGACACAGCCGACACCGACCGCGATCGGCGTCATCTGGTGGTGCTCGTCGGCCCGCGCGAGCATGTCGCCGACGATGCCGACGAGCGAGGCGAACAGCTCGTGGTCGCCCTGGGAGTCGTCGACGAGCGCGACCGCTCGATCGATCAGATCGCCGCGCAGGGTCATCAGCCCGGCCGACATCCTCGTCCCGCCGACGTCCACCGCGACGATGAGGTCGCGATCGGGGTTCATGCGCTGCACCGTAGTCCGACGGGTGCGTCGGCGACCGGTGGCACCGGCGTAGGCTGCCGCGAGGTGACCCCCGGCACACCGCGGAGGCGGGATCGCGGGCGCTCACACCAAACCGTCGGTGGCCGATCGTCGTGTCGCTCACCGGTGCTCACGATCCCCACCATGGACCCACGCCTCGACCCCCTCGATCAGCCGTCCGACGTGGTCGCCCTCCAGACCGGCCCGCGCCGTGCCGGCGACACGGAGGCGACCGAGCTCGACGCGCTCTTCCGCCTGCACTACGGGCGGTTGGTGCGTGCGCTCACCCTCGTCGCCGGCGATCGGGAGCTCGCGGCCGACGCCGTGCAGGAGGCGTTCGTGAAGGCACACCTCCGGTGGCGACGTCTCCAGCACTACGACGACCCGGTCGGCTGGATCCGCCGGGTGGCGATCAACTGCCTCCGCGACGGCCACCGTCGCCGCGGGCGCAAGGAGCAGGCGCTCGAGCGCCTGCACGGCGACGCGACCCGAGGTGCCCAGACCGACACCGACTCGACCCACGAGGCGATGAGCCGGCGGACCGGCGACACCGACGGCGTGATGGCGCTGCTCCAGGCACTCCCCCGCCAGCAGCGCATCTGCGTGGCGCTCTTCCACGTCGACGGGCTCAGCGTCGCCGAGGTGGCGGACGCCCTCGGGATCAGCGAGGGCGCCGTCAAGTTCCACCTCCACCAGGGCCGCGAACGACTCCGCAGCACCCCGGGCCTGCGCGCCGGCCGGACCACGCCCGACCTGCCGCCGCCGCACCCGCACGATCTCCCCCCGCACGATCTCCCCCCGCACGATCTCCCCCCGCACGACGGAGGCCCCCGCCCATGAGCGACTTCGACGACCTCGACCTGTCCCGCCGGCTCCGCGCCGCCGCGGGCGACGACCCCGACCTCGCGTCGGCCCACGCAGCGGTCGGGCGCCGGGTCCGGCGCGTGCGCCGCACGCGTGCGGCCGTGCTGTCCTCGACCGCGGTCGTCCTCCTGGTGGTGGGCACCGTCGCGGCGATGTCCCCGAACGGCACCGATCGCCGCGTCGGGGTGGCCGACGCGCCGTCGTTCGACGACGGCTCGCTGCCGACGACCGCGGGGTCGAGCACCGACGCATCGACGCCGACCACCACCCCGAACCCGGCCACCTCGAACCCGGCCACCTCGAGCGCTGCGACCACCGCGACGACCGGCACGCCATCCACCGTCGTGGGTGACGATCGTTCGGCCGAGGAGTCCCTGGTCGCCGGCACGACCGAGTCACGCACCCTCACGGGCGTCGGTGGCTCGATGACGGTGCGGGTGACCGCCGGGTCGGGCGGCTCGGTGCGACTGTCGTCCACGGCCCCCGCGGCGGGCTTCACCGCCCGCACCACCACGTCACGCCCCGCCGAGGTGGAGGTCGAGTTCGTCTCGGCCTCGCACCGCACCCGGATCCGGGTCCGGCTCGACGACGTGCGCCTGCGCCTCGACGTCGAGGAGGAGGCGATCACCACGTCGACCTCCGTGACGACCACCCCTGCCGGTGTGCCTCCGACCGCCACGCCGCCCTCCACCCCGACGGCGACGACGAGCCCGACCAGCCCGACGACGACCCTGCGGCCCACCACCTCGACGTCGCCCACCACCTCGACCAGCACCTCGGCCCCGAGCAGCACCACGCCCGGCGGCGGCAGCGGGCCCACCACCACCGACGACGACGACGACAGCACCAGCACGACCTCGGACGACGACGCCACCGGCAGCGGGAACAGCGGCAGCGGGAACAGCGGCAGCGGGAACAGCGGCAGTAGCACCGACGACGACTGATCGGCGCACACCGGACCGCACCGGAGCGCACCCGACGCGCACCTGACGCGCACCCGGAGCGCACCTGACCGGTCCGGCCGCCGGCGGGCCTGTGGTGCCAGAATCGCCCGTCGTGGGCACGACCGATTGGAACCCGCTGCTGCGGGGCGAGTTCGACAAGCCGTACTGGGCCGAGTTGCAGGCCTTCGTCGCGGCCGAGCGGGCCCGCGCCGAGGTGTTCCCACCCGCCGACCAGGTGTTCGCCGCCCTCCACCTCACGTCGTACGCCGCGACCAGGGTGGTGCTGCTCGGGCAGGACCCGTACCACGGTCGCGGCCAGGCACACGGCCTGTGCTTCTCCGTGCGCCGCGGGGTCGCGCCGCCTCCGTCGCTGCAGAACGTCTTCCGCGAGCTCCACGACGACCTCGGCGTCGATCCGCCCGGTCACGGCAACCTCGAGGCGTGGACGATGCAGGGGGTGCTCCTGCTCAACACGTGTCTCACGGTGCGCAGTGGCGCGGCCGGTTCGCACCACGGCAAGGGGTGGGAGACCTTCACCGACGAGGTGCTCCGCGTGGTGAACGCGAAGACCGAGCGGGTCGTGTTCCTGCTGTGGGGGGCACCCGCCCGGCGGAAGGCGGCGCTCGTCGACACCTCCCGTCACGTCGTCGTGCAGTCGGCGCATCCCTCGCCGCTGAGCGCGCACCAGGGGTTCTTCGGCAGCCGTCCCTTCAGCCGCACGAACGCGGCGCTCGAGGAGGCGGGGCTGGCGCCGATCGACTGGCGGATCCCGGCCTGACCCGATCGGGACGGCCGGGAACATCCGGTGGAGGCGCGTCTACCATCGGTTCCGTGGCCGGGAGATCGAAGCGGAAGACGCGGCGACCCCTCACGCAGCACCCCCGCGTGATCACCCTGCGACGCCGATCGCACCTCGTCGACACCATGGTGGGCACGCTCGACGGGTTCCGCCTCCACCAGACGGGCCGCAGCGCGGCACTGGTGTCGCACTTCGGGTTCATCTCGGTGTTCCCGCTCTTCCTCGTGTTCACCACCGTGCTCGGGTTCGTGCTCCAGGACAACCCCGAGCTGCAGGCGTCGATCGTCGACTCGGCGCTCGCCCGGTTGCCGCTCATCGGGCCGACCCTCGCCTCGAAGCCCGAGGCGCTCCAGGGCAGCGCCGTGCTGCTCGTCGCCGGTCTGCTCGTCGCACTGTGGAGCGGGATGAAGGCGTTCGTGGCGCTGCAGGGCGGCCTCGACAACACCAACGAGGTGCCGATCGACCTGCGCCACTCGTTCGTGCAGACCCGGCTGCGCGCCCTCGGAGCTGTGGCGATCTTCGGTGCGGCGCAGGCGGCGAGTGCGTTCCTGACCACCGTGGTGACGGCCGCCGGGCTGCCGGCACTGAGCAACGTGCTCCTCACCGTCGCCGCCGCGGCGCTCAACGCCGCGGTGCTGGCCGTCATGTACCGGTGGCTCACCAGCGCCGAAACCGCGTGGCACACCGTGTGGCGCGGCGCGGTGTTCGCCGGCGTCGGCTTCGCGCTGCTCCAGGTGGTGGGCACGGCGGTGATCGCTCGGTCACAGGCCAACGCCGAGTCGGTCTACGGCGACTTCGCCGCCGTCATCGCGCTGCTCGCCTGGCTGAGCCTGCACGCGACCGTGGCCCTGATCGGCGCGGAGATCGACCGGGCGCGAGCGACCTCGCCCTACTGGCCTCCGGAGGGTGACGTGTCGCAGCCGGCGCCGGAGGCGACGTCCGCGATCGCGCTCGCGGCGACGGCCACCTCAGCCGAGGCCGGGGTGCAGCGCGACGAGGTGTGACGGCAACGGGTCCGACTCGGTGCTGCAGCAGGTGTCGGCGTCGACCACCTGGAACCCGACCCGTTCGAGCACCTCGTCCGCCGACGAGTGCGCCGGCACGCAGCAGGTCACCGACGCACCCACACCGATCCACGCGAGCACGGCCACCGTGGCAGCCGACGCATCGCCGATCGTGACCAGCCGCTCCACGCGGTGCGTGCCGTCGGGCTGCCCGGCGACGATCGCCGCACCCACGAGGTCGTCCCCGGTCGGGGCGCGCAACTCCAGACATCGCGCCCCCTGGTCGGCGAACCACCGCACGAGCCACGACCGGCCCAGCAGTTCGGCGGCGACCGCACGCGGTGCATCGACCTCGCTGACCACCACACCGCGGGCCGAGTCGCGAGCGATGTCGAGCGACGCGACGTCGCGAACCACACCGTTCCGGTAGTGCAGTGTCCAGCGCGGCGCCATCCCGCGGCGTGCGTACGCGGGCAGGGCCGCCGGGTGGCCGGAGCTGAACGTGGTGCGCCGAGGGCGACCCGTCAGGAGTGCGTCGAGGATCGTCCCGCCCACACCGCGTCCCTGCGCCGCCGGGTGGACGAAGAGGTCGGTCACGAGCGCGCCACCGTCGTCGAGCGGAACGACGCCACCGAACCCGCTCACGGCGGCGCCCGGTGCGTCCTCGTGCACGAGCAACTGGCCGTGATCGACGACGACGGAGAGGTAGGCGTCGAGCGACGCAGGCAGCTCCGCCCCGGTGGCGGCGAGGATCGCCGCGAGGCGGTCGGTGTCGGTGGACCGTGCGGGTCGGAGCGGCACGACGCCACTGTCGCACGCGGGCGACCCCCGGACGCGAGCGATCCCCGGCACGTGGCCGGGGATCGCGCGGGACTCGGTCCCGCCGGGGGGAGCGGTGACCTCGTGGGCCGGACGGACCTCGTGGTCCGTCCGTCGGTCCGTCAGACGAGCTCGGGCTCCTTCACCGGCTCGTGGGCGACCAACAGCACCGTCTCGTCCTTCTTGGTGGTGAAGGCGTGCACCAGGCCGGCGATCGACAGCAGCGCCATCAGACCGGCGAACAGGTAGACGATGACGGCGGCCAGCTCGGCGCGCTCGCCGAAGATGCTGAAGCCGTAGGTGGTGAGCAGCAGGCCGCGCAGCGTCTCGCCGCGGAACATGCTGTCGCGGAGTGCGTTGACCGTGTCGAGCTCGGCCTGGATGGCCTCGGTGGGCTGGCCGGCGTCGGTGGCCGTCTGCAGGTCGGCACGCAGCTGGCGCTGGGCCGTACCGATGCTGGCGTAGGTCTCACCCGGGTAGCCGTCCTCGATCGCGCTCTCCCTCATGTGGAGGGCGATGTACTCGTTGGCGTAGCACTCCGCCTTCGCACCGCTGTCGAGCGGCGTGCCGGCGTAGCGCACGAGGCACGCCGAGGCGGCCTCGTCCTCGCTCAACCGGTCGGCGGCCGTGAAGGTGATCTGCTGGTCGGTGAGCTGGTCGTGCACGTAGCCCTTGGCGAAGTCCGCCTGGTTCGTGAGCACGAGGCCCAACACGAGCAGGAGGGCGGCGACCACCAGGCCGCCGATGCTGAACGCGATGTCCAATGTCCGGCGCTTCATCTGTTTCGACCCCTTGTTCTCCGACGGCACCCGTTGTGACGTCGGGGTCGATCGTGGGCGCGACCGACGGGGCGCCGAGAGGGCCCAAGGTCCCTGTCGCGCAGGACCTACGCGCGTACTTCACGACGGCGTGTCGGAGCACCCCACCCGGTCGGGTGAGGCCGGCGCCGCGGCGTCAGCACACGACGGAACCGGCCGCCGTCAGCGACCGGGACGACTCGCCGACGAGCACGTGGTACACCCCCGACGGCACGACCCAGTCGTGGCGCGAGACGTCCCACACCGCGAAGGCCCGCTCGGGCAACCAGATCTCCGCCGTCACGGTGTCGCCCGGCGCCGCGTGCACCTTGGCGAAGCCGCGCAGTTCGCGGCGCGGTCGGCGCGGCCCGTCCGATGGCGCCTCCACGTAGCACTGAACCACCGTCGTGCCCGGGCGTGCACCGGTGTTGGCGAGATCGACCCGCACGGTGAGACCGTCCGCGATCGAGCCCTCCAGCTCGGCGTGCGCGACGTCCCACGACGTGTACCCGAGGCCGTGGCCGAAGGGGAACACCGGCTCGATGCCGCGAGCGTCGTACCACCGGTAGCCGATGAACTGGTGCTCGTCGTAGCGAGCGATGCCGTGCTCGCCGGGATGCGAGAGGAACGCCGGCGTGTCCTCGAGGCGTGCGGGCACGGTCATCGGCAGCCGGCCGCCCGGTTCGGCATCACCGAACAGCACGTCGGCGAGCGCGTTGCCGAACTCCTCACCCGGGAACCACACCTGCAGCACGGCGGCGACGTCGTCGAGCCACGGCATGGTGACCGGCGAGCCGGCGTTGACCACCACGATCGTGTTCGGGTTGGTGGCGGCCACGCGGGCGACGAGCTCGTCCTGACGTCCGGGCAGCGCCATCGTCGTGCGGTCCTCGCCCTCGGTCTCCCAGTCGGCGTTGGTGCCGACCACCACGACGGCGACGTCGCTCGCCGCCGCCGCCTCCACCGCGGCGTCGATCGGGTCGCCGGTCTCCGGTCCGGCGGCACCGACCATGAGCCCGCGCATCATCACGCTGTGCCAGAGGCCGAGCTCGACCTCGACGGTCACCTCCACGCCGGCCTGCAGCTCCACGGTCCCGCGGATCTCCGGGCTCGCGTTGCCGAACAGCGCACCACCGGTGACCGCGGTGGGGAGATCGACCACCACCTCACCGCCGACGCGCAGCGTGGCCGGACCGGCGGCGACGAGACCGAACGTCCACGTGCCGGTGGTGTCGGGGACGAAGCTGCCACGGAGGTCGGCGGCGAAGTGGTCGCCGTCGATCTCGGCCGACGGCGGATCGGTCCACACGACGGTGAGGCGGTCGAGGCGTCCCTCCGCGGTGACACCGTGGACGTCGCGGTACAGGACGTCGAACGCGCCGCGCACCGGCGGGAGGCGCTTGTCGATCCGGCAGCCCTCCTCGTGGCGCACCGTGACGCCGCGTGCGGCGAGCGCCTCCAACGGGCCCACCGGACGGTTGGCGCGCACCTGCGCGCTGCCACCGCCCTGGATCTTCCCGCGGGCGCTGTTGGGCCCCACGAGGGCGACCGAGACGCCGGGCGCCAGCGGCAGTGCCGGCGCGCCGTCGGCGCGCTCGCGGTTCACGAGCAGCACCGTGCCGGCGACGGCCGCGCGCCGGATGACCTCACGCGTGGCAGGCGCGTCGTCGGTCGTCTCCTCGCCGGCGACGACGCCGTCGTACAGGCCGGACCATTCGAACAGCCGCAGGAGCCGGCGGACGCACTCGTCGACGTGCGCGGGGTCGACCTCGCCGTCACGCACGGCGCGCACCAGCGCCTCGCCGCGGTTGCGCGTGGGTCCGGGCATCTCGAGGTCGAGCCCGGCGAGCGCCGAGGCGACGGTGTCCATGCGCGCGAACCAATCGCTCACGACCACCCCGTCGAAGCCCCACTCCTCGCGGAGGAGCGAGCGCATGAGCCCGCTGTCGTCGGGGACGTAGCGACCGTTGACGCGGTTGTAGCTGCTCATGATCGAGCGCACGTCCGCGCCGCCCTCGTCGAGCGGCCGCACGGCGGCCTCGAACGGCACCAGGTAGAGCTCGCGCAGCGTGCGCTCGTCGACCTCGCTCGAGATCGTCATGCGCTCGAACTCCGTGTCGTTCGCGACGAAGTGCTTGATGCACGCGGCCACGCGCTCGGACTGCACGCCGCGCACGTACGCGACGGCGAGGTGGGCGGTGAGCGTGGGGTCCTCGCTCATGCACTCGAAGTTGCGACCGCCGATGGGCGTGCGGTGGAGGTTGACGGTGGGGGCGAGCAGCATCTGCGCGCCCTTGGAGCGCGCCTCGCGCCCGAGGGCGCGGCCGACCTCCTCGACCAGCGCCGGGTCGAAGCTCGCACCGAGCGCGGTCCCGCACGGGAACGACGCCGACGCCGGACCCGACCAGGAGGTGCCGCGCACGCCCGCCGGGCCGTCGCTGCACCGCAGCACGGGCACACCCGGGAGTGCCACGGTGTGCCAGCCGTCCGCCCCGGTGAGCAGCGCGACCTTCTGCTCCAGGCTCAACGCCGCGATCGTGGCGTCGTGGTCGCGGGCCCGGTGGTCGGCGGCGCCGGGGGCTGGGGCGTCGTGGTCGGCGGCGAGGGAGGGGTCGCTGGACATGAGCGGCAGTCTCGCAGAGGTGCTCACCTCGGGCGAGGGGTTGAAAATGACGCTGCGTCACTTAAGATGGCCCGGTGCCACGCCGAGCTCGCAGCGACGCCGACAAGGAACTGCGGCGCGCCGCGATCCTCGACGCGGCCGGTGAGGTGTTCGACCGCACCGGCATCGACGACTTCACGATGGACGAGGTGGCCGCCTCGCTCGCGCTCGCCAAGGGCACCCTCTATCGCTACGTCCCCACGCGCGAGGGACTGCTGCTCGCCGTGATCGCCGAGGAGTACCGCAGCTGGTTCGACGCCGTCGACGCGCTGCTGGCCGTCGACCCGTCGGGCCGTGGCGCACCGGACGTGGCGACCCTGCTCGTGGACTCGCTGCTCGAGCGCCCGCGGATGCTGCGGCTGCTGTCGCTGATGTCGTCCGTGCTCGAGCGCAACGTCCCGCGCGAGACGGCGCACGAGTTCAAGTCGTTCCTGCTGACGCGCACGACGACGACGGCCGGGCTGCTGGCACAGCGCCTCGACTGCCCGCAGGCCGAGGCCGTCCGCCTGCTGGTGCACCTCCAGGCCGTCACCGTCGGCCTCCACCACCACGCCCATCCCTCACCCGTCGTCGCCGAGGTCCTCGCCGACCCCTCGCTCGCCGCGTTCGCGATCGACCTGCGCACCGAGTTGCTGCACGCCGTGCAGGCGCTCGTCGCTGCCGCTCGTCGCTGACGCCGCGCCCCCGTCACCGACCCGCGCCCCCGAGAGGAGCACCCATGTCCACCCCTGCCACCCCTGCCACCCCTGCCACCCCTGCCACCCCTGCCACCCCTGCCACCCCTGCCGGGCCCGCCGACCGTCCGATCGCGCTGGTCACGGGCGCGTCCGGCGGCATCGGCGAGGCCATCGCCCGCCGGCTCGCCGCCGAGGGTCACGACCTCGTCCTGGTCGCCCGCAGCACCGACAAGCTGCGCGCCGTCGCCGACGAGCTCGCGGCCGCCCACGGCACGTCCGTCATGGTGCTCGCGTCCGACCTCGGCGTGCCCGGTGCCGTGCCCGCGCTGGTCGCCGAGCTCGGTGACCGCCGCGTCGACGTGCTCGTGAACAACGCCGGCGTCGGCCACTACGGCCCCTTCGTCGAGGCCGACCCGGCGCGGCTCACCCAGATGCTGCAGCTCAACATGGTCGCCCTCGCCGAGCTCACCCGCGCGCTCCTCCCGGCCATGGTGGCGCGAGGCAGCGGTCGCGTGCTGCAGGTCGCGTCGACCGCGGCGTTCATGCCCGGACCGCTGATGGCCGGGTACTACGCCACGAAGGCGTTCGTCCTGTCGCTCAGCGAGGCGCTCGCCGACGAACTGGGCGGGACCGGTGTCACCGTGACCGCGCTGTGCCCGGGCCCGATCGCGACCGGCTTCCAGTCCGGCGCGGACATGGGCAGCTCGAAGCTCGTCCGCGGCAAGACGCTGATGACCGCCGAGGAGTGCGCCACGGTGGCGGTGCGGGCCATGATGCGCGGGCGCACCATCGTGATCCCGGGCGCGACCAATCGGGTGCAGGCGTTCTCGCCACGGCTGATGCCGCGGCGGCTCGTGCCCCGCATCGTGCGCCGCGCCCAGGCACCGACCCACTGACCACCCGCCGCCCGCCGATCGGTGACGGGCGGCAGGTCCAGTGGCGGGCCGTGCGGCGCTGGTCAGGCGGGTTCGGGCACCGAGCGGTCGCTCACCCAGTTGCCGTGGAAGCCGTAGGGCACCCGCTGGGGCAGGCGCACCTGCGCGACGTAGCCGCGGGCGAAGTCCTGTGCGTCGATGACGACGAGCTCGGCGCTCGCGTCGGTGGCGTCGTGGACGAAGGTGATCAGCCAGCCGTCGTCCTCGGCCGTGCCGCCCTGGCGGCCGACGAAGACGGGCTCACCGGCGCTGCGGCCCGGCCCGTGGTCGAACACCTGCTTCTCGCCCGTCACGAGGTCGTACTTGAACGTGGGCCAGGTGGGGTCGAGCGACGGCGACGCGCAGTAGCCGTAGCGGTAGGGCTTCGCGGTGAGCGAGCCGCGATGGCGCGGGAACTCCGAGCGTGCGTCGTCGATCACCACCGTCGACACCGTGCGGGCCACGGGATCGACCGTCCAGCGCTCGAGCCGGGCGAAGCCGTCACCGAAGGGACCGAGGATGTCGCTGTCGAACATCCGGTCGTACACGCAGAGGTCGATGATCACCTTGCCGTCGTCGGGTCCGCCGACCACGTCATAGGCGTTCATCGGGTGGTACGAGTAGCAGATCGGGGCGTCGACCCACACCGTGTCCTCCGCCGCACCCTCGCGGGGCAGCAGGCCGAGACGGCTGCCGTAGCCGGGGTTCCAGCGGAACGGGAAGCGCCCGGCGAACGCGAGGTCGAAGTCGACGGTGACGGGCAGGTCGTACACCACCGCGTAGCGCTGGGTGAGTGACATGTCGTGGAGCATGGTCATGCCGGGCAGCGGCAGGTCGACGGTGCGGCGGACACGACCGTCGGCGCCGACGACCACGTACTGGACATGATCCATCCACTGCGGCCACGCGTAGACCATCGCGTGCATCTCACCGGTGTCGGGGTCCACCTTGGGGTGCGCGGTGAAGGCGCCCGGCAGGGTGCCGTGGAAGTCGTTGCGGCCGACGGTCTCGAGGTCGTAGGTGAGCTCGACGGGGCAGCCGCCGGCCTCCACCATCGCCCAGGTGGTGCCGGCGAACCCGCCCACGTTGGTGTTCGGTCCGCCGGGCGAGTCGTTCCAGTTCCGGCCCGGGATCTCGGGCAGCCCACGCGTGCGCTGCAGCGTGGTGCTCCCGACGTAGCGGTTGCGGTACCACTCGGCACGGCCCTCGCGGATACGCACACCGTGCACCATGCCATCGCCCATGAACCAGTGGTGCGTGGCGGGATCCGGGTCCGACAGCGGGTTGGGACCGTTGCGGAGGTAGCGGCCGTTCAGTTCGGTCGGCAGCTCACCGACGACCTGGAGGTCGAACGCGGTGACCTCCTCACGCACCGGTCCGTAGTTCTCGTTCAGGTAGATGGACGTGTCGGTCGACGACATCGGAAGCCTCCCCGGGGCTCGATCGCTCGGCAGGCACCCTGCCGATAACGGCGTTACAGCGAACCCGGCCACGATCCCACGGCGGACGCGAGATGTCAACACCCCCGGGGGGCGTTCTTCAGGCGAGGGGCGGCGGGAGATCGGACACGGCGGGCAGCGTGAACCCGATCACCGCCCCACCGCCGTCGCGGTTCGCGGCCGTCGCGGACCCGCCATGGGCGACGGCCATGTCGCGCACGATGGCGAGCCCGAGCCCGCTGCCCGGCAGCGCCCTCGCCGCGTCGGAGCGGTAGAAGCGGTCGAAGATCCGCGGCAGGTCGTCGCCGTCGATCCCCGGCCCGCGGTCGGACACGCGCACGCTGCCGCGCTCGACGTCGATCTCGACCGGCCCGTCGCTGAACTTCAGCGCGTTCTCGACGAGGTTCGACACGGCTCGCTCGGCCGCCATCGGACGCACCACCACCCGGCTGTCGTCCGCGCGCACGACGATCTCCCGGCCGGAACGGCGGCGTGCCCGCTCGGCCACGGTGGACACGACGTCGGCGAGCGCCACGGTCGCCGGCACCTCGTCGTCGCGGCGGTCGGTCGCGAGCTCCACGAGCTCGTTGACGAGCGACGTGAGCTCGCGGGTCTCGGACTCGACGTCGGCGAGCAGCCGTTCGCGGGAGGCCGGAGCCAGCTCGTCGAACCGCTGCATCACCCGCACGTTGGTGCGCAGGCTGGTGAGCGGGGTGCGCAGCTCGTGGCCGGCGTCCTGCACCAGTTGCTGCTGGGCGCGCTTCGACGTGGCGAGCGACGAGAGCATCTCGTTGAACGCCTCGCCGAGACGACCGGTCTCGTCGCAGCCGTCGACCGGCACCTTCACGTCGAGATCCCCCGACGCGGCGACGGAGGTGGCGGCGTCGGTGAGCCGGATGAGCCGGCGGGTCACCCGCTGCGCGATGACGATGCCGATCAGCGCCGCGGCGACCGACGAGCCGAGCACGATGACCAGCGTGCGGTTGCGGATCGTGTCGAGCGCGGCCTCCGTCTCCTCGAGCGAGCGGGCGAACTGCACCGCTCCCCCGCCGTTGATCGCGACCGTCAGCATCCGGTACCGGTCGCCCTCGATCGACACGTCCTGGCGGGCGCTCCGCCGGGGCTGATCGCCGGAGGCGACGGCCAGCACCCGCTCGGTCACGGGGAGATCGCCGCTGCGCGGCGACTGGACGATGTCGCCGTCGGCGTCGATGACCTGCACCAGGATCTGGGTGAACGAGCGGTACCGGCCGTCGCGGTCGTCGTCGGGGAAGCGGCCGGGGACGATCGGCATGCCGCTCGCCACCCGCTGCGCAGCGTCGAACAACGAGGCATCCACCTGGGCGCGCAGCTCGCGTCCGGTCGACAGGTAGCTCACCGCGCCGACCGCGATGGTGGCCGCGGCCGCGAGGGTGACCATCGCGACGGCGAAGGTGACGCGCAGGCTCACTGCGACCGGACCGTGTAGCCGACGCCGCGGACGGTGTGGATCAGCTTCGGGAGGTCGCCCGTGTCGACCTTGCGGCGGAGGTAACTGATGTAGACGGCCAGGTTCTTCGAATCGGGTCCGAAGTCGTAGTTCCAGATCCGCTCGTAGATCGTGGTGTGGTCGAGGACGATCCCGCTGTTGCGCACGAGCAGCTCGAGCAGGTCGAACTCCGTCTTGGAGAGCTCGATCTCGTCGTCGCCGCGCCACACGCGCCGCGACGCCGGATCGACCCGGAGGTCGGCCACCTGGAGCAGGCCACCCGGGGTGGCGTCGCCCTCGTCGGGTCGGGTGCGACGCAGCAGCGCTCGGAGGCGGGCCAGCAGCTCGTCGAGCTCGAACGGCTTCGGCAGGTAGTCGTCCGCGCCGGCGTCGAGACCGGCGACCCGGTCGGGGGTCTCGGTGCGGGCCGTCAGCATCAGGATCGGCAGCCGATCGCGCTCGGCCCGCAGCACCCGGCACACCGTGAGGCCGTCGATGTTCGGCATCATCACGTCGAGGATCGCGACGTCCGGCCTGCGGTCGCGGATGGCGGCGAGGGCGACGGCGCCGTCGGAGGCGAGCTCGACGCCGTAGCCCTCGAGCTCCAGGGCTCGGGCGAGCGACTCACGGATCGCACGGTCGTCGTCGACGACGAGCACCGTGGCGCCCATCGGTCCGGCGGTTCCGTTCGATCCGTTCCTGGTGGTCACGTCCACCATTGTGCTCACCCGAGCCCCGTGTGCCGCGTCGCTCGTGATCAGGCTGCGTCGGCCGTCTCGGAGGCGTCGGAGTCGGAGGCGTCGGAGGCGTCGGAGTCGGCGTCGCCGTGGCGGTCACCGCCACGACCCATGCGGCCACCCTCGTTCACCATCTCGGTGATCCGCTCGGTGAGGTCCGCGAGCCGTGCATCGGCCTCCTCCTGGCTGATGTCGCCGTCGGCCACGTGCTCGGCGATGTGCTCCTGCGCCTCGGCCACGAGTGCGTCGATCACGGTCTGCACGTCGACGCCCTGGGCCGTCGCCACCTCGGCGAGCGTCCGGCCCGCCTCGAGCTGGGTGCGGAGCTCGTCCGTGGTGAGTCCGAGCGCCTCGGCCGCTGCCTCGGCGCCACGACCGATGCCGCCCCCGTGGCGGCCACCAGGACCACCGTGGCCGCCGGGACCACCGTGGCCGCCACGCATCGGGCCGGCCGCGTCGAGTGCGGTGACCACGGCCTCGAGCTGGGCGGCGGTGATCGTGCCGTCGTCGACGAGCGGCTGGAGGATCTCGGTCAGACGTGCCGTGCGGTCGGGGCGGGCGTCGGTGCCGGTGGCGGTGCCGGAGTCCGTGCTCGAGTCGGTGCCGGAGTCGGTCGCGGTGGTGTCGTCGGTGACGACGGCGGCGGAGCTGGCGGCGCCGGCGAAGCCGGAGCTCTGGAGGATGAGGCCGGCACCGGAGCCGGCGATGAGGCCGGCGAGCAGGCCGCTGGTGATGAGCTTCTTGTTCATGGTGGAGTCCTCGGTGTCTCGGGAGGGGTGTTGGGGGGTCGGGCCGTGGTCCGGTCCCGACGGACGGGGTGTCCGCTGGGATGTGCTCATCGTGCGACCGCAAGGTGAGGCGCCGACCCGCCACAGGTGAGAAGCGGGTGAGAGGCCACCCGAGAGGGTGCTCGGGTGCCCGGCCCGCGGTCGACATCACGGTCGACCGTCGCTAGCCTCCCGGCTGGGCGGACGGCTCGGTCGAGCCTCCGGAGAACGCAGCACATGCAGCAACCGTCACGCGCCTCGCGGCGCACCCTGCTCGTCGGCACCGCCGCCTCGGTGGTCGGATGCGTGTGCGCGCTCGCCACCCGCCGGCCGCCGGCGGTCGGATTCGCCGCCGCGGCACCGATCCCCATCGAGCGCGGCGCCACGGTCGGCGCCCCGGCCCGCCGCCTCGGCCTGGTGGCCGATGCCGGGCGGATCATGTTCCCGATGGGCCCGTCGCCGCGCTGCGACATCCTCGACAACTTCGGCGACCTGCGCTCGGGGGGCCGCCGTCACGAGGGCGTCGACATCCTGGCGACCCTCGGCCAGGAGGTGTACGCCGTGGCGGACGGAGTGCTCGTGAACCAGGCGGACGCCTCCGCCTCACTGTCCGGCAACGCCTGGGGGCTCACCGCCGGGGACGGCACGTACTTCTTC
>Ga0315901_10000643_pt1 | contig 51244 bp, 53 predicted proteins | sample LakEriMetagenome_10_FD_203761 | JGI IMG/M metagenome (GOLD analysis project Ga0315901, IMG submission 203761) | Freshwater fungal communities from buoy surface, Lake Erie, Ohio, United States - Buoy 2 MA116 | ecosystem: Environmental > Aquatic > Freshwater > Lake | place: USA: Lake Erie, Ohio... | reverse complement strand
CAATACCACCATGCTTAATTCCATCTTCTAGAACAACTACGCTCTTATATCGCTGGGCAATTGTGACAAGTGAGATCGGAAGTGGCTTAACCCAGCGCGGATCGATAACCGTTACGCCAACGCCTTCACGATAAGCCATTGATGCAGCTTCTACTGCGATCGCAGCCATCGCGCCGATACTCACCAAAAGTACATCTGCACTCTCTCCGCGGTATAGAACATCGATGCCATCGCGTCTTTCAAATGCTGGAATATCTTCTTGAACCGCTCCCTTTGGAAAGCGCAGCATCGATGGTGCATCTGAGATAGCAACTGCTTCGCGCAAAATTTCACGCAGTCGTGCGCCATCACGTGGAGCTCCCACATGCATATTTGGAACAATTCCAGTTAACGCTAGATCCCAAATGCCATGGTGAGAAGGGCCGTCATCTCCGGTAACTCCAGAGCGATCCAAAACAAAGGTGACGCCAGCCTTGTGTAGCGCCACATCCAAGAGCAACTGATCAAATGCACGATTTAAGAAGGTTGAATAAAGTGCAACAACCGGGTGCAGACCAGCAAATGCCATTCCAGCTGCGCTAGTGACGGCATGTTGTTCTGCAATGCCAACATCGATTGTGCGCTCAGGAAATGCTTTCTCGAATTTATCTAAACCTGTTGGTCCAAGCATCGCTGCCGTTATCGCGACGATATCGCTGCGCTCGTGGCCAATCGCAACTAACTCTTCGGAAAATACTTTGGTCCAACTGGTGGCACTCTTCGCTAAAGGCGCACCAGTTTCTGGATCAACGATTCCAACTGCGTGAAATTTTTCGGCTTCATCTGCAACTGCAGGTTGATGACCACGTCCTTTTTCGGTAATTGCATGAACAAGAACTGGCGCGCCAAATTCTTTAGCCTTCGCTAAAGCCTTTTCAAGTGCTGCGATATCGTGGCCATCGATTGGACCCATGTACTTCAGGCCAAGATCTTCAAACATTCCTTGCGGGGCGACAATATCCTTTATGCCCTTCTTCACACCGTGCAAAGTTTCATAAATCGGAGTACCGACAACCGGGGTCTTATGTAGAAATTCTTTACCCCAGTCGAGGAATCTTTCATAACCGCGGGTTACGCGCAGAGTTGAGAGATAAGTTGCAAGCCCGCCAATTGTTGGAGAGTAAGAGCGTTCGTTATCGTTTACGACGATTACTAAATTTCGCTCTTCTGTAGCGGCAATATTGTTGAGCGCCTCCCAAGACATGCCGCCTGTTAGCGCGCCATCGCCAACCACAACAACTACATGGCGATCACTTTGCCCAGTACGTGAAAATCCATAGGAAATTCCATCGCCCCAGGAAAGTGCAGTTGAGGCATGTGAGTTTTCAATTACATCGTGTTCGCTCTCGCCGCGATTTGGGTAACCAGCAATTCCACCTCGCTGGCGCAGACCATCAAAACTATCTGCGCGGCCGGTAATAATTTTATGAACGTAAGATTGATGCCCGGTATCAAAGAGCACTACATCGCGCGGTGAATCAAAGGTTCGATGTATCGCCAGAGTTAGCTCGACAACGCCTAAGTTAGGGCCAAGATGGCCGCCGGTCTTAGAGACTTTTTCGATAAGGAACTGGCGAATCTCTTCGCTTAACTTATCTAGCTGTGCGCGATCCAGCGCCTTAATATCAGCGGGACCTTTAAGAGACTCGAGCACGTGCTTAGTCTAGTTAAGGCCCTGCACTTACGCGATATTTAGGCGAGTATCTGGCTAATTGTTCGCGCAGCTACTGAAGTAGCTGACGGAGCACATACTGCATGATCCCGCCATGGCGATAATAATCACCCTCACCTGGCGTATCGATACGAACCTTTGCAGTAAATGTCTTATCCCCTGCTGTAACGGTTACCTCTTTCGGAATTCCTCCGCTATTTAACGCAGTGATTCCGGAGATCGCAAACGTCTCATCGCCCCTGAGTCCAAGGCTCTGTGCAGTATCGCCATTAGTAAATTGCAATGGAAGAACTCCCATTCCAATCAGATTCGAACGGTGAATGCGCTCAAAGCTTTCCGCGATTACTGCGCGAACTCCAAGGAGTGCAGTTCCCTTTGCAGCCCAGTCGCGAGATGAACCTGATCCGTACTCTTTTCCAGCCAAGATAACTAGTCCAACGCCAGCTGCTTGATAAGCAACTGATGCATCGTAAATTGTTGATTGTGCGCCGTTATCTAGGAAGTTACGAGTAAAGCCACCTTCTACGCCATCTAGCAACATATTCTTCAAGCGAATATTTGCAAAGGTTCCGCGAATCATTACTTCGTGGTTTCCGCGACGTGATCCATATGAGTTGAAATCTGCGCGCGCAACGCCATGTGCTTCAAGGTACTTACCCGCTGGTGAATCGGCTTTGATATTTCCAGCTGGAGAGATGTGATCTGTGGTCACAGAGTCTCCGAGGATTGCTAGAACTCGCGCACCAGCGATATCGGTAACTGGCTTTGGTTGCGCTGGCATTCCATCAAAGTATGGAGGTTTGCGAACATAAGTAGATTGCGCATCCCATTCAAATGTCTTGCCAGTTGGCGTATCAAGTGATTTCCAACGGTGATCGCCATCAAAGACAGTTGCATAATCTTTCTTAAACATCTCAGATGAGATAGAAGAATCAATTACATCCTGGATCTCTTTGGCACTTGGCCAGATATCTGCCAAGAGAACTTCCTTGCCATCCTTATCGGTGCCAAGTGAATCCTTTTCAAAGTCGTGGTTCATAGTTCCTGCTAGCGCGTATGCAACTACTAGCGGCGGTGAAGCTAAGTAGTTCATCTTCACATCAGGGCTAATGCGGCCCTCAAAGTTACGGTTGCCAGATAGCACGGCAGTTACAGCAAGATCGTGTTCGTTAACAGATTTGCTGATCTCTACTGGAAGCGGACCAGAGTTTCCAATACAGGTTACGCAGCCATAACCAACGAGGTGGAAACCAAGTGCTTGCATATATTGAGTTAAGCCAGCGCGATCGTAGTAATCGGTTACGACTTTTGATCCTGGTGCCAGGGTTGTCTTTACCCATGGCTTAGAAGTTAGGCCGCGTTCTACCGCTTTCTTAGCAAGAAGTGCAGCGCCGATCATTACCGAAGGATTTGAGGTATTTGTACAAGAGGTAATTGATGCAATTACGACGTCACCATTTTTGATGGTGGTCTCTTTTGCGCCAACCTTTACTGGGTAGGCCGCTTTGCCGGTCTTATCTGTGAAATAAGTTGGCAAGATTTTATCGAAAGCAGACTTTGAATCACTTAGCGAGATGCGATCTTGTGGGCGCTTTGGTCCAGAAATTGATGGAACAACTGTTGAAAGATCTAGTTCAACATGTTCGGAATATCGAGGGCTCACTGATGGGTCATGCCACATGCCTTGCGCTTTTGCGTATTGCTCAACAAGTGCAAGCTGATCTTCACTTCTTCCAGTTAGGCGAAGGTAGCGAAGGGTTTCGTCATCAATTGGGAAGATCGCACAAGTTGAACCATATTCCGGGCTCATATTTCCAATTGTGGTGCGGTTAGCCATTGGCACAGAGACAACGCCTGGTCCGTAAAATTCAACGAACTTTCCAACGACGCCATGCTTACGCAATATCTCGGTAATCGTTAACGCCATATCTGTGGCAGTTGTGCCAACAGGAAGTGAACCACTTAACTTGAATCCAACTACGCGAGGAATCAACATTGAAACTGGTTGTCCAAGCAGAGCTGCTTCGGCCTCGATACCGCCGACTCCCCAGCCAAGTACGCCGAGTCCGTTAACCATTGTTGTGTGTGAGTCCGTACCAACGACAGTATCTGGATAGGCGCGGAGCACTCCATTTACCGTACGAGTCATTATTACTCGCGCCAGGTATTCAATATTTACCTGGTGAACGATTCCGGTTCCAGGTGGAACAACTTTGAATTCATCAAAGGCGCCTTGGCCCCAACGCAGGAAGCGATAACGCTCGCGGTTGCGCTCATATTCAATATCGGTGTTCTGCTCGAAAGAATCTTTAGTTCCAAATACATCGGCGATAACAGAGTGGTCGATAACAAGCTCAGCAGGTGCCAGTGGATTTACCTTCGCTGGATCTCCCCCAAGATCAACAATTGCTTCGCGCATGGTTGCTAGATCTACTACGCAAGGGACTCCGGTGAAATCCTGCATGACAACGCGCGCTGGCGTAAATTGAATTTCAGTATCTGGCTCAACTGATGGATCCCATTGTGCAAGAGCTTTGATGTGGTCAGCGGTGATATTTGCGCCATCTTCAGTGCGCAGTAAATTCTCAAGTAAGACTTTCAGCGAGAACGGCAAACTAGCAGCGCCATCGATCTTGGAGATATCAAAGATTTCAAAATCTTTTCCACCAACATTTAGATTCTTCTTGGCACCTAATGAATTTTTGCTCATCGCTTATCCCTCACTGATTTATCTTGACGTCAAGATACCTTAACTCGCTTAAAAAGTGCAACAGATTCGATGTGTTGCGTCATCGGAAAGAGATCAAAGGCGCGAATATCGGCCAGCGTATAGCCCGAACTTTCTAAGTAAGCGCTATCCCGGGCAAGGGCTGCAGGATCGCAAGCCACATAAACGATTGCACGTGGCTTTAGAGAAACCATTGATTGAACGACGTTCTTGCCCGCTCCTTCGCGAGGTGGATCAAGAATAATTACATCGGCTTTCGAAAACCGCGGCAGAATCTTTTCGACATCGCCGGTATGGATTCCGACATTGGTGCGCTCGGCAAAATTTCTAAGCGCATCCCCAGTTGCCGATTTACTACCTTCGACTAGATCAATCCTGCCGCTTTCACCAACTAATTCGATGGCTTGAGATGTGAATAGGCCAACTCCGCCATATAAATCAAGTAGATGATCCCCGCTCTTCACTTGAGCGAACTTCAAAACAGCATCAGTTAGGGTTCGTGGCGCTTCTTTGTGGCTCTGCCAGAAAGAGCGTTGCGATACTTCTAGTGGAATGCCATTTACTTCATAAGTTGCAACATCTGGCCCTTCAGAAGTTCGCACTGGGCTTTCATCGCGGGTATATCCAGTCGCAATGGTCCGCTCACCTGTTGAAGAAATTGATACCTCAACTTGTAGATCGCCTTTCCACTTTCGATTGCTTAACTCTTGATATTTCAATTCGGGTTGCAGAATTCGGCAATCGGAGACCGGAACAACTTTATTGCTACGCGCCTGTCGAAATCCGAGGGCACCATCGCGAGTTGTAACAGCTGTAAAGCGCGTGCGATAGCCAAGTGGTCCGCCTACTTCCTCAACATGCACGGTCACTTCTTTCTTGGCGATACGGGCAAATTGCTCTGTGATTACCTCGCTCTTTAACTGGCGTTGGCGTTCCAGCGAAATATGTTGAAAGTCGCACCCACCACAGCCTGCGCGGTGTGCAAATTGGCAAGGTGCGCTAACGCGATCACTAGATGCGCTCACAACTTTTACGACATCGGCGCGATTAAATGAAGAGCCAGTGCTGGTTATCTCAATTTCAACTTCTTCACCTGGTATCGCATGGCGCACAAAGATCACCGCTCCCAGATGTCGCGCTATGAAATGGCCGCCGTGGGCGATCTTCTCGATGGTGACGACAAAGCGTTGACCTACCGATAGGTCTGCTTTTCGTTCTGTTTTTTCCATTCGAGGATCATCTATCGCCATGTACCCAAGCCTAGAGGTGGTAAGTTAAACCTTGTGCACGTCGTGATAATGGGATGCGGTCGAGTTGGTTCCTCTTTGGCGAGCGAACTAGAAGCTTCCGGTCATTCAGTTGCAATCATTGATCAATCTCGCGAAGCCTTCCGCCGCCTAGGTCCAGACTTTAAAGGTCGTACTGTTGCTGGCGTTGGTTTTGATCGCGATACCTTGCTTGAAGCTGGCATCGAAACAGCCGATGCATTTGCTGCGGTAAGTAATGGCGATAACTCAAATATTTTGGCAGCCCGTGTTGCCCGCGAAACTTATGGCGTCGCAAATGTTGTAGCGCGTATCTACGATCCAGGTCGTGCTGAGATTTATCAGCGCCTTGGTATTCCAACTGTTGCCACTGTTATCTGGGCAACTGATCAGATTCTGCGTCGCCTGGTACCTGAAGGCTCTCTCTCTGAATGGCGCGATGCCAGTGGAACAATTCAACTCTGCGAGATGCACCCACATAAAGATTGGTTCGGTCGTCCAATTGCAGAAATCGAGCTAGCGATCGATGCTCGTGTCGCATTTTTAACTCGCCTTGCTGAAGGTTTGATCCCAGATGAACATACTGTTTTACAAGAAGGCGATCTAATGCATGTAACTGTGCGCGCCGAAAACACCGCTGCGGTAGAAGCAATTCTGGCCCGCTCACCTGAGGATCATTCATGAGAATTGCTATCGCAGGAGCGGGAAATGTAGGTCGTGCGATTGCACGCGAACTTCTTGATAACGGACATCAGGTACTTCTAATCGATCGCGACCCTAAGGCGTTGAAGATGGAATCGGTTCCAGATGCCGAATGGTTGATGGCCGATGCTTGCGAAATCACTTCGCTTGATAAAGCGGTATTGAATAATTGTCAGGTTTTAGTTGCCGCAACGGGAGATGACAAGGTTAATTTAGTTGCCTCGCTATTGGCCAAGACCGAATATGGCGTTCCTCGTGTTGTCGCTCGCATTAACCATCCAAAGAATGAGTGGCTCTTTGACTCGTCTTGGGGTGTAGATGTTGCGGTATCAACGCCAAGAATTATCTCAGCGCTCGTTGAAGAAGCTGTTAGCGTCGGAGATGTTGTACGACTCTTCTCATTCCGAAAGGGTCAGGCGAACTTAGTTGAGTTAACACTTCCTGATTCCTCGATGTGCATCGGTAAGACCGTAGAAGAAATCACCCTTCCTGATGATGCATCTCTTGCCGCAATTGTGCGCGATGGCCGTGTGATTACCCCAACCCCAACAGATGTATTTAGCGCCGGCGATGAGCTTCTCTTTGTTGCATCAGCAACTGCGGAAGGCTTGATTAAATCCTGCTTTATCGAGCAGTAACGTCACTTATCAGCGATTTTCGTCGTTGGCACTGACTTTAAAATCATCCAAGAACCGTAGGCGGTTGCCAGAAATAGCGGATAGCCCATCGCGAGATTTACCGTTCCGAGTAAATTAACATTTCCACTTCTATAAATTGGATATTGCACGGCAATACGGGCGAAGAACATTCCAACCCAAAGCCAGCTTGCTCGCTTATAGGCTCGCGCGCGCACTGGATCTTTACGCCATTGCAGGTTCTCACCCAAAATTGGACCAAGCAATAAGCCAAGAATTGGCCATCTCGCTAAGTTGGCAATTAAGTAGACGCTGCCATATCCAAGATTGGTCAGTAACTTTGGGATATAGAGATCGCTGGCATTTCCGGTGCGGTTGGCAAACCAAGCGCAGATTAACGAGCCAATCAACCCAGAGACTGCATGTTGAATCGTCTCGCGCATGGCTAGGCGAATAATCGTTAAGAGCGCCGAAACTGCAACGGATGCAATAAGTGCGCTTTCAAGTTCATCTGTAACGTTGAAAACAACTAGAAAAATTACTGAGGGAATACCGGAATCAATTAAGCCTTTCTTGCCTCCAAAGGCGGCGAGAACTTTCGCTTTATCCTGGTGATGTTCTGGATTAATCATGCGCGACCCGTAGATCCAAAACCATCAGCGCCGCGCCCTGATCCAGGAAGACTTTCTACCTCTAAGAAATCTGCACGTTCTACTTTCTGAATAACTAGCTGCGCGATGCGATCTCCGCGTTTGAATGAAACGCTCTCTTTAGGATCGTGATTAATCAAAATAACTTGCAACTCTCCACGATAACCAGCATCAACTGTGCCAGGAGCGTTAACCATGGTGACGCCATGTTTAATAGCAAGCCCTGAACGAGGATGAACTAGCGCAACATAGCCATCGGGAAGAGCGATCGAAATTCCTGTTGGAACAAGCGTGCGCTCCCCTGGTGCAAGAACCACATCAATACGCGAGACTATGTCTGCGCCAGCATCTCCACCTTTTGCGTAACGCGGCAGTGGTAGATCTGGATCTAGCCTTGTGACTAGTACTTGAACGCCCATTATGGATTGATCTCAAATTCTGGATCTACAAAGGCAAGAATCTCAGGAGTCTTCGCAATATGTTCGAGATACTCTTTTGGAGCGTTCTCTAAAAAGTGCGACATCGGAACAATTACAAAGAGCGCTGCAGCCCTTACTGCGATCTCACCATCCGGACCACCAAGGCGACCTTCGGCTGCGGTGTAAACCTTGCGATTTACTTGTCCAGTAATTCGCGCGGTGATGTGCAAAGTAGTTCCCATTGGAACCGGCTTTAAAAAGTCTGTTTCTAAGCGCGCGGTAACTGCTGGTGCGCGGATCAACCACATTAACTTTCCAAGTGCCTCATCGAATGCCAGTGATAACAATCCACCATGTGCCAATCCAGGCGCTCCCTGATGGTTTTCAGTAACTGTGAACTCGGCTGTTAAATCGGCAGCTGCACCAGCGTGTGCAACTAAATGTAAACCGGTTGGATGAAGTTCACCGCAACCAAAGCAATGTCCGAAGTGAGATGGGATCTTGGTGCCAATCTCAGGAGCTTTCGGGTGGCGCTCTGGAATTATTGCGCCCTCTGGAGGAGTTGTACTCGGTACTCGACTCATAGCCTCACTTTACTTCATTGTCGTAACTTCATCTACGTCTTCAGGTTGTGAAAAGACTAGAATAAAGGTGTGATCTTCCGAGAAGTCCTAAGGCCGCCGATTTGGGTACTGGCCTTTATTTATTTTCTCTTCCTCTCAATAGTTCTCTCAGTTTGGGCAGCTCTCGATAATCGAGCGACGTTGATCACTCTTGCGCTCTCAACGATTACGCTGATCTGGATATCAATCTCGATGACTTCAGAGATAACTTTTGATGGAGAAGTTTTAAGGATAGATAAAGCCAATATTGATCTTAAATATCTTGGGAAAGCAACGGTTCTAGATAAAAATGCGATGAGGCTACTTCGTACCCGTGATGCTGATCCCGCCGCTTATCTGGCAATCAAATTCTGGGAGCCGCGTGGAATACGTATTGATTTAAACGATCCAAGAGATAAGACGCCATATTGGCTCGTAACGAGCAAACGCGGCGAAGAGATCGCCGCGCTGCTTAATCGTTAAACATTTAACTTAAATTAATTACACTCTTTACAGACTGCCTTAGCGCCTTCGCCCTTAGCAAGCTGAGTGATGTGATGCACCAAGAAGCATCGTGAACAAGTAAATTCATCGACCTGCTTTGGTACAACGCGTACTGCTAGCTCTTCACCAGATAAATCTGCGCCAGGAAGTTCTAGATTCTCTGCCGCCTCTGCTTCATCGACATCAATCTGACCGGATTGAGCATCGACGCGCTTAGCTTTGAGTTCTTCTAGCGACTCCTCGTGGAGTTCCTCATCCGTCTTTCGGGGGGTGTCGTAATCTGTTGCCACTGCTCTCACCTCGCTTCCATATATTCAAAACAACTCGCATCTATTGCGCGTTGCGTACGGGCGCATACTCGCGCACTTACCTGTGATTACCCATTACAACCATCGGCGTGTCGCAGATATTCCCCGTATAAGTAAGTATTGACCAGTCTTTAGAAGGGCTTCTCAACTGCTTCTATCGCTTTTGCCAGAGATGCCCCCACCCGCGCATGAATAGCGGTGCCACTCTCCACGTATTCCTCAGAGAGAATCTCGCCAGTCTCATGAATCGCATTTACCAAATCACCACGGTTGTATGGAATTATCGAATTTATCTCGATATTTGGCTGCGGTAGAGATTTCTCTATTGCATGTACTAAACCCTCAATTCCAAATCCAGTTCGCGCAGAGAATGCATAACTGTTCTTCTCTTTACGTAATATCTCCATAACCACTTCAGGGTTAGCTGAATCAACTTTATTTATGGCGATAATTTCTGGGATATCTCCCCCGCCAATATCGGTTATAACTTCACGGACGGCGCGGATCTGTTCAAAAGGATCTGGATGCGAACCATCTACAACGTGAACGATTAAATCTGCTCCAGAGACTTCCTCCAGTGTTGATTTAAAGGCATCAACTAATTGGTGAGGTAGATGGCGAACAAAACCGACTGTGTCAGAGAGTGTGTAGGTGCGGCCATCGGCGGTATGTGACTTACGCACCGTTGGATCAAGGGTTGCGAATAAAGCATTTTCGACAAGTACGCCTGCATTGGTTAGCCGGTTAAGAAGTGATGATTTTCCAGCGTTGGTGTAACCAGCGATAGCTACGGATGGAATATTAAAACGCTTACGTTCTTGGCGTTTAGTATCACGAGATACCTTCATCTCCGCTATCTCACGGCGTAACTTGGCCATCTTGTCGCGGATGCGACGACGATCTGTTTCGATCTTAGTTTCACCTGGTCCGCGGCCACCAATACCTGCACCACCTGCGGCGCGGCCACCAACTTGGCGGGAAAGTGAATCACCCCAACCGCGCAGACGAGGAAGTAGGTAAGCGATCTGCGCGAGCTCTACCTGCGCCTTACCTTCCTTACTCTTAGCGTGCTGCGCGAAAATATCGAGAATAAGGGCTGTGCGATCTACAACTTTTACCTTTAACTTATCTTCAAGTTGGCGAAGCTGCGAAGGTGAAAGTTCTCCGTCGCAAATAACGGTGTCGGCGCCACTTGATGCAACTATCTGGCGAAGTTCAATTACCTTTCCAGAGCCGATATACGTTGCGGGATCTGGTTTATCTCGTCTCTGAATCAAACCGTCTAGAACTTCCGAACCCGCAGTTTCCGCTAAAGCCTTTAACTCAGCTAGTGAGTTTTCCGCCATCTCAGCGCTGCCTTCAGTCCAAACGCCGACAAGAACAACTCGTTCTAGTTGTAACTGGCGATACTCGGCATCCGAGATATCTTGAAGTTCGGTAGAGAATCCCTTTACGCGGCGAAGTGCGTGACGATCGCTGAGCTCTTGTTGCGGATCAGGATCGTATTCACTTTCGTCGGCATCAAAATCAGCCGCTACCCGCGCACTTTCGCGCAGCAGCTCTTCAAACAAATCGTTATTACGAGGTTGGTCGTTACTCATGCATCCTGCAAGTAATTTGTTATATCTATATCTTTTATCAAGACCGCTGGGCCAATAAGAGTGGCATTGGCGTGAGGATCGATATCTACTACCAATCTTCCTCCCGGAGGGAAAATTACCCAACGCGCTGGCAGAGAAGTATTTGTGTGAAGCGTTGCAGCAAGTGCGACCGCGCAAGTTCCGGTGCCACAGGAACGAGTCTCACCGCTGCCTCGTTCATGCACGCGCATCTTGATCTCTCTATTTGCAGTGATTTCAACAAATTCAACGTTAACGCCTTCTGGGTAGATATCTCGAGGCCGTACTACTGGAGCATCTTTAAGCGATCCGACATCTTCAATCTTTTCGACAAAAACCACTGCATGAGGATTGCCTACGCTGATGTGATACCCGTTCCAAATCTTTCCCTCCACGGAGGCGGTAACTGCCTCGCCTTCATCGATAACTTTGCCCATATTTACTGAAATATCATCCTTGGCTGGCACACGAAGATGCTTCACGCCATCTCGAGTATTGATCGCAAATATTCCTTCAGGCTGGTGGCCGCGTTCAACTAAATATCTCGCCATTACGCGGATGCCATTGCCGCACATTTCAGCCAGTGATCCATCAGCATTTCGATAATCCATAAACCACTTACCATCGCGCTTACCAATTTTGATCAGGCCATCTGAGCCGATTCCAGTTTCACGGTTACACATCGCAGCTGTCTGTGAAGTAGTTATCGATATCTCTTCTTCCGGGTCAAAGACCAAGAGAAAGTCGTTCTCGGTGCCATGCCCGTAAGTGGCGATTATTGGAGTATTCATTACGTTGTTGAGTTTATCTTCTGCAGAACCGTTTCCAAACGCGGTTGGATCGGTGAAATCCATTTAATTCGCGCATCGCGGGAGAACCAAGTCTCTTGGCGGCGGGCATATTGCCTTGTGGCGCGCTTGGTCTCTTCCATCGCCTGATCCTCACTAATCTCACCTGCGCGCATGGAGATTACTTGCGCATAACCCAGTGCGCGCCTTGCGGTGGTTGCTTTGGTGATTCCTTCGGTGATTAGCGATTCAACTTCGGCTACCAAGCCTTTGCTCCACATTAGATCAACTCGCGCATCGATGCGTTCAGTTAACTTCTCACGATCCATTACGAGGCCGAATTGCAGAGCATCTGGATATTTAGATGAATCTTCGCGAGGAAGATTTGCGGTGAATGGTTGACCGGTGATCTCGATTACTTCCAGAGCGCGAATCACTCGTCGCACATTTTGGATATCGATCGCCGCAGCTGCTGCAGGGTCGAGAAGCTGGAGTCGTTGAAAAAGTTGGGCTACTCCGAACTCTTCAGCTTCCTGATTTAAACGCTCTCGCACTGCTGGATTGGTATCTGGAAAATTCAAATCATCGAGAATCGCCTTTATGTACAGGCCGGTTCCACCAACGATTACCGCATGGTTATTGCGCGCATGAATCTCAGTAATCTTCTTTCGCGCTTGCTCTTGATACCAGGCAACCGTTGCATCTTCAGTAACATCCAATACATCCAGTAGATGATGCTCGATGCCGCCTCGTTCCTCCAGAGTTAACTTCGCGGTTCCTATATCCATGCCCCGATAGAGTTGCATCGAATCGGCATTGATTATCTCTGCACCAATCTCTTTAGCAAGGGCTACTGCAAGATCGCTCTTGCCGGTTGCGGTAGCCCCACAAATAACTATCGTTTTCATAGTTAATTTATTCAGCAGCGCTTGGCTTGCGAAGAGTCGGAATACCTAAAGAGGTTGCAGTCGGTCCTTGCTTGGTGCGCGCTTCGTGGACATCTCCCCCACGAGTCTTGATATGTGCCAACTCTTTTGCGATTAAGTAATGTGCTGAAGCATCTGTAATTTCTAGGTCTACAAAATCTCCGGGACGCGCTTGGCTGGTCGCATCAAAGTGAACTAATCGGAAATCTTCAGTCTTCCCAGTTAATCGAGCCTGTGCTTGATCGCGACGTCCTTCAACTTCTGAAACCAGCGCGCGATGGGTTTGGCCGATAGATCTTTGATTTACCGCAAGTGAAATCTTCTGCTGATGTTCATGTAGACGCGTATATCGCTCACCGACAAGTTCTTCAGAAACTTGATTTGGCATAACGCCCGCTGGAGTTCCGGGACGGATTGAGTACTTGTATGTGTATGCCGCCGAAAATTGTGCCTGAGTTGTTAAATCAAGAGTGGCTTGGAAATCTTCTTCAGTTTCGCCTGGAAAGCCAACGATGATGTCGGTTGTGATCATCGCGTGCGGCATTGCGGTACGAACTCGATCTAAGATGCCAAGGTAGCGGCTTGAACGGTAAGAACGTCTCATCTCCTGCAAGATGCGATCTGATCCAGATTGCAACGGCATATGTAAGTGCGGCATCACATTGGGCGTTGTTGCCATTACTTCAATTACATCGTCGGTGAAATCACGTGGATGTGGCGACATGAATCGCACCCGCTCTAGGCCATCTATTTCGCCACATTTGCGAAGTAACGCGGCAAAGGCTCCACGATCACCGAACTCAACGCCATAGGCATTTACATTCTGACCAAGCAAGGTAATTTCAATAACGCCTTGATCGACCAAGGCCCGAATCTCTTTCAAGATATCGCCTTCGGGGCGATCTTTTTCAATACCGCGAAGCGTTGGGACGATGCAGAAGGTGCAGGTGTTGTTGCACCCAACTGATACTGAAACCCATGAGGTAAAGGCTGAGAATCTGCGCGCCGGCAAGGTCGATGGGAAATGCTCTAGCGCTTCTTTAATCTCGATCTGTGATTCTTCTTCAATACGGGCGCGCTCTAGCAGGACAGGTAGCGATCCAACATTATGCGTACCGAAGACGACATCTACGTAAGGAGCCTTTTTAAGGATTATCGATTGATCTTTCTGAGCCAAGCAGCCGCCGACGGCAATCTGCATATTGGGATTAGCCTTCTTAATCGGCGCTAAGAAACTTAGATTTCCATAGAGTTTGTTATCGGCGTTTTCTCGTACTGCACATGTATTGAAGACAACGATGTCAGCTTGTTCGCCTTGAATAACCGGCAGATAACCTGCTTCATCTAAAAGACCTGCGATGCGTTCAGAATCGTGAACGTTCATCTGGCAGCCATATGTTTCGACTGCGTAGGTGCGGGCCATGAGGAGAAGGTTACCGCTGTGAGTTAGAGAGGTAATACCTCAAAGCTCAGATCCTTGCGATTAACGACCAAGATTGAATGGTTGGTTAGACGAGTCCAGTGATCTTTACCCCAACCGGTCGATGCCACCTTGATGACGCCATCTTCAACGCTATAGCGAAGTTCATAATGACTATCTACAGTCCACTCGGTCGAATCAGCCTCATTAAATTCACAGACTGCAATAAAGGTGTCGGGGGTCATGAGCATTGAGTTGATGCTCGTGAAATCACAATTTGCAGAAATGGTCTTTACCGATTTACGAACGCCTTCGATCAAACCAAGTTCATCTATACAGCTCAAGATAGTGAAGAAATAGCGCTCACTGTCGGTAGTTGAAGTGAACTTATCTAAGTAGCGCGGATCAACAAATTTCTGGACTGATTCAATCGATTTGATGGTTCCATTATGCATAAAGGAATAGTCACCGTAGATAAATGGGTGGTTATTGGAAAGATCTACCGTTAAACCTTTAGATGCTAACCGCAGGTGCAATAGCGCACCATCTGACTTCAAATTCGTTGAAGATTCCGCGAACTTTTGACTTTCTGCGGCAAGAGTTAGATCGCGGACAAGTTCGGTCTTGCGTGTATCTGTTGAGCAAGCCGAAATACCCCAACCGTGTTTATGTTCTTTGGAAAGTTCTACAAAGTTTTCAAAACCCTCGCCAACAACATCGGCGAAGGTACGTTCTTCGGTCGCAACATATCCAAGTAATCTGCACATGGGGTAAATCTACCTTGAATTAAAAGTTAAAGTTTACTTTTGGATACGGATTGGGTTTTGGCCACGTGCGATCAAGCGTTCAAAGTGCACTTCGCGCTTATCGTTAAAAGTGGCGGCTTCTTTTCCTGATTTCTCCATAAAGGCAACTAGTTCATCTCGGGCAACTAAGCCGTCGCCAGATAGATCATTTCGTTCGAAGACGTTCCAGGCGCGAAGCACTGGAGATACAACATCATCTAGGTGTTGCTGCAAATCATAAATTCCAGCAAGAGCGATCTGTACCGCCTTGCGACCAAAGCCTGGCATGTTTGCACCGGGCATATCAAAGTTGGTTACAACATCTGCGATGGCCCGCATCGAAGCATTTGGTTCCATATCCAGTGCTGCCGAAAGGGTGTTCCGGTAGAACAGCATATGGAGATTCTCATCGAGAGCAACGCGCTGCATCATTCCTTCAGCGATTGGGTCATCGGAAATTTTTCCCGTATTACGGTGCGAAATGCGCGTTGCAAGTTCCTGGAATGAAACGTAGGCAATCGTGTGCAACATATCGTTTTCATATGGAGTCTGGTAACCCAATGACATATGTGCCATACGCAGGTCTTCAAGTTCGTATGGATCTACTCCACGAGTAGCCATTAGGTAATCGCGAATTACGATCGCATGGCGCGCTTCTTCAGCGGTCCAACGTTCAATCCAATTTCCCCATGCGCCATCGCGACCCATAGAGATAGCGATTTCCGTGTGATAGCTCGGCAAGTTATCTTCAGTTAAAAGGTTTAAAACTAGCGAGTCTTGCGCGACCGGAGAAAGCCGTGAATCTTTCGCTTCCCAAGCATCGCCATTTAGCGGGCCTGCGTAATCGCGACCCTCAGACCATGGGACATACTCGTGTGGGTACCAATTTTTTTGAACAGATAAATGGCGCTCGAGTTCAACTGCGACCACAGGTTCAAGATCGCGAATAAGGCGAGATTGGATCTTTGCTGACTCTTCGCTCATAGGAGAACGCTAGGCCCAGTGTGCGGTTACTGACGAGTTATAAATTCTTTTTCGCGCGCTCAATGGCTTGTAATTCGCGCCACTTAGCGATTTCAGCGTGATTTCCACTTAATAAGATCTCAGGCACCGAGATACCACGCCATTCTTGAGGTTTCGTGAAATTCGGATACTCCAAATAGCCTTCAGAGTTATGTGACTCTTCGGCAAGCGATTCAGGGTTTCCAAGAACGCCAGGAATCAAACGGGTAATCGCTTCAATCATTACAAGGGAAGCAACTTCTCCCCCGCCAAGAACATAGTCACCAATTGAAACTTCATGCACTCGAACATTTTTGGCTGCATATTCAGATGACTCGTAATGTTGACGTACGCGATCATCAATTCCTTCATATCGACCACAAGCGAAGATCAAATGTTTTGAAGCAGCAAGGCTCTGCGCCATTTCCTGGTTAAAGCGCTTGCCCGCTGGGGTCAAGATAATCAAATCGGTATCTGCCAACATCAAGGGATCTAGTACTCGTCCCCAAATTTCAGGAAGCATCACCATTCCGGCGCCACCACCATAAGGCGTGTCATCTACGGTGTTGTGGTTATCTTGCGTCGCTGCGCGAAGATCGTGAACTTGGATATCCACCAAGCCTTTGCTTTGGGCTTTTCCAAGTAACGAAAGTTGAGCTGGCGCAATGTATTCAGGAAAGATTGTTACCGCGTCGATCTTCATTTACTTACCCCGGCTTCGTAATCCTCGGGAGGAATAACGGTCATTCGCTTTGCTTTAACATCAACAACAGGAACTAGTTGATGTACAAAAGGAATAAGCACTTCTCCACCTTCAGTCTTAATGCTCAGCACATCTTGTCCCGGCAGGTTCAATACTTCAGTTACTTCCCCGAATAAATCGCCATCGACTAAAAATGCCTGACATCCGATTAATTGCAGCACGTGATAATCGTCTTCATCAAGACCCGGCGCATCGATATCAACGTCGGCATAGAGAAGTTGATCCCGATATTTCTCAATTGCATTGCGGTCTTCTATCCCATCGAAGCCAAGCAACAGGATTCCGTTGTGTACACGTGCAGAAGCCACGGTTAAATTACCGTGGCTTTCTGTCTCAAGTATTGCCCCGAGTGCAAAACGTTCTGCTGCATCATCGGTACGTACTTCAATTGTGGCCTCGCCCAAGATTCCGTGGGCGCGACCGATGCGACCTACATTAAGGCGCATCAGATAAAAGCTTTCGCTTTAACGAGCCTCATCGGTATCGATTAGGTCAACGCGAACAGTGCGACCAGCAATAGCGCTTACAACCGTGCGAAGCGCTTTTGCGGTACGACCATTACGACCAATTACCTTGCCGATATCTTCAGGATTAACACGAACTTCTAGAGTTGTGCCGCGACGGTGAGTCTTTTCCTTCACGATGACATCTTCAGGATTATCAACGATTCCTTTAACGAGGTGCTCGAGAGCTTCGTCCATCATTGTTATTCAGTGGCCTCTTCTGAAGTCACTGGCTCAGCTGGAACCTCTGCCACGACATCGGTCGCAGTTTGTTCGGACACTACTGCTACCTCTTCTGTCACAGCTGGCTCTGACACAACAGCTTCTTCGATTACAAGAGCAGGGTTAGCCTTTGCAGCCAACTTCTCTTGCGCCTTCTTCTTCATTGTTGTTGCGCCTTCTTTAGGCTCATCCATTGCTTGCTTAACAGCTGCTTCGTAAGCGATGCTCTTAGCTGGCTTTGGTGTTGCAAACTTAAGTGTTCCTTCGGTACCAGGTAGGCCCTTGAACTTCTGCCAATCGCCGGTGACCTTAAAGATCGCCTCTACAGCGGCAGTTGGTTGTGCGCCGACTCCAAGCCAGTACTGCGCGCGCTCTGAGTTAACTTCCATGATTGATGGCTCTTGTCCTGGAACGTAACGGCCAATTTCCTCAATTGAAAGTCCGTTTCGTGCTTTACGTGAATCTGTTACGACGATGCGGAAAAATGGTGTGCGGATCTTTCCCATGCGCATTAAGCGAATTTTTGTAGACAAAGAAGTAGTGCTCCTAAAAAGTGTGTCGCATCTTTAACTATGCAGCGGGGTGCGCATGTATTCGATACAACTGTGGATATGGATGTTGTGGGGGTAGAGGGCCCCTCAACAGGAGGCTAATCTTGCCATCTACGCGTGTAGATGCGAAATCCAAGCTTAAGTAAGCGTAACTAAGCGGGGGCTTAACCCTTTTCTTCGAGGGCGCGTTTAGCTGGATTACCAGATTTCGACTTCTTCTTAGCCGGCTGCTGACTGACCTTCTGAACCGGTGCGGGCATCCCCGGCGGCATACCCATGCCGGCAGGCAACCCCTTACCGCTACGCATCTGTTTCATCATCTTCTGCGCTGCAGCGAATTTATCTACTAAAGAATTTACATCTTGAACTTTTCGACCGGCGCCTAAGGCAATTCGTGCACGACGTGAACCATTTAGAACTTTTGGATCGCGACGCTCGATTGGCGTCATTGATTGAACAATTGATTTAGTGCGGACGATCTCGGATTCATCAAAATTCTCGATCTGCTTCTTCATCCCACCTGCACCCGGCAACATTCCTAGCAACTTCGACATTGAGCCCATCTTCGACATCGCCTCTAACTGCTCAAGAAAATCTTCAAGTGTGAAGTCATCACCACGTGCAAACTTCTCTTCGAGACGTGCAGAACTTTCTCCATCAAAAGCCTTCTTGGCTTGTTCAGCCAGCGTTGCAACATCGCCAAGGCCCAAGATTCGTGAAGCCATACGGTCGGGATAGAAGATATCGAAATCGGAGAGTTTTTCACCGTTAGATGAAAACATAATCGGTTTACCGGTTAATTGTGTAACTGATAGCGCAGCGCCACCTCGCGCATCACCATCGAGTTTGGTAAGTACAACGCCGTCAAAACCAACGCCATCCTGAAACGCTTGCGCGGTGCTCACAGCATCTTGACCGATCATCGCATCTACAACGAAGAGGATCTCATCTGGCGAAATTGCATCACGGATAGCGATCGCCTCACGCATTAACTCTTGATCAACGCCTAGGCGACCTGCGGTATCTACGATAACCATGTTGTATAACTTCGATTTTGCGAAAGCGATACCTTGCTCTGCAACCTTTACTGGATTGCCAACACCGTTGCCCGGTTCAGGTGCAAAGACCGGAACGCCAACGCTTTCACCAACTACTTGTAATTGGTTAACTGCATTTGGGCGTTGTAGATCTGATGCGACAAGTAAAGGTGTATTGCCTTGCTCGGAATAGAACTTGGCGAGTTTTCCAGCCAAAGTAGTTTTACCGGCGCCTTGCAAACCTGCCAACATAATCACCGTCGGAGCGGTCTTTGCAAAGCGAACTCGGCGCGCAGATCCGCCAAGGATCTCTACTAGTTCGGCGTTAACGATCTCGAATATTGCTTGTGCTTGATTTGTGCCTGATTGCAGATTTGGGAGCGCTTCCAGCGACTTACTGCGAATTTTTTCGATAAAGCTATCTACGACAGGTAGTGCAACATCTGACTCGAGAAGCGCGGTACGAACTTCGGCGCAAGTGTTTTCGATATCTGAAGGAGAAATTTTTCCTCGGGAACGCAGCGAGGAGAAAGCGTTCGAGAATTTGGAGGAAAGGTTGTCAAACATAAGGTGGCAATAGTACTTGAAAGGTTAATTAAGCAAGGGCGCTCGATAGGCGATTGGCTAGTTCTTGGGCGCGCTCAGGAGAGAGCGCTCCCCCACCAATTTCAGTTACATAAAGGGTATCTATCGCTTCCGCCCCCAAAGTTGTAACGATTGCGGAGCGAATATCCACTTGTGACTTCGTGATTACATCGCCGATTCCGAATAAAAGTGCGGGACGATCATGGCTGCGAACCTCAATAATCGTTGCATCAGTTGCCGAATCCATAAAGGTTTCAACGATCGGAAGCGGAACTGGAATTGAGGGAATATTTGCGTAATCTGCAACGCGACGCTTTATTCGCTCAGTTAAATCAGAGGCATCCGCTAAAGCTTCGGCAATTGCGGCTTTTATCGCACCCTCATCGACCGATGGGGCGAATTGGTTAGGCGTAACTATCCACTTCATGATTGCGCTCTTGCCGATCGTTTGCGTACGCGCTGAACGCACATCAAATCTGGCCAAGTTTAAAACACCAGCAACGATAGAGAGAAGTCCCATTTTATCTGGAGCGATGATTTCGATTGCAAAATCAGGTTCGCGTGCTTCGATTTTAACTTGAAGTTCACCACTATCTGCTAAAACTCTCTGCTCGCTTGTGAATTCTGGTTGTCGCGCGATCGTGTTATCTGTTAAGGCCGATGTCACCCGACTTACAAGTTCAGTTAACAAACTCTCTTTCCAATCACTCCATGCCGCCCGCCCTGTTGCCTGTCCATCGGCGATGCTGAGCGCATGCAAGAGTTCCAGGGTCTGTAAATCCGGAATCACAGAAGTCACGCTGGCGATCGTTGCGGGATCATCTAAATCTCGTCGCGTAGCGGTGGCGCTCAATAGCAGGTGATGTTTTACCAATAGTTTCAAGGTTGCAATATCGTTTTCATCGAATCCAATGCGGCGCGCAAGCGGCTCAATTAACTTTTCCCCACGGTCGCTGTGATCTTCCTGCGTACCCTTCCCGATATCGTGGAAGAGCGCAGCGAAGAGAAGTAAATCTGGGCGGTGCACATTTCTAGTCAGCGCAGCTGCAAAGACCGCGGTCTCAACCATATGTCTATCAACGGTATGGCGATGCAGCGCGTTGCGCTGCGGCAAGGAACGTACTGCTCGCCATTCAGGCAACCAATCGAAGAGAATCTCCTCTTGATCAAGTCCCTCCCAGATGCGCACCATAGGAGCACCTGCACCAATTAGCGTAATTAAATTCTCACGTGCTGATCTGGGCCAAGGGTTAGGTAACTTAGAAATACCCGATTTCGATGCTTGTGCTAAAGCTTGCAAAGTCGCTGGTGAGACCGGAAGCCCTGCTTGCGCTGCAATTGCGGCTGCACGTAAACCAATTACCGGATCTTTATCAAAATCAAATCCTTCGTCGATAAAAACCTCTTGATGCGCAATTGATATCCCTTGCGCAATATGTGTGGTGCGCGTTTTCTTTAAGAAGCGTCCAAGTCCATCTTTACCGCGATGATCGAAGCGATGCCAAGTTGATTCGAGAAGATAATCAACCGATCTAGCGGCCTGTGCGATATCGCTCATAAGCGCATCCGCATCGGCGTATTTCAAAAGTTCGGCAACTTTATCTTGCTCTTGAAAAAGTAAGCGATCCTTATCTCTGTTGGTAACGGTATGTAAAGCTTCACGTGCATTGTTTAAAACTGATTCTGCAGTGCTGATGTGTTCTAGAGAGATAGAGACCGCACCTGAGCGAGAGATCGCTCGAAGTGCGTTGATATCTCTTAAACCCCCGCGCGCCTCTTTTAAATCGGGTTCAAGGAGATAAGCGAGATCACCGGCGCGAAGATGGCGATCGGCAAGTGAGCGGCGTAGTTCGGGTAGCCTTTCGCGCGAATTACCGCGCCAATCATCGATTGCATCGTGTTGCACTGCCGCCACTAAATCTGGATCACCGCAAATTAATCGAATATCAAGTAGCCCTAGAGCAACTTTTAAATCACTTGAAGCGCTCTCACGTGTTTCGGATCTGGTTCTAACAGAATGATCGACTTTGAAAGATTTATCCCAGAGTGGGTAGAGAATTCTATTTACTATCTCTGCGAGAGATTTCTCTTCAATTCTCCCGTTATGTAGAAAGAGAATATCTAGATCTGATCCTGGAGATAGCTCACCGCGGCCGTAACCGCCGACCGCGGCGAGTGCTACCCCACTAACTACATCTGGTACTTGGCTAAATAGCGAGGTCAGGAAGCGATCGCTCTCGTTCGATCGCTCCCTTCGCTCACGTGTACCCATGTACCTATCTTACTTACCTGCTTTATCCCCTAGATCGCATCCGTTCCGCGTTCACCAGTTCTGACGCGCACGATTGAATCAACTGGCGTTGTCCAAACTTTTCCATCGCCGATTGATCCTGTTGATGCCGCTTTCACAATGACATCGACAATTGCTGCTGCATCTGCATCATCAACTAGTACTTCAAGGCGAACCTTGGGAACTAGGTCAACGGTGTATTCAGCACCACGATAGACCTCGGTGTGGCCGCGTTGACGTCCAAAACCACTCGCTTCAGAAACGGTCATTCCGGTAACGCCTGCTGCTTGCAGAGCATCTTTGACTTCATCTAACTTAAATGGTTTCAAGATAGCTGTAATTAACTTCATAGCAGTGAACCTCCTCGTGATGAACTTGTCATTTCATATGCAGTCTCTGCGTGTTCATTTAGATCAATGCCTTCAACTTCTGCATCTTTCTTTACGCGGAAACCAATTGTCTTTTCAATTGCGTAACCGATGATCAGTGTTGCAATGAATGAGTAGGCGAAAACAAGTCCGACACCCAGCGCCTGCTTTCCAAGTAGCGCTGTTCCGCCACCATAGAAGATTCCATCGAGGCTGAGGCTGTTGACCGCTGATGAGCCAAATAGGCCGATTGCAAGTGATCCCCAGATTCCACCGATTAAGTGAACTGCCACTACATCGAGTGAATCATCGAAGCCAAGCTTGTATTTGATACCGACAGAGAGCGCACAAATCGCTCCTGCAAGCAGGCCAATTACTACTGCAGCCCATGGAGCCACAAATGCACAAGCCGGCGTGATTGCAACTAGCCCTGCTACCGCACCTGATGCTGCGCCAAGTGAAGTTGCATGTCCATTGCGAACCTTCTCTACGAGTAACCAACCCAGAACCGCAGCAGCAGCTGCAACTTGAGTATTGATTAGAGCTAGAGCTGCAGTTCCATTTGCAGCCAGTGATGAGCCGGCGTTAAATCCAAACCAGCCGAACCAGAGAAGACCTGCGCCGAGCATCACCAAAGGTAATGAGTGTGGACGCATTGATTCTTTGCGCCATCCAACTCTCTTTCCAATTACGATCGCTAGCGCTAGGCCTGCAGCGCCGGCGTTGATGTGAACTGCGGTTCCACCTGCAAAGTCTTGAACGCCTCTGCTAGCTAAATAACCGGCACCAGTAATCGTGTCTCCGACTTTATTTCCGAATGCGAATACCCAGTGCGCAACTGGGAAGTAAACCAAAGTTGACCAGATAGCGACAAAGATCGCCCAGGCGGTGAACTTTGTGCGGTCTGCAATTGCACCCGAGATCAGCGCTGGAGTAATGATTGCAAACATCAACTGGAATGCTGCAAAGACAAGAACTGGAATTGGATAAACTCCACCGTTATTTGTGAAGTCATTAACAACGCCACCTAAGCCAGAAAATGAGATATTTCCGTACCAAGGTGAATTAGCTTCGTATCCAAATGCCAACTCAAAACCATAAATAACCCATAGAACGCTAACGATTCCAATGGTAACCATCGACATCATCATCATATTTAGAACGCTCTTAGTACGAACCATGCCACCGTAGAAGAACGCTAAACCTGGCGTCATAAGTAGAACGAGAGCGGTACTTGCTAGCACCCAGGCGGTGTCGCCTGAATTAAGAACAATCTCTTCCATTATTCGTTTCCTATTCCTAGAGTTTTAAGAAAAATGAACAAACCCTCGCCGTTGAGATGGGGTAAAGATGCTCTCGGCGGGTTACGTAGGCTCGTTTTCTAGGTTAAGACGGGGTCACAAAATCGGGAAATTTGTTACATCTGTGTTACGCCAAATGCGGAATAGGAAGGCTATTCGCCGATTAAGCCTGAGATGTAGCGCTCTGAGTCGAAGGCAGCGAAATCTAATTCGGCTTCACCGGTTCCGACAAACTTGATTGGTATGTCGAGCGCGTTTTCAATCGCTAGGGCTACTCCCCCTCGGGCGCTGCCATCTAACTTTGTGACGATCAAGCCAGTTACATCAACGGCTTCGGTAAAAATCTTTGCTTGGGTAATTCCATTTTGACCTGTCGTTGCATCAATCACTAATAGAACTTCAGAAACCGGTAAGGATTTTTCGATTACGCGTTTTACCTTTCCTAACTCGGCCATCAAATCGTTCTTATTGTGAAGTCGCCCAGCGGTATCAATTAGTAAGTAGCTAACTTGTTGTTCGTTTGCACGAACTGCGGCATCAAAAACGACCGATGCCGGCTCGGCTCCATCTTTACCTGCTATGACTTCAACACCGATGCGCGCACCCCAGGTTTGCAACTGTTCTACTGCAGCAGCACGAAAGGTGTCGGCTGCCGCAAGTATCACTGAGGCGCCCGACCCTTTTAGCGAAGCGGCCAACTTCGCAACTGAAGTTGTTTTGCCGGTGCCATTTACTCCAACAACGATTAGCGCTGAGGTGGAGGCTGCCTTACTTAAGGTACGGGATTTACTTGAGAGCTTCGAATTTAATATCTGAGTCAGAGAAGCGAGTGCATCATCGCCCTTGATTGATTTAGCATCTTTGATAATTGAGGATGTAAGTGATGGGCCAAGATCTGCGGCAAGAAGTTCTGCTTCAAGTTCTTGCCAATCGAGTGGATCAGCTGTCGAAACACCTTTTATCTTTGAGATGAATTTACTGAAAATACCCATTGTCTAAAGAACCATTGCCTAAGGAACCTTAAGCGGTGTCAGATTCGCGCAGGCGCTGTGAAATAACCTCAGTTACGCCATCACCACGCATGGTTACGCCATAGAGCGCATCAGCGATCTCCATCGTGCGCTTCTGGTGAGTAATGATGATCAACTGTGAACTTTCGCGAAGTTCTTCGAGCACAACTAGTAAACGACCCAAGTTAACGTCATCGAGGGCGGCCTCAACTTCATCGAGCACGTAGAAAGGACTTGGTCGTGCTTTAAAGATCGCTACCAACATAGCAACCGCTGTCAGAGACTTTTCACCGCCTGAAAGTAGCGAGAGGCGCTTGATGCGCTTTCCTGGTGGACGCGCTTCCACGTCAACGCCAGTGTTTAGAAGATCATCTGGATTTGTGAGAATTAGACGACCATCGCCACCTGGGAATAAGCGGGCGAAGATATCTTCAAAGTGTTTAGCGGTTTCTTCGTAAGCTTCCATGAAGATCTGTTGCACGCGATCATCAACTTCCTTGATGATATCCAACAGATCTTTCTTGGTGCGCTTTAGATCTTCTAACTGTTCGGCCAAGAACTTAAGGCGCTCTTCAAGCGCGTTGTACTCTTCCAAAGCTAATGGGTTGATCTTGCCGAGAAGAGTGAGTGAACGTTCAGTGGCAGCGAGGCGCTTCTCCTGTTGATCGCGGCGATACGGGATTAATTCAGTAGCGACGATCTCGCCAGTCTCGGTTTCGATAAAGGTTGGTACATCGTTCTGAGGTCCGTACTCATTTACAAGAGTTGTCGTATCAACTCCAAGTTCTTCTACTGCCTTGGACTCAAGTTGTTCGATACGCATGCGCTGTTCTGCACGAGCGATCTCATCTTTATGAACCGAAGAAGTTAGCTGTTCAAGTTCAGAGGCGAGTTCGCGGCCACGTGATCGCACGGTAAGCGTCTCGCCTTCGCGATCCGAGCGTGATGCCTCTAGGCGGGCGCGCTCTGTTGCAGCCTTTGCAATGGAGCGTTCAATATGAATTAACGCTTCATACGCTGCCTCTGCAATTGCAGAAGAGATAAGCGCACCGCGTGCACGTGCACCGCGACGCGATACTGCACGCTCGGATGCTTCACGTTCGGCGTTAGCGGAATCTTCTAGAGCCTTGGCACGCGCACCAATTGAATCAACGCGCTCTTCGCTGGTACGAACGGCAAGGCGTGCTTCTACTTCTGCAGTTCGCGCAAGCGAGACTTCATTTCGTAAGTTTTCGGCGGCGCTATGATCTGGTTCGCCTATTTCGCCACGCTGCTGAAGTTGTGCAGATGCGATCGAAAGTTCGTTCTCATCGCGACCTTTAGCAGCATTGGCTTCAGCGATCGCAGAATTTAAGCGCTCAACTTCAGCCGATGCAGATTTCATATTCTGGCCGGCAACTGCAAGTTGTTCGGTAAACGCTGAAATCCGAGCATCAGATTCATTTAACTTAGATAACGCAATATCAAATGTGCTCTGCTTGCTTTCCACATCGCCTTGCGCCTTTGAAATCTCAAATTTAATACGATCGCAGTTATGGGTAATTGTCTCAAGCTTGGCCTGTAACTCTTGCACCAAAGCGTTGATTTCAATTAGCGAAGTAGATGATGCTGAACCACCACGCGCACGCTTTGCGGTGATTACATCGCCATCGCGGGTTACAACTGTGACGCTTGGGTGGGAGCGAATAATGCCTTCGGCTTCGCGTGCATTATCGGCAACGACTGTGTTAGATAAAAGCGAGGCAAGGAGCTCGGAGATTTCGGAGGAGCGAACATGTGAAGTGAGCGCTGTAAGCCCGGCAGGAACAGATGTGGCGCTATGTGATCCAGGTTGGTAGACAAGTACATCTGCTTGGCCTAAGTTCTCTGAGCGCATCGTTGTTAAAGCGCTGATTGCAGAATTTAAGTCGCGTACAACAATCGCATCAGAGAACGTTCCAAGCGCTGCAGCAGTTGCAGATTCCCATCCGGAATCAATTTGAACGAGGGAGGCAATGCTTCCGAGAATTGTTAAGCCGCGAGAATCACGAACTAACGCTGCCCCACCGTCGCGTGACTTGGAGGTAAGCAACATCGCTTCTAACTTGGATTCAACGGCATTTCGCTCACGATCGGCGGCGCGCTCAGCATCAACTAGTGAACTCAGTTCCGCTTTCGCGCTATCCAGAGATCGCTTAGCGACTTCAAATTCAGAGTCGAGCCCAAGTTCTCCGGCATCTGCACCAGCAATATCCATCTCGAGAGTTGAATATTGACGTTGTGCGCTCTCGGCGCGAGATTGCGCTTCATCGCGCGCTTTTACTAATCGAGCAATTTCTTCTGCGATCGCTTCTAATCGCGCTGCCAGCGACTTAATATGGCCTTCTTGGCGCGCCGTGCCTTCACGCTGATCGGCGATAGCGCGCATCGCTGCAGCGATTTTATCTTCCTCAACCTTTAAGGATTGTTCTGCGTTGGCAAGTTTTGAAGTTGTCGCTTGCAAATGCGCCTGCGCAGTTTGAACCTCGCTACGTAATTGCGCTTCTTGCTGGCGCAGCGCTAGAGCTTCTTGATCAAGCGCTTCTGGGTCGCGGCCCGCGCTGCGCGCTTCTTCAGCTTCTTCGGCTAAGAAACGTGAGCGCTCTTGGGCAAGTGATTGGGTGCCGCGGAATTTTTCGCGAAGTGCGCTGAGAGCATAGAAATTTTCTTGTGCTGCAATTAAAAGTGGGCTTTCAAAGGCGGCTTGCGCATCAAGTGATTCTTCGCGTGATCTGACTTTATCTAACTCTTCTTCAACACGTGAACGTCGCTCGCGAAGCGCTGTCTCATCCGCTACTTCAGCATCGAGAGTTTTGGAAAGCGAGATGAAATCATCGGCGAGCAGACGTAACTTGGCATCACGAAGATCGGCCTGAATTGTCGCCGCTTTTTTGGCAACTTCTGCCTGCTTGCCAAGTGGTCGCAGCTGACGACGAAGTTCGACTGTTAAATCCTGAACGCGAGCTAAGTTCGCTTGCATTGAATCTAACTTGCGAAGGGCTTTCTCTTTACGTTTGCGATGCTTAAGAACGCCAGCAGCTTCTTCGATAAAGCCACGGCGTTCTTCAGGGGTAGCCATCAAAATTGCATCTAATTGGCCTTGGCCAACGATTACGTGCATTTCGCGGCCGATACCTGAATCACTCAGCAATTCTTGGATATCTAATAAACGTGATGCTTCACCATTTATTTGGTACTCGCTCTGGCCATTACGAAAGAGAATGCGGGAAATCGTTACTTCGGTGTAATCAATTGGAAGTGCGCCATCGGTGTTATCAATTGTCAGTGAAACTTCTGCGCGTCCAAGTGGTGCACGCCCGCTTGTTCCAGCAAAGATGACATCTTCCATCTTGCCGCCGCGAAGTGACTTCGCACCTTGCTCGCCCATAACCCAAGTCAGGGCATCTACAACGTTTGATTTTCCAGAGCCGTTAGGACCGACGACGCAGGTGATGCCCGGTTCCAGGCGAAGCGTCGTTGCCGACGCGAAGGATTTAAATCCTTTAAGCGTCATACTCTTTAAATACACGGCGTAAACCTACCGTTTAGGTGGCGTCTTTACGTACGTGACGCGAGTGAAGTACTACTTGAGGGTTGCGAGAATTTCGTAGGCAGAACGCGCCGCTGATTGCTCTGCTTCGCGTTTGCTCTTACCGATACCTTGCGCAACTGCTTCACCGGCGACCATCGCTACAGCGGTGAAACTCTTGTCGTGGTCGGGGCCTTCTTCAGTTACTAAATATTCGAGGGTGCCTTTTCCAAGAGATGAAACTAATTCTTGGAGCGCAGTCTTGCCATCTAGCCCAGCGCCTTTTGCCATAGCGCTTTCGAGAGTCTCATTTATTAACGTGCGAACAACGGTAGTAGTTGTTGCAAATCCGCACTCCAGGTAAATAGCGCCAATCAAGGCTTCTAGAGCATCGGCAAGTAACGAGTTTTTATCGCGCCCACCGGTGACTTCTTCACCTTTTCCAAGGCGAATATATTTTCCAAGTTCGAGTGTGCGCGCAATATCTGCGAGCGCACGCATATTTACGATTCCTGATCGCAGTGGAGATAAACGTGATTCATCTAAATCTGGATAACGAAGGTAGAGCTCTTCAGTAACAATTAAGCCCAGTACTGAATCACCTAAAAATTCTAAACGTTCATTTGTTTCTTTAGCACCGGTCTCATATGCATATGAGCGATGGGTAAAAGCTAACTCGAGCAATTCGGGTTTTAATGTGATCCCGAGTTGCGCAGTTAAAGAAGAGAACAGATCAGACCTCGAGAACCTGGCGGCGGTTATATGTTCCGCAGGTTGGGCATGCTGTGTGTGTGAGCTTTGGCTGCTGGCACTGTGGGCATGCTGCAAGTGATGCTGCAGTTGTCTTCCACATTGAGCGGCGTGAGCGTGTCTTCGAACGAGACATCTTTCGCTTTGGAACTGGCACGGTAATCGTCCTTAATCTCTTTTAAACCTATTGGTAAAAATTGGCTTAACTCGGTTAGGAGGTAAGTATCCCTTATTCATCCGATTTCTTAAAATCCAGTCCGGCTAGGCCTGCCCAGCGAGCGTCGATCGCCTCATGCTGGTGGCCTTCCGGAAGATCTGCCCACTTCTGACCGCAATCTGGACAGAGCCCGAGGCACTCTTCTGAGCAGAGCGGGTTGATCGGTAGATCTAAGACAACGGCATCCCGAATTGGTGGCTCAAGATCCATGACATTGCCATCCATCCAAAGTTCGTCATCTTCTTCCAGATCTACGTCGTCATCTGATGCGCGCTTGGTTTTCTTGCCCTTCTTACCAGAATCTTTACTTGGCTCGTAGCGATAGAGCTCTTGAATTTTTCGCTCAACGGTAATTTCAACAGGATCAAGACAACGAATGCACTCGCCCTTTGCGATCGCATATAGATCAGCGCTTAACAAAACTCCCTCAGTAACGGATTCCAGACGGAGATCTACTTCAATAACATCACCGGCTGGCACGCTCACCAGCGGAACACCGATCGGCTCCAAAATTTCCAGATCTAATTGATATTCCTTCATCTCCCCCGCTCTACGTGGGAGTTCATGGGTATTGAATTCAAAGACTTGTGAAGCCTTAGATGAAGGTTGCGACATGGGTTTTTTCTCTTCTTGATATCTTCTTGGCTATTTAACTAAGTGCTAATTACTTGTCGTCAGCTAATTGAGATAAAACATCTTTATCGTTTGCGCCATCTAGTCGCTCACGACCGCGGGCTACTGCATCAAGAGTCTTATTGAGGATCACTTCTAGAGTGGCAAGGCGACCATCGATATAACTTTCCACTTCAGCGCGCTCATCGGCGGCAAGTGCACGAGCGTCATCGAGGATACGTTGCGCTTCATCGCGCGCTGCTTGGACAATCGCGGTTTGTTCGATCATGCGGGCTACATCTTCGCGCGCGGTAGCGATCATCTGTTCAGCCGATGCTCTACCTTCCTCGACTAAGTTATCGCGCTGCACCAAAATCGCTTCAGCTGCGGATAAATCTTGCGGCAGGGCAATTCGTGCGCCATCTAATATCTCTAAGATCTCGCCACGATGTACAACGCAGGAAGCAGAAAGTGGAACTCCGCGAGCCTCTTCAATGAGAGTAATTGCGGTGCTTAGTTTTTCAATCGAGTCCATTATTACTTCCCTGCTACTCGTGCTTTAAGTGCATCATTTACGACGCCTGGAACCATAGAGGATACATCTCCACCGAAATGAGCGAGCTCTTTAACGATTGAAGATGATAGAAATGAGTGGGTTGGAGCAGTTGCCATAAACATGGTTTCGACGCCGGAACCTTGGAGATTTACTTGGGCCATCTGAAGCTCATAATCAAAGTCGGTAACCGCGCGCAAACCTTTAACAATCGCTTGGATCGAATTTTCCTTGCAGTAATCAACTAGTAATCCATGCCAAGAATCAACTTTGACATTCTTAAATTTAGAAGTTGTTTTGCGAGCCATCTCCATACGCTCTTCTACGTTAAAGAGCGAAGCCTTAGTGCGATTTTCTAAAACAGCCACGATGACTTCATCAAATTGGCTGCTCGCACGCTCGATAATATCGAGATGGCCAAAGGTGATTGGATCGAAAGATCCTGGGCAAACTGCGCGCTTCATGGAGTAAACGCTAGCAACGATCAGCGTGGTTATCCATTTTCAGGCTCAAAGCTCGGCTGGAACCCCATAGAAAATGGTCGCTTGCCCATAATTCTTTTCACGCAGAGCCTGGTATCCATCTGGCCAAGAGATTTCCTTTACTCTGGAATTTCGCTCAACTGCAATTAGCGCTTGTGGATGGAGAAATCCGCCCTCACGAAGTTGAATGAGATTTTCAATCACATCAATATCTTCGACATCATATGGTGGATCAATATAAATGAAGTGATACGGAACTGTTGCGCGATCCTGCAAGAAACGGTTAACACTCATTCCAAAGAGATGAAAACTGCCTGGACACTGCGCGCTCTTGATGCTTTCGAAGTTTGCAGTAATCGACTTTTGCGCTTGTTCATCTTTTTCAACTGCATGAACAATCTCGGCGCCTCGGGAAAGTGATTCAAGCGCAATCGCACCGGTGCCAGCATATAAATCCAAAATATGAAGCCCTGCAAAGTCGCCAAATTCAGATGCCAAGGTAGAAAAAAGCGCTTCACGGGCGCGATCAGAAGTTGGTCGGGTGGCACCTGCCACGGCGGCAATATTTCTCCCCTTGGCAAGTCCTGCGATGATGCGCATTTATTTATCCCTAACCTTTATCGATATATGTTGATGTTTGCTCTTTCTTTAACATCTCTAATTCGTCTTTGAGCAAAGGATAGCCTTTGAGAGAGCTATCGCTTTCTAACAATTCTGCGGCAACGTTGCGCGCTTCCTCAATTAGCCCTTCATCGCGCAAGACGCGCAGCAAGCGAAGATGTGACCGAGCGCCAGATTGTGTTGCACCTAGTACATCGCCTTCGCGTCTTTGTTCAAGATCAATACGAGAAAGTTCGAAGCCATCTTGAGTCTTAGATACTGCTTCCAATCGTTCACGTGCTGGTGTTTCGATTGGCGCGCCAGATACAAGTAGGCACAAACCAGGTGAAGTACCGCGGCCAACGCGACCACGTAATTGATGGAGCTGAGATACTCCAAAGCGATCTGCATCCATAATCACCATAACTGTGGCATTGGGAACATCCACACCGACTTCAATAACTGTTGTTGAAACAAGCACATCTATCTCACCTGCAGAAAAAGCCTGCATTGTTGCATCCTTTAACTCCGTAGTTAAACGTCCATGCAACGGAGCAATTCGTAGCCCCTTGAGCGCTCCCGCGTGCAACTTCGGTGCTAACTCTTCAACGGAGGCGATATCTGGAGATTGTTCTCCGTATAGAAAATCTAGATCGGCATCTTCAGAACTTCCGGCAGCGATACGCGGTGCGACGATGTAGGCCTGATGTCCCTGTGAAACTTCTTCGCGAATTCGCTCCCAGGCTCGATCTAAGAAAGTTGGTTTCTCCAAAGTTGGTACAACGTGTGTTGTGATTGGCTGGCGACCTAGTGGAAGTTCGCGAAGAGTTGAAATGTCTAGATCACCAAAGACTGTCATCGCAACAGTTCTAGGTATTGGAGTTGCAGTCATAACCAACAGGTGCGGCGGGTTAACTGCCTTAGATTTCAGCGCATCACGTTGCTCAACTCCAAAGCGATGTTGCTCGTCCACGACGATTAAGCCAAGATCGTTAAAAACTACGCTCTCACTAAGCAGTGCATGCGTACCAATAACAATTCCGGCCTGACCGGAAGCGGCAAGAGCAAGTGCTTCTTTGCGCGCTGCCGCGCTCTGTGAACCGGTTAATAAAGTTATTTGCGTTGCGTTTTCAACGCCGCCCAGCATTCCTCCTTGGGCTAACGGTCCTAGTAACTTTTCTATAGTTCGCAGATGCTGCGCAGCCAAAACTTCCGTTGGCGCAAGTAACGCTGCTTGTCCCCCGCTATCTACGACCGCCAACATGGCGCGAAGTGCGACAACAGTTTTACCTGATCCAACCTCACCTTGTAGCAAGCGGTGCATCGGAACATCTGCTGCTAAATCACTTTCAATCTCATGTGAAACTTCAACTTGGCCAGGCGTTAACTTCCACGGAAGCGATTTATCAAAAGCTTCTAGAATTCCGCCGGTCTTAATTGGTCGGGCGACAGTCTTTAGCGCACGGAGTTCGGCTCTGCGCTCGAGTAAAAGTAGTTGCAGTAAGAAGGCTTCATCAAAGGTTAAGCGCGCCTTGGAAAGTTCCGCGCTATCTAAATCAACTGGGTTATGTATCTGAATTAGCGCTTGCTGTGCGGATGGATATTTAAACTTTTCAAGGATATGTGGCGGGATGAAATCTGGAACTTCATCTAAAGAATCAATGGCTAATTTTACGCACTGGGCGATTTTCCAGGATGGAAGTTTTGAGCTGGCTGGATATACCGGCAGAAACTTTCCAGCAAAATCTGCAACGGCGGAATCAACGTCGCTTCCATCCGGAACCATTTCGTAATCTGGATGCGCCAGTTGACGTTTGCCGTTAAATACTCCTACCTTTCCCGCAAACAAACCTTGTCTACCCACGCGCAACTCTTTCTCACGCCAAGCCTGATTGAAAAAAGTTAGCGACATCTTTGCGCTGCCATCGGTGACAATCACTTCGAGGATGCTGCCCTTGCGTCCCTGCAATTTGCGACTGCTAGAGGAATAAATCTCTGCCAAGACCGTTACTTCATCGCCCTCGTTAAGTTCGGCAATATCGCTTAACTCTCCACGTACTAAGTAGCGACGTGGATAGTGGCGCAATAAATCAGAGACGCTTCGATAACCAAAAACGGTATCTAAGACTTTAGCGGTGCGATCGCCCACGACATCAACCAACTTGGTTGTGAGCCTGCCTTCTGCGATCGCCATAGGAGCCATTCTCGCGTGGATTTCTCAGAATTAGCGTGAAGTTGGCCTTCTTGCTACCCTTACGCCCTGTTCATTAAGTTAAAGATCTAAAAGGAGTAACGCTGTGGCATCAACATGCGATATCTGTGGCAAAGGGCCCAGCTTTGGAAATAACGTTTCACACTCTCAGGTAAAGACTCGTCGTCGCTGGAATCCAAATATCCAACGCATTAAGACACTTGTCGGTGGAACAGCTAAGCGTCAGAACGTCTGTACTTCCTGCCTTAAGGCCGGAAAAGTTTCTCGCTAAAGTTTCTTAAATCTAATTAAGACCGTTTTTTAAATCCAGTAGGACACTTTGGCTTAACGCCAGTGACTTTTCTTAACTGGTTACCTTTAATACAAGAAATTGACGTCACTTTTGCCGTTGGCGTTGGCTTAGGCGACGCTGTAGTTCTAACTGTTCCCGCGGCCGACATATTGCTTGCAGCCCCGGCAGATGAAGCCATTAAGTCAAAACTAGGATTTAGCGAGATATCTAGCATCGGATCTGGGAATTCAAAGCCGAAGACCTGAATGATGATTCGACCATTCTTAACAGCAACAGTCTTAGTCGCTGCGGTAGATCCGCCTTCGCTTGTGCGAACTGAAATAGTCAGAGCAGAGGCTGCATCCTCAGCGCGCTTAAGTCCCCAAAGAGCTAACGCATCAGCAGATGAAATAGTCGCGTAGTAAAAACCAGTATTCACTGATTTACCATCCGGCGCCAGGCGCGGAGCAGATGCCTTGTAACTCAAAGACTTCTTTTCTGCATTCCACACTGGAGTTGAAAGTTTGCAAAGACCATTAGATCCAACATAGATCTTTCCGCTGCCACCTTCAAATGAGAACCCAAGTGGATCATTGGATGGAACTAAAATTGATTGGAATTGAGTAACGAGCGCTGATGAAACACCAGCATCGCCTGAACAATCTTTTGAGCTCTTAGCCTGAGGAACCTTTACTGGATAACCAGCAATCTCAAAGACAGCCGACTGGACATCAACCGTTGCTTCAGTTGCAATGCCATAGGTAACACCTAGTTTAAAGTCAGAGATTCGCATCTTTACCGAAATCAGCGCATCGCTATTTAGATTAACTGGCGTTGTGGCGCTTGTCGTTAGCGCTGCAAGTGTGACGTTATTTCCTGGCGAATAAGTTGGCTTGGCATCGAGCATGATCCATGGAACAAATTCATTTGCGGCTTGAGCTTCGATATAAAGTCCGTCGTAATTTTCATTTGCGAATGCGCCATCTGCACTCCATCGCCCAGGCAAAGCTTTTCCGGATGCAACACCATTTGTATTTCCTGCAGTTGCACCTGGAGTTCCGCTTGCAACCCAAGTAAGTGCAATAGCTTTACCACCGGTAGGAGTAATGCTTACGGAATCGATGCAGTACGCACCTCCGCCAGCCGAGCATGGTAAGAACGCTCCCTTAGGAAGTGTGACACTTGCATTTGCAGAAGTAACTCCAACCAGAATTGCTGAAATGGAAAGTGCTACAGTGGCTAAAGTTGCTACAAATGATGATCTTTTCATCTCACAAAATTATCGCCTTGCTAAAAAGTAGGCAATAGCACCGCGCCTGTATTTATGTGTTTAAAAAGATAAAAAATATGGAAATTGCTGCATAAAAATCCAAGGGTCTTTTTAAAAATGTTGCCAAGCCTTAGCTTCTACGCCTGCCGGCACGTTCGTAAGGCCAGCGCCCGCAGTAACTTCGCCTATCAAAACCCCCGGCAGATCTGAACCCGTTGCCAGAAGGGCGTGATCCTCTCCCCCGGCAAAAATCCAACTCCAGATATCTGCATTCAACTTCTGCGCCACTTTTTCGAGTTCTGCAAATTCGGTGCTTGCTTGGATTTTCGTGAGGTCGAAGTTAAAGCAAACTTTTGAAGCCTCAGCCATCTGCGCTGCTTGAATAACCAAGGCATCGCTTACATCGGAGAGCGCAGTAGCCTTTGATGCATCAAATCCATAATCAATCGTTGGTGATTTAAATTCGCTAAGCGCTTTTTGACTAAGCTCGCCGTCTTCATTAAATCCAGCACTCAACCTCGCCAAGCCAGCGGCAGACCAACCCGTTAGCGAAGATAGATAAATGCCATCTCCTGGTTTTGCTCCACTGCGAGTTATCGCTTTTTTAGTAGAACCAATCGCAGTCATTGAGATAACTACCTGATCAGCGCGCGAGATATCTCCACCAACTACATGGGCTCCCGCAAGATCTGCTTCAAATTTAATCCCGCGTGCAAGATCGGAAATCCATTCCATCGTCTCGGAACCTGTAAGAGCAACAGCGACAAGCAGGTAATCGGGCGCAGCTGACATCGCCAAAAGATCTGCGGTATTTGCAGCCGTAACTTTTCTACCGATTTCAAAAGCGCTCGACCAATCGGTTCGAAAGTGAACTCCGGCAACTGCCATATCTGTTGTTAGAACTTGGGCGCCAGTCGCCGCGACCACCGCCGCATCATCACCAATTCCTACAGAAATTCGAGGATCAGATGAAGCAAAAATCTCTCTCAAGCGCGCGATAACCTGCGCTTCATTGAAGCCGATGGCATTTCTTTGCGCTTCTTCGAAGCTTCCGTCACTAATCGCCATAGCGCCAAGACTAGAACATGGGGTACCTTTGCGCTTACCTTCAACGGCGAAGTTCTCACGAGAAAGGCAGACCACTATGTCAGTTCAGGCATACATCTTGATTCAAACCGAAGTTGGCAAAGCATCTAGCGTTGCAAAATCTGTCTCTGCTATCGCCGGCGTTACATTGGCTGAAGGAGTTACAGGTCCTTACGATGTAATCATGCGCGCAGAGTCTCCATCAATGGAGGAATTTGGCCGCGCAATTTTGTCTAAGGTGCAGACCGTTCCGGGTATTACCCGCACCCTGACTTGCCCTGTTACTTACTAATTACCCCAGACTTTAATTCCCCAAGACACCGTTACTTCGCGTAAGCGCTGACGCCAGTAAATGGGAAATAACTTCTATGTACTCCACGCCAGTTGCTGCCCACATCTTTGGAAATACTGATGTGGCGGTAAATCCAGGCATGGTATTTAACTCATTAATAATGACTTCATTGTTATCGGTTAGGAAGAAGTCAACACGAGCCAAGCCACTGCAGCCAAGTGCGATAAAGGCATCCACCGCTTTGGCACGAATCTGATCGCTGATCTTCTGATCAATTGCCGCCGGAAGTTCGATGGTGGTTGCTGAATCTAGATACTTAGCTTCAAAGTTATAGAAATCGTACTTTGGATCGATCTTTATCTGCCCAACAAGTGATGCTTTAGCAACTCCATCTATCTCAAGGACTGCGCACTCAATCTCTTTGCCACGAATTTCTTGCTCAACCATCGCCTTTGGATCAAATGTATGTGCCTCTTCGAGAGCAGCGGCAAATTCAGCAGCAGAGTTAACTTTTGTTGTCCCACGACTTGATCCACCACGTGCCGGCTTTACAAATACTGGATAGCCAAGTTGATCTGCCTGTTTTTGAACCGCTGATTTATCTTTTGCCCAATCAGATGAGCGAGCAACAAAGCCTGCCGCAACTTTAATTCCGTGAGCCGCAAAGATTGGCTTTGCAAATGATTTATCCATAGCAACTGCTGAGGCAAGAACTCCAGAGCCAACGTATGCAATATCGGCCATCTCAAGAAGTCCTTGAATCGTTCCATCTTCACCGTACGGACCGTGCAGTAACGGAAAGACGATATCAATCTTTAAGTTGACGCCAGCGCTGATAAAACCTGATGCATCTAATGAAACGGGGTTTCCAGTTTCTGGAACTACTGGGAGAACGCCATTTTTGATTGTGAGAGATGTTTTGTCATCAAGTAAGAACCATTTGCCGCTCTTGCTGATGCCGATCAAAACAGGTTCAAATTTGCTGCGATCAATTGCGGAGAGCACTCCCCCTGCGGAAATACATGAGATTTCGTGTTCGCTGGAGCGACCACCACAGATAATTGCTACGCGCTTAGTCATCGGATGAAGTTCTCCGCGTGAGTTGTAATCTCCATTAAGCGCTGTAGCGCCTGTGCTGGAGTAAGCGAGCCATTAACAATGTCAGCAACTGATTCGATTACGGGAACTTCTACTCCAACGCGGTGGGCAATTTCAACAATCGCTCCCGATGAGGAAACGCCTTCTACCGTCTTAGCTCCTTGCGCAACCGCTTGTTCCATGGAACCAGTCTTGCCTAAGAGTTCGCCAAATGTGCGGTTACGAGAAAGTGGAGAGCCACAAGTTGCAACTAAGTCGCCCATTCCGGCAAGGCCTGCCGCACTTAGTGGGTCCGCCCCGTGCGCAGCACATAACCGGGCTACCTCATTAAGGCCGCGAGTAATAAGCATCGCTTGGGTATTTTCGCCAAAGCCCATGCCGATAGAGATTCCAACGGCTAAGGCAATTACATTTTTGATTGCGCCCGCTAATTCGCAACCTAACAAATCAACTGATGTGTAAACGCGGTAGTAAGGAGTGCGAAATAATGCGCGAACTTCTTCAGAGGTGGCTTGAGTAGTTGCTGCAGCCACCGCACCAGCGGGTTGGCGTAGTACCAGTTCATCAGCCAAATTTGGTCCGGTAATCATCGCGACTCTATGAGGTCCGAGAATTTCAACAATGACTTCAGTCATGCGAAGTTGGGTGCTGATTTCAATTCCCTTTAATGTACTGACCACCAAGCAACCTTCCGAGAAGCGTGGTTTCCACTCCTTTAAAGTTGCGCGCAATTGCGAGGATGGAATCGCTAAAACATAACTTTGGCTAAAGGCAAAGGCCTCATCTAAATCTGTAGTGGCTTTCAGCTCTGCGGGCAATGTGTGATGCGCTAAATACTTGGCGTTGGTATGCGAGGAATTAATCTCATCTACAACTTCTTGGTTTCGGCCCCAGAGCAGAACATCATTTCCAGCATCGCAGAGCACTTGCGCCATGGTTGAACCCCACGCACCTGCGCCGAATACCGTTACCTTGCTCATTACTTCTCTGCCACCTTTTTGCGCTTCTTCTTAAAATTACCTGTACGAGGTAAATCAGAAGTATGTGGATCAAAGATTACTTCAGGTCGCTTCTCGCCACGAATTTCCTCAAGCAAGGTAGTAATTTCCCGCATGACTTTTGCAGTTGCCTCAATAAGTGCTTGCTGATCATCCTCTTTGCCATACCACTGCGATAGATCGACTGGCTTTCCCGCCTTTAAGGTGATCTGAGTTCGTGGAAATAGTTTGATTTTCTTTGAATATGTTGGCATTAAGACCTGTGCGCCCCACTGCGCGACGGGAATCACGGGAGTGCGAGTGCTGATTGCTAGTCGCGCTAAACCAGTCTTAGCAATCATCGGCCAATGATCGGCATCGCGAGAGAGCGTTCCTTCTGGATAAACACCAAGTAAATGTCCCGACTCTAAAAGTCGTTTCGCGTGATCGACAGCTTTGCCCGCATTAGGTGTTTCACGTTCTACCGGAACCTGACCAGCTGCCAGCAGAATGCGGCCGATGATTGGAACTTTAAACACGCCGACTTTGCCTAAGAATCTTGGAGCGCGGCCATTCTTGTAGAGAAAGTGGGCAAAATTTAAGACATCGAAATATGAGAGATGGTTATTGGCAACAATTACTGCGCCGGTCTTTGGAATATTTTCTGCGCCGATCCACGTTCGCTTGGTAATCAAGTTAATAACTGGAATCAAAATAGATGAGCAAATTTTAAAGGTGATATTTGTACCGAGCGGATTACCGGTAGGTGGCGCATATGAAACGCGCATTTGAGCCATAATGGAATATTAGTGGGCAAAGAAAAACTGGGGCCAGCAATCGCTGACCCCAGTTCTATAAAGTTTTAAAAGAGTGAAAGAATTACTTCTTCTTCTTCTTCTTTACAACCTTCTTTGCAGCCTTCTTAGGTGCTGACTTCTTCTTTGCGGCCTTCTTTGGAGCAGCCTTCTTAGCTGACTTCTTAGCGGCCTTCTTTGGAGCAGCCTTCTTAGCTGCTGGCTTTGCAACAGGCTTTGGTTCTGGCTTTGGAGCCGGTCCTAGCTTGCGCTCACCTGAGATGACATCCTTCAAACCCTTTGCAGGCAAGAAGCGAGCCTTCTTTGAAGCTTTGATCTTGATTGTCTCGCCTGTGAATGGGTTACGTCCCATACGTGCCTTGCGATCAACCTTCTTGAACTTACCGAAATCGTTGATCATTACATCTTCACCCTTTGACATGGTGCGTGTAATTGTGTCGAAAACGATTTCTACAGCGTGTGCTGCTTCCTTCTTGCTGTCGTTGAAGTGTGGGGCCAACGCGGCAATGAACTGGGCCTTATTCATCTAAATCCCCTTAGATTTAAGCGTAAATTAAGCGTTCGCTTAACTTGTGGCTAAAACTTAAACCTTTTAATAGGGTGATAGCGATATTAACGCGGGCGTGTCGCAATTTAATATTTTAGAAAAATCGCACTTTTTACGCGTAAAAAACTCTCATTTACAAGTTGAGGGTTGAACAGAAAACGCTCACCCCATCAATGAAGTGAGCGTTTTATGCTGGTTTTCACGCTCAAAAAAGCGCAAAAACTTTTTTCTGTTCCTTCAAATGCGAATTGGCAGTGTTTTTGGCTTGTAAGCAGGACGCTTTGCTTCGAAAGAATCGATCGCATCAGTGTGCTTTAGCGTCAAACCAATGTCATCTAGGCCCTCCATCAAGCGCCAACGGGTGTAATCATCGAGTTCGAAGGTAACTGTGGTTGATCCGTAAGAAACTGTGCGCGATTCTAGATCTACGGTGATGGAAGTAGTTGGATCGCTTTCGATAGTTGTCCAGATCGCTTCCACTGCCTCCTGAGGAAGGATCACGGTTAGCAAACCGCCCTTAAGCGAGTTGCCACGGAAGATATCGGCGAAGCGGCTTGAGATGACCACCTTGAATCCGTAATTCTGTAGCGCCCAAACAGCGTGCTCGCGAGATGAACCGGTGCCGAATTCAGGGCCGGCAACCAAGATGGTTCCGCTTTTATATTTCGGTTGGTTGAGTACAAACTCTGGATCATTACGCCAAGCAGCAAATAACCCGTCTTCAAAACCGCTACGAGTAACGCGCTTTAGGTAAACGGCAGGAATGATCTGATCGGTATCAACATTGCTACGACGTAGTGGAATGGCGGTACCTGTGTGTTTAACGAACTTCTCCATAGCCATTTCCCTTTCTACAAATCTGCCGGTGATGAGAGCGTGCCGCGAATTGCGGTAGCTGCTGCAACAAGCGGGCTCACTAAATGTGTGCGTCCGCCTTTACCTTGGCGGCCTTCAAAGTTTCTGTTGGAAGTTGATGCTGAACGCTCTCCCACAGCTAGCTGGTCTGGGTTCATTCCGAGACACATTGAACAACCGGCGTTACGCCATTCGGCACCGAAATCTAGGAAGACTTTATCTAAGCCTTCTTTCATCGCTTGCTGGCGAACACGTTCTGATCCAGGAACAACCAACATGCGAAGTTTTGGCGCAATCTTCTTACCTTCAATTACTGACGCTGCGGCGCGTAGATCTTCGATGCGACCATTGGTGCAAGAGCCCAAGAAAACAGTATCAATCGCTATCTTTTTCAGTGGTGTTCCTGCTGTAAGGCCCATGTACTCAAGTGCGCGTTCTGCAGCGCCACGTTCTTCAGAGTCTTTAATATCTGCAGGATTTGGCACTGATGCATTGAGCGGCAAACCTTGTCCTGGGTTAGTTCCCCAAGTTACAAATGGCTCAAGCGTGTTGCCATCGAGAGTGATCTCAACATCGAACTTAGCATCGCTATCTGTAAATAGCGTTTCCCAATACTTCTGCGCGGTTTCAAAATCTTCTGGCGCATGTGGCTTGCCCTTGATGTAATCAAAGGTCTTCTGATCAGGTGCGATCAAACCTGCACGTGCACCGGCTTCGATAGACATGTTGCAAACGGTCATGCGACCTTCCATAGAAAGTTCGCGAATTGCCGAACCGCGATATTCGATGATGTAGCCCTGTCCCCCGCCAGTACCAATCTGCGCGATGATCGCCAAGATAATATCTTTTGCGGTGACGCCGGTCTTTAGAGTTCCTTCAACGTTTATCGCCATTGTCTTTGGGCGGCTTGATGGAAGAGTCTGAGTCGCAAGTACGTGTTCAACCTCTGATGTGCCAATACCGAATGCAATTGCACCGAATGCTCCATGTGTTGAAGTATGTGAATCGCCGCAAACAATGGTCATGCCTGGTTGGGTGATTCCGAGTTGTGGTCCAACTACGTGAACCACGCCTTGATCGGCATCGCCAAGTGAGTGGATACGAATTCCGAATTCCTTCGCGTTATTACGCAAGGTATCGATCTGCAGCTTTGAAACTGGATCTGCGATCGGCTTTAAGATATCGAGCGTTGGCGTGTTGTGATCTTCTGTTGCAATAGTCAGGTCTGGGCGGCGCACTTTTCGTCCAGCAAGGCGCAGACCATCAAATGCTTGCGCACTCGTTACTTCGTGAACTAATTGCAGATCGATGTAGAGCAGATCAGGTTCTCCTTGCGCCGAACGAACGACGTGGTCTTCCCAAATCTTCTCTGCCAGAGTTTTACCCATGCTCTTCTTCCTTTAAATCTTGCATCTCATTAGATGGGATGCTAATCTCGCTGTGTGGATAAGAAGAATAGCGGAGTTGGCGTTCTAGATAAAGCCGTAACCATTCTAGGTACGCTCGAATCAGGCCCTCATTCGCTGGCTGAGCTCGTCGCCGCAACCGGCATTGCTCGCCCAACAGCCCACCGTTTAGCCGTTGCCCTTGAGCACCATCGCCTTGTCACGCGCGATCTGCAGGGTCGTTTCGTTCTTGGACCTCGTTCTTCAGAACTTGCTGCTGCAGCAGGTGAAGATCGCTTACTGGCTGCTGCCGCCCCAGCACTTGCTGCGCTGCGCGATGCAACCGGCGAATCTGCGCAGTTGTATCGCCGCCAAGGAGATATCCGAATCTGTGTTGCAGTTGCTGAACGTTTATCTGGTCTTCGCGACTCTGTACCTGTTGGCGCTTCGCTAACTATGCAGGCTGGTTCTGCTGCACAAATTTTATTGGCTTGGGAAGATTCAGAAAAGATTCATCGCGGACTTAAGAACGCTCGCTTTACCGCAGCTCACTTATCTGCCGATCGTCGTCGCGGATGGGCGCAATCTGTAGGCGAACGCGAAGCCGGCGTCGCATCAGTTAGCGCGCCAGTTAAAGGACCAAACGGGAAGGTTATTGCTGCCGTTTCTATCTCTGGCCCAATCGAGCGCTTAGGCCGCCAACCTGGCCGTATCCACGCAGCCGCCGTAGTTGCAACGGCTGCGCGACTTACAGAACATTTAGCAAAAAATTAATTATTTAAAAGATCTAACTCTTTCAAGACTTGAGAAATAGTTCCGAAACCAAAACCTTTACGTTGTAGCAGCGATTGGATTCTGCGTATTTGCACATCTGGCTCAAGACGAGACATGGTGTTGTACTTCTTAAAGGCAAGGTCAAAAGCGCTGCGGTATTCAGAGTCGTCATCGATTTCATCGAGTGCTTCATCGATCGCGCTCTGCATAACCCCTTTTTGGCGAAGCTCCCCCGCGATGATGCGCTTTGAGATCTTCTTATGGTTGTGGCGCGACTGAGCCCAGGCTTTAGCAAACTCTTCATCGTTAACGAGGCCAGCTTCTTGCAACCGGAAGATAATCGCTTGCGCAACATCATCTTCTACGCCCCGGGTCTTAAGGTGAGCGAGAAGCTCGCCCTTACTTTTCGCACGTGTAACCAGAGCGTTTAACGCAATGGTGTGTGCTACTTCGTAAGGGTCGGAGCCTTCGCCTCTTGAAACCTTTACAAAATCAAGGCTAATTAGAAATCAACCTCTGCTGCAGCTTCATCGATCGCCGCAACGAGCTCGGCATCAACTTCGATCGGCACAAAGTGTGCGCGGATCTTGGTCTCGATCTCGTTTGCTAGATCTGGATTGTCGAGAAGGAAGGCGCGTGAATTTTCCTTTCCTTGACCCAACTGATCGGCTTCGTATGTGTACCAAGCGCCAGCTTTCTTAACGACTCCGATTTCAACGCCGAGGTCGATTAGTGAGCCTTCACGTGAGATACCTGTGCCGTAGATGATGTCGAATTCGGCTTGCTTAAATGGTGGAGCCATCTTGTTTTTGACGACCTTTACGCGAGTACGGTTACCGACGGATTCGGTGCCATCCTTAAGAGTTTCGATGCGACGAATGTCGAGGCGTACGGATGCGTAGAACTTGAGTGCTTTACCGCCGGTTGTTGTCTCAGGTGAACCGAAGAAGACACCGATCTTTTCGCGGAGCTGGTTGATGAAGATCGCAGTTGTCTTTGATTGGTGAAGTGCGCCAGTGATCTTGCGGAGTGCTTGTGACATAAGGCGTGCCTGCAAGCCCATATGTGAATCGCCCATTTCGCCTTCGATTTCAGCGCGTGGCACAAGTGCTGCAACTGAGTCAACGACAACGAGATCAAGTGCGCCAGAACGGATCAACATATCCATGATCTCAAGTGCTTGTTCGCCAGTGTCTGGTTGTGAAACAAGAAGTGCATCGATATCAACGCCGAGCTTCTTTGCATACTCTGCATCGAATGCGTGTTCAGCATCGATAAATGCACAGATACCGCCGGCCTTTTGGGCATTTGCAATTGCGTGCAAGGTAAGTGTTGTCTTACCTGAAGATTCTGGTCCGTAGATTTCTACGATACGTCCGCGCGGTAGTCCGCCGATACCGAGTGCGATATCTAGTGCGATTGAACCAGTTGGGATAACTTCGATGATCGCATTTTGACGATCAGACATTTTCATTACTGAGCCCTTACCAAATTGACGTTCGATCTGGGCGAGTGCGGTGTCGAGCGCCTTTTGGCGATCGGAGGTGTTTTTCTCTTCGGCTTTATTTGCTTTATCAGCAGCCACGTTTTGCTCCTTTAGATAAGAACGTCTATGCGTGATGCATATTCGTTGGTAGTCGGCCCAGAAGGTACGGAAGGCCGCCGACGGCCTACGAGGCTTATAGAGAGCCTGTGGGCGGAAAGCGGAACCGCTCTGGTTGTGCAGGGATAACTTTATCCGAACATCTGTTCGAAAGGTAGTAGGAGGGGCTGACAAGGTCTTTAGGCGTGTCGCCCTGTAGTTCTCCGTAAGAAGGGGAGGATTCGAAACGTGTTGATCCTCCTGCCGCCTTCCGAGAAGAAGGTCGAGACGAGCAAGCCAACTCCTGCGATCAACGTCTACACCGGCGTCCTCTACCAGGCCCTCGGCTGGGCCACTCTGAGCCCAGCGGCGCGTAAGCGAGCGGCGAGCGCAGTTGTGATCATCTCAGCCAAGTACGGAGCGGTGCGCCCCGACCAGTTGATCGAGAGTTACAAGGCGAAGATCGATAACAGCGCGATGCGCGAGCCTGTCGCGAAAGTTCTAGACCTAATTAAGACCCCACTAATCGTGGACTGCCGTTCATCGACTTATAAAACAGTCTGGCACTCCCCCGTAGAAAAGACCGTTGAGATTCAGATTTCAACTGTGGTCGATGGCGTACGCAAAGTCGTTACCCATATGTCTAAGAAGACCCGTGGCGAAATTGCGCGAGCGCTCTTGCAATCCCGGTCTGTGCCTAAGACCCCGGAAGATCTATATGCGATCGTGTCCGAGAAGTATCCATGTGCGCTGACTCCGAGCGATGGAGTAAATCCTTGGGTCTTGGAAGTAATAGCTGTTTAATGCGATTACTAATTTAGTTTCTAGCTAAATATCCCCACGCCAGACTGGCGGCGACAGCTACCCAAATTTGATACGGAACCAGCAATAGCCCCATTGTGAGCGATGCTCTGAATGTCAGGACAAGTACGGGGATTGTCAGAACTGCAGTCAATGTTAAAGCTGTTGAGGCATATAGAAAATTATGCGGAACATAGAATTGATGAGCCCAGATTAAAGCGGTGATTACGCTCAAGCCAAAGAAAACTAACCAAGTTACATTTTCAAATTTACTTAATGATCTGGATACTTGATATGCGGCGATTCCAAGAACTGTGAAGTTATATGGCCAGATCAGCCCGAAGATAGCGCTAGGTGGCTGCCAAGAGGGACGGTTTAGTGATGCATACCAACCGGGTGAGGAAGAGACCCAGATTCCTGAACCGATGGCATAGATAAATACAAAGAGAATTCCAATTGCGGCTGCGATTAATTTGAAATCCATAGCAAGAATCTAGCGGTATTTCTCGGTTTCAACCGGACATTGTTTACATACTGCCCGCCAGATTTCAACAGCTTCAAATCCATCTTTTAGGGCTTCATCAACAGTGCGGCTGCCTAGTTCGCTTATTGCAATATCTTGCGAGAAAGAAGGTGCCCATTGCGCTCCGAAGGAGAGAGTTAAACGTTCGCGAAGATCGGAGATGCGCATTTAATTAGCGATTTAGGTTTAAAAGAGGGTGCGATCGACTAAGAGTTCTGCTTGTTCGCGGGACTGGGTCGGGGTTAGTGGTTGCATCGCTTGCCCCATCAGCCAGCGCATTGCAACGCCCGTGCCTGCTGCAGATTTGGTTGCGGTGTATAAACATTTTGCCAGTTCGAGATAAAGAGGGTGTTCCGCATGAGAAAGCATTTCGGTTAGCGCTGCTTTATCGTGAATACGCATCGCAGATAGCGCGCCATCGGTTGAAATATAAAGTGAGAGTCTTTCCAAGGCATCCGCTGGAGTGCCGGCTTTGTTTGCCAGGTCAATCATGAACTCAACTTCTGCCGTGATTAACGCAGAGATCACCGCTGATTTATCGCGGTAATGGTTGTACAAAGTTGCGCGAGATACCTGTGAGGCATCTGCGATTTCGATCATGGAGATATTTGATAAACCAAATTGCGAAATTAATTTCTTGGCGCCTTCTAAAATTGCGCTTTCGGTACGGCGGTGAGTTGCGCCTTGAGTGGCGTACTTAGGCTGCGTCGACAACGGACAACTTCGCACTCTCTTGAGACTTGAGCTCAAGTGAGACGTTGGCAATCACAGAAGAGAGAGTCAGATCTAGCGCTTCACAGATCGCATTTAAAAGTTCTGAGGAAGCTTCCTTTTGGCCGCGTTCTACTTCAGAGAGGTATCCGAGTGAAACGCGTGCTTCGCGTGCGACATCGCGCAGAGTGCGTGACTGTTCAGTGCGGGCAGCGCGCAGGGTCTGGCCAACTGCAGTGCGTAGTAGCGCCATGGTGGTCATCCCTTCTCTTATTTATCGCGTTGTCTAAGGATACGCGCAAATGAGGCGATCGCGCTTGCTACGGTGGCGTTTCGCACAACTTCACGTTCGCCAGATAGCGAAAGTTCGATTACTTGAACTATAGGTCCGACAAAGGCTACGAAAACGCGGCCGGCATCAGAGCCGTCAGATGGCCCAGGACCTGCCACGCCGGTAGTTGAAATTGCCCAGGTGGAACCGAAAGATTTATTGGCACCACGCGCCATTTCGATCGCAACTTCTTCGCTGACAACTGTGCGTTCTGCAATAACTGATTCTTCAACTCCCAGATGAGAAACCTTTATCTCTGGGCGATAAGCGGTGAGTGATCCGAGGAAAACATCTGATGCGCCAGGAACAATTGTTAGCGCGTTGCTTAACCCGCCAGCAGTAAGCGATTCCGCGGTGGAGAGAGTTTCTCCTCGAGCGCGCAGTGAGTCATGGATATCGGAGACAAGTCCGAGTATCTCTTTTGAAATCTCCATGGCGGCTCCGAATTTACCTAACTTTTGATCTGTGGTTTGAAAGCAGATCGTACATAGTAAGCACCGGTAGCAATAGTTAGTGCGATTGCTACATACATAAATCCATCACGGAACCAGTAGAGCGAAGGATCTAGCGGCAGGACATAGAAACCAGTTCCAAAACCTTGGAAGGCCGCTTTGATCTTTCCACCTTTATTGGCGGGAATAACTCCCCGCTTAACAATCGCAAGCCTAAAGAGGGTGATTCCGATTTCGCGCGCCAAGATAACAATTGTTATCCACCAAGGCATGCGATCGAGAATTGAAAGGCAGACCATCGCCGTTCCAACCATCGCCTTATCGGCAACTGGATCTAAGAATTTACCAAGTTCGGTTATCTGTTGGCGGCTGCGAGCTAACTTGCCATCGACAACATCGGTCATACCTAAGATGAAAAATATCCACCAAGAGATGATCTGCCAGTTGTAATCATCTCCCCCGTTCATGAAGAGAGCTACTGCGCCAAAGGGGATTAAGACAAGTCGTGCAATCGTTAAAGAGTTCGGAGTGATGAAAGCGGGAACTCTCACGGTATTGGTTTTCACAGAGCACGCGCCACTAAATCTGCGCCCATGGATTCGATAACCACAGCATCAATATATTGCCCAACTTTGAATTTAGTTCCGATAAATGAGGTTGTGCCATCGACTTCAGGGCCTTGGTGTGCGGCGCGACCTTCTTGTAGCTCTTCATCTTCGATCAAGACGCGAACAGTTTCACCGATTCTGCCGGCAGCGCGGATAGAGACCATTTCATCGGCTAGTGAGGAAAGGGTTTCCACGCGCTGGCGAATTACTTCTTCATCAACCTTGTCCGATAGATCAAGGGCTTCAGTATTGTCTTCATCGGAGTACCCAAAGATGCCGATCGCATCTAATTTCGCAGCGCTAATGAAGTTTGCAAGATCGTCATAATCTTCTTGCGTCTCCCCCGGAAAGCCAACAATAAAGTTTGAGCGAATACCTGCTTCAGGAGATAGCGCTCTGATCTGAGTGATCAGGTGTAAGAATTTTTCAGAATCTCCAAAGCGGCGCATGCGGCGCAAAACTGTTGGGCTGGTGTGCTGGAAAGAGAGATCAAAATACGGCGCAATTTTTTCATTTTCGATCATCGCTTGCAGCAGTGAAGGGCGCATCTCGGCAGGCTGTAGATAGGAAAGGCGAACTCTCTCGATGCCCTCAATCGCAGCAAAGTCAGGAAGTATCTTCTCCATCAACTTCAAATCACCGAGATCTTTTCCATAAGAAGTCGTATTTTCGCTGACCAAGAAGAGCTCAGTTACGCCATTCTTGGCGAGCCATTTTCCTTCTTCGATGATCTCGGTTGGCTTGCGCGATATAAATGAACCGCGGAAATATGGAATCGCACAGAACGAACAACGGCGATCACAGCCGGATGCGATCTTTAGCGGGGCCCATGGTGCATCACCTAAACGTTTGCGAAAGAGCGAACCACCTGCGCCTAACGAAGATGCGTACGACTCATCAATAGCTTCTTGTCGAGCAGCGGGACGATCTGCAGGTGCGATCGGTAAAAGTGAGCGACGATCGCGTGGAACATGTGGCGTATGTGCATTTCCAGAAACGATAGATTGCAAGCGATCTGAAATATCTTGGTAATCATCGAATCCCAAAATGCCATCAGCTTCCGGCAGCGCCTTGGCTAACTCTTGTCCATAACGCTCGGCCATACATCCAACAGCCACCACAGCCCGCGTAGTTCCGTGGCCCTTTAGTGAATTAGCTTCAAGTAAAGCATCGATTGAATCCTTCTTTGCAGATTCAATAAAGCCACAGGTATTTACAACGGCGACTTCGGCATCTTCAACTTCGCTAACAAGAGTCCAGCCATCGGCTGCTAAACGCCCAGCAAGTTCTTCGGAGTCGACTTCGTTACGGGCGCAGCCCATGGTGACTATTGCAACTGTCCGACTCATTTGTCAGATGGTACAGCGTGCGGAGATTACTTGGATCTAAAAGTCTTACGAATCTCCTGATTACGCGCACCGAGCGGCGCTAATTTCTCGCCATTTAGCGTTAAATCAAGATCTCCCGCGTTACTTAGATAAACACTGATAGATGATGGCGCGCTAAAGGTCTTGGTATCGCCTTGAAATATAGGGTCCTGAAAAAGTGTTTTGCCACCTGCGACCACATGAATATTTGAACTTCCACGCGTAGCCGAAATTGTTAACTTCATTTCTCCATTAGCTGCGGCAGGAACACTTTTAGTCGCAGCAGGTTCTGTAGCAGCTACTGAAGCAGAGGCCGAAGGCGTTGGTGTTGCAGATGGAGTTGGTGTTGCAGACGGAGTTGAAGTTACCACTGGGGCAATAGTGGTCTCAGAATTAGAAATAATGATTTGACCTACCGCGATAGCAGATAAGAGAGCTACTGAAGCGATTACCAGCGACTTGGGCTTGATTGATTTACGTTCAGTTGGAATCTTGGTCACATTATTTTCGACCAACATATCGTGAATCTTTCGCGATTCACTGGAGTGCTCCTCGTTGTAAAGATCGAGAAGAGTCTGTGGGTCTACCAAGATATGCGCTGCGATGTTACGAAGATGTCCGCGGGCGTAAGTATCACCGCCACAATGTATAAAATTGTTTTCTTCTATTTCTCTAAGCAAACCTGCGCGAATGCTTATGCGTGATGCGAGCTCGTCAATGCTCAGGCCCGCGCTCTCGCGCGCTCCTTGCATAAATTGACCAAGTGACATCTTTACTCGCAATGCTAGTAAGCGGAAAAATCCAAGGTTTAAAGTCTAGAACCGCAATCACCCCCGCGGTAGCCGTATGGGTGAATATCGGGTGAAATCACCCCTAGAGGTAGTCCCCTATTTGGTTACTGTCACCGCTTTTTAATAATCGCGGAGCGTGGCAAGAACAGAATCGAGTTCATCTGGCTTAACCATCACGACTCGCGCCTTGGAACCTTCGGATGGGCCAACGATCCCACGGGACTCCATCAAATCCATTAAGCGACCAGCTTTTGCAAAACCAACTCTAAGTTTACGTTGCAGCATTGAAGTCGAACCAAATTGTGTTCCAACAACTAACTCAATCGCTTGAAGCAATAAATCTAAATCATCACCAATCTCTTTATCAACCATCTTCGAAGATTGCGGTGCAACTGTGACATCTTCACGATAGCGCGGCGAGAGTTGCTTCTTGACATGATTAGTAACAGCTTCGATTTCGCGTTCTGAAACATAAGCGCCTTGAATACGAATGGCGCGTGATGCGCCCATCGGGATAAACAAACCATCACCTTGTCCGACCAACTTTTCTGCGCCCGGGCTATCTAAGATAACGCGGCTATCGGCTAATGAACTCGTTGCAAAGGAAAGACGTGATGGAACGTTTGCCTTAATGAGACCGGTGACAACATCTACTGAAGGTCGTTGTGTGGCGAGCACTAAGTGGATACCTGCAGAACGCGCCAACTGAGTAATACGTACAACAGATTCTTCAACTTCACGTGCAGCAACCATCATCAAATCTGCGAGCTCATCGATGATTACAAGTAGATAAGGGTATGGCTCGACTACACGATCGCTTCCTGGAGGTGGAATGACTTTTCCAGCACGAACCGCCTTGTTGAAATCATCAATGTGTCTAAATCCAAAAGTTGAGAGATCTTCATAGCGAAGATCCATCTCGCGAACCACCCAAGTAAGTGCATCTGCCGCCTTCTTTGGGTTGGTGATGATTGGGGTAATCAAATGCGGGATGCCTTCGTAGGCGGTTAACTCAACCCGCTTAGGATCAATCAGAACTAG
>Ga0315901_10000636_pt1 | contig 51760 bp, 41 predicted proteins | sample LakEriMetagenome_10_FD_203761 | JGI IMG/M metagenome (GOLD analysis project Ga0315901, IMG submission 203761) | Freshwater fungal communities from buoy surface, Lake Erie, Ohio, United States - Buoy 2 MA116 | ecosystem: Environmental > Aquatic > Freshwater > Lake | place: USA: Lake Erie, Ohio... | reverse complement strand
AGGGCTTAAGTCCCTCAGTTGTGAGTGACTTTTTATTGTTCTTTTCAAGTTTCAAGCACTCATTGAAAAAAAGAAGAGTTGCCGCTCGAACTACTCTCTGTACATCTGCTCTGTTTGACGACTCCATCCCTGATTCCGCGCCTCCCGTAGAGTCCGTAAAATCACGATGGCTCGCATTAGTCAGCCATAAGAAGTGATTTCGTCCCTGCATTTCAGGCCACAGCTTGAATGATTCATAACGGTGAGAAGGCGGCTCGCCATTTTGCTGTTTATCCTTTGTTCCGGAAATTCCCATGAGAGGAATTCGTAATGAAGAATAACTCTCAATCCGGAAAAAGGGATCTCCCGGCCCCTGCGGCGATAGCACAACTCCACATGTCAGTCGGTTATCAAAAACATCGGGACCCAATCCCTTGCCGGGGGGTATCGAGGGCTGGAGCCAATCTAGCGCAGGTTTCATTCCTGAGAGTGCCATTACCGTGAAAGCCCCAAAAGAATGTCCCATCGCACCCACTTTGCTTACATCAAGACGACTCTTCAATTTTGGATGGTTACGATTCCAATCCGTAGCTTGGTCAAGGGCAAAACTCATATCTCTGGGGCGGCCTAGGACTTCAGTTGAATCGTGAATCATTTCTTTGAGATTCTGAAAAAGACGTATTCCTGATTTTATACGTTCTGTATTACTGCCTACATGCTCGAGGCACATGACGACATATCCATGTGAAGCAAGATGATTTGCTTGAGCGTAATGGGTGTCCCAATTACCTCCTGCTCCATGGGAGATCAACACCACAGGGTAGGGGCCTCCAGAGCTAGGAAGATGCACTTTGACAGGGATGTTTCTACCTTTTCCCCCTTCTGATTGAGACGGGCTTTGTCGCAAGATGCGGAATCTTTTTCGTTTGGTTACTTCGGCGCGAGAAGAGTCCCAAAGATCACGAAACTCGAGCGCTTCAACTTTCAAACCTCCTTTTTGGGAAAAATCGGGAATGGCCTCGGCCCACAAGTCAAAAGCCAAAAAGAAAAAAGGAAGGATGAGAAGTATTTTTGAAGTCATCTGTCAATCTTACGATGCTGATTTAAGTGAAGCAATCTGACTTTAGGTAATGATTTAGGGGGTTCAGTTGCGACCCGTCCCCACCTCGACGCCTTAGACTCTTCCAAAAGCACGAGCTGTGCTTTCCTCGCTTCTTTAAGAATGAGGGGCAGATTCCCCGTTGCTACGGCCAAGATAGCCAGAGTAACTGCCATTTGTATGAGTGATTTGATTCCCATGATTATTCCTCCTCGAGGTTTAACGGTTTATCCTTATGACGTTCCACAATGGAGCGCACGAGCGAATGTTCCCAGAGTGTTGCCCTTCGGTTTTTAAGACCAAGGCCATTTAAATGAGCCGCAATGGCTGAATAGGACTTCCCTCTGGTCCAAAGCTCCATGATGGAATGGACAATCTCTATCTCTCTGGCGTCGATAATGAGCCGCCCTCGAAGGTTGCGGTATCCAAAGAGAGTGTTCCCAAAGTGAAGCCTCGGTGGCGCTGAAGACTCGGAAGGCTGGCTTTCTACCGATTGCCGGAGGGAAACACCGGCTTCTAAGAGTGTCTTTCTGATGAAGCTTTTTGACTTGTTTAGCTGCCTTGAAATTTGAGCTAAAGAGAGGCCGGAAGCATAGAATTCGGCTGCAATTGAAGAAATTCCCTCTTTTGAGAGTGATGGAAAATCAATATAATCGTGATGTTGCAGTGGTTTGCAGTTTGTATGCTTACCCCGACCATTTTTCCAGACTTAGTATCAAGCAGATTTTCAGGCCGAGCGCATCGATGCGCGCGACCATCAATCCAATCAATCAGTTCTAGCTAGACAAAATAACTAGCGTTCTGAATCGAGAATCCGTTCAAATTTCTTATTTTATTCGGATAGTTTATTCGTGTAGGTCTCCGGGGTGAGGAGTTCTAAAAATTTCCTTTTGGAAAGACGGAGGTATTACAGATTATGAAAGCGCTGTGGTCTTATGAGCCGTTTCATCAAGATTTGAAAAGAATTCGCTCCATGCACCAAGCACTCGGGCAGTTGAGTGGGAGTCCAAGTGACATAAATGTGGGATTTATCGCAAATCATCTAAATACGAATCTGGCGCTTGCTTTTGATGTTCCGAAAGGTAAGAGATTTGGCGATTATCCAAAGGCACAGATAAAGAAGGAGCTGAAAGCTAGCAAGATAAAAATAAGTGATTCTAGAATCCATGTCGTGGAGTATCAAACATATTCTACGGCAAAGATGGTTGATCAGATGCTTAACGTTGCCTCTGATAATGACTGCAAAATCATTGGCATCTTTACGCATGCGCGCCAAGGCTATCGCCGATTAGTCATGGGTAGTTTTGCTGAAACAGCAATACATAGAAGTAAAGTTGATCTCTTATTATTAAATCCAAAGGTTGAGCTTGAAAAGCAATTTAGAAACATGCTCTTTGCCAGTGATTTCGGATCCGCATCCCGCACAGAGTTTTCTAAAATATTCAGGTACGTCAAATGCCTCGGCGCAGATCTTACTGTGTTCCATCACGCTGAAGCCATTTACAAGACGTCATTTGATGAAAAAAATCCGCGGATTAAAGATTACAGAAAAAAAATTGATCGAATGAAGTCCTGGATCGAGAATGCGGCTGCGGAGCATGGCATAAAAGTGAGCATCGTGATCGCAGCGGATATTAGTCCCACAGTTAGTCAGGTCTTGCGCGTAGCTCAAAAAAACAAAGCGGACATAATTGCGGTGTCAGCCAAAACGGGACCATTATTAGCCCTTATGGGCGGTAGTGTTACAAGACAAATTGCCCGGGAGAGTTTGTTGCCCGTTTTAATTATAAAAACTCGCGGGGGTTAATGATGTCAATTCGACCCGTTCTGGCAGGACTCTTCCCGAGGCTATCCGCGCGCTTCCTCTGAGCGAGTTCGGGTTTCGAGTTTTTAAATCAGCCGCACTTCAGCGATGGAACATGTTGTAAATATTATACAATTGATGAGGTCATTTTCTTGGTTTAGGTTCACTAAATCAAGTTCCGATGGAAACTCCTCGAGCGTAGCGTTGCCTAGTGGGGGCCAGTCATGGCGGTGAGGTATCTTATTGCTTACTTAGCGGTGCTAGCCCTGCCGGGGTGTGGCATCGACCTGGAAAAGCCGAAGGCGCGCCATACTAATAAACAAGCTGAAGCGAACCCCGAGCAACCCCAAGGAAAAGTTGAAGCAGCTCCTGCTCCTGAGCCGGAAAATCCGATTCATCCGAAGTTGCTATTTCATGGCGGTGGCGGGATGTCCACGTCAGCGATGATCGATATGACGTCTGCCGCGGCGGTTTTAAAAAAACTTGGTGTGCCAGCGGAGCATATCTACGTGATTAAATACCCGCATACAAAAAACATAAAAGATATAAACGCTGCTGTGGATACACAGCTAAAAACTATTTTTGCTAAATATCCTGCTAACACGAGATTTGATAGTATAGGTCATTCACTTGGGCTATTGGCGTCGTTCATAAGTCTCTCGGAGCTTGGCCATCTTCCTAAAATCAGATCGATCATTGGCGTGACTGGAGTTCTGATGCGGCAGGATGTCAAAGCATTGCCCATGGGTTGCACGAAAGGCAGCACGACCGACCTTTGCGGTGACATTTTTGATAAAGTAGTTGGCACGGCTAATTCCCCATACATTCTTGATTTGTTAAGTAAGAACGCTACCGAGTTAAAACGTATTAACAAGTGCTCCATTTGGACAAGTCAGGATGGAATATTGTCTCCGCCTAACGCAGGTGTCTTTCCAGATGGTAAAAGTGTGGAGATGCCGAAATCCTGGTGCGCTTCAACGGCAGGCATCTTCGGAAACCTGAACCCCTGCCACCTTACGGCAAAATCAGCGACTCCTGTCTATGAAGCCATGAAAACTCAATGCTTTGGTGGTGATTTTAAGTAAGATCTATCGCCATCGTCGAGCTTCTTTCAAGCTGATTTTAATGAGCTCTAATCAAGTGGTTTGAAAGTTTGTAAACGTAATTTCTATATGTGACAATAGACCTAGCATCGCTGAATTATGCGAGGGAGATTAGGTCTAATGGGTAACACTGACGAAACCTTAAAAGATATTGTCGCGAGGCTTGAACGTATTGAAAGTCGGCTGGGTCTGACGCGAGCCGAAGACGAGCTCGTTTTGGCAAACGACGTGGAAAGAGCAAAAACAGAGCGTGAAAATAACCCCTTTATGACACAAGTCCAATCTGACGGCAGCGAGACTTTCCCGGAGGAGAGTTCCGCGTCGTCTCCGGCATCTTTTGAGGTGCCAAGTGTGGCAAGGGTTCTTGGTATAGGAGGGTCCCTCGCACTGGTGAGTGCTGGTGTTTATATCGTAAAGCTATGTATCGATAGTGGTTGGCTCACACCAGAGCGACAGGTAATCCTCGTCGCACTGGCTGGTCTTGGATTGTTGTTTTCAAGTTTTTTCTTCCCAAAGATCGATCAAAAATATGCCACATCGATGTCAGTATGTGGTCTTATTCTCAACTACGTAGCCATCGGCGGAGCCGCTGATTATTACCAACTGATTGGTCATGGTATAGCGATGGCCTTGATCATGGGTGTCACGGTGCTTGGGCTTTACGTGAGCCAAGCCATGCAGTCAGTGATGTTGTCTTATGTCGCCACGTTGGCGATATATACCGCGCCATTTTCTCTTCAGAAGGCCTTCTCATCAGACCTCAACATGGCGCTGTTTTGTCTACTGTGGGGTGTGATTTTCTGTTTGCAAGCGAGCATGCTTAAAAGACGCAGCGTTTACTTAGCTGCTCTTTATCTGGGATTATGGAACTTTCACATGAGTCGAGAGGGGGCTCCTCACGGTACCGTTGTGTTTTTCCAGTTTGCTCAGCTCATTATTTTTGGTCTTGGCATGCTTGGGTTCTCGTTTAGGCATAAAACTGCTATGACGAGAGGTGAAACGTATGCGCATTTGCCGGCGATCGTGCTGTATTATATCCTGCAGGCAGACGTAGCTCGATCTATTCGTCCTGGCTATGAATTTTTACTTCCAGCACTTTCAATTGTGGTTGTTTTTTTGTTTTTCCGTTTGGCAGAGCGTCTGCTTAAAGGACAGTCCGAGGCTGGAGCGCTGATGGTATCAACGCTGGCAGGTATATTGGTATTTCATGCTTATAATGCAGCACCCGGCATAACCGAACAAATCCAGTGCTATGTTGGACTATGTATTTTACCCATCTTTGCCCTAGCTCACTCGTCTAAGTTTCCTTTCAAAAAGTTCTGGCCTCTTCCGGCTGCCCTAGGTCTTATTGCCGTGAATGCTGCGCCGTTTGCGCTGATCTCAGAACGGGTCCCTTCATGGGTGCCCCTGGTATACGCAGCTGAGATCTATGCTGCTTTTGTTGCATTGCGTCAAATTCCACAGAGGCAATCAGCGATGCTTGTCGTGCTATATATCGGTCATATTTATTCGATGATTGCTCTTTACAAGGCTATTAATCATGAAATTAAGACGTCGGTGGTCTGGGGATTGCTAGCGGTGGGTTGGTTTATTTATGCGAAGTTTATTAAGTCGCCAAAAGTTGCACAAGCGGCGTTGATCTTATACTCAGCTGCGGGTTTCAAGCTCATCGTCCTTGATTTGGGCGATTCAGAGCCAGTTGTTAAGATCTTTGCATTGATAACAGTCGGAGCGGCGTTTTTTCTTGGAGGCTGGATCTATCAGCGTATCGTCCGTGAGCAAACCGCGAAAACTGACGTCGTAGCCTGAGAGTTATATCACGCGTTAATGCGACTCAGGCATGGCCAAGGGTGAGCGGCTTCAAGCTCAAAAGCGAGCTCCAAAAGACGCCGCTCTTCGCCGACAGCTGCCGAAAGCTGCAGCCCCATGGGCTCACCTCGAGCCGATTGTCCAAGCGGTAGCGCTATCGCAGGATTTCCGACCGCGTTCGCTAGTGGCGTGTATCCTACGTATTCTTTTAGCCTTCTAAAAAGCTCCTCAAACGGTATGGCCGGGCTTAGTTGCCCGAGCTCTGGTGTTGGTCGAGCTAATACAGGCGACAAAACGACATCGTAGTCCCATTGTTGTGATTTTTTGGCGTTCAGAGCGCGTCTCAGATGCATCATAGAGCCGATCGCTTTAAACCAATTATCTTTGAAGTTTTTAGATAACCCTCTGGTTAGTCCATCAAGCCTTGTGGCGTCAAAATCCGTTCCAAAAACAGATCCACCGAATTTTTCGACGGTGAACGCTAAAAAACTCCAATACAAGCTAAAATCAGTCGCAAAGCGCTCATCACCCTGAAATTTGGTTTCCTCCACGTGATGGCCTAAAGAAGAAAGAGATTTGGCAATCGTCTCGACGGCCTTTCGCGTTTCAGGGCATGCTTTTGTCAGTAGTGAATCGTAAAGAAAACCAATTCTAAGTCGATTTTTTGATGGTCCTTCGACTCGCCCAATGGGTTTTAAATGATCTGGCTTGAAATAGCGCTCTGCCTCGTAGAAGAAGTTTGCGGTGTCACGAACAGTGCGAGTGATTACGCCGTCGGAAATTATATCGATCGGCAGTGCTTTTGCTTTTGCGTGCCTGGCAAGTCGACCGCGCGATGGTTTTAGTCCGACGACGCCGCATAATGCCGCCGGAATACGAATTGATCCTCCGCCGTCGTTGGCGTGAGCGATCGGTACTACGCCAGACGCAACCAGCGCCGCTGAGCCGCCTGAGCTTCCTCCTGCTGATAGGTCAAGATTCCAGGGATTTCTTGTGGCTGGGGTTCCGTCATCAAATTCTGTTGTGCAGCCGAAACCAAAGGCAGGTGTTGTGGATTTGCCAATAAAGTGAAGCCCACAAGCATGAAGTTGATTGACCAGTTCGTCAGTTACCGCAACGGGCTTGCTAGACATCGCTGCTGATCCGAAGCGGGTGGGCAGGCCGTCAAGATTCATGTTGTCTTTTAAAAATGCCGGCACATTTAAAAGTGAGTCTTTTCTTAATGGTCGCCTGGCTCTTGATTTTGCGCGTTCGTAGTCAGATATGACAATGGCATTTAAGGTATCCGCTGACTTTATCGCGCGTTCGACGGACGCATCGATAGCTTCATCTAGGGAGATCTCGCCACTTTTTATTAGATGAGTAATACCAGTGGCATCAAGAGACCCCAGCACGTCGTTTAAAAAAGCGGAGAATTGTTTTGTCATAAAAAATCCTGCTATGACTCCCACTTTGGGTTTTGGATGTGGGGTGAAAAATTGAACGGCCTAATTCTACCTTAGCGGGCGGCTTATGGCATGTAATTTACTGACGGCGTGTACATTTTTTGGCTGCAAGATGAAGTATTAACGATTACAAAGAGTTTGATCTACGAGATCCAGAAATGCATCTTGGCGCTCATAAGATCGCTGTGATAGCATTTGCCTCGACGCATCATTTCTATGGAGGGGTTATGAAACTCTTTTTCTGTGCTATCTTATTTGTGACTGCAGGAGCCGCTTTTGCCGACGCTTCAAGGCCTTTAAAAGATCTTTGTAACGTACAGGTTACAACCAAGTATTTAGTCGAGAAAACCTGCCGCGTAAATGACGTCATGATCGGCGCAGAAATTCAAGATGGTGTCTTAAAAGTTCAGTGTGGTCATCCGATTGTGCTGTGTAACGGCCCTAAGGATTCGGAGAGTGATTCCGAGACGGCAAAGCCTCAGGTTCCCCAAGTGGCTGAACGGTGGTACTGCACCGGCATTTGCTACATTATCGGTGATCCTGAAGTCGATCCACATCATAAAGTGAGTGCTTACGGTCCATCAGAAGCGGCAGCTCGCGCAGCTTTAAAGTGTGATCCTGACGATCTCAGTGACGTTGTTTGTAGGCAGGTCGAGAAAAAATAAATTGAGACTGAATCGAAACTCAGTAAATGACTAATTTATTATCCGTATTTTCTGCCCCTGGTCGTTATGTGCAAGGTGCAGATGCCACAAGACATTTAGCGGCTGAGCTCAAATACCTTGGCTTTAAAGGTCCTGTTTTAATTGCTGCCAGCGGCAGTGCAATTAAACATCTCTCAAATATCTGGCAAGAGACGTTCAAGCACTGTGGTCTTAAATACTCAGTCCATGCTTTCAGCGGTGAATGCACAGCTGACGAAATCACGGCGATCGAGAATTCGGCGAAAGCCGAGATGGCCGATGTCATAGTGGGTTGTGGTGGAGGTAAGGTCCTCGATGCGGCCCGCGCTGCGGCCGCCACTATCGATGTGGGGTTTTGCAGTGCTCCTACCTTAGCATCAACGGATGCGCCGTGTAGCGCACTCTCTGTCGTCTATCATGCAAATGGCGAGGTTTCGGAGTACCGAATCCTTCGCCGAAATCCTGATCTAGTTCTGGTTGATTCAAGTGTTGTGGCGAAAGCTCCGCCTAGGCTTTTGGTAGCCGGGATGGGAGATGCGCTAGCCACTTGGTTTGAAGCCAGAACTTGCGCTGCTAATAAAGTCAAAAATATGCGAGGTGGTGCTAGCACCATGTCAGCACTAGCCCTTGCCGAGCTTTGCTACAAGACTCTTTTGTCTGAAGGAGAAAAAGCTATCTCGGCAGTTAAAAGTCAAAAAACGAGTGACTCTCTGGAGAAGATTATTGAAGCCAATACGCTTCTATCCGGGCTCGGCTTTGAATCATCTGGGCTTGCGGCAGCTCATGCTGTACATAATGGTTTGACCGCTCACCCAGCGACTCATGATTTTTATCACGGCGAGAAAGTAGCGTTTGGTGTTTTGACTCAGCTTGTGCTTGAAGGGGCGCCGCGTCACGAAATTGACGAAGTTTTGGCATTCTCTCGACAGGTTGGTTTGCCAACGAGTCTTCGACAAATCGGAATAATCGAGCCGTCATTCCAGGATCTTCTCAAGATAGGCGAACGCACCTGTCGTCCGGGTGAAACGATTCATAACGAGCCATTTAAGGTCGATGCCAAAATGGTTGCAGATGCAATCAGGGAAGCTGATCTGATTGGGTGTGACTAGACCGATTTGTCTAATCAATAGTCAATCAGTCGGGTGTCCCCATTATAAGTCAGGACTTAATACCCCAAATCTACTGACTTTTTGTTCTGTGTGCATTCTGGAGCAACTCATCTCTGATGGCAATCTGGAACTAGAGCGTAAAAACTGATTGACCAGATTGGGCTCCCCCACTAAGAGGGGGCTACAAACTTAAAGGGGTGCGTCATGCGAAGATTTCTGAAACGTTCGGTTTTGATTGGACTTATAGCAGTACTGACCTCTGCCTGTGGACAGAATCAAGATCTAGATAGGGCGTTAATTGCTAAGACCAATCTTAAGGCTAGCGCGGACCGCATGGATCAAGTCTCCAAACAGGGTGCCTTTCAATCAAGAATTCTCCCGGTTGAGACGTCTCCTCAGTTGCCGACTATTACAACCTGGACGCAGCCATTGGTTCCAGTGGTTGCGGGAAACCTTTATGTGGTTTTATCCGGTAACGGCAGCTGCCCTAAAGGTGCACCTTCAAGAGTGGCTCCTGGTCTGCAGGAAAACGAACTGTTCATGGCATTTAACCAGTGGATCTTTTCAGGCGGCGTTCTAACTGCCAATGACCGTGTGATTTATGCTTGCTATGAGTGGCAAAGCCCTCAAATGAAATTTTATGACCTCAAGGCTGAAAGGCAGATGCTTCCCATTCTTGAAACCCAGATTCCTGAGCTAGTCGTTGGTCGCATGCAAGGATTTGGTAAGATTTTTATCGTGGGTCACTCCCATGCGGGATGGCTTGCCATGAAGCTTGCATCATCACCGCTTCTTCTTGGCCGAGCTACGGCGCCAATAGTCTTGGCATCGATCGATCCTGTTAGCCGAGTTACTTGCCAGAGACTACGAGAGCCTGGATGTCGTGAGGCTCCGAGAGACTTTACAGTGACAGAGCTTCAAAATCTCAATACTAGAACCCGCTGGCTTAACCTCTATCATCAACCGGCCATCATTTTGGGATCTGGTCCAATTACCCAGGCTCATCAAAATATACGTGTTAACGCTAATCATGTGGCCATGCAAATGGACGCAACGGTTTGGCAAAATGTCCGCCAGTTTTTTCTGTCGTTTCGTTAATGTTCAGCATTGATTGAATAGCGCTTGGCGATAAAAACTCTGACTAATTTAGAAATAGCAGATACTTGAATTCGACGCTTGGCATTATAGAGTTCGTCGTTTTGGTGACGTCTTTAAGCTTCGAGTCTGCTGTAGCCTGGTAGTCCTCTTCGCTTATCCCCTCCGCCGAAGTCGGATTACCCGAAATGGAGGCTTTGCTGCCTATGGGTATCAGAAGACCGGCAGCCGCGATGAGGGCTGACTTGTCGGCTTTCCACATCCAGCCAGCTTTGGGATAAAAAAGGCTTTGAGATACTTTCCGAGTCCATGCAATGGTTGTGTTGGTCGTGTTTCCAGACGCTCCATCAGTATAGGAAAGATCTGCATTGGTCGTCAGTGAGACGCTTCTCATGCCAAAACTGGCTCCAAGGAAAAACGGTTGTCCTTGGTTCGGCCGCCATCTGGCGCCTAGGCCAATAAATGATGTATTACCTCGGAATTCAGATTGAGAAAGCTGGAAAAACCCGAATTCGCCGCCGGCCTGTAGTTTGCCAAAATCTGCAACAGCCTCCAGGCCAATAGATGGTAGGTATATACTTTGAAGGCCTCCGCCCAACCCAAATCGAAGTCCCTGAGCACGCTCTAATGGCTTTATCGAGGGCTTTTCGTTCGGTTTCTTGTCGACTTTGACTTGATTGTTGTTTGATTTTTTCTTGGTTTTTGCTTTGCTAGCGGCGAATCCTGCCGCTGACGGTAGTGCTGTTAGTATCGATACTAAAGTTAGTGCACGAATAATCATTTATTGTAGTGCCGTAAATTCCAAGCACGGTGTCATGAGACTAGGATTGCTGACCGCATAGGGTATTGAATACCCATCGTATTCGAGTATCTCAAACTGACCGGCTTGATTGACGTGCTGGATAATAACTGAGAATTCCCCCTCAGAAGCATTTTCCAGGTACAGGTTGTCTAGTCGGACCCGGCCGTCTGGTAATTTTGTAAACTTGGCTCTGGTAAGAGAGCTGCCAGCAGCCCCAAGAAAATTCATATGACTTAAAGATTGGTGAAAAAAAGATATTGTGCCGTTGGATTCCATTTTTCTGAGCAAGGCGTTTGATTTATTAACTCGACTTTCTTCTATGGCATCGCGTAGGTTTTGTCGATTTGAAATGTTTTTTTCGAAATATTTCTCGCCGTCAGACTCAGGATCAAAGTAGGCTCTGAACTCATCTTCGTCTTTGTAATAGGTAAAGTCTAGATGCTCTGGCTTTTGCGCCTTTACGGGGACGAACTTGCTTGCGAGTGCATGGCATTTGAGATTTGTTTTAAATAATTTACTGATTTGTCCAAGGTTGCCGATGAGAAGGTTATTTTGACCAGCCGCGAAATCGTCCATGAGTTTTTTCACAGTCGATACTGGCAGCCCGCCGCGCAGAGTCAATTGAGCGCCCATCGGCAATTGTAAGTATTTATTCACAAAGAAATCTTGTGTTGGCTCGTAAAGATTAATTGTATTCGATTTGGTGTCAAAGGATCCAAAGTATTTAGCGGTTTGAATTCTTAGAAAGTCGGCAACCATCCTGTTTGTATTAGAGTCAGTTTTATTAGCAGCACCCGATTGAGCTACATATTTTTTGTGAAATTCTTGAAATAGTTTTTGGGTTAATATGCGTCCTTCACAGCTTCCGGCTCTATCTATAGATGCTGCGTCATAGTGCAAGTTTAAAACCCCAGCCAGAATGCCTTGACTTCGCAAGTCAAGCGCATTGCTGCAGTATTTTTTGATCAGATCAAAAGCTCCAATGTTATGGATCTGATCTCTCGGTACAAGGCATTGCTCGCCAAGGGTTCTTGCGATTTGTCGATTTATTTCATTTCTAATTTCAGCTGGGCGTTCCCTATCATTCAGGAATGCGAACGGATTAAGACTGCTTCGGAATGGTGGTAATGGTGTGTTGTTCTGAATATGTTTTGTCAGTAGTAAGATTCCGTCTTTTGTATAGCCGGAAGACTTTTGAGAAGCATCTGTCAAAAGGAATTGAACAATACCTTTTAATTCTAAGTCTGGTGTGCAATCTAGAGTGTTCTTGACGTCTCGATAATTAAGAAGGCCGTCTGGGCCGGCGAAAACTTTTGCAATATCCCACAACAGAACGTTTTCGCGATGCCGCGCCCGCGCCGATTCCAGTTCCCGCCTAGCCCAAGTGTCAGCTTGTTGGATCGCTCCGTCAGCGACAGCTTTAAGTTCTTGGATGCTTTTAAATTGCTTGGCAATTGGCTCAAGTAAGGTTAGCGCTGTTTGTGCAGGCTTTATTAAGACATCTGAAATTTCAGATTTAATCTCACTCTGAGTTTCTTCAGCACTTTTTACCTGGGCGAGGCGGTTGCTAGTTGATTTGCAAGCATTTGTGGCGATGGGTGTAGACAATAGTATCAAGCTTACCGCGGACAGCAAGTTGCGATGGGGTGGTTTTGGTTTGATCGATTCAGTCTTTGCCAGAGTCTTCAAGATGTTCTCCCTGATGAAGTTGTTCGCCGTTATTTTCATGTTCCTCTTCGTTTTCACCAAGCTGAAGATGGGTGCCAAACAGCGAGAGAGATCTAGTTGATGGGTCAAATTTTACGAGTAGCGTGGTCGCCCAGGCTAGAACTGCAGCTAGACCTATAATTCCGACCAGGTTTTTGGGGTCCCCTATGGTTTGCCCAGAGCCAAGATTGTCTTTTTTGCCGTCCACCATACTCAGACCGATGAGCTCTTTGTGCCTAATGGTGTGAACAATGATTCCAGCAATGTGGGTTAGAGCCACGATAAGAAATAATGTGGCTAGTGTTTCGTGGACCTCTTTCATATCATGATTCTCCGGGCCTGTTGCCATGCGGTATCCTGTGATCCCGAGGCACAGTGCCAGTGTCATCATGATAACGGCCGCCCAGCTGGATGCTGGATTGTGTCCCGCCCAGCGCCTTTTGCTTCCGGAGAAAAAGCCTGTTGCATAACCGATCAAGTCTGTGGGATTCAGCGCAAAGCCGGAAAATTTTGCATGCTTGGTTCCGATGATTCCCCAGATGATTCTAAGAACGACCAGAAAAGATAACGTCATGCCTGCGATCATGTGGTAGGAAAAGGTTACAGACTCGTCGTCAATCGTTTTAGCTATGACAAATGCTGTCACAAAGAGCGCAACAAATAACCAATGAAAAATCCTGGTGGGTAGGTCATAAACGAGACTTCTTGACACAGTGCCCTCCGAACGTCGAGTTGTATGCTCCGTACTTTTATTATCTTGTATCAGGGCTGATTAGTCCAGATTTTGGGCTTATGGGTTCATTATTAGCGAAGTCTCAAAATCCACAGTCGAAGGGCTTCCTTCAAGACGTTTAGATGATTTTCCGTCATCGGGAAGGTTTTTAGCGATGAAAGCTTGTAGCTTCCGTCAATTTGGGGATAGGTCGTGAATTTGTAGTCAAGCTTTTCGAAGAAGTTAGAAAGTTCACATTGATCTTTGAACTGATCCTGTCTGAGGTCGCGTCCAGTTAAAGTTGCAATGGATGTGGTCATACTATCCATCACTGAGCGAACCCGTGGCTGATTCATGAGTTGCTGCATTTCAGCCTCAACCATGAAGTCTGGTGTTATCCAAACACCACCAAACCTGCTTAGAATTTCTTTTATATTGTTAGCGAGTGTCTCTTTTTCTGTCCGCGACAAATACATGTAAAGTCCTTCATGGACGACTGCGATAGGCTTTTTTGGATCAAAATGCCTTAGCGCATGATTTAGATCGCTGATACTAAGTGCGTCAACCGCGTCAACGAAAAGATTGGGTCTTTGATAGGCCTGTTGCAAAACTGGGATTTGCTCGACGACGGACATTTTCTCGCGTGTGAGTGCTGGTAGATCTGTTTCCGCGTAGAGCATGTCCGGATCTGTCGTCATCACAATCCCTCGAAATGAGAGACCTGAGGCCAACTCAAGAACCTGATGGATCCCAGTCGTTTTGATGGCGCTGATCATGCTTTTATAGCGAGCTTCAACGGCCGGAGCGACGAACTTTTTTAGGTCATTAAGCATTACAGGGTCTGGGCAAAGCGTTTCGGTAACAGTTTTAGCGTCAATAATACGAGCAACGTCCTTGGCGCATGGAATATCTGTGAATTCCCTGAAGTAGGCGACCAGTTTAGCTGTGGGGCTAATACTGGAAAAGTCACTTTTCATTTGGCTTTGGGTGTTCGGTAAGTCCTTTTGCATATGAATGACCTCCGTTTTTTCTACTCAGTGAGGCGATAAATAGTGCCAGAGGAGAAATCGGCGATGTATAGATCGCCGGCGGCGTCTTTGGCAAACGTCGAAATAGTCACATCAAACTTACCGTGGCTCGCAAAATCCTTGACTGACATGACTTTAGTGGACTCCTTTTGGGGTAGTGCGATGCTCCAGATCGCGCCTGTAACAAAATCGCCAAAAAAGTAACGGCCTTTAAGACTCGTCAGTTTTGACCCGCTATACTGGTGACCTCCAGTAATACTAGCACCCATGTCACGACCATATTCTGCAATGGGACTTGTAATATTTTTGGCAATCTTCTCGCAGTCACTAGGCGGGTTAAAGCAGTGACTGGCTTCATAAACGCGCCAGCCAAGATTAGCGCCTTTTGGTATGAAGGTGATTTCCTCCCAAGCGTTTTGACCAACGTCACCTGCAATGAGACGGCCTTTGTCGTCAAATGAGTACTTCCAGGGATTTCGAAGCCCATAAGCAAAAATCTCGGGGCGGATCTTTGATTTTTTGTGTTGGACAGTAATGAAGGGGTTGTCTCTGGGTATCGCGTATTCAAGGCCTTGATCGCGCTTGTCGACGTCGATTCGAAGCATTTTACCAAGCAGTGTGTTCAAATTTTGAGCTCGATTTTGTGGGTCATCCCTGAAGCCGCCGTCACCGAGTCCTACATAAAGAAGTCCATCTGGTCCGAATACTAGGCTACCGCCATTGTGGTTCTTGTATGGTTGCTCTACCTCTAAAATAACTCGTTCCTGTGTAAGTGAGGCGCTGTTTTTGTCCTTTGGCTCGAACCAAGTCCATTCGGAGATGCGGGATAGGTCTGAGCGAGGGTTATAGTGAACAAATACTTTTTTCGTCGAAGGAAATTTCGGATGGAACGCGAACCCGAGAAGCCCAAGTTCGGATTGGGCGGCAACTTTTAGGTCTATCAATTTAGTTTTAGTGCCAGTTGCTATGTTTAAAACCCAAGCCGATCCAGATTTTTCCAAAACGACCGCCTCTCCGTTTGAGCTGGGAAAAAATTGAATGTCAGTGATCTGATTAAAGCCGCTGCTAACTTTTTGAAGCTTTAGCGGTAGATTCTTGGGAGTCGTTTCGGCTTGCGCCAGGCTCGTTAGGGCGTTGCTTAAAAGGATTAGTGCAATCAATTGGGGGATAGACATGGTTCGGCACCTTTTTTTCATCGGAAATCTCCCATCTTTCGAGTGTTAAACCACATAATATGGTAGAATACGAGGTCTTTATACTGCGGGTATTTTTGGTGATGTGCGAGACGCGTGATCAGCGTTTCTAGGTTTTGTAAGCACAGGAGATTTCATGTCGGTATCACGACTACTTTTGCAACGACGGTTTGGGCCTCTTTTCCTAACCCAGTTCGCTGGCGCGCTAAACGACAATATTTTCAAGAACGCCATGGTGATTCTTTTGTCTTACAATGCCGCTTCTGAGGCAGAAAGTGGCTTTTTGGTTAATGCTGCTGCTGGACTATTCATTTTGCCATTCTTTCTTTTTTCGGCCGCGGCTGGCCAGGTCGCTGATAAGTACGACAAAGGTCAAGTCATGCGAGCTGTTAAGCTTGCTGAGATTTTTATCATGCTTTTGGGCGCGGCCGGATTCTATTTGAGTTCGCAATGGATGCTGTTTTCCGCACTCTTTTTGATGGGCGTGCACTCGACTTTTTTTGGCCCTGTAAAATACTCGGTATTACCCCAGCACTTAGGTGAACATGAATTAATCGCAGGCAATGCGCTGATCGAGATGGGGACCTTCCTGGCTATATTGATCGGCACACTTTTGGGCGGCGCACTGGCAGGACATGGTGAAGCCAAAGTCATATCATCTTGGGTTATGGGCGTGGCCTTGGCTGGATGGGCGAGTTCACTTTTTGTCCCTAAGGCACCTCCTGCTGATCCCGGTCTTAAAATCAAATTCAATTTCCTCTCCGACATTCGCGAGATGATTGAGACCAGCAAACAGCGCGAAGGTATTTTAAATGCAGTGATGGGAATTAGTTGGTTTTGGTATTTTGGTTCCACATTCCTTGCACAGCTCCCATCGTTTAGTAAGCACACACTTCAAAGTACAAGCCCCGCAACCACGACAGTTTTACTGGCCACATTTTCAATTAGTGTTGGTATTGGATCTCTCATAACCGAACGGCTATCCCGCGGTGAGCTCGAGTTGGGAATGGTCCCGCTCGGTGCGCTTGGCATGTCACTATTTTCTGGTGATATGTTTTTCGTCAATATTGCAGAGGCCAGCAAAGCTTTGATCCATATGCCATCCTTTGGGATCGAGAACGTAGAGATACCCTGGCGGATTTTATTCGATATCGGCATGACAGGGATTAGTGGAAGCTTATTTATAGTTCCGATGTATGCATACTTACAGTACCGGTCTGAGGAGAGGACGCGTTCTCGGTTAATCGCAGCGAATAATGTGTTTAATGCAGTATTTATGGTGGCTTCTGCACTATTTACCATGTTCTTTTACAAGATGGGTCTTAACACGGTTCAAATCATATTTGTTACAGCCGTCATGAATCTACTGGTTACGACTTGGGTTATTACCCTGATACCAGAGTTTCTCATGCGCTTTATTATCTGGATATTGGCCAGTACGATTTACCGTTTGCGATACTCTGGAAGACAGCTCATCCCATCAACGGGGCCTGCATTAATTGTGGCAAATCATGTTTCTTACATAGATTGGTTCATCGTGACGGCAGCCTGCCGCAGGCCCGTGCGATTTGTCATGTATCACTACTTCTTTAAAATGCCTGGTATTCATATATTTGCAGAGGCGGCCAAAGCTATTCCAATCGCGCCGGCCAAGGAAGACCCGGCCCTAAAAGAAAAATCGTTTGACGCCATCTCTGCGGCACTTCGTGAAGGTCATGTAGTTTGTATATTCCCAGAAGGTGGCCTCACGCGTGATGGCGAATTAATGCCATTTCGCCCAGGAGTTGAAAAGATTTTGGCAAGAGATCCAGTGCCAGTTTACTTGATGGCACTTAATGGTCTATGGGGTAGCTTCTTTTCAAGAGTCGGTGGGCGGGCGATGCGGAAGATGCCGCATCCCAAGTGGCGCGTTATCTCTATTGTTATTAAGCAATTTCTTTATGATAAGCCCAAAGCTGGCACGGAGAATCAACTGGAGGGGCTAGCAGCCGCCATGGAAAAAGACATCAAGACGATTTTGACCTAGACGACTAGACCTGCATTTTGAAAACGTTACGCTTTTCCCGGTAGTCGGTGAATGTGTCGATGTCTTTAGCGAGTAGAAACGGATTTGTTTCGAGCTCCTCGTCAAGTGTCAGTGGCACCGTGAAATGACCGTCTTGCCGTAGTTTTAGGGCCCGGTTCAAGCGGCCCAAAATTTTTATGTTTTCTGGTAAAGCTGTCTTTGCAAAGTGTCCATTTGTTACCGTGTACTCGTGGGTGCAGTAGATTTTAGTGTCTTTAGGTAGAGACTTGAATCGACTTAAGCTTTGAAACATTTGTGTCGGGGACCCTTCAAATAAGCGCCCACAGCCCATTCCAAAGAGCACATCTCCTGTGAAGGCAATCTTGGCGGCATGCGACACAAAACCAATGTGCCCGGTCGTGTGCCCTGGTAAGTGCCACACTTCAAATTTTGTCCTGGCGATCATCAGCTCATCACCGTCTGAAACCGGATATGTTAGTGGAGGAAGCCGTGCTTGATCATGTGTGAACCCGTAAGTCTCACACTCTGGAAAAGCCGATATCAGCCCGGGCACGCCACCAATATGATCGCCGTGATGATGGGTCAGTAAAATATGAGTGACGGACCATCCATGTTTATTTACGGCCTCTATAACTGGCGCGGCTAGGGCAGGATCAACCACCACTGTTGAAGCCGAGACATCGTCTCGCATGATGTGAATGTAATTATCTTCGAGGACGGGTAGGGAGATAATTTTCAAGGCTCTAGCCTCCAGGTCGCGGCATTGGGAGAGCTCTTTTTGGAGCGCGCCATTTTCTCGAGTAGAATAGCACAAGGTTCAAGATTTTTTTAGAGGGATATATATCGTGGATGTAGGAAAAAGGTCCGAGGATGCTGAAAAACAGGCGAAAGTCATTATTGACGATCCTGCCGCAGCAGTCGGTATGGCCGATAAAGCGCAGCAAAAAGTCAGGAAAAATCAGGGTAAACTTGGTTCTGTCCGAAGAGATCTTGAAACACTTATCAGAATGTTAAAAGCTTGGGGCAAGGGGAAATACAAGGGAATTGGCATCGCCAATCTTTTAATAGTGGCAGGAGCTGTATTCTATTTTCTGAATCCTATTGACGCAGTTGTTGACTTTCTTCCTCTGGTTGGTTTTACAGACGATGTTGCAGTAATCATGTTTGCCATTGCACGACTTCGCGATGAGTTCTACAAATTTCAAGATTGGGAACAGACAGTGGATATCAGCGTGGATTAGACACAGGTAGCCTGTCGATTATTAATTAATGATCATGAATTTGCTTTAGCGAATTTTTAGATCAAAATGACCTTTAAGGTATCTGTTACCAATCTTTAGTTCGTGTGGACTAACTTCGATAGAAATAAGACGAGACTTAAATGTCGACTCGACCACGTGGTGAATTGAGTGGATAAGTTGAGGCCCTCGGTCCCGACTTCCATGACCTTTGCCAGTGATGACTCTGATGCTAACTGTTTGACCTTTGGCATTAGCAAGAATATCTTGGATGACCCTAACGACGTGCTGTTGGGCTTCTTCGACTGTCAGGCCATGGAGGTCGATGTCTTGGCGGTCGCTAGTTTTTTTTGTCTTTGCGTGGCGTCTCTCTTGGGTTGGAGTTTGGAGATCTTTTTGAGGTATACGTTCAAATTCAATGGCGTCGCGGAATAGCTTAGCGTCTTCTTCTGTCGTACGCTTTGTGGGTGACTGAATTTGGGAGGTCTCCTCTTCGTCAACCCACTCCGGGGTTATCTTGGATTTTCTTGTGTTTTTGTTTTTTGTACCGCTCATGTCTTGATATTAGCCGCTTTAGCAGGAGTTGGGTAGTCACTGTCATTGGTAGGTGAAATATTTATAACCTCTGCTTTTGATAAGACGGGTTCAAGGACCTCTCTTACGAGAATAGAATGAGATAGACCCTGGCGTTGTAGTTTTCCCGATACACATAGAAAGCTCTGACCTGATATTTTCTTACTGTTGTGCTCGATGACCTCAGGCGTGAGAGCTAGGTTAATAAACCCGGTTTCATCTTCTAGGGTAATAAACATCATGCCGTTAGCGCTGGGTGGTCTTTGCTCAATTAGAATCATCCCAAAAACGTGTATCACTTGATTGGGGATGAGGTCTTCCAAGTCTTTTGCTCTTTTGACCTTTGATTGCTGCACAGCGTAACACCAGTTTTCTGAGCGAATCACCTCAGCCGGATGCTGGTGCAGGGACGTCTGAAAGCTTTGAAAGTCTTGTTGAATGGTTTGTTCAGTAGTTTCTTCAGGAAATCTTGCCTCAAGATCTAAGTCTTCGAGCCACTTTGCATGTGGTGCGGCAGCTGCGATCCAGATTGCCGAGCGTCTTGATAGTCCAAATACGGAAAACGCACTCGCCGATGCCAGAGTCGTCAGTTCATGGCGAGGCACTTTCGTGTGTTTTAAAAAGCTTTCCCACGTAACCCAAGGTTTAGTGCGGCGACGGGTGTCTTCAATGTGCAGAGCTGTCTTTTTGGATAGACCCTTAATCATGTTGAATCCAAGACGGATGGCAAATTCCTTGGGTTCGTGATTTGAAATGGCTTCAAGCGTACAGTGCCAAACAGATTGATTAATACAAATCGGCAGAACGGCAATCCCTTGGCGTTTTGCGGCCTGTACGAGTGCGTGCGGCGGGTAAAATCCCATAGGCTGAGAGTTTAGAAGAGATGTGAAAAAAGCTGCCGGATAGTGACACTTTAAGTAACAAGAGGCATATGCAATTAAAGCAAACGATACGGCGTGTGATTCGGGAAATCCGTATTCGGCAAACCCTTTCATTTGCGAGAGAATGGCACTAGCAAACTCCGGACTAATACCGTTTTTTTGCATGCCATGAGCCAGCCTTTCAAGCCATGGGTTGATATCTCCGCGCATCGTCCAAGCCCCCATGTTTTTTCTCAGTTCATTGGCTTCACCTGGCGTGAAATTACCAATCGCCATAGCAATGCGCATGACTTGTTCCTGAAAGATTGGAATGCCAAGTGTGCGGTGGAGTATGGGTCTTAGACGTTCATCTGGATAAGTGACGGGCTCAAGTCCGTGCCGTCTTCGAAGATATGGATGCACCATTCCGCCTTGAATAGGGCCTGGCCTAATGATCGCCACCTCGACGACTAAATCATAAAATGTACGCGGTAAAAGTTTGGGAAGCATGGACATCTGAGCTCTTGATTCGACTTGGAATGTGCCGACCGTGTCGGCTCTCTGGATCATTTTATAGGTCGATGTGTCTTCTTGGGGGATGGTTGCAAGAGATAGCTCATGTCCGTAGCTTTCCTTGATCATTTGAAATGATTTTCGAACGGCTGAGAGCATGCCCAGAGCAAGGATATCGATTTTAAAAAATCCTAAGTCTTCAATGTCATCTTTACACCACTGGATGACGGAGCGTCCTTCCATGGTGGCGGGCTCCTGCGGCACAAGTTCACTTAAAAGACGGTCGGCGATCATAAATCCGCCGGAGTGAATGCCGAGGTGTCTTGGAAAACCTTTAAGCTGTTCAGCCATTTCAAGCCAAAGTTTCCAGGGCAGGTTTTTACTTGATTTTGATGTGTTTAAATCTTTTAAGATCTCTCTGGGAGCCTTGCCCGCGTTGACTCTTGAAGATAAAAGCTCGGTGGCGTCTGATAAGACTTCATCAGAGATACCCAAAGCTTTTCCACAGGCCCTGATGGCTCCTTTTGTCCGAAACGTTATGACGTTAGCCACCATGCCAGCTTTGTCTCTACCGTAGCGGCGGTAGATGTACTGGATCACCTCTTCGCGACGCTCGTGTTCAAAGTCCACGTCAATATCTGGCGGATCCCCGCGCTCCACACTCATAAACCTTTCAAACAAGATATCAAACTGACTGGGGTCTACCGCTGTGATGCCTAAGACAAAACAAACGGCTGAATTAGCCGCAGAGCCTCGCCCTTGGCATAATATGTCTTGTTTCCTCGCCCAAGAGACGATGTCCCACACGGTCAAGAAGTAGTCGGCAAAGCCAAGAGTCTCGATTAGGGCTAGTTCGTGTGTGAGTAAGGTTTTTATCTTAGGAGGAATCTGTTCTCCGTAGGTGGTCTGGGCGCCCGCCCAAGTCATGGCCGTTAGATAGCTTTGTGCTGTATGTCCTGGCGGGATCATTTCTTTAGGGTATCGATAGCGCAGTTCATCAAAGCTAAAATGACAGCTCTCTGCCAGAGCTTCAGAGTTTTCTAGTGATGTTTTTAGAATAGGAAGGTGACGAAATCTTTGATTGATCTCTGGAATCGCTAGAAGACAGCGCTCGTCATTGACAAAAGAATGGGCTACCGCATCGTCAAGGGTCATATTCGCTCTTATGGCAGTCAGTAGGTCTGAGAGTTTCTTACGGGAGCGATCATGCATAAACGGATCAGTAGACAATAGGGTTTTGAGACCCAGTTGTCTTTGAGTCTTAAGAGCGTGGTGAATCCAGATGTCTTCTGAGGGTGACAGATGGCGAGAAATGGCCATATACGAATGATCTTTTCCAAAAAGATCAAATAAAGTCTTACATTGTTTGTCCCAGAGTTTTTCCGTGGCATTTTTTGAGTCCGTAAGAGTCATTTGGCGTAATAACCCACGCATAGGGATAATCACGCTTATGTCTGCCAAAGACATGGAGGATAAATCTTCTAGGGATATGTGCGCATCTCGTTTGCCATCCTTGTGTGTGCGAGTGAGTATCTTGCAAAGATTGCCGTAGCCACTAGCTGATCTTGCAATCAGTGCTAGGGTGTTTTGCTCCACGAGAGGCCGATGATGGTCTTTTTCAAGATGGATTTCTGCGCCGTAGTAAAGCTTTGGGCGTTTTTTTGAGTCTAAGGTTTTCCAATGTTTGTGAGTTCTGGCTAGTCCGTAGGCTCCGTCCATGTCACAAACACCTAGGCCTGAATAGCCGTAAGTTTGGGCTGTATCTAGCATCTCATGTGGATGCGAAGCACCCTGTAAAAAGCTGAAGTTTGTGTGAGCTAACCATTCTGTCCATTTTGTTATATCTAGCCTTGCCATGATGCATTATCCATAAACTCCGTGAACGCGGAGACTTCCGTCATCGTTTTGAAAGACCCACTGTAGCAACCCGTCATCAGTCATGCGCAGGTAGTAATCACGGCATGAGCTTTGGCTTTGATCGGATGGATTACTCCACCAGGCCTTACTCACGCGTTCGGTGAAAATCAAACCAGACGAATGATGTCGATCTGCCGGAGTATGGGGAGTTTTATAGATGAAAAGAGGTCTTCGCTGATTTGTAGCCATCCGACCGAGATTCTCTGCAGATGTGGTTCTGCCGGGTTCCTCAGAAATATTAATGATTTTTCTCTCATATGAATATTCAGGGGCCCAATGATCTGTGGGTGAGAATTCTTCGAGAGCTACCCCTAGTGAGTTTTCTAGGTCGTGTAGTTTTGCGGATTCCTTTGCTAGATCGTCATCAAATACAGAGTGAAACTTCGGCGCAAACGTCAGACGCTCTTTCACGGTCAGTGACCAATCAGTAATAGAATCCCCAGTTATATAGAGCTCTCCAGAGGCTCCAGGCTTGTTTTTGGAGAGGAGAGCTTTTTGCCAAGAATGGAAGGCCTGGAGTAGGGCTGTCTTGTGGTGGCCGGATTCGCGGTGGAGGGGGTGCGGATGGCGGAACAAGACGGGAATACGAAGTGATGGGCTGCAAGAAAAGGACAGCTCCCACTCCAGGCTTACAACCCGCTCGCTGGAGTTCCAGCAAGCGAGACTGCAAAGTTTATCGAGGTCTTCGCGAAGTAGTGGCGTTATGTGATCCCACTCGCGCAAAGACGTTTCAAGGTGTCTACTAACAGAAGGTATTTCTGCAAGTGATATATTGGCCCAGGGAAAATCGTCTTCAAACGGCGCGTCAAATAAGCTCTTTGGCTGCTGGGTAGTCTCTAGTTTTGACATCCATGTCCATCGCCAGGCAGTTGCAGCAAGTTTTCCGAAGCGCCGCTGCATAGACTCAGGATCAATGTCTGACATTTGTGTAATGTGGGTAAACTGCAGACGATTAACGGTCTTTGTCAGTGTTGTCAGTGTTGTCAGTGAGCCAGTGCTGTCTTTAGCAGATTTTTTCGATGTGTGATTTTGCAGGTGCTCTCTGAGACCATGACAGCAGACTAGCCAGTCGTTCCAAGTCACGTCTTGAAGGCATCTTCGGCCAAGGTAGCTTTGTGCGTCGACAAAATTGAGAGTTGATCGTTTAGCGGTAGTCTGCAACAGAAGAAGCGCTTGCCAAGGGTGTGGTGCCAGCACGGCTCGTAAGGTCCCAGGAGTTAGTTCTGTGAGTATAGAGGAAATATATTCGACAATGGATAGATCTTGAGATTTTGCAAGACTCGACCAGTAGCGGTAAACCGGCTCAAGATCGATCAGATATGTGTGCTCGTCCCAACGCATGATACGCGGAGTCAGGCTAAATAGAAATTGTCCGCCATCTGGCGTAGCAGTTGAAAGTGCAATAAAGCGACTTGCGGCGGCTGCGCCAGATGAAGCGGACGTCAATGGGAGAAGGGACTTCATGACTCTCGTAGCTCTTTAAAATTTTATTAGGGAATGACTTTTAAGTGCGGATGTTGAAAAAAAGACGGCAGTTCCAAATTCTGATGAAGTCCACGAACAGGCTGCAGTTGCAAAGTGTTTTGCCCCTGCGGCTTTAGCACATTCAGTCGGTAGCGAGCGGCAGTGTTTGAATCCTTGGGGCTAAGCACGCGGTCGTGTGCGACGATGATGATTTTGCGATGTTGTCTCGCACACTGTGCAAGAAACGTATACTCATCACTACGAAGTCCCTTGGGGTGATCAATCACAATCAGTCTAAAAAGATCATCTAAGAAGGCTGCTTTAAGATCTGCGACTGGTGACTCGGACGAGGCAAAGCGCAGGAGGTTTAAATCGACTCCCATGGCTTGCCAGGCTGGTGGGTAGACCTCGGGCTGCGTTCTTGCAGAGATCCACAAACACCAGTGCTTCTGAGCGCCTGAGATACCGGACGTGGCGGCGGCTATGAACTGCACCAATAGGCGCCTGCCGCCGTTGCCAAAGGGCATACCCATCTCGAGGAGGCTGCCAAGGGGGATGCCGCCAGATAGCTGATCGGACACTTGGGAGGCGGAAAAAGATTTCGCGAACAAATCGTCTAACTTCCTGATTCCAAAACATAAGTTAACCTCCTGAAGGTTGGTTGTAAGACGACTCGCATATCCACCACTTGCAGTCCTAATGCGCTTGTCAGACAATAGGGCTGTCAGTGGTTCTTGCTGTAGTGTTTTTGCTTGAGCGGATGCCATGTGATGTCCTTAACCGGTTAATCACCGTACAAATGTATGGTATTACCGAATGCTCCTTTCTGTCAAGATCCCTCCCGAAATAATCTGTCGAAGTCTTTTCCCTCAACGCTTTCATCCGCGCTTGCGTGTAAGAATTTGCAGTGATAGCGATGAGTTTCCATGAAGCAAATTGTGCCTAAAAATTATGCAAAGCGTTTGCATTCGCCGCTGCCGCCGAGTTGTCGTCGATTACTGTCAAAGTCGGTGTCGGCACTGACGCCTCCCATTCATACATCAGGATTTGATGATCGCTTTGATCAACTCGATGCAGAGCTTCACACCAAAGGTCTCGTCCACCTTCAGATCGAAAAATATTTTGGTGACGAGTGGTTTTGTCCAAGTCAATCAACAGCAATCGCTGTTCCCTTCTGGCTTACGGATAGTCGTCTTATGGAGATTGAGCGAAAGATCGTGGGCTACGTGGAAGGTGAGACAGAAGATGAATTCATGCGACTTCTTCGCCACGAGGCTGGCCACTGTGTGGAGCACGCATACCGCCTGTCAAAACGTGCTGACTGGCAGAGAGTCTTTGGAGATCCGTCGGTAGACTATGATCCAGATGCTGTCACCACTATTTCTGGTCATCCAGATTTCGTCGAAAATCTCCCCGGTGGCTACGCACAAACTCATCCCGAAGAGGATTTTGCGGAAACATTTGCCGTTTGGCTGGCGCCAGTAGACGACAGGAAAAAACGCTTCTCACACTGGAAATACATTTACCGCAATCAACCCATCGCCCTTAAAAAGCTATTGTTTGTCGATAAACTCATGCAAGAAATCTGCGATCAAAAACCCAAAAAAATCAAAAATCAAAAAATCTGTAACGCAAGACGTATGCGCAGATCACTTGAGTCGTATTACTCAAGTCGTCTTCGCTCAGGCGCATCAGCGGTGATTTTTCATCAGCTTTAGAGTTTCAAAGCGTCAAACTCTTGACGCTATCCAAACGATTGGGCTGCAAAACTTTTAAGCTTTTATTGCATGGGTTAAAATATAAGCACAAGAGTTTAAACCGCATGGAGTTTGGATGTCGAAGCGTCCCAAGCGAGTACTTGTGCTTTATGATCTGCCTGAGCCTGTGGCGGAGCATACTGATCCACGTTATCTCCTCGATCACGACGATCGTCCAACGGAAAAAGACGTTTCTCGCGCCATTAAAAAGCTGGGGCTTGAGCTTTTTGTTCACGGCGTTTTTGATCAGGCCGGTGAATTATGGCATCGCATCTCTGATCTTAAACCTGATGTTGTTTTCAACCTTTGTGAAACCTTTAGAGGGGACAGATCACACGAGGGTGATATTGCATCCATTCTTGAGCTTGCTGATCTCCCTTACACAGGCTCAAAGCCAGCTACGTTGCATCTTTGCAAAGATAAGGGAGCCACAAAAAAAATCGTTAGTTGGGACGGCGTGAACGTGCCAGCGTTTAAAGTCTACTCAAAAGACGAATTTAAATTTGAGGCGTTTGATGCAGTGTTTCCTCTGATTGTTAAGCCTCTGAACCGAGAGGCCAGTGAGGGAATTGCAAGAGCTAGTATTGTGGAAAGTTGGGATGCGTGCAGAGAGAGAGCCACCTGGGTGGCTCAAAGACTGCAGTCAGACGTGATTGTTGAGGAGTATATTCACGGCAGGGAGCTCTACGTTGGTGTGATGGAGATCGGCGGCGTGATCAAAGCATTTCCCCCGCGTGAGCTTTTTTTTGAGAAGCTAGACAAAGAAGAGCCCATGGTTGCTACCTACAAAGCTAAGTGGGACAACGAATATCGTGCCCGCTGGGGGATCTCAACAGGCCGAGCAGGACCGATGCCAGAAGCTGTCGTAAAAACACTTACACAGTCCAGTATTAAAGTTTTCAACTCACTTGGGCTCACGGGCTATGCTCGAATGGACTGGCGTCTAAACAGCTCGGGCGAGCCAGTTTTCCTCGAAGCCAATCCAAATCCAGCGTTATCCCAGGATGATGACTTTGCATTGGCTGCTAAATTAGCCGGGGTTTCTTATGGTGAGCTGATTGCCAGGATTATCGAGTCGGCAGTACTGTCGGAAAAGATAAAATCAAGAGCATCTGGCACCTAAATAGAAAGTATTCAAAGCATGGTTGAAGCTAAGTATAAGCAGGCCCTTGATAGTCTTCATGAGGCGGTAAATTCCGGAGCTTTTGATAAGGCTCTAGACCTTGCAGACGCATTAGAGGCCCAGCTTGATCAAGACGCAGAGCCAGCACCGGTGGCGCGCGGATGGACTGTTTATTTCAAGATAAAAACGCTGTTTCAAGCCCAACAACACCACATGGGACTGAGCTATTTTTTGGCTAATAAAGCTCATTTGCGAAGACCCCCGGTGCTTGGACTTAATTTGCCAGGTGCCATGATTTCCGGTGGTAAGTTTGTGGTGATGGATATTGTTAATTTAGGGTGGCTCCATTCGGTCTGCAGTGAAATGGCCGTACACTCGAAACAATATGATCAAATTACAGGTTTAATGCATGGCACTTTGGCCATCCGGATTGTGTCCGAGGATTTGAAAGGCCAATTTTCTGCAGCCACTTCTGCCATTTTGATGTTGGAAACGGCAGCGCGGCAAAAAGAAAACGGCATGTTTGCATTTTTTCTGCTGAATTTTGGCTGTATCAATACGACTCCTGGTGCCGCAGGTCGTGGGATTATGGCTTTGGTTGATAATTATCTACAAACAAATGACCCAAAAATTTTAAAACTTATTGGCATCATGATGCATCGCTCCATCTGGCATAACGGGCAAGATGAGATATGGGTGAAAGAAATAGCAACTAAAATTGCTGTATTGAAAGACAGATTTGATCCAACAAGTCTATCTGACGAAGCATTCCATCAAACCATCGTTGAGCTTGGGCAGGCTGCTAATTTCGCTTTTGAAGCGGGTGATGGTCATACTGCTCACGCTTATTACCGCGCCATTAACGAACTACAGATCGCACACGGTAAGGTTTACTTTCCTTACTTTAGTCGCGCCATCACGGGCATGAGTGCAGCGTTAGTCATGACGGATCAGCTGTTACTCGCTAGTGACTTTTGGAAACAAATTGCTGCCATGGGTGATCAGGAGTTTTCTGAGGGAGCTCTGTTAAGTTCCGCTCTAACCAGTGGAGCGCTTCAGCAATTTGAAGAAGAATCTTTCATCCACTTGATCACGAGAGCTTACGCGGATTTGCGGGTCTTGGAGTCACAAGCTGATAAAGAGCAGCGAGTGGATTACTGGGTCGGCAAAGTATGGTCAACAGATAGTTACAACGAGGGGATTTTTCCGTACCTGCAAATGCATTATGAGCACCTCTACAAGAAAATTTATGGTGGAAAAATCACCGCCGAACATCAGAAAAAAATTGCAAAATCCATGGGAAACCATAAAGTCGATGCCGGTAAATATCCTAATCGATTATTCCCCAAAGTTAACGATTGGGTCGTTTGTAACGATGAGCCAGACGCGGTTTTTTCTCGGCAGTAAATCCTGCCACGTTGGCAAAAACTAGTTCTAAATGGCTGTAAGGTGATGATACGAAGAGCTCATGAAACTAACGATCCGAAAAAAAAATGACGTCAAAGAGTTCACGGTTCGTCATGGACTAGGCCTGCAGGCGATTTGCGCTAAAGCTGAGACCGGTATTGAGTTTGATTGCCGAGCGGCCGATTGTGGTATTTGTGTCATCAAAATCATCTCTGGAGCAGAGAACTTAAGTCCAAAGACAGTTGCTGAGGCGGACTTTTTGAACGCCATGAAAGCCGACGCCGATGAACGACTTGCGTGCCAAGTTCGAGTCTTTGGGGATACCGTGATCGAGACTGATTATTTGTAGACTTTCCACCTATAAATTTGTGCCCTGGACCTGTCAGATCTGCGACACGCGTCAAAAGATTTAGCAACGTTTAATTAGGTACTTACGAGTATCGACGTAGTTGCGTCAGGCACTTGCAAACGAATTGATTTGGGACTGAAATTTGCACAGACCTAGTCGGCGAAATGCCGAGCCAAGGAGACTTAAACTATGCCTCGTTTATCACCCTTTATGGTTGGAGCAATTGTCTGTGGTGCTGGTGCATTAGGCTTATTCTTATCGTCCTGCAATTTCAAAAAAACCGCTCCACAGAGCATATCTCGCCTCGATTACTTGACCATGGGTGGAATCCAAGCATGCACACTAAAGTATGCTAGGGAGCCAGCCGTTCGCATCTGCATATATGGTGGAGCCGCCGGAGGGAAAAGTCTTGAAACGGCCCAGTCGCACTCTAAACGGGCACTTTTGAAATGGTTTAGAGCACTTCGTCAAATTGACGATAAAGTCACAGACCAGGTGGTCTTTAGCTGCGACAAGCCCCATTTAAAAATTCAACTTGAACCAGGAAGCGGGACATCCATGGGCCGGTGTGGCTATGCGCTGATTTATTCGCAGAGACCTTATGGCACTTATCTCCATGAGTTTGGCCATGCGGTTGCGGGCCTTGCAGATACTTATTCCGGTGGATCTGCTGGCAACTGTATTAGCGGACAACCTCAATCTATCATGTGCTGGGGTGCATATGGTCCCGATGATGCCGCAGGTTATAACCGCTTATTTCCGGACGATGTGAAGGGGATTCAAGCACAGTACAGGCGAATTATGGGTGACATGCAAGCGCCCGCGCAAGGCACTATAGATCCGTTTGCGCCGTTGAACCCCGATGACCCGTGGGTGGAGGATGCAGTGGCGTCCGCGGAGCCGGGGAATGCTGTAAGAAGCAGCCAGTGATTTAAAAAATAAAAAAGCGAGGGGTTCAGCTAACCCCTCGTTTAATTTATATGTGTAATTGGTTAAACAAAACCGCGCTGTAGCGCAACAACTTTTCCAATGACTTCAAACGGCCTGTCTTCTGCGAAGACGGGCTTAAAAGCTGCGTTCTCTGGCTTAAGATACCAGCCCCGGCTACGATCTTTCATAAGCCTTTTGACGGTAGCTTCTCCCTCAAGGCGAGCGACGACAATGGAATTGGCTGGTGCGGTCTGCTGACTCGCCACCACCAGCCAGTCGCCGTCTAAAATTCCTGCACCAATCATACTCTCACCTTTTGCTCGCAGAGCAAAAAGAGATTCCTTCGGTGGAACTGGTTTTGAAATCATACTCTTTGATATTCGAAGTGTACCGATACGGTCCTCAATAGCCTCTACCGGATTACCCGCGGGGACCGCTCCCAGACAAGGAAGCACAAAAGTATATGGATCATGGGAGTCCTCTTCATCATCTGCCAGCATGTCGCGGGCTGCCATTGTCGGAACGATAGCGCGTGCAGCCTGTTTAGATGGTTCTTCGAGAAACCCTTTGCGCCTCAGGGCTGAAATGAGGTCCTGAGCGCTCCCGACTGCCGAGTAACCCATGAATTGGCATATTTCTCTAAGCGTGGGTGCACTGCCTGTGGATTCCATGGCTGAGCGAATGTAAGTCAGAGCTTTGAGTTGAGTTGGAGTTAGTTTGTCCATAAAAATTATCCCCCAAACAATTACCATATAAAAGTATGGCATTTTTTGGGGGCAAAGAAAAGGCTTTCATGAAGGCCCGGGGTTGTGCCGCCGGGCCATTAACTTATAGCGCAATTTTTTCCACAAAAACTCGTTGGAATTCGCCGATCCCTGCTTCTACAGAAACTTCGACAACTGCCGGCGCCAGTCTATTCAGACGATTGAAATTTCCAGCGTCATAACCGATGCGATGTTTCATGACGCGGTAAGATGAGCCGGGTGATTTTTGTGCAACATGCTTGACAGCAGTCTGATAGATCTCCTCAACTCGCGACTTGATATTGGTAGGGCGAGTTAATGTTTTAAGGGACGTATCCGCTTCGACAAGAGCAGCCTTAATTTCAGTGACGACCCCTGCAGGTCCAACAGTTACATCGACTGAGCCCTGTTGTGATAGTGCCGTCGCGCCTGCGAGAACTTGTTTGAATGTGAACTTTCTCGAGACGATTTTGTTAATGCCTAGGGCGCCGCCCAAAACGTCTTCAGATGTGGCTGAGAGAATCGTCTCACCCGCGAGTGATGAAAGTCCACTCACGTTTAGAACGTGTCTTGCGATTTGTTCTGCTTCTCGTAGATCTGGAACCTCATCGCTCTTTACGGCGTCGATCAGTTTGTTTTGAACCGAAAATGTGCCATTTTCGGCATCATAGGTAGCTCGTCCTGCCGAACTTGAAAATAAATACCGATTCGAGGATTTTTCTTTGAAAGCGCCTTGCCCTAGGAATGTTCGAGCAATCTTGTCCACATCAAATTTCTTTGGCTCTAATCGCAAAGCAGCGGGGATCTCAGTGCCTAGATCTCTTGCTGCGGTGACCGGGGAAACCATGCGGTAAACCCAAGAGGAGGCCGTGTTGGGTCTAGCTTGGCTTTCGAAGCTGGTGTTGTTTTGGATGTAATCTGCGGCGTCTTGCTCCGTAGAGCCATAGCAAAGGACGGCGGGAATGTTATCGGAGTAAACAGACTCGGATGCGTCCATAAATGCTTTTGCTAGCGGCGTGCTTCGGTCTTTGATGTTCTGGAGAAGGTACTCTCCATAGCCATCGTCATCCGCCATATTATTAGAGTACCCAAATATACAGTTGAGACCCTTTGCCGCATTCTTCCAAGTGCGTGACGGGTTTTCGCCCGAAGAGTTAGGATAATCACCTGTTCCGATTTTGAGGCCCTGACAAGTTGACAGAATAGCGTAGCGACTTAGATTGTTGCCGAGCTCAAGACTGGTTGTTGGTATGTAACAGCCACCGAAATTCTTGGAGCCAGCAAGGGCTTTATAAACTCCGCTACTGGTAACGCCGTGACTTGCTATGTAGGTCAAAAGGCTTGAGTCCGCGCCGTCAGAGCTCGTGTTTGTTTCAGACGATGCAAAATAATCACCTGCTTTTGTCCATTCAGATTGTTTGACTCGTCCCTCTCTCCAGTAGAAGTTTTTTTCAAAGTCTTCCGGGAAGTCTTTGCTGTCAAAAAACTTATCGAGTTCGACGATTGTACCAGGGATGCTACTTGCGCCGCAGTTTGAGTGATTGCCAACCGCGTAGGCGCCGATTGTTACACCATAAATTGGCTCAAGGGAGACCATTAGAGTGCCGGCCGCGAGGAGAAGAATTCTGCAGGCTGCGCGTCTTGGCATTTTTGAAGATGACTGGTTCATTTTGGTCTACCCCTTTGCCTTCGCTAAGGACAAAAACAGCATGGATTTGCTATCTAATATGATAACACGCGGGTAGGCCGAGATGTCAGGCAGGAGCATATCTCGGCAGAATGTCTGAATTGAAAGTGTAGATTTCGGATTTCACCAACTACTGTCAGTAGTGACTAGTTTACGTGGCAGTTTCCAGCGTCTTAATGCGTTCAAGCATCGGAGGGTGGCTGTAGTACATTGCTGAGTACAGAGGGTGAGCGATTGGCATGATGCTACTTTTTTCGCGAAGCTTTTTCAAAGCCGAAACCAAGTCTAGTCCAGAACCAAGGGTCTTTTTTGCGAAATCGTCAGCCGCAAATTCATTGCGTCTCGAAAACCAAGTTTGAAGAGGTTGTAGGTAGAACTCGATCAGCCCAAACCACAGAGAGAACACAACCAGTCCGCCATAATTCGAAACGCCAGTAAGTCCAAAACCGAGGTAAAAATTCTTACTGCCGAGCATGGCGCCAATTCCGGCGAATATGATGAAGGAGAAAATAAGTCCTCTGATCATGCCGGTTCGCACGTGATGTAGTTTGAAGTGGCCAAGCTCGTGCGCTAGAACGGCTGTGACTTCTTTGGTGTTCATGCTGTTGACCAGAGTGTCAAATAAAACGATTCTCTTTTTGCCAAATATACCCGTGAAATATGCGTTTGCGTGCCCTGAGCGTTTGGATGCATCCATCACAAACAAACCATCAGCTTTGAACCCTGTTTTATCAGCGAGGCTTAAAATGGCGCGTTTTAGTTCGCCCTCTTCTAGAGGTGTAAATTTATTAAATAGGGGCGCAAGGATACTCGGGTAGATCCATGCCGTCATGAGACTGAAGACGGTCAGAGCCGCCCAAGCATAAATCCACCATGACGCACCCATGGATTCCATGATCCAAAGAATAACACTCAAGATGATTGATCCGAGAATCATTCCCAAGACGAGTCCTTTTAGAAGATCGGATACGAACCCGGCGGCAGTTTGCTTATTGTAACCGTAGCGTTCTTCGATGACGAACGTGCTGTAAACTGCAAATGGAAGCGATAGAAGCTGCGAAAGAATAGTCAGGATTCCAATAAAAAGCAGGCCCTCGATAATGGCGCCGCCTTGCACAAAATCATTTGCGCTGCGCGCCGTGTCTTCCACCCAGCCAAGTCCACCAAACCCTAAAAACAAAAATGTAGCCATGATGCCGACACTGGCGCTTATTCGTGCAAGATTATACCTGTCGCTTGAATAGGCTACGGTCTTTTGCATGTCTGCGGCGCTGATCCCAAGGATCTCAGCAGCGTCATTTTGGCGCGTCCTGTCACTCCACCAGGATCTGTTAGCTCGGGCCAGCCAGGTCTCTACAACGTGCTGTGTCAGACGAAGCATCAGAAATATTCGCAGAGTCATGATGGGCTCGATGGAGGAAAGGCTTGGAATTTCAAATGTCACGGTCACGACCTCACAGCGTAGGGTTGGGTGGCTTGATTTATGGCTAAATTATCCAAAAATACCCAGTAAATCCAGGCAAATATACGAGTTGTCCTAAAGGCAAAACAAGTTTCGCCGACCACCCTAAAGCAAATGCCGGATCCTTGGCCAGAGATGAGAGTCTGTTGTGGTCAAAGGAGTCAAGGGGTTGGGCAGCATTTGGGGGTACTTTCGTTGAGGACGTCAACTGATCTCAAGAACCAGACCAAGAAGCGATCGGTACCGATCACCTTCTTGAATTCAACGTTAGCATTACTCATGGTGATGGCTGGATTTGCGGTCCAAGATATCCTCAGCGCGCGTGGTACGATCGGCTTAAGCGTGTTTGTAAGTGCCTGCGTGATTTTTGTGAATTTTTTAATAATTCATTTTTGGCGCCGCTTTGATCTTTGGGGATTATCCGAGAAGTCCCTGTTTTTTCTAATTGGGTTGCAGTGGTGTTGGGTCTTTTATGTGGTGGCTGGATTTTATGCTTCAGAGCCACTGACAGTGCTTGCCGTCGCGGCGGTGGGCATTTGGATCGGGGTGTGGAGGCTAGTTCAGTCTAAACAGAATTTGTGGGTTGGTACTGTTTTGTTTTCTCTATTTGGAACACTTGCGATGGGCCTTTCAATTTGGCACGGCCTTGAAGATTGGACTCTTTCTGCATCCGCCAGATTAAAAGATAGTCCGCAGCCATCTTCAGAGCCTCGTATACATCAGGTATCCAGCAGTCCTGAAGCCGCGAGGCTGCAAGAGCGGGGGCACGGAGTTGAATCAAAAACGTCTTGGTCCTACTCGGGCGAGACGGGTCCAGCGATGTGGGGTGTCATTCGCGAAGATTTCAAGCGCTGCGTCGAGGGTGTAAATCAGTCTCCGGTGGACGTTCCGCGGCATGCAAATCTAAGCGACGACTGGGGATCTGCCAGATGGTCCGCTGAGTCTGGTGAGATCATAAAAGAGGGTCAATCCTTCCGGGTAGATCTAACGGGAAATAGCACGTTTTTAATACGGGGTCGCGTTTATCGCTCAAGACAGATTTTTGTTCACACTCCGAGTGAACATCAAGTCAGTGGTCTGAAGTACCCGATGGAAGTTCAAATGACATTGGAGAGTCAATCGGGTGACGTTATGGCTCTTGCGGCATTTGTTGAGATTGGGGCTGAAAATCCAGAGTTTCAGAAAATAGTATCTAACATAAAGCCAGAAATAAATGATCGGCAGCCAATCAATGATCTTCAAGTCTCAAGTTTATTTCCTCAGGATTTAGCTGCCTATCGTTATAAAGGCTCCATGACGACGCCACCCTGTGCCGAGGGTGTAGCTTGGTCGATATTGAAACGGCCGATAGAACTATCTGGCGCTCAAGTCGCGGCCTTCAGGAAATTACTCCCGTCCAACTCGAGACCAATACAGCCTCTGGGGCAACGAACATTTGAAGGTAAGTCAACGCCAGTAGCTCACTAGATCAGGGGTCTTAAGCCCCCAATCCTTATGATCTCGGGTAGTTGAAAATCGTTTCGTGACTTGCAATGTGTCAGATCTAGTTGAAATGCTCTCAAATCAATTCCTTGCTCATCATCAGATTTCTGCTCTGATCCATAAAGTGCATCACCAGCAATTGGAAAACCGTGTCGCGCCATTTCGTAGCGTAACTGATGTGACCTCCCGGTTATTGGCTGTAAATGCCAAACGGATTTGTTTTCAGATGAAGCTGCAACACAGCGCGCCTTGGTGATGGATGGTTTGCCGTGTATTGCTTCGTAGGCTCTTTTTTTTCCTCGCATAAGCCGATTGTGCCACGTGTGCTCTGTTGACCAGCGTTGGGCGTCTTGCAAGGGGAGAGGGATCGATAGTGCTTCGTAGGTTTTTATTATTTCATGGTTTTCAAACCACAAATTGGCAGCGCGTGACGCCTCCGGGCTTAGGGCAAACATGAGCAGTCCGCTCGTATCCTCGTCCAGTCTATGGACCGGAAAGATACGACACCCAAGCTGCTCCTGGAGGCTGATACCAGCGACCGGGCGAGGGTCGCTGCGTCCCATCCGGGATGGAACGCTGAGGACAGCCGCAGGCTTTTCAATGATCACAAAGTGGAGGTTGTTGAAAACAATTGCGAGGTTCATATCGATATTTCCCGTTTCGACATCGGAAAACTCTTTTGCATTAAGTTTGGACAAACTGTCAAATTTTCTGACACCTAGAGACGTTTTTTAGTCCTAAGTCTCTGAATTCTCGTCGGGCATGTGACCTGCATTATGAGTGTCGGTACCCCTATTGGGGTGCTGCACTGTTGTAGCTGTTGTGGACATTGCTGAACCTCTTTGTTGATTTGGAGTCTATTATGTTAAACCCGAGAATTTTTGGTGCCGTGGTGCTCTTGAGTCTTGCCACCGCTGCTTGCGGTAACGCTAGCTTTTTTGGCGGATCGAAAAAGAAGAAAAATAACGCTGTCGTTGAGCAGACAACAACAACACCCCCTACCGTAACACCAAGTACGGCGGGTCAGCCGCAAATTGGTCCTGAGGAACAAATGATGCAACCTGACGCGAATACGATTATCTACGGTCGCGATAAGGTTTTCCACATTGGTGATAACAAGTATGAAAACACGTCTTGTAAGGAACAAGTATCCCAGTTGCCTTTAGAAGGAAACGCATACTTTTTCCAGTTTGAAGTTTTGAATGACAATACGAGAGTCGACGTTACTGTCGGTAAAATTTGCGGTGTCGACTATACGTCTAACACCTATGAGCTATACTCTGGCAATTCCCGTGTTCAAGGTCGCTACATTCAGAAGCTTGGAACCACTGTATCCGGCTCGAGCATGGTGCTTCGAAAAGGTGTTTACAATGTAGTTCTCTCGTCCGGATGGGGTCGATACAACGCTAGCTCGAAAGCTGACCTCGACGACTACATCGTTGGAAATGTTACAGTCAAAGGTAATCAAGCCATTAAGCCGATTAAATACGGTGCCTATACCAAGTAAAATCCAGATAATGGTTTTCTGGTAACACAAAAAAAGCTACAATCCTAAGCCTCTTAACGATTCTCTCGTTAAGAGGCTTTTGGTTTTCATGTCACACAAAGGTTTGAAAAAACGTGCAGGCCGTTTTTGATTCCATACTGATCGTTGCCCTAGCCGAGATGGGTGACAAGACTCAGCTACTCAGTTTAATGCTTGTGCTGCGCTATAAGAAGCCATGGGCGATTATGGCTGGAGTTTTTATCGCCACCGTTGCTAATCATATGATGGCTACGTGGGTGGGAGCATTAGTTGCTGCTAAAGTGCCGTCTATCTATCTTCATTATGCTATTTCTGTGATGTTTATAGGTTTTGGTCTATGGCTTCTCAAGCCTGACTCGGAAGAGGGGCTAGAAAAAAATATTGGTACGCATTCGGCATTCGTTGCGGCGCTGATCGCATTTTTTATCGCCGAGATGGGAGACAAAACTCAATTGGTGACGGTTGCTTTAGCCGCTAAGCATCAATCTGTTTTACTCGTAACACTTGGCAGTTCAATTGGGATGGTCCTTGCCAATGCATTGGCCATATTTGGCGGCGAACGTCTCATAAAGCTGATACCTATGAAGTATGTTCGCTACGGCTCCTGCCTTATTTTTGTTATCTTTGGTATCCTTGCACTCCCGCGCTGACTACGGTAACTGGCTAATAAATCTTGTAATAGGTATGATTATTGTCATAGTCTCAAGCTAATTTGCAGATAATTTCAATTGATTATCCAGGCAAGACTCCGATTATCATTGAACACTTATCGTGAGTTACGACGTAACAGTCAGGGTTAGTTTTTGGTATGTATGCTAAGGCGATGCAAAAAGATAAAGCTCCAACGGATTCGGTCTCGCCGATAAGACGAGTCAGGGATAAATCTGGCGACTCGTCGATGCAGGTAAAGTCAACATTTGCCGCTCACGATCGCACGCAATTGGAAACGGTATTCGACTATCCGGTTGTTCCCGGTATATCGGCTCTCACGAAGAGGCAGAAGTACGTAGTCGAGGCTTGGTTTTTTTACCCTCCGCAGATGGGTGTCTCGCCACAGACTTATACGAAAGATCGATTTTACGCCGACCTTCGGCCGCTGGTTCGTTTTAGAGAGCCTCGGTTTTCTTTTAAAGAGCTTATTGGCCTGAGCGGTAGTCGTTCTCCGATCAAATTTTTGGAGGACTACATTCGGATGGTTGCTGAGGGTCATCCGCCAGCAAGCATCCAGCGAGCTATTTCAGAGGCGAGGATTTTTGGGTGCTCATTCGCCAGTTATTTCTTAAAGCGAATGTCCAAACGAACTAAAGCTATCAAGAAAGCGCATCGACGTATTGCGACCGTTTATGACGAGCACGGAGAAGGCGTTAAAATGCTCGAGGATTGTCTGATTGAAACGCGCGAATTGATCAGCAAAACCAACTATATCTTGAAGCAGTGGAGAAAGCTGCTGATGGAGGCAGAAACTCTTAACCAAGATTATTTGAAGCCGTTGGTCAATGAACTTCGATTCGTTGACGAGTATTGTACGTATAGACTTCGGGACGGACTTGCCGGACTGATGAGGGTTGCAACTGATATCGATCCAAGGCTCGTTCCCGAGATTGACTATATTGGTTTTCTTCGGCGATGCGTCGCCATGAATAGGCTTGAGTACTGGTATGCAAAGAAAAAGGACTACTGCTGGATCGATGAGAACAGCACGAATGCTGAGATTGAGCGATACATGTATCGACGTGGTGTTTTGAAGCGACGAACTTGGGGGGTTTTGTACCTTAGTATTCGAACAAGACCGCTTTTTAGATTGCAGCGCCAACTAGGAGCCATGGTCGCAGCGGGGCTTGCGGCCTTGTGGTGGGTTGTCGCTACATATTTTATCGCGCTTCGAGGCGGAGGTTTTATCGGTGGAAATGGGGGCGTGCAGTCGGACGTTTGGCAGTCGAGTGGTTTTTTTCTCGTGACTGCATTTATGATCGCGTACGTCCTTAAAGACCGTATCAAAGAGAACGGTCGAACACTTTTCTCGGGAAGGATGTTTGGTCAAGTCCCTGACAACAGCGAACGGATACTATATGAACCAGCTACGGAAGCTCCCATTGAGGTTGGAAATGTTAACGAGTATACCCGCTTCGTCGATCCGGCGGATCTTCCGCTAGCTGTCAAACAGCTGCGAATGGAGTCGTATCAAGACGATTTAGAGGCGGAAGATGCGCCAAAAAATATCATTCACTACCGCAAAGTCGTTGAGCTTTATCCTAAAGCTATTGCGCAGATGGAATATCCCATCAGAGCTGTTCACGATATCCTTCGAATTAACATAGCCGGTTATCTCACCAGACTTGATGATCCGCAGGCGGGTACTGATGTCATTAGTACCGATGGGCGCTTGTCGTCTTTGAAGCTTCCAAAGGTTTATCAGATGCATATTGTGCTAAGACACTCATTGCAACATCGCAGAGACAAAGAAGTCGTCTATGATCATTTCAAGATGGTGCTCAATAAAAAAGGCATTATCAGAATTGAAAGACTTTAGTCTGACCGTGCCTAGAGTTCTAAACCCAAGCTCTGCCGGCTAATTCGCCCGTTGCGATTTTAGCAACAGCGTCATGGGGGTGTAGACTCTCGAAATGGCGCACTTCACATGCAGTTCCCGAAAACGCTGGATCGGATGCAACCACTAGGCTCATCCTCCGAACGGCATCTTCAGAGAACATTAAATTTGCCGCATTTAGACGTGCAAACTCTTGCTCGTCTTCGCGCTTGACAGCGGATTGTACGGGGGTGCCAAGAGCAATCTCTAATTTGTCGATGGTCGAGGTGAGAAACCTTAGATCGGTTGGACTATGATTGAGGAGAACTCGAACGTGGCCTTCGCTTCGCTGTCCGTGAGGAGTTCCTGCGATTGAGGTTTCCTCGCCAAGCCAAGCTAAGACCTCAGCGCGGCTGATCGTCTTATCGGGTGAGAATGACTCAGCAAACTTGTTTTGAATAAGTTGACGAGCAAGAGCTGCCGAACACGGACACGTGCTTGAATAGCGCACGGTCATCTCGGCGCCGTGCTGGGTTTGACCACGAGATACAGTGGTCCACAGACTAACGGGATACGCTCTCCATCCTTTGTTTGAGCTGCGAAGTGATGAACGCTGCATCATAATTTCAAAACTAACCTTAATATGTGCAGATGCGCTAATACCGTCGTGACTTTTTAGAAATTCCTTGGCAATTTTTTCGAGTAGGGCTGGTGAGATGGGTTCCGTTGCCAGGGACTCGGTTAGTGCGATAAATAAACGAGACATGTGAATGCCTTTTTGAGCCTCGTCAAGACTCACAAATGCATCTGCTTTACCCGACGTTAATTGTCTCGGTTGGCCCTCAACCGATATAGTCACCGGGCACTCAATATCACTCATGCCAACCCGGTCCAGCCGCCTGGCATCGTTGATCTTGGTTTTAGCTACGTCTAATTCTTCAAAATATCGGGACATAAATTAAGCCGTGGATTCCCATTAAAAATCGAATTATTTCCACTTTTTGGCGGGGCCGTTTTAACAGAGAATTGAATTTCATTGAACCTGAATCTATAGTACGGTGCCGCAAGGCCCCCAGTGTCTGCTAGAGAGGTCCTTAGTTGGAACATAACCATGCGCTATCATAAGATAAAATCTGAATTGGCTCCGCGTATTATCGTCCGCAATGTGTCCCTTTGGAACAGCTACGGCGTTCGTCACGGGGTCGATATTGCGGTAAAAGATGGGGTTGTCTTAGCGATTGCTGGAAACCTTAGGGGCGAAGGTTATTCGGACTTTCTTGAAATTAACGGGGATGGACTGGCGCTCTTGCCCGCAGGAGTAGATGCTCAGGTACACCTGCGAGTTCCCGGCCAGCACCAAAAAGAAACGGCCTCCTCTGGCGCTTGGGCGGCTGTGGCAGGGGGCGTCGGAGCCCTATTGACCATGCCCAACACGAAGCCGGTCATCGATAATATCGACACACTGCGCATTGCGAAGCTCGAGGTTGCAGGTGCTGAGGCTGAAACTGGAGTGAAAGTTTTTTTCTCTGCGGCGATGACCATGAGTCAAAAGGGCCGAGACTGCGTCGACTTTAAAAAACTTGCCGCTGAGGGCGTTTTGGCTTTTACGGATGATGGCGTGGGTGTGGCTGATGACGCTGTGATGCGCCGTGTTTTTGAAGGTGCTGCGAAAACTGGTCTACCGATTCTTCAGCACGCCGAGGTTCCAGGTCACGGAGGAGTTTTAGCTGATGGGCCGATCCAGCGCATGTTGGGTGGTGCTGCTTATCCACCATCGGCAGAAATTGACATGGTGGAACGAGATCTGCGGCTGATGCACGGGGTTCCGGGTGCTAGATATCACGTCCTGCATGTGAGTGCTGCGGAAACGATTCAGCTAGTTAGATCTGCAAAAGACAAAGGTTTGCAGGTGACCTGTGAAGTCAGCCCACATCATTTATTTTTCTCGTCAGACGACATTCGACCGGACAACTCTTCTTTCAAAATGAATCCCCCGTTGAGATCCCGCGAGGATAAAGAATCGTTAGTCGCAGCCTTGAAAGTGGGTGACTGTGATTTCATGGCTACCGATCATGCGCCGCATGAGAGTGAAGTTAAAACGGAGAATTTTAAAACGAGTGCATTTGGCACGACCGGTCTTGAGACGTCTTTACGGGTTCTGATCTATCTCTGGCGGCAAAAACAACTGTCTAGCGAGAGACTTGTGGATGTATGGTCAAAAAATCCCGCCAAGTTTCTAGGTATTGAAGCTGATTTCGGAGAGATCGGCGAGGGTCGGCCGTTTAATGCCGTGCTCTGCGATGTGGAGGCTGAGGGGCGTATTTTGAGTGAGGCTGATTTCGTTGGTCTTTCGCGTAATAGTTGTTTTATTGGTTCTAAACTTCCTGGCAACGTCATCATGACTTTACTCGGTGACAAGATACACCGCATTTCACCGATTTTATGAAAAGTTAGTCAATGATAGATATCAATCAAAAAAAAGAAAAAGTTTTGGCAGATCTTCGTGACATTCAGTCAACTGAGGATCGATACAAGTTTATTATCGAGATGGGACGTAAATTACCGGCACTTACGGATGATCAGCGAAGCGAAAAGTTTCTGATTCAAGGATGTATGTCGCGAGCTTGGCTTATTCCCGAGTCCGTTGACGGTAAGCTTTACTTTCATGTGGACTCCGAGGCTGCGATCGTTAAAGGTATTATGGCCATTCTCGCGGCCGTTTATAGTGGAAATAAGCCAGAAGAGAACCTCACGCTACCCCCAGATTTTCTAAAGGAGGGTGGTATTACCGAACACCTGTCCATGAATAGGCGCAGTGGTCTATCCAGCGTTGTAAAGCAAATGATGCTGTATTCGATGGTGTTTAAAAATCTGAGTGTAAAATCAAATTAATCGAATATCCGGTAAATATTACCTGATACGAAATCATTCTCCACGACGTTTACCAGGAAGTAATTGTCGTGAATCCAGCTTAAAAGCTTCCACGATTCGGACTTTTTATCATACAACGATCGCCATTCCTCAAGCCAAAGACTAAATGCCTCATCCTTCCAAATTCTGAAGCTTTTGGCGTCCACGACCGTCGGTTGAATGATCTCTCTTCCGGGAAAAACTCCCCACGTGACGGCTGTTACGGCGTTTTCATCAAGAGTTGAAAACGCTTCGCCAGTGCGATTTATGGCGTGAAGGCTAATGGTTGGATGACCTGTCAACTTTTGCGTGAGTTGATCGAGTTTTTCGCGGGACGCGAAAAATTCAACATAGGCCTTCTGAAATACGACGCCACCTGGCCCTCCCCAGCCGACGTCCGGGGAGTCACTAGCGGCACCGTTAATCTGTGGTTGGCTGTTAATTGTTAAATAGCCACTTTTATTTAGCTTAACAATCTCGTCAACGATGCGTCCTGTTTCAATTTGGATGGGCATCTCGCACCAAGGTAGCCAGTTTATTTGCCCCTGGCAGAATTTTACGAAGACATCAGAGACGTCGACTTCACTCTTGGGCGATCCGAGGATTTTCAAGCGATTTTGCCGCACGGTAGGATCGATCGTACGACGAAAAATATAATAGTCATTCAGTGAGCCAAAGGTTGGAGAAAAATTGTCCCCCCATCGGCCGTTTGGGAAGTCGTCCCAGCTCATCGTGCGGGCTAGATAGCTTTTGGGCCGATTGCTCCAAAATATTGGGCGTACTTCCTCACTTTTTCGATTTTCGACAGTCGAGGCCCGCCATGGCATGGCGCGTCTGGTTCGACAGTCCTCAAGTAAACTAAGTTTTTGAAGAACCTCCGTGACAGAGGATTCGAGGTTTAACGTGTAAAAATGGAGGCCGGGCGCACCGATTTCGAAAAGTTCACGACACATCTTGGCGCAGAGCTCAACGCCGAATGCCCGGACTTTGGCATCGTCCGACTTAATCGGGTCCAGGGACATCTTGATCCACTGGGGTACTTTTATCCCAGTGAATTCGGTAAATTTTTGAAATCTATCATACGATATGATTGGTAAAATGCCCGGGATGATGGGACAGCTGATGCCCTCGTTTGCACAGATAAGCAGGAAGTCTCGGTATTCATCCAAATCGAAAAACAGTTGCGTGACAACAAAGTCGGCTCCAGCGTCGACTTTTTTCTTTAGGAACTTGACGCAATCTCTTTTTGACGCCGCTTCGGGGTGGCCTTCGGGGTATCCTCCTACGCCGATTCCGAACGTATCGCCGTAGTTTGCCTTGATCCATCGAATGAGTTCGATACTAGAATTCAGGAATGATGAATGGGTCTCATCTCCGTCATTAACGTCGTCACGAGGCTTGTCGCCGCGGAGCGCCATGATGTTACGAATGCCGCATGCTTTTGCTTTATCAAGTGCGTGCCGAAGTCTCTCCTCGCTCATTCCAGCGCATGTGATGTGCATCATCACATCAAGACCAAAGTAGGTTTGAGCATCCTGACTTAGCTGAAGAGTGGTGTCTGAGGTGCTGCCGCCTGCTCCCCAAGTGATATCTATGAAGCAAGGTTCAAGGCCCGCCATGCGATCTAGTCGCGCGTAGAGGTTGTGAAGGCCTGATTCAGTTTTCGGAGGAAAATATTCAAAAGAGAAGAAAGGCTTACCTTGCCTTTGGTAGTCTTTAATTTTTTCGATAATTCGCATAAGCTTCGCTGCACAAGTAGTTCAGTCCCCGATGGGGGTATTCTCTAAAAGCCCGACAGTATTGCAGAATTTTTAATCACCTGCAAACTTTAAATAGTAATGGCTTATCAATAAGTTATGCATTCTTGACATCCACCGTTTCGGATACATGATCCCTCTGCAGAGCTTTTTAGGGTTGGATCCACCGACCCCTGCCCTGCGCCGGGGGTGCTCGAATATGGACAAACAAAGTGAGTTACCTGTAGCTGGTCTTCCTGTGGTGGTGACCAGGAATTTTGTTCTTTATCCAGAAAGAACGGTGCCTTTGGTGATTAATAGGCCGCAAAGCATTGCGGCCATCGAGGAGTCGTTATCAAATCACGCCGGTCGGGTTCTAGTCGTGGCTCAGCGAAAGGAAACGGGGGATGGATCCAAGATCATTCCCGACGATCCCTATATGGTCGGCGTTATTGCAAAAATTGATCGGAAGATCGGTGATAGCAAACGTGGTTTCCAATTGATCGTCTCGGGTCTTGAGCGCGTTCGAATCAATCGTATTTTGAACGAGGCGCCTTATTTGTGGGCTACGTACCAGGAAGAGCCTGTTAATCTTGATTGTGACGAAGCAACATCTAAAGCGCTTCTTTCCAATGCTCGCATGCTCGGTAAGGAGATTTTGGCTCTTTTGCCGGGTGATACATCACAGCTTGAAGTGATGCTCGATGCGGTCGATGATTTGGGAGCGTTCTTACCGATTGTGGCCGAAAATCTTGATGTCCCGATTGCAAAAAAACAAGAAATATTGGAGTTGATGAGTCTCAAAGCCAAGACGTTAATGGTTCTAGAGTTGATGGCCGAGCAGAAAAAGACGCTAGAGATTCAAGTGGATGTGCGAAATAAACTGACCGAAAAGATGGGTAAGCATCAACGAGAGGTTATCCTTCGGGAGCAGATCCGTACCATTCGCGACGAGCTTGGCGAGACGAAATCGGTCGCGGACGAAGATTACGTGAGACGTATTAACGAGGGTAACCTACCCGAATCCGTTAAGGTGGTTGCCTTAGATGAGGCTAAAAGGCTTGAGGCCATTGGGTCGTCAAGCCCCGAGACTCATGTCATTAGAAATTATCTTGATTTGATTTTGGCTCTACCGTGGAACACGGCTACCGAAGACCAACTCGACTTAGAGCATGCCAGAAATATTTTGAACTCAGATCATTTTGGACTCGATAAAATCAAAAAAAGAATCATTCAACATCTTGCGGTTATGAAACTGAAGAAGGATAAACGCGGCTCAATTTTGTTGTTTGTGGGTCCTCCAGGTGTTGGCAAGACAAGTTTGGGTGAGAGTATTGCTAGAGCTCTTGGGCGGAAATTTGCTCGGGTGGCTTTGGGCGGTGTGCGCGATGATGCGGAAATTCGTGGTCACAGAAAAACCTATATTGGTGCAATGCCTGGTCGCATTATTCAGTCTATAAAAAGAGTGGGTGTTAAGAATCCTGTATTTCTGCTTGATGAAGTTGACAAGCTTGGCCGTGGATATACAGGGGATCCTGCCGCAGCACTTTTGGAGGTTTTAGATCCTGAACAGAATAAGGAGTTTACTGATCATTATCTTGACGTTCCATTTGACCTTGGGCAGGTGTTTTTTATCGCAACCGCTAACTCGCTTGATACGATTCCAGGACCGCTGCTGGATAGAATGGAAGTTATTGACTTGTCGGGTTACGTGACTGAGGAGAAGCTTGCCATTGCAAAGACGTATCTAGTGCCAAAGCAGCTTTCAGAGCACGGTTTGACGCCTGATCAGGTTACCATAACCGATTCGGCGTTACTCAAAGTTATACAAGAGTACACGCGAGAAGCGGGTGTTCGAAACCTTCAGCGCCAGATTCAAACGATTTGCAGATACTGTGCCGAAAAAATTGCAGAGGGAACGTTTTTATCTCTTACCATTTCGGCAGATCAATTGAGTGATGCGCTTGGCCCGGAAAAATATTCTTTTGAGGAGACAAATCGCGTTGTACCGGCAGGAGTTGTGACCGGGTTAGCATGGACGCCTGTGGGTGGTGATGTCTTGTTCGTTGAAGCTACACAGATGCCCGGCACCGGCCGACTTATTTTGACCGGGCAGCTAGGGGACGTCATGAAGGAGTCGGCGCAGATCGCTGTCAGCCTTGTTAGAAGTCATTTGTCTGGATTTTTGAAAGTGAGTGATTTCGATAAGCGTGATCTTCATATTCACGTGCCGTCGGGAGCGATTCCTAAAGATGGTCCAAGTGCCGGTGTGACGATGTTAACAGCGATTGCTTCGTTATTCACGGGCCTGCGTGTTAGTCCGAAATTAGCGATGACCGGGGAAATAACACTACGCGGCATCGTTACCCCTGTTGGTGGCATTAAAGAAAAGCTTCTTGCGGCACATCGCTCTGGCGTGGAGCACGTGCTAGTACCGAAGCGTAACGAGAAAGATCTGATCGACGTGCCGAAAGAGGTTTTGTCTCAGTTAAAAGTGACGCTAGTCGATAATATGAATGAAGTTCTAGAAATAGCGTTAGGAATTCACGATGCGTTCTTGCCGGTAACGAATATCGCCGCACTTCCAGGTGTCATAACGCAGGTGCATAGTTAAACTGTGTTTATATTTTTTCGTCAGGAAAGTGGCAGCGAATAAGGTTCGAGCCCTTTTGCTTCAAGTCAGGTAGTTTTCCTGCGCACGATGACGCGTCTTTTCCAGTGGCATCCATTTTCTTTTTTAGAGGGCAGCGCGGATGAAATTGGCACCCGCTCGGCGGATTCATCGGTGATGGCACGTCACCTATCAGAGGTTCCGGAAGCGTAGCGCCCTTTTTGATCTGCGGTATACTGCCTAGTAGCTTTTGCGTATAAGGGTGACGGGGGTTCGTTAGGATGTCGTCTGCGGTGCCGTATTCTAGAATTTTTCCAAGATACATAACCGCCACGTGATCAGCAACGTATCGTACAACGCCTAAGTTGTGGGTAATGAATATGTATGCCAGTTGATACTTAGCCTGAATATCCTGTAGTAGATTTAGAACCTGCGCCTGTATAGAGACATCCAGTGCACTCGTGGCTTCATCGAGAACCAATATTTTTGGTCTTAAAACGATAGCTCGGGCTATCGCGATTCTTTGGCGTTGGCCACCACTGAATTCGTGGGGGTATCTGAATCGGGATTCCGCGTTGAGCCCAACCTCCTGTAGAACATCTGAAATTCGCTGGTCACGTTCCTCGGCGGAGAGCTGTTTTTCGTGGATCTGCAAGCCCTCGTCAATAATTTCGCGAACTGAAAATCTGGGGTTAAGCGATGCAAAAGGATCTTGGAATATAATCTGCATTTGCCTTCGCATCAGTTGTAGCTCACGCCGATTCGCTTCTAGGATGTTGGTCGGGCTGCCGTTTAGGTGTGCGCTACCGCTCGTGGCTTTAACTAGTCTGAGAATCGACTGACCAAGGGTGGACTTTCCACATCCAGATTCTCCGACGATCGCTAAAGTCTGTCCCGGATTGACCTTTAAGCTGATGTCATCGACCGCCTTCACGTTTGCCACTGTACGTCGCAGTATTCCGGCTTGCACGGGAAACCATGTCTTAAGATCTTTAACTTCTAAGATGGGCCCCTGATCGGCTGGGGCTGATTTGCTCGCCAAGAGCGTCTTTTTCTCGCTGGTGACTCTGCGCCGGGTCAAAGGATTAGATTTATCAAACAAGTAGCAGGCGACATCGTGACCATCCGCGCTGAAAACAGCTGGATGGTCGCCGGATCGGCATCGATCTGTTACGTCTTCACAGCGTTCGGCAAAGCGGCAGCCCATAAACGATGTAGTTGCCGGTTTGACCTGCCCTTCAATAGCCGCCAGTTTCTGTTTGGGTTTATCAACTGCGGGCACCGCAGCGATCAGTTTTTCTGTATATGGATGCTTTGGTGAGAATAGGACACTATCTACGGTCCCTTTTTCTATCATCTTGCCGGAGTACATGACCATCACGTCGTCAGCGATTTCGTTAACGACGCCAAGGTCATGGGTTATGAGGATGGTGGCCATACCCATAGATTTTTGAAGATCTTTAATGATGCGTAGGATTTGCGCTTGAACGGTTACGTCAAGTGCAGTCGTCGGTTCGTCAGCGATGAGTACATCCGGTTTGCATGCGAGAGCCATGGCAATCGCAACGCGCTGCCGCATTCCGCCAGAAAGTGTATGAGGCCAGGTATCCATGACGCGGTCAGGAGCTGGCACACCTAATTGCTCAAGAAGCCCCAAAGCTTGCTTACGAGCAGCATCTGGAGATACTTTTAAGTGCTTTATCATGGGCTCAGCGATCTGATCCGCAATTTTCATGACAGGGTTTAAAGCGGCCATAGGTTCTTGGAATATCATTGCGATATGGCGACCCCGCACCGCCTGCATTTCTGCTTCGGAAAATGTGAGAAGGTCCTGGTTTCGAAATAATATTTGACCCGTTGGATGGGAGACGCCGGAGCGCCTGAACAGCCGCATCACGCTTGTTGCGAGGACGGTTTTTCCACAGCCAGATTCGCCGACAATAGCCAGCGTTTTACCTTTGTCGATCATAAATGATACGCCGTCGACCGCTTTTGCAGTGGCATCATTAGTCTGAAACCAAGTCTGGAGGTTATTTACGTGAAGTACTGTCATAGAGTTCTCAATGAATGATCAGGTGTTTCGTCGAGGATCTAGTGTATCTAAAACCGTAAAGCCTATGTTGGTCACTAAAAGTGTCAACAGAAGCAGTGTCCCGCCTGTAAAGGCCAATAGCCACCACGCCTCAAGGTGTGACTGGGCTTGTTTAAAAAGTTCTCCAAGACTGGGTGTCGGACTTTGAACACCAAATCCAAGATAGTCGAGAGAGACCAACGCCTCTATCGTTCCAATGACCGCAAAAGGTAGCCTTATAATGATATTTGTCAAAGAATTTGGCAAAATGTGGCGCAGCATGATGCCTACTTCAGAGACCCCCAGAGCTTTAGCTGCTTTGACATAGTCAAGGTTTCGAGCTTTAAAGAAATCTACTCGCACATACTCTTGGACCCTGGTCCAATTAAATAGAGCAAGTAGAATCAAGAGGACGCCCAAGCCTGGTTCGAGTATCGATGCCAAGATAATCAACATATAAAGGTAAGGCATAGAGTCCCAGATCTCGATGAGACGCTGCATCGTCAAGTCGACTAGTCCACCAAAGTAACCTTGAATTGCGCCGATAATGACACCGATCAGCGTATAGATCAGAACGCCAGCGACACCAAAGCCTACAGAAACTCGAACACCGTAAAGTAGTCGCGCAAAAACATCTCGTCCGCGATCATCGGTGCCAAAATAGTTATACATTGATGGGGGACTTGGATGCTGTAGGTTTGGATTTTGATTGATAGTCTTGTAGCTCCATCGATTCATCGGCCAGATAGCCCAGTTTTCCCCAGATGAAATCGCCTGCATAGTATCAGGGTCGTGATAGTCGGCCTCGGTGTCGAAAATGCCGCCCAAGTCTTTATCAGTGTAGGTTTTAATAAGTGGCACAAACCACTCTTGATTGTATCGAATCAAAATAGGCTTATCGTTTGAGATGAGTTCAGCTCCCATCGACATAACAACGAGAACGGACAAAAGAATAAAGCTATAGAAACCAAGACTGCGTCTTTTAAAGGCTACTAGTTTACGCCAGGTCTCAGGGGAGATTTTTGATTTCGGTAATTTTTTTGCCATTCGACTTTCTTGTTTCTAATCCAGACTAATTCTAGGGTCTACAAAGACCAAGATCAGATCGGAGATGATTTTTAAAGCGAGCCCCAGAAGTGACGTTATAAAAAGCATGCCCATAACCACAGGATAATCGCGTCGAGTGGTGGCCTCCCAGGTAAGAAGGCCGATGCCATCTAGAGAAAAAATTTGCTCTACGAAGATACTTCCTGCAAAAAAAACGCTGAAACATGCCGCGGGCAGTCCTGCAATAACAAGGATCATGGCATTCCTAAACACATGCCTATAAAGAATGGTTTGTTCACTAGCGCCCTTGGCCATCGCTGTTTGAACATAAAGCTGTTGGAGTTCGTCGAGAAACCAATTCCTGGTTAGTAGTGTCAGTCCAGCGAATCCCGCAAATGTGTAGGTGAATACAGGAAGAACCATGTGCCAAAGGTAGTCTTTAATTTTTCCAAGAGTGCTTAAAGATTCAAAGTCATCACTCGTAAGACCTCGAAGTGGAAACCACTGCAAAAAAGATCCTCCGCCAAATAGTACGAGTAGCAAAATACCCATGACAAAACTGGGTATGCTACTAGAAACCATCAAGGCGATCGTCGTCGAGGTATCAAACCGACTCCAAGGTCTTCGGGCTTGAGCGATACCGAGGGGGATGCAAATTAAGTACGTCAACAATAGGCTTGGAATGCCAAGCGTTAAGGATACAGGCAACCGTTTCTTGATTAAATCGAGGACGTTTTCATGGTAGTTAAATGATTCTCCAAACTGAAACGTGAAAAGACTTTTGACCGTGCTAATAAGCCGTTCTCCGACCGGCTTATCATAGCCATAGAGCTTTTTTAGTTCTTCCATTTGTTCGGGTCGAAGGACGTTTTTGGATGAGCCTGTACTACCAGATTCTGTTGAATGACTACCTCGCAGAGCTCTAACTGCGAGCTCAACGGGCCCACCCGGGCATAGCTGCATGACCCCAAAGCAGATTAAAACTATTCCAAGAATCGTCGGGAATAATAGTAGCAATCTTCTGATAACATAGGTCAGCATACTGTCCGTCTCTCAAAACTAAATACGCTTATTTTCTTTCATAGCCTTTTGAAGAGCGTCTGCGCGATTTGGATCAAGCCATCCGTAGCGAACGATTAGATCCTCGGGTTGATATTGCATGGGCTTGTTGGCAGGTAAGCCAAACTTATTCCACCAAGACACACGATGAGACGTGACATACCAGTTGGGAACCATGATATATGTGAACCATAAAGCTCTATCCAGGGCTCTTGTGGCGATAATAAGTTCGTCTCTATTTTTGGCAGATATGATTTTTTCCACTAGGACGTCGATCGCAGGGTCTTTTAGTCCCATGACATTTCGACTCTCAGATTGCGCCGCAGACATGCTATGCCAGTAGTCGCGCTGCTCGTTTCCCGGGGATTCGCTTTGTCCAAACGGCACACTGATCATGTCAAAATCCCACTTCTCGAGGCGTTTGACATAATTAGCATCATCTTCCGTCTTCACAGAGACTTTAATCCCGATTTTGCCGAGTTGCGCAACAAAAGGCTCAACAATTCGACCCATCAGCGGTGAGTCGAGCAGGAACGTGAATTCTAGTTTTTGTCCGTTTTTATTCGTTTGAATGCCATCTTTAAGCTCCCACCCCGCTTGTTTTAGCGTGTCAAGCGCGGCGCCAAGACGTCGTTTTCCAGTTAGTCCTTTAGCTAGCGCGTCTTTCGCTTCAGTAAACAGCTCGGGAGGTAATTTGTCTTTCAGTGGATTTAGTAGTGCTAACTCTTTCGCATCAGGCAAGCCCTTTGCGTCGAAATCACTGTTGTTAAAAAACGAGGTTGATACCGTATATTGTTTGTAGAACAGAGTCTCGTTTGTCCAATCAAAGTCAAAAGCCAGCGCAATAGCCTTGCGAGTTAAGCGATTTTGAAAAATTGGTTTTCGTAGATTGAATACAAAGCCCTGGCTGCCTTGGTTTTGATGGTGGGGCCACAAGCCTTTTTCGATCCATTTCTTGTCCCACTTAGGGCCAGCGTGATCGACGGCCCATGCTTTAGAGGAATTCTCTTGTCGAACATCGAAGTCACCAGCTTTGAATCCTTCCAGCATTGCGGTTTGGTCTTTGTAGTACTTAATATAAATGGAATCAAAGTTCCAGGAGCCTCGGTTAAAGTTTTTACCCTTGCCCCAGTAGTTTGGGTTACGCACGTATTCAATGTACTTTCCAAACTCGA
>Ga0315901_10000630_pt1 | contig 52108 bp, 49 predicted proteins | sample LakEriMetagenome_10_FD_203761 | JGI IMG/M metagenome (GOLD analysis project Ga0315901, IMG submission 203761) | Freshwater fungal communities from buoy surface, Lake Erie, Ohio, United States - Buoy 2 MA116 | ecosystem: Environmental > Aquatic > Freshwater > Lake | place: USA: Lake Erie, Ohio... | reverse complement strand
GCCGATCTCGCCGATGCAGGAGTGATCTTTAGCACTGGCTTTGCGCCTTTTCGGGGCGGGCCACTGAACTGGAATAAAACAAGGAGCATTCGTGGATAAGTTTCGAATTCAGCGTGTTGCCGTGCTGGGCGCTGGCGTAATGGGAGCGCAGATTGCTGGCCATCTGGCCAATGCGGGCATCGCAGTCGATCTTTTCGATCTGCCCGGCCCGGCCGAGGATCGCAATCAGATCGTGAGCACGGCCTTACAGCGACTAAAAAAACTCGAGCCGGCACCGCTCGCCAGCCCCGCAGTGCTGGGGTTGATTCGGCCCAATAACTTTGATGACCATCTGCAGCGGCTTACCGAAGCCCAGCTCATCATCGAGGCAGTCGCTGAGCGCATGGATATCAAGCGCACCCTGTATGCAAAGATTGCGGCCTATTGCAGCGCGTCGGCCTGGATTGCCTCGAACACATCCGGACTGTCGGTGCGCGCGCTGGCTGCCGAGATTCCTCCCGCACTTCGGCCACGTTTTTGTGGCATGCATTTTTTCAACCCACCCCGCTATATGAGCCTGGTGGAGTTGATTCCCTGTGATGAGACCCGGCCAGAAGGCCTGGATACCCTGGAGTCTTGGCTGGTCCATACACTGGGCAAATCCGTCATCCGTGCCAAAGACACACCCAACTTTATTGCCAATCGTATCGGCGTGTTTTCGCTACTGGCCACAATGGAACATACCCAGCGGCTTGGCCTGGGCCTTGACACTGTAGATGCGCTGACCGGCCCGCGTATCGGCCGGCCCAAGAGCGCCTGCTATCGCACCGTTGATGTGGTGGGCATCGATACACTGGCCCATGTCGTTCACACCAAGCGCGAGCAGCTGCGGCAAGACCCTTGGCATGCGTTTTTCAAACTGCCCACCTGGATTGAACAACTCATACAGGAAGGCGCCCTGGGACAAAAATCTGGCCGCGGCCTCTACAAAAAAGAGGGCAAAGATATTCTGGTGCTTGACTATGCGTCTGGCCAGTATCGAAAAACAGATAGCCAGATTGATCCGGAGGTCGAAAAGATTCTCGCTCTGCGTCAGCCTGCAGAAAAATTTACGGCCTTAATCCAGTCTCCGCATCCTCAGGCCCAGCTGCTCTGGGCCACATTCCGTGATGTCTTTCACTACAGCGCCGTGCACCTGCATGAGATCGCCGATAACGCCCGCGATCTGGATCTTGCGATGCGCTGGGGCTTCGGCTGGAGCCATGGGCCCTTTGAGCTCTGGCAGGCTGCTGGATGGGCCGCGATCGCACAGGCCATCGAGGCAGATCGCAAGGCGGGCAAAACACTCAGTGATGCAGCGCTGCCCGACTGGTGTTTCACGCCAGCACGCACCGGTGTGCATCAGCCAGAGGGATCCTGGGCGCCGGCCATCAACGCTCAGCGCGGACGATCGCGTCTTGAGGTCTATCGCCGTCAGTTATTTCCTGAGCTGCTGATGGGCGAGCAGGCCAGGCCCAGCACGGCACCGATCAGCCAGACAGCGGGCGAGACCCTGTATCAAAACAAAGAGGTCCGGCTCTGGCGTCTGCCCGATGTCGATGCGGGAATCGGGATTCTCTCTTTTACGTCCACCATGCACGCTGTCAGTGATGAAGTGCTCGCTGGCATGATGGCCAGCATTGCGATGGCAGAAGCCGACCTGGATGGCCTGGTGCTCTGGCATGAGCCGCCATTTTGTGTTGGCGCCAACCTCAAGCAAGTCGCCCAGGCCTGCAAAGCGGGAGAGTTCACCCGACTCGAGCAGATCGTGGCCCAATTTCAGGCCGCCTCTCAGGCCCTGAAATATGCGCGTGTGCCAACGGTTGCCGCGACCCAGGGCCTTGCGCTGGGTGGTGGCTGTGAATTTCTGATGCATGCCCAGCAGCGGGTGATGCATCTGGAGACTTACACCGGACTCGTCGAAGCCGGCGTCGGCGTTATTCCGGCAGGCGGCGGCTGTAAAGAGTTCGCGGTGCGCGCTGCACAGTGGGCTGCCCGCAGTCCGACACCCGGCGAGGTCTTTCCGTTTATCCAGCAGATCTTCACCACGATCGCAATGGCCAAGGTCGCCAAAAGCAGCCACCAGGCGGTTGAAATGGGCTTTGCCCAGCCGCAGGACGCCACGGTATTTCATGCCCATGAATTGCTCTACGCCGGCCTGCGTGCCGCCCGCAGTCGTGCCGATCTCGGCTATACACCGCCGATTGCGCAGTCCGTGCCCGTCGCTGGCCGCACAGGAATCGCAAATCTCTCGCTGATGTTGGTCAACATGCATGAGGGCAAGATGATCAGCGATCACGACTATAAAGTCGCCCACGCAGCAGCGACCGCGCTCTGCGGCGGCGATATTGATCCCGGCACCCGGGTCGATGAAGACTGGCTGATCCGCGTGGAGCGCCAACTCTTTGTGGATCTTTTAAAAACCCCGGAGACCCAGGCCCGTATCGAACACATGCTGAGCACCGGCAAACCCCTGCGTAACTGACACCAAGGCAATCATCATGAGCACATCACGCCAAGAGGCATACATCGTTTCCGCCAAGCGGCTCCCGGTCGGTAAAAAAAATGGCCAAATGAAATCCACCCGGCCCGATGACCTGCTGGCGGCCGCGCTTCAGGCCTGCCTGGGCCATCTGCCTGAGTTTGATCGCAATGCGATTGATGACGTCATCGTTGGCTGTGCGATGCCCGAGGCTGAGCAAGGCATGAATATGGCCCGTATTGGGCTGCTGCTTGCTGGCCTGCCCCAGTCAGTGCCCGGCATTACGATTAATCGTTTCTGTGCATCGGGACTTCAGGCGGTGGCCTATGCCGCCCAACGCATTCAGCTGGGTGAGGCAGATCTCGTGCTGGCCGCCGGCGCCGAATCCATGAGCGCAATGCCGCAGATCATGGGCAATAAGCTGGCGATGAATCCGGCGGTCTTTGAAAATAATGCCCACCTTGGAATCGCATATGGCATGGGCATGACCGCAGAAAATGTTGCCCGCCAATGGTCCGTCAGCCGCGATGATCAGGATCAATTCGCGCTGGACTCCCACATCAAGGCCTGCAAGGCCCAGGCCGAGGCCGCCTATGCTGATGAACTCGTGCCGTTTGAGCTGGTTGCTCATCTGCCGAATCCAGAGTCGGCACAGCCGCGGCTGAAGCGTTCCTGGATGCATCAAGATGAAGGCCCAAGGGCCGATACGACGCTCGAACGACTCGCAAAGCTCAGGCCAGTTTTTCATGCAAAGGGCTCAGTGACTGCGGGCAATTCTTCGCAGATGTCAGATGGTGCGGGCGCCCTGCTCCTGGCGTCGGCCTCGGCAATCAAGGCCCACGGCCTGACACCGATTGCACGCTTTGTTGCCTTTGAGGTCGCCGGTGTTGCGCCCGAGATTATGGGCATTGGTCCGATCGCAGCGATTCCAAAAGCGGTCGCGAGATCGGGGATTCGCCTCCAAGATATCGGCTGGATTGAACTCAATGAGGCCTTTGCAGCCCAGGCGCTTGCGGTCATTCGCGAGCTCAAACTCGATCCCACGCTGGTCAACCCTTTGGGCGGGGCGATCGCAGCAGGCCACCCCCTCGGGGCAACGGGCGCGATTCGTTCATGCACCGCAATTCACGGCGCAAGAAGACAGAGAAAACCCTACTCAATGGTCAGCATGTGCATCGGCACAGGCATGGGGGCCGCAGGTATATTTGAGACCCTGTAAATCAGGAGCGCATCATGCAAAAACTCTGGGTCGAGCAATATCCGTCGCAAGTCCCTGCAGAAATCGAACTCCAACGCATCACTTCGGTTGCGGATTTTTTTGTTCAAGCCTGCGAAGAGTTTGGGCCCAAGACTGCCTACATCAGTATGGGCAAGTCCATCACCTATGCGGCATTAAACGAGCAGAGCCGACTGTTCGCCCAATACCTGCAGTCGGTCGGTATCAAAAAGGGTGACCGTGTGGCCCTGATGATGCCCAATGTCCTGCAATATCCGATCGCACTGTTTGGCACACTGCGCGCCGGGGCGGTGGTGGTGAATTGCAATCCCTTGTACACGCCCCGAGAGCTCGAGCACCAGCTCACCGACTCTGGGGCAGCCGCCATTGTGATTCTGGAAAACTTCGCCCATGTACTGGAGCAAGTCATCGGCAAGACCCAGGTCCGGCAGGTCGTCGTGACCCCACTGGGTGAGATGCTCGGCGCCAAGGGCCACATCGTGAATTTCGTGGTGCGCAAGATTAAAAAACTCGTGCCGGCCTGGAATCTTCCGCAGGCCATCTCGATGAAACAGGCCCTAAGCCTGGGCCAGGGAAAAACTTTTGATGCGCCAAGGCTCACCCCAGAAGACATCGCCTTTTTACAGTACACAGGCGGCACGACCGGTGTCTCTAAGGGGGCGGTGCTCACGCACCGCAATATCTGCGCTAATGTCCTGCAGGCTGAGCACTGGATTTCACCCGTCGTCCGCCGTGGCGAAGAGTTCATCATTACTGCCCTGCCGCTTTATCACATCTTTGCACTGACGGCGAACTGCCTCACCTTTATTCGTATCGGCGCACAGAATCTTCTGATTGCGAATCCGCGTGATATTCCAAACTTTGTAAAAGAGTGGGCTAAGTATCCCGTCACCGCGTTTACCGCAGTCAATACGCTGTTCAACGCGCTTCTCAACCATCCGGATTTTCAGAAATTGAATTTCTCGAGCCTGCGGGTCACGCTCGGCGGCGGCATGGCCGTGCAAAAGCCAGTGGCCGAGCGGTGGAAGGCCGTGACGGGCTGTGCACTGTCGCAGGCCTATGGCCTGACGGAAACGTCGCCCGCCGCCACCATCAATCCACTCGCGGATATTCCGTTTTCTGGATCCATCGGCCTGCCCATCTCCTCCACCGAGGTCTCCATTCGTGATGACAGCGGCAAGGAGCTTGCACTCAACGAGGTCGGTGAGATTTGTCTGCGCGGGCCCCAGGTGACCTCAGGCTACTGGGGCCGGCCCGATGAGACCGCAAAGATCTTTTTCCAAGACGGTTTTCTTAAGACCGGGGATATGGGCTATGTCGATGACAAAGGCTATGTCTTTCTCGTCGATCGCAAGAAAGACATGATTCTGGTCTCTGGGTTTAATGTCTATCCCAATGAGGTCGAAGAGGTTGTCGCCATGCATCCCGCGGTGCGCGAAGTCGCAGCGATCGGCGTGCCCGATGAGCAGACCGGCGAGGCCGTTAAGCTTTATGTCGCAAGCTCAGATCCGGCGCTGACCAAAGAGGCCCTGATCGATCACTGCAAACAATATCTGACCAACTACAAGGTGCCCAAGCAGATTGAGTTTCGGCCAGAGCTTCCGAAAACCAATGTGGGCAAGATCCTGCGCCGAGCCCTGCGGGACTCCTAGTCTGCGGCTCAGTGTCCCGGCTTTAACAAAATTTTTGCTGAGGCTGCGCGGCCGTGATGCAAATCTGAGAAGGCCGTCGGTCCCTCATCAAGGGGTCTGCGATCGACCCAGTCGCAGGCGCCAAAAACGCCACGATCTAAATATCGAACGGTATTCTGTAGATCGAATGTCGTGTACGTGTAGGTTCCAAGCAGGGTGATCTCAGCCAGGGTGAGCTTACGCATATCAATCTCACTGGCCCATTCCTGGAGGCCGACATGCATGATCACGCCGCCCGGTCGAATCGCCTGAAATGCGGTCGATCGCGTGATCTCAGAACCCACACAGTCCACCACCAATTCGTAATGATTTTCGCCGCAGCGTTCCGCTGCGGGATCCATCACCCGGCACTGGGTCTCTCGGGCCAGGGCCTGTCTTCGCAGCGGATTGACTTCGATGACATCAAGCTCAAGGACACCGAAATGCTTCAGTAAGAGTGCCGAGAACATTCCAATGGCGCCGCCACCCACCACGAGCACCCGACACTCTTGGATCGGCCGACGCAGTGCCCGCACCGACAGATCCAGGGCATGGACAGCGGTGGCTGCCGGCTCGGTCAATGCGGCAGTATCCGAGTCCATTGTTTCAGGAAGTGCAATCAGGGAGGAAGCGGGGATGCTCATGTATTCAGCAAAAGCGCCCGGCCGCGTCATCCCCACCATGGTCCGATTGGCACACAGGTTGTTGCGGCCCTGCTGGCAATAATCGCAGCGGCCGCAGGTGATCAAGGGATTGCCAGTGACCCGCGCGCCCTTATCAAACAACGATGACCGGCTCTGCACGACGGTTCCCGCAAACTCGTGCCCAAGAATCAGGCCAGGCTTTCGACGCGGATCATGGCCATGGTAAGCATGCATATCACTGCCACAGATTCCAACCGCATCAATTCTCAGAATCACCTCATCCGCATCGAGGGTCGGCTCGGGGTGCTGCTGAATGCGTACCTCATTGGGCTGTGTGTATACCAATGCTTTCATCACGTTTCCTTTTGCAAGCCGCCTATCGCGCAGTGTAGCCGCCGTCGACCATGAGCGTCTGTCCGGTGATATATGCCGAGGCCTCGCTGGAGAGAAAGATGGTGGCCCCCCAGAGGTCCTCCAAGGCGCCATTGCGCCCGATGGCCGTCCGCTCGGCATGATAGGCAACAAGCTCAGGATTATTAAATACCGGCGCAGTCAGCTCTGTTGGAAAAAAACCAGGGCCAATCGCGTTGCAGGTAATGCCCTTTCCCGACCACTCCTGGGCGATCGCGCGGGTAAGTTGCACGACTCCGCCTTTGGCAGCACCGTAAGGCGCGCTATTTGCAAAGGCGCGATAACTCTGGAGCGAAGCGATCAGCAGAATCCGTCCCCAGCCACGGCTGGCCATCTCCGGAGCCAACGCCTGAGTTAGAAACATAGGCGCACCAAGATGCACCCTGACTTGCTGATCCCAGGTGGCAGGACTGACACTCTGAAAAGGCTCACGCAGATTTACGCCAGCCGCATTCACCAGAATATCGATCTTGCCGAAACAGGCCACCGCCTGCTCGGCCAATTCTTTTGTTTTTTCTAAATTGCCGACATCTCCGCAAACGCTCGCGGCAGGAATAGTGTTATCGCGTAACTCCTGGACCCGCGCTTGAAGCGTCTCGGCTGTTCTCGATGCCAACACCACCGAAGCGCCTGCCAGCCCGAGCGCCTTGGCCATGGTGAACCCAATGCCGCTGCTGCCCCCTGTGACCAGCGCAACCCGATCATGCAGATCGAAAAGCGATTCTGGCCTCATACCTCGACAGGCTGACCTCGATCGAAATTCTGATCTGGAAAATACTTCGCAAGCCGATCATCTGCGGTGCGCGCATGGGCCTCCATACCCTCCAGTCGACTGATGCGGGCCGTTACCTCGGCGATGTCTCGGCTGGCCGCACGCGTCATTTTCTGCCAGGTCAGGGTCTTCATAAATTTGTGCACCGACAATCCGCCGGAATAGCGGGCGGCACCTTTTGTGGGCAGCACATGATTGGGGCCGCTGGCCTTATCGCCATAGGCAACCGTTGTCTCTTCACCCAAAAAGAGTGATCCGTAAGCCGTGAGATGACTCAGCCACCAGTCAAGGTCCTGCGCATGGACCTCGAGGTGTTCGCTCGCATAACGATCGGATACCTCTACGAGCTCCTCTCGGGACTCGCAAAAAATCACTTCGCCATAATCTCGCCAGGCCGCACCCGCCGCATCTCGGGCCGTCGGCGGTAGCGCATCGATTAACTGCGGCACGCGTCGCATCACCTCTTGGGCCAAGGGTCGCGAGTTTGTAAACAGCCAGGCGGGCGACTCATGCCCATGCTCTGCCTGGCCCACGAGATCGCTGGCCACAATGGCCGGGTCCGCCGAGTCATCTGCAATCACGGCCACTTCCGAGGGGCCTGCAAACACATCGATACCGACCTCACCAAAGAGCATGCGTTTGGCTTCAGCAACAAATTTATTTCCAGGTCCCACCACAACATCTGCGGGCTTTCCTGTAAAGAGCCCATAGGCAAGTGAGGCAATGGCCTGAACGCCCCCGAGGGTCATGATCATGTCGGCCCCAGCAGCCTTGAAGGCGTAAAGGACATACGGGTGCATGCCACCGCCACGAAATGGGCTCGAGCAGGCGACGATGGTTTTCACGCCGGCTGCTTTTGCGGTGGCCACCGTCATGTAAGCGGAAGCGATATGGGCGTAGCGGCCGGCGGGCGCATAGCAGCCCACCACATTGACAGGAATAACGCGCTGGCCCGCGGTCACACCTTTGTGGACTTCCACTGCAAAATTCTGAATGCTATTGCGCTGAGCAACTGCAAAGTCATAGACCTGCCGGACGGCAAAGTCGATATCCTGGCGTACACCAGAGGGCACCCCTGCCAGAGCGCTGTTGATCGCCGCATCCGACATCAGGATTTCGCCGGTCCACTGATCAAGCTCCTTCGCATAACGGCGAACGGCATCCTCACCCCCCTCGCGAATCTGCTGCAGCATCTCGCTGGCGACCCGCTGGGCCGTTGCAGTCTCTGTGGAAGGATTTTTTTCTGCTTTTTTTAAATAAATTACTGCCATATCACGTCATCTCTTTGAGTTTTTGTGGCGGGGCGCTGCCCCGCCACATCCGCATTAGTTGGTGCGGTTTGCAAAATCCCGAAGGGTCTTGTCTGAGTTCACCATCTTGATGAACTCATCGGTGATGTAGGCATTTGCCGGCGGAACATCGGTAATCGCGCCTGTGCCTTTCATGAACTCTGCCATCGCGGTAAACCAGCCGTCCATCTGGGAGTTGCCCTTGGAGCGGTCCATCACCCGGAGCTGGCCAGCCAGATCAAAGGTTGGGCGCGTATCGAATTCTTTACGCATCGAGGCCTCTGAAATCGTGGTGCCTCCCTGCTCATAGAATTTCTTCATCATCGCAATTGCTTCATTACGATTCGCACCCATCCAACGCCAGGCCCGCAGATAAATCGCCAGGAATTTGGCCACATTCTGCGGATTCTCCTTGGCATAGTCGCCCCGAACAATCAGCGCACCCGGCACAAAAGCGCCGCCATCTTTGCCGCTGCAGATCACGCGGCCACCGGCTTTTTCTTCAACCGTGTAGATGTTGGGTGCCCAGAGGCCGCCCAGGTCGGCATTACCCGATGACATGGCCGAGATGATTTCCGCCTGCCCCATATTGCGCATGGTGACATCGGACTTGGATAGGCCGAACTTCCTTAAGCAAGACTGGACCGCATAGTCACCCGTCGAATTAGCGGTCAGCACAATCGTCTGCCCTTTAATGGACTGGGGGTTGGCTGCAAATGCGGCAGCGGTCTTGCCTGTAGCCACCAGTGCGTTGCCGGCCGACTCGTCATTCGACAGCCCGATCGTACGGATGCCAAATCGAACATGGCCCAACACTGCCGGCACGCCGCCGGTTCCACCCACATCCCAGGATTTCGAGGCCGAGGCCGCAATCTGAGGCACACCGGCCGGGAACGTACTGAAGGTGGGCTTTAAGCCCAATTCGGCCCACCAATTGCGCTCGGTGGCGATGTAAAACGGCAGCGCCCAGTAAAGCGCCGGCTGATAGCTGACTTTAATTTCGGTCAGATTCCCCTGCGCAGTTGCCGGTTTTGCTGCGAATAAAGCCAGTGCACTTAATGCACATGCGAGTTTGTAACGGTGCTTCATTTTGCGTCTCCTCTTTGTAAAATTACTGATCATCTCCAAGATGCTGCTCGCGAAGGGTCCGCCAAATGTGGCTCCGAAGATGCACAAACGAACCCAAATCCATCACGTCTTCAATCCTTGGGTGGTCGTCCCAGCGCTCCTTTTCGCGTATCGATTTCACATCAATGATTTCGCGAATCAGGCCTGGGCGCCGCGACATCACCACCACGCGATCGGCGAGATAGACCGCCTCCTCCACTGCGTGGGTAATGAACAATACCGTTTTTGGGTTCTTTCTGGCGAGCCGTACCAGCTCCTCTTGCATGACCACCCGAGTCTGCGCATCGAGCGCCCCAAAAGGCTCATCCATCAATAGAACGCCCGGATCAAGGACATAGGCCCGGGCAATCGCAACCCGCTGCTGCATGCCCCCCGAGAGCTGATGCGGGTAGGCCTGCTCGTAGCCGGAGAGGCCCATCATCGAGATAAACCGATTGACCCGATCATCAATTTCGGTCTGGCCGAGCCCCATCGCACGCAGGCCAAACGCAATGTTTTCAAACACGGTCTTCCACGGAAACAGTGCGAACTGCTGAAAGACCACGGCACGCTCCGGCCCGGGCCCAGTGACCTCTTGGCCATTGACCAGCACACGGCCACTGCTGGGCTGATCCAGGCCTGCCACCATTCGCATGCAGGTGGTCTTGCCGCAGCCCGACGGCCCCACGATGGCGACGAACTCCTCGTTGGCGACCACCAGGTCAATGCCTCCGACCGCCAGAAACTCCTTGCCACCTTGCACAAAGGCACGCTGGACTGCCTCAAAACGTATATCCGCCATCAGTGAACCTCTTGGTAACGATTAAATCGCCGCTCCATACGGCGCAGCAAAATGTCAATCAGCAAACCGACAAGGCCAATGGCGATCATGCCCGCCATCACAATCTGGGTCTGAATACTGGCCTGGCCCTTGACCATCATGTAGCCCACGCCGCTGGAGGCGACAATCAGCTCTGCACCGACCAAGGATTGCCAGCCCAGCCCCGCGGAAATTCGAAGGCCCGCCACAATCGACGGCAGCGATGCGGGAAAGAGCACCTGGGTCATCAGCCGTATGGGGCCTGCCCCCAACATCTTGGCGGCCTCAATGTACTTGCGGTCCACATAAATCGCGCCGCGATAGGTATTGATCAGCACAGGCGGGAAGGCGCCCATAAAAATGACCAATGTGGGGCCGCCAATGCCGGTGCCAAACCACAGCGCTGCGAATGGCACCCAGGCAATCGGCGCAACAAAGCGGATGCTCTCGAAAATCGGCGTCACCAATAACTGCACGCCACGGGATAGCGCCATTAAGAGTCCCAACGGAATTCCGATTGCAATCGCAAGAAGAAATCCATTTAAGAAACGACGAAAACTCGACAGCAGGTGCTGCCCAAGGGTAAAGCCGACAAATGGCTCTTGTATCAGCTGAACAAACCGAAACACGACCTCGTGTGGCGCAGGTAAAAATCGCCGCGGCGTAATCTCGAGAAACACCGCCAGGTACCAACACCCAAGGAAGAGCACGATCCCTGTGAGCGATAAGCGCAGCGTCTGGAGCCAGGGCTTGCTGGTCTGAGCGGCAATCACACCGGCCTCCACGGGATGGCGAGACGCTCAAGCAGGCCCAGGCCATAGGTCATCAGCCAGCCACTTAAGGCAACAAAAATCATCCCCACAAGAATCATCGGCGGATTGATATCCTGGGCCGCCTGATTCAGGATCGAACCCAATCCCAGCACGGCGCCGACCAGCTCTGAGGCCACCAGTGTTGTCCACGATGCCTGAAGTGACAGTCGCATGCCTGTAAAAATCATGGGCATCGCGGCGGGAATGAGCACCTCGAAGTAATAGGCGCGGCCGCGAATACCCAACATGCGGGCGGCCTCGCGCTGCGGCACCTCGAGCGAACGGATACCTGTAAACGTATTAATCACCGAAGGCACAAAGGCGGCAACAAAAATCACCATGACCTTGGCGCTGTTTTCTAACCCAAGCCAGACAATCGCCAGCGGAATCCAGGCCAGGGGCGGTATTGGCCTCAGGGTGAGAAAAATAGGATTGACCAGGGCCTCAATTTTTCGGCTGGCGCCCATGAAAATTCCCAAGGCGATGCCCAGCGCTGCAGAGATCGTAAAACTCAACGACACCAGGAGCACGCTCTGCACAATGTGTTGATGCAGTCGGCCGTTGCCATAGCCCTGAATCAGAATCCGCTGAAACGCCTCAGCCGTCTGCGTGGGCGTTGGAAAACGCGTGGGCGAGATCCATTGCCACCACTCCGACACCGCGAACCAGGCCAGCAGCGTGCCCAACAAGAACACAGGCGGGTAGAGATAACGTACAAAGGACGGCAACGAGGACGGCAACGGCGAGACTCCTTCGGCAGGCGGTGGACCGATCCTAGACGCGGCCCCGGCCCCTGTCAACTAGGTCATATATATGACCTAGACACCGCCCAGGGGAATCCGGAACAACCCTTGCCCCGCCGATGGCGCAGGGGCCTGGCCTGGGGCTCTATCATGCGAGGCGACACACAGGGAGTCGGAAATGTCACAGATCATTTATCTCAATCAGGTCCATATTGAATTCGGCGCCTTAGGCCACCTTCAAAACAGTTGCGAACAACATCACATTGACCATGCATTGATCGTCACCGATCCCGGGATTAAGGCCGCCGGCATTCTGGATCGTGTCCTGGGCCAATGCGCTGCTGCAGGGCTGCGGGTTTCGATCTTCGATCAGACACCTTCTAACCCCACTGAACGGGCCGTACATGCCGCCCGCGCGATCTATGTTGAACAAGGCTGTAATGGCCTGATTGCGCTGGGCGGCGGCAGCGCCTTGGACTGCGCCAAAGGGGTCGCGATCGCCGTGCATCATCCCGGACCCTTAAAGACCTACGCGACCATTGAGGGGGGCTCCACCAAAATTACCGCCAACCTGCCACCGCTCATCGCAATTCCCACCACCGCGGGCACTGGCAGTGAGGTGGCCCGTGGGGCCATCATCATTGTCGAGGACGGCCGAAAGCTTGGATTTCACAACTGGCATCTGGTGCCGAAGACCGCCTTGCTGGACCCGGAACTCACACTCGATTTGCCCCCAAAACTCACCGCCGCAACCGGCATGGATGCCATCACCCACTGCATGGAGACCTTTATCTCGGCAGCGTTTAATCCACCGGCAGACGGCATCGCCTTAGATGGCTTAAGCCGGGGCTGGAGCTGCATTGAGCGGGCGGTGCGCGATGGCAAAGACCGCGAGGCGCGGCTCAACATGATGAGCGCGAGCATGCAAGGCGCGATGGCTTTCCAAAAAGGATTGGGCTGCGTTCACTCGCTCAGTCACAGCCTGGGCGGCATCGATCCGCGGCTGCACCATGGCACGCTCAACGCCATCTTTTTGCCGGCAGTGCTGACGTTTAATCGCGAAGCAGAATCGGTCAAGCGGGAGTCCCGGATGCAGCGCATGGCCGCCGTGATGGGGCTTGAGAATGCCAATGACATTGCGCTGGCCGTCAAAGAATTGAACGCGCGAATCGGACTGCCCAGTGGACTGGCGGCCCTCGGAGTGCAGGCGACACAGTTTCCCGACATCATTCGCGGCGCGATGGCCGACCACTGTCATCCCACCAACCCACGGCCCGCCACCGCTGCCGACTACGAATCCCTGCTGGCGGCCTCACTCTAAGCCCCAGCACGCCCGCCGGGGCCCCGAGTCATATATATGACCTAGTTGACAGGGGGCCGGCCCGGCGACTAGCATGGACCCGTTGGTAGCCCAAGGAGCACAAATGATTCACGTTGTATTGCATGACGCAAAGGACACCGTCGCCGTTGCGGTGGTGGAAGGCATCAAGCCGGGCGTGGAACTCAACGCCTGGATCATGGATGAGGATCGCACCATCACGGTGAAAGCCATCCAGGAGATCCCCATCGGCCACAAGGTGGCCCTCAAGGACATGTCTGTGGGAGATACGGTCTTTAAGTACGGCATTGATATCGGCAAAGTGGTGGCCCCCATCAAAGCGGGAGAGCATGCCCACGTTCACAACATCAAGACCAAGCGCTGGTAAGCCGCGCAAAAAATAAAGGACCCATCATGTCGGTTGTTTCAAAAAATACTACGTTCTGGGGCTATCGCCGCGATAACAAGCGTGTCGGTGTCCGCAATCACGTCATCATCCTGCCGCTCGATGATCTCTCCAATGCTGCCGCAGAGGCCGTTGCAGTGGCCATCAAGGGCACCATGGCGATCCCCCATCCTTACGGACGCCTTCAATTTGGTCCGGACCTGGATCTGCATTTTCAGACACTGATCGGCACCGGCTGCAATCCAAATGTGGCGGCGGTGGTGGTGATCGGCATTGAGGATGGCTGGACCAAGCGCGTCGTTGATGGAATTGCGGCGACTGGAAAGCCCGTTGTGGGCTTTGGCATCGAAGGCCACGGCGATCACAACACCATCATGCGGGCCTCCAAGGCAGCAAAAGAATTTGTTCAGTACGCCACCGGACTGCACCGCGTTGAGTGCCCGATTCAGGAGCTCTGGGTCTCCACCAAGTGCGGCGAATCGGACACCACCTCGGGCTGCGGCGCCAATCCCACAGTGGGCAATGCCTTCGATAAGCTGCATCCGCTGGGCACCACCCTGGTCTTCGGCGAGACCTCAGAACTCACCGGGGGCGAGGCCATCGTGGCCGCCCGATGCGCCAATGACAAAGTCAGAGAACGATTCATGTTCATGTTCAATCGTTACCAGGACATGATCAATCGCTGGAAGACCACGGATCTCTCCGAGTCGCAGCCCACCAAGGGCAATATCGCTGGCGGCCTGACCACCATCGAAGAAAAGGCGCTTGGCAATATTCAGAAAATCGGCAAGAAATGTACGGTGGATGGCGTTCTGGATAAGGCGGAAATCCCATCGCATGCCGGCCTCTGGTTTATGGATTCTTCCTCGGCCGCCGCAGAGATGGTCACCCTCTGCGCCGCCTCGGGCTATGTGGTGCATTTCTTTCCCACCGGCCAGGGCAATGTCATCGGCAACCCCATCCTTCCCGTGATCAAGCTCTGCGCAAACCCGCGGACGGTACGCCTGATGTCCGAGCATATTGACGTGGATTGCTCGGGCCTTTTACAGCGCGAGATGACGCTTGATCAGACGGGTGACAAGCTCTTGGAGTGCATGCTCGCAACTGCCAATGGCCGCTGGACCGCTGCCGAGGCACTCGGTCATCGGGAATTCGTGCTCACCCGGATCCACGAATCTGCATGAGCCAATTGCATTGGCATGAAAAAGGGTCAGCGTGCTGACCCTTTTTTTAACGGCTTGTTTTGTTTTTCTTGGATATCTGACTTACGGCCTGACCGGGTTTGGCGCATCAATCGTGGCACTGCCCTTGATTGTGCAATTCGTGCCACTGAAAATTGCCGTCGCGCTGATGCTGGCGATGGATCTGGTGGCCGGTTTTCTTTTTGGACTTAAGAACCGAAAAGAGATTCAGTTTCGAGAAGCGAAGCCGTTAATCATCTGGATGATGCTCGGCATGACACTGGGCGTGACCCTGCTGGTCAAGGCACCAGAGCCGCTGCTACTGGTGGTGCTCGGATTGTTTGCCGTGATGCAGAGCGTTCGGGGGCTGAGAACCCTATCGGCCCAATTTATTCCAATCGCGGACCACTGGCGAATGTTTTACGGAACGATCGGCGGCGTCTTCTCCTCGCTCTTTGGCACCGGCGGCCCCCTCTACATTATTTATATTGCGCGACGACTGGCCTCAGAGGCGAGTCAGAGAGCGACGGTCGCATTTTTGATTTTCGTGGCAACACTTGGCCGGCTCGTGCTGTTTGTCATCGCTGGGCTGGTCTTTGATCCGAAGCTTGGGCCTTATCTGATGGTGTGCCTGCCGGTCTGTCTGCTGGGGGTTTACACCGGAAGCCAGCTGCGGCGGCGACTGCAACTTAAACATCTTCGGCAGCTGGTCTGGCTGATTGTCGGCCTGGCGGGGATCTCTCTTTTGGTGCGAAATCTCCCGAAACTCCCAGCGCTCTGGGGCCTCTAGGTCGTGGCGTGGATCCTCGCGCATGCGGAGCCCAGCGGCCGCACGGCCGCCACTATGCCTCAGCAGGCTCGGCCTGAAGAATGGTCTCGCCGGGTTTCACACGCGTAAATTGCACCGGGGTCCACTGAAGATCGAGATGATCGCCACTTGCCCGAATGGTGGTGAAGGCAGACTGCTCCAAGTGTCGCGTCTCGGGAAAGTCCTCCCGATAATGGGCACCCCGTGAATCCTCGCGTGCCAGCGCGGCGGCAGCAATCACGCGACTGACATCGATAAGGTTTCGCAAGTTCAGCCAGTCATGCCAAGACAGATTAAAGGCGCGATCCGCTTGCGCAAGCCCCACGGAATGTAATCCTTGCGCCAGCGTCTGAAGCTCGGCCTGGGCCTGCTGCAGGTCTGTGCTGGAGCGGAGAATTCCGACACGCTCCCACATCGTGGCGTAAAGCTGCTCACGAATTTCCTCTAGGCCTTGGCCGTGCTGTTGAAAAGGCCGCTCGTGCTGGGCAATGCTCTGCGCAATCGCCTGCTCATCTGCAGGAGCAAACGTTTGCTGCTGCCCGATCCATCGGGCCATACTCTCGCCGGCGATACCACCAAAGACCGTCGAGTTGGCAACGCCGTTTCCTCCGAGTCGGTTCGCACCATGAACACCGCCAGTATCTTCGCCCGCGGCAAATAAGCCAGGAAGCTCGGTACTGCAGTCCGGCGCAAAGACAACCCCGCCCATCATGTAGTGGGCAGTGGGCACTACCTCCACCATACCGCCCGCGAGATCAAAGCCACAGTCGGCACACCGCTCCACCATGCCTTTGAATGCCTTGCGGACATTTTCCGGGCCCAGATGTGACATCTGGATGAACACGCCGCCATTGGGAGATGCACGGCCGGCCCGCATCTCTGAATAAATCGATCGGGATACGATATCGCGTGTGGCACGCTCACCACGCGGATCATAGTGGTGCATGAAACGCTCCTGCTGGCCGTTTAACAGATAGCCGCCTGCGCCGCGCAGGCCCTCTTCGATCACGGTGCCGGTCATGCGTGTGCCGCTTCCTGCCAGCAGACCCGTTGGATGAAACTGAACCATCTCCATATCGCGCAACGCCAGGCCAGCCCGTAATGCCATCGCCAGGCCATCACAGCTTTTGTCACCCGAGGGGGTGTGATAGCGATACATCGTTGGGCCGCCTCCGGTTGCCAGCAAGACGGCCTTGGCGCGGACAAAAACAAATTCGCCATCGCGCATATCAATCATCAGGACTCCGGCCAACTGCTGGCCATCGGCGGTCTTGATAAATTCGATTGCGCGATGCTCCTCGAGGCGGTGAATATTGCGCGCCCAGACCTGCTCGGCAAGCCGATTGATAATCTCGATGCCAGTCAGATCGCCTTTGTGGACCGTACGATCAAACGTCTGGCCAGCGAATGCTTTTTGATGAATCGTGCCATCCGGATTGCGATCGAAAAAACAGCCCAGCTCGTTTTCGAGCTCGTGAATACGCTCCACCGCCTTAGTGACCAGCGTCCAGGCCAACTCTTGATCGGCAAGCCACTTACTACCTTCGATGGTGTCCATGAAATGCCGCTCCACCGAATCGCCCTCGGCCAGGGCCACGTTATAGCCACCCTGGACCATTCGGGTGCAGCCGCATTTGCCCAGCAGCCCTTTCACCGCAACCGTGATTGAGGCCTGCGGCGCGAGTTGATGCGCATGCAGCGCCGCAAAAAGCCCGGCACCACCGGCGCCGAGAATCAGGATATCGGTGGACTGAGTTCTCATCGGCCCACCCCGAGCTCGGCCAGCACCTTATCGCGCTGGGCTGCGGTATGGGCACGAACCGTGTCATAGAGGCTGCCGCCATGGCTATCCATGCCCACCAGCAGCGGCCCAAACTGCCGAATCCGAAAACGCCATAGCGATTCAGGATTTAAGTCATCCATATCGACATCCTCGATCTGCTCGATCCAGGTTGTTTCTAGGGCGGCCGTTCCGCCAATGATCGCGAGATACGCACCACCCAGCTCGCCAAAGGCGGCCTTTGAGTCTTCGCGCATTCCCCCTTTGCCGACGATCAGCCGCACACCATATTGCGTCATGAGTGGCCGTGTGAACCGCTCCATCCGATCGGAGGTCGTGGTGCCCACGCATACCGCCGCATAGCCCGCCGGATACTGTGCACTCACCGGCACCTTCTTGACATTCGGCGCAGTGTGAATCACCGCATGCCCCCGCAGATCAAATTTGGTTTTACGTCCGCGATCAAAAAGGTGAATCTGTGTCGCATCTCGAATACCAAACAATGTCTGCTCGAGCGTGACGGTATCGTTAATGCGAAGCTGCCGAACTTGCGCTTCGTCAACCGGCATCTGAAAGGTGTAATGGGCCATGGATTCTTTTTCAATAACCGTAATGAATGCCGTCGGCCGAGAATTCTGCCGATGCACGACGGGCCGAATGGCACTGCATATTGACTGCGACCGGGTTCATGGTGATATGGGTTGCAGCCATCTCTACATGGACAGCAAACGCCGTGCCGTCACCGCCAAGGCCCTGGGGTCCGATGCCCAAGTGATTGACCGCATGGGTGAGTTCGCGCTCTAACGCAGCGCCCTCCGCATCCGCACAGACTGAGCCCAGGGCCCGGGTGGCCGCTTTTTTTGCCAGCGCCACACACAGATCGCTGGTTCCCCCGACGCCAACACCCACAATGGTCGGCGGACAGGTCTTGCCGCCCGAGGCGATGACCGAATCAATCACAAAGGTTTTGACCGCAGCGAGGCCCTCAGCCGGAATCGCCATGCGCAAATAAGAATTGTTTTCTGATCCGCTGCCTTTAGGCACCATCTCCAGCCGCACATATTCCGGCGTATCGACAAAATCGAAATGAATCACGGGCACTTCGAGGCCGCAAGAGGTATGTTCGTTTTTTCGGGTGATGGGATGCACGACCGAGGACCGCAGCGGATATTCCCGTGTGGCGCGTTCACACCCCTTTCGTATCGCTGACTTAATTGCTGCCCCGTCGAAGACCACATCACGCCCGATCCAGACGTTATAGATGGGAATGCCGGTATCTTGGCAGAGCAGATTGTCAGTCTCTTCGGCGACCGAGATATTCCTGATCATGGTCGACAAAATGCCTTTGGCAGTTTCATTGGTCTCGCGATCTGACAGGGCCTGAAATCCCGACTTAATGTCTGGCGGCAGGGCCTTCAGGGCGCGGATATAGAGCTCTTTAGAGGCCTCTTCGATCAAATTCGGCGAGAGTTGAAGCATCAGTTCACCAGGCTATAGAGAAATAAAAATCCTGTGACCCCAGAGGTGATCACGGTCGCCGTAATCCAGCCTGACCGCACACCCCGCCAGGGGCCAAACTCAATGAGCAGCAGCCGGGCACCGCCCACAAGATGCAATGTCAGCAGCACGACCAGTCCCCACTCGGCAAATTTCACGATCAGGGAATCGGTGAGCCGCAGGGCCCGATCCAATTCAGACTCCCCGCGGATGGCCTGGGCGAGCACAAAGAAATGCAGCGGCAGAAAGATCGCCAGGCCCAGGCCAGAGAGCCGATGCATCAGAAACGCGGTGTACGACAGCGGACGGACACGTAAGGACTTCATGGGGCAGTCACCGCCCAAACCGCGGTCAGGCCCAGCACCAGAATCAGTGCGGCAAATCCCCTTGTCAGCAGCTGCGCCGTGGGTGGTGTCATCCCGCCCCATTCTTCGGCGATTTTCTGCAGGCCCAGGGGCACATGAATGACACAGGCCAGCACAAACACTGCGTAAAACACAGCCAATGCAAGATTCCCCTGCGTGCGGCCAAGAATCTCTGCAGCGGTCAGACCGCCGCGCATAGCGTACAGAATCAAGCCAAGATGAATGAACACGAAGACCATCAACACCATGGCGCTGATGCGCTGCCAGTACCAGGCGCGGGCCTGTGCGATTGCCGTTGATGCCATCTCAGAGCGCTCCTTTGGCGGCCAGCCGGCCCACTTTCTTTTTCAGCCCTGCAATGCCTGCGGTCGGCGAAATGCGCTTTGGGCAACGCTCAGTGCATGAAAAGTGGCTATGGCAGGCATGGCAGCCCGCATCTCCTGCGACTGCCCGCAGCCGCTCGAGCTGCTGGGTGTCACGCTCGTCATTGGCCAGCGTCCAGGCGCGGTTTAATGCTGCGGGCCCAAGGTAATCCGGACGCCATGCAACAACATCACACGAGCTGTAGCAAACGCCGCAGCCGATGCATTCAATTCCCGCATCAACCGCACGCCGCTGGGCCGATTCAGGCTTCACTCTCGCGAAGTCATCTTGGCGTGTCGCATCACCCTTGAACTGGCCTTTGGCGCGGGCCCACTTATCAAAAAACTCAGTCATGTCAGTGACCAGATCTTTGATGATCGGGAGATTGGCCAGCGGTGCGATCTCCAGCTCGGCAGATTCGTCGATGACTTTGCTGACGTGGGTACGGCAGGTCCAGCGGGCCTGGCCATTGACCCGCATCGCACACGAGCCACACATCCCCACTCGGCAGGCAAATCGATAGCTCAAAGTGGGATCGAGCGATCGCTGGATGTAAGTCACAACATCGAGAATCGTTTGACTCGCGGCCCTCGGCACCTCGTAGCGTTGAAATCCGCCGGCTGCAGTGCCGCGCCAGATGCGCACAGAAATCAGTGATGGATTATTCGACGACATCTCGGTGGACATATTCGTAATGGTGGGTATTGACATGCGAAATTCGCCACTCGACCGGCTGCCGATTAAACGTCAAGGCAATCCTGCGAATTTCTAATACGGGATCGCCCACCTTCAGGCCGAGTAACTTTCCCGTGGCGGCATTAACGCTCGCCGCACGGACACGCTCATCGATGCGAAGAACATTGACCGAAAAAGCATCCAAATACAGCCGGTACAAGGTATTGGGCCGATTGCGAACCAACGCCTCCGTCATGCCCTTAAAACGTGAGGCTGCCAGGGTGATCGTATCCACAATGACCGGCCGGCCCTGCATCGAGAGCAGATTCTTGATCTTAATGATGTCGCTTTGCAGGGGAATTGCGAGCTTTTCTGCAGCGGTTCGATCAGCCTTTCCAAAGCCAAACTGAAGCAGCGTGATCTCGGGATAGGTGCGTGGGCCATCATGAGGGCTGATGTTGAAGAATTGAAAAAACTGGCGGGGCCGGCTGTGGCTGGCGACAAAGGTGCCCAGGCCCTGCCGGCGAACCAGAAGGTGATCTGCCACCAGGGCGTCAATGGCTTTGCGCAGGGTGCCGACCGAAACACCAAAACGATCGCAGAGCCGCTTCTCTGAGGGAATGGCCTCATCCGGCCGCCACTCCCCCTGCTCGAGTGCCACCAGCATCTGGCGTTGTACCGATTGGTAGAGGGGGCCTTCGGCCCCGAGCGCGTCCCAGCCGTTCATGGCCCCATCGTAGCGAAACCGCCCCAGAGATACAACTCATATAGTTGACTGGAGGGTCCGGGATCCGTAGCATGGGCCGTCGAGGGTCTCTTGGGCGCGGAGCAGGTGATGGCATCAGTCGTAATTACCGAATTTATGGACGCACCGGCGGTTGCGGCCCTGTCCACCCAGCTGATGGTCACCTATGACCCCGGCCTCGTGGACCAGCCGGAGCGTCTGCAAAGCCTGCTGGCCGAGGCGGACGCCATCATTGTGCGCAATCGCACCCAGGTCGACCGCCAGCTGCTGGCATCTGCGCCACGGCTGCGCGCAGTCGGACGGCTCGGTGTCGGGCTGGACAATATCGACATGCCGGCTTGTGCGGAGCGAAGCATCACGGTCATTCCTGCAACCGGCGCCAATGCACAGGCCGTGGCCGAATACGTCATGGCCACCACCCTCATGCTGATTCGCGGTGCTTATCACGCCACGGCAGCAGTCGCCAACGGCCAGTGGCCCAGGCCCGCCCTCTCAAACGGCCGCGAGCTGCACGGCAAAGTCATGGGGCTGGTTGGCTTTGGCACGATTGGGCGACGTGTCAGTGATCTGGTGAAGTCCTTTGGTATGCAGGTCATGGCGTTTGATCCTGCACTGCCTGCCGAGCACGAGGCCTACCGGCTGCATCAGGTCAGCCGCTGCCCGGACCTGGAGCTGCTGCTGAGCCAGGCAGATGTCATTAGCCTGCATGTGCCATTGACGCCGTCAACACGGCATTTAGTTAACGCAGAACGGCTGGCACTGATGAAGCCCGGTGCTGTATTAATCAATACAGCGCGCGGCGGCATTATTGATGAGCACGCCTTGGTCCAGGCGCTGCTCGAGAAGCGGCTCGCAGGCGCAGCGCTCGATGTCTTTGATCACGAGCCGCCGCTGGCAGGCCAGCTGCCAGCCGATGATCCCCGACTGATTCTGACCCCCCACATTGCAGGACTGACGCAGGAATCCAATGCACGCGTCTCCACGATGATTGCCGAACGCATTGCCGCCTTCTTTATTAACCCCGCCCCATCCGCATGAGAGTTTCCATCGAAGAAGTCCGCAGCCTCTGCGCAAACGCATTTCGCGCCCACGGGGTTGCCCCCCATCAGGCCGAGCCCACTATTGACGCCTTGCTACTTGCTGAGTCCCAAGGCCTTGCCTCCCATGGGCTCTCCCGTGTGCCGATGTATCTCGCCCATGTGCGGCACCACCGTGTGAATGCGACCGCAGTACCCAACATCAGAAAACGTTCTCCATCGGCCGTGCTGGTCGATGCAGGCAATGGTTTTGCTTTTCCTGCCTGCGCGACCGCAGTCGCTGCGGCAATTGAACAAGCCCGCCTGACTGGAATTTCGATTGCTGCAGTCACCAATAGCCATCACTTTGGAGTTGCGGGCAATCATCTGCTAAAAATCGCAGAGGCAGGAATGGTGGGCTGGGCCATGGGAAACTCGCCTGCCGCCATGCCCGCCTGGGGTGGAAAACGCGCGATTTTCGGCACCAATCCGATCGCTGCGATTTTCCCTCGCCGTCAGGCGGACCCTTTACTGATCGACTTATCGTTATCCGAAGTTGCACGCGGCAAGATCATGGTTGCCGCAAAGGCAGGTAAGTCCATCCCAGAGGGCTGGGCCCTGGACGCTGCAGGCAACCCCACCACGGATGCGAAGGCCGCGCTGACAGGCATGATGCTGCCGATGGGTGGTGTAAAGGGTGCAATGCTCGCCCTGATGGTGGAGTTGATGGTGACCACGCTTACCGGTGCACACTTTGGTGCGGAGGCAGATTCGTTTTTCATCGACGAAGGCAACCCACCTGAACTCGGCCAAGTCTTCCTGGCCATTGACCCAGAGGCCCTCGGGGGCGCAGAGACCTACCACGCCCGATTCGCGGATCTCACTGCCGTCATGCTCTCTGATCCCGAGGTCCGGCTGCCCGGCCTGCGGCGATTCGATCTCGCCCGGCAGGCTGCCCGCGACGGCCTGGAGTGTTCAGAAGATTGGATGGCGCAGGTTCGCGCACTTGGCGATCCCGCGGGACAGCGTTCATGAATCCCGAACAGTGGCTGCCCGATATCTGTGAACTCGCAACGCAGGCCTCCCAGCTTGCGTTACAGCGGTTTCGTGAAGGATCACGCCACATCGAAAAGGGCCCCGGCGACTGGGCCAGTGAGGCCGATCTTGAAATTGAACAGTTAATCCGCAGCGGACTGCAACACATCGCACCCGGCACCCTGGTGCACGGCGAGGAGACCGGACGGGCAGGCGAAAGCACCAGTCGATTCATCTGGCATGTTGATCCCATTGATGGAAGTGCGAATTTTTTACGTGGCATACCGCATTTTGCGACTGTGCTTTCTCTGACAGAGATTGATGCAACCGGCAAAGAGCGCATTCTGATGGGGGTGACATCCGACCCATGCCGCGGGGAATTATTTGTGGCCTCAGCTGATCGGGCCACCGCGCTCAACGGCGTTGCAGCGCGCGTTTCAAATGTTTCTGAGGGCCTGCAAGCCCTACTCGCAGTCGTCACGCCAAAGCCCAACAGTGCGCACTTAGATCATTTCGACGCCTGGTTTTCTCGCCAATTGCGCTGCTTTGGCGGGGCGCGACGCAGCGGTGCGATGGCCCTTGATCTTGCCTGGGTCGCCTGCGGAAGACTTGATGCGTTTGGGGGTATTGATCTTGCGCCCTGGGATATTCGCGCCGGCCTGCTGCAGGTCGTGCAATCGGGTGGCGTTGTTCAGCCCAATATCCCGATTAGGTCATTCCCTAACCGGCCGCCAACACCGATGTGTTTAGTGGCAAATTCCGATTCACTCATCAAGCTTTTAATAGGAGACAACAATGGCCAATCAGGCTAAACGGCACACCCACCGATTTCTACTCGCAGCCCTCATGGGATGCGTGACCTTAGGCCTGACCGCCTACACGGCTCCTGCGAATGCGCAGGCCTTTCCCAATAAGCCCGTAAGACTCATCGTTCCGTTTGTCGCAGGCGGCGCCACTGACATCGTGGCCCGGCTCGTCGCCCAGAAATTATCAGCTGCCTGGGGCCAGCCGGTTGTAGTTGAAAACCGTGGTGGTGCGGGCGGCAATATCGGCGCCGATGCGGTCGCGAAATCTCCTGCCGATGGCTATACGATTCTGGTGACCTCCGGAAGTATCGTGACGGTGAATCCCCACATGTACGCGAAGATGCCTTTTGATGCGAAAAAAGATCTCGCACCGATTACGAATCTTGCCAGCGGCCCCCAGGTCCTTGTGGTCCACCCGGCTGTGCCTGCGAAAAATGTCAAAGAGTTGGTCGCACTTGCAAAAAGCAAACCGGGTCAATTGAATTTCGGCTCTGCTGGAATTGGCAGTCAGGTCCACATGGCAGCAGAGGCGTTTGTCTATGCCGCAGGCATCGAGGCCCAACATATTCCCTATAAAGGCGAGGCCGTCGCGTTTACGGACCTCGCGGGCGGCCAGGTGCAATTCATGGTGGGCAATATCGCTGGCGCAACGGGCCACATCCAGTCGGGCCGAATTCGTGCACTCGGTGTCACCAGCGCGAAACGCTCACCACAACTGCCGGATGTTCCCACTGTCGCGGAGGCAGGTCTGCCCGGCTTTGAGAACACGGGATGGTTCGGATTCATGGCGCCTGCAGGCACGCCCAAGCCCATCATCGATAAGATCCATGCCGACACGGTAAAAGTCTTGGCCGACCAAGAAGTCAAAGACCGTCTCACCCAGCTGGGCATGGCGCCCGTGGGGAACTCACCGGCGGACTTCACCAAAGAGATCGCGGTGGAATATGAGCGTTGGGGCAAGGTGGTCACCGCCCGCAAGATCACCGCGAACTAATCGGGATACTCTTTTTTAAATAAAGCGCCACACAAAATGGCGCATACAAGCCCGCCCAAAATGGCCCACTCGAGCGATATCAATAGCGTGCCCCCAAATGTCACCACCATGGGAATCGCTTCGCGTGGGCCGGCCCGCCACTCCGCCGCAATCTGACGTCGATCAATCAGACCCCAGGCGACGGCAAGCAATAAAGCAGAGATAACCGGTAACGGCAGATAGGTCACCAGAGGCGACACAAACCCCAACAAAATCATGAGGAAAAATGCTGAACTGACGGCAGACAAAGGAGTTTTCGCACCAGAAGCTGCATTCACACCGGATCGATTAAACGATCCGCTCGAGGGGTAGGCGGAGAAAAATGATCCCGCAACATTGGCAAGCCCCTGACCAATAAACTCTTGATCGGCCTTGAAACTGTCTTTGCGACCCAATGCGATTGCTCGTGCAATCGCCATCGCCTCAGTCGATGCAAGCAGCGTCATGACCAGGACGGGGCCAATAAGCTGCTGCAGCGTAGCCCACTGGAGATCAGGCTTAGAGAGCGGCGGGAAGGCGCCAGGAATTGCAGGTACTTTTTGAAATATGTTGGGATCTTGGGCGATCAACTCAATCACGAGGGCGCAAAGGCTGCCCACGATCACCGCAACGAGCATCGCGGGCACCAGTCGATTCAGCGGCCGCCATGCCCACATCGTCAGCAGCGTGAGACTCACCAATGAAAGCGTCCACCATTGAATTCCTCGGGCAGCGAGTTCTGCACCAGCGCGGCGAAAGGTCTCGAGCATTGAGAGTCCGCGCTCCAATGGAAGCCCCAGCAGAGATCCAATCTGACTGTTAATGATTAATACAGCCGCCCCCACAGTAAACCCGACCACCACAGAGTGGGGCACACGCTCGACCCATTTACCAAGCCGAACCAGGCCCAAGCTGATCTGCACCAAGCCCACAAGAAAGCTAAGCGTCAATGCGAGCACCACATAATCTGCACTTTCGACCAATGCCAGAGGCGCAAGAAGTGCCATTGTGGTCAGCGAAATGGCGTTGGCCGGGCCGGACACCATCAGACGACTGGAGCCGAAAAGGGCCGCAACGATACAAGGCACGATTGCGGCGTAAAGGCCGTAATGGGGTGGCATTCCCGCGAGCATTGCAAACGCTAAGCCTTGCGGAAGCACAAGGACCGCACCCGTGAGTCCCGCGAGCAGATCAGCTCTTACGACACCCGACTTGCGCCACTCGGGCATCCACTTCAAAAAAGGTAGGACGGTCATGTTCTCGGAAAGTCTACCATTGTGCGAATCAGAGGCAGCGTCGTCTGCCCTTTCTGTGAGGGCATACTGTAGGCCTTCCGCTCGTTTCGAAAGAACTTTATGAAAAAGAAGAGCACATTGTTAACGCCTGAAGATCCGCAACACAGCCGCGTTACCGATTCAACTGAAATCAAGACCACCACCTGCTACATGTGCGCATGTCGCTGCGGCATTCGTGTCCATCTGCGCGATGGCGAGATTCGCTACATCGATGGCAACCCCGAGCATCCTCTGAATCAGGGTGTCATCTGCGCAAAAGGCTCCTCCGGCATCATGAAGCAAAAATCTCCCGCCCGGCTGACCCGGCCGTTACGTCGCATCGCTGGCCGCGATCGCGGGGAATCCGCGTTTGAGGAAATCTCCTGGGAAGAAGCATTTTCCCTATTGGAAAAACGCCTGGCGCATATTCGAGCAACTGACCCGAAACGGTTTGCATTGTTTACCGGCCGCGACCAAATGCAGGCCCTGACCGGCCTCTTCGCCCGGCAATTCGGAACACCCAACTACGCTGCCCACGGGGGCTTTTGCTCCGTGAACATGGCAGCCGGCATGATCTACACCATTGGTGGAAGCTTCTGGGAATTCGGCGGGCCGGATCTCGAGCGCGCCAAGCTATTTGTGATGCTGGGAACTGCCGAAGACCACCATAGCAATCCGATGAAGGTGGCTCTTTCGAAATTTAAGCGCAGCGGCGGCCGCTTCATCAGTATCAATCCGATTCGAACGGGATATTCAGCAATTGCCGATGAATGGATTCCGATTCGGCCCGGGACCGATGGCGCACTATTGCTTGCCTTGATTCATGAGCTGATCCGAGATGATCGTATTGATCACGAGTTTCTGAAAAAGTTTTCGAATAGTCCTGACTTGGTATGTCTAGATGATTCCACCGAAAAAGGATTATTCCTGCGCGATCCCCAGCGTGAGGCCGTCAACGAGGACCTGCCGCAGAACAAATACGCCTGGGATCAGGTGCGCAACGTTCCCGTGCAAAGAGAAACTGATCAGACTGAACATTTCGCCCTGACCGGCGAATTCGTGATGCCAGCCGGGCCCCACCATGGAAAGCGTGTGGTAACCGCCTTTGAGCTGCTGCGTCGTGAGGTCGAAGCGTGCACGCCCGAATGGGCGGGTTCGATCACCGGCATTTCCCCATCCCGGATTCGCCTGCTGGCCAAAGAACTCGCCCACGCCGCATTTGAGCAGGCATTTGAGCTGCCGATTGCCTGGACGGATGCCTGGGGCGGTCATCATGATGCAGTCATCGGCCGGCCGGTTGCGTTTCATGCAATGCGCGGTCTGGCAGCCCACTCCAATGGATTCCAGACCGTGCGGGCATTGGCAATCCTGATGAGCCTGCTGGGCACGATTGATCGGCCGGGTGGATTTCGCCATAAGGCGCCCTATCCGCGTCAAACCCCCCCGAGGGTAAGAAATGTTTCCGATGAGACCCAGATCAAACCCAACACGCCGCTGGGCGCAGCCCCCCTGGGATTCCCTGCCCGGCCTGAAGACCTCTGTGTGGATGCCAATGGACAGCCGATTCGACTCGACAAGGCCTTTTCTTGGGAGCACCCGCTATCGGCCCACGGCTTGATGCATAACGTGATCACGAATGCCGTACATCAAGATCCTTATGCCATCGATACCCTCATGATTTTCATGGCCAACATGGCATGGAATTCCACCATGAACACCACATCAATTCGAGCATTGCTCAATGCCAAGGATGCCGAAGGAAACTTCAAGATTCCATTTTTGGTGGTCTGCGATGCCTTTGATTCGGAAATGGTGTCCTTTGCCGATCTGGTACTGCCCGACACGACCTACCTCGAGCGGCATGATTGCATGAGCATTTTGGACCGACCGATCTCGGAGTTTGACGGTCCGGTCGATGCGGTACGGGTCCCGATCGTGCCGCCACAGGGTGAATGCAAGCCTTTTCAGGAAGTCCTAATTGAATTGGCATCTCGGCTAAAGTTTCCCGCTTTCACCACTGCCGATGGCGGCCGAAAGTTCAAAGACTATCCCGATTTTATTGTTCACTATGAAACCGCCCCCGGCTCGGGCATCGGATTTTTATCAGGATGGCGGGGCCCAAACGGCGATCAGTCATTACGTGGTGAACCGAACCCGAAACAGTGGGAGATGTACGCCAGCAATAACTGCGTGCATCACTACGAGATGCCCATCGAGCATCACTACATGCGCAACTGGAATCGCGGCTATATGAAATTTGCTAAAGAGATGGGCCTACGCCAAAAAGAAGACCCAATTCAAATCGCGATTTACAGCGAGATCCTGCAGCACTTTCGCCAGTCCGCCTCAGGCCAGCGGCCAGGAAGGCAGCCTCCGGACCACCTGCGGTCGCGTGTTGCCACTTATTTCAATCCACTGCCCTTTTGGTATGCCCCGCTTGAGTATGGCGCGACAGCACTGGCCGACTATCCGCTCAACGCTGTCACGCAACGGCCGATGGCCATGTACCACTCCTGGGATTCACAGAATGCCTGGCTCAGACAAATCCACAGCCACAACTATCTTTTCATCAATCCGATCACTGCCAAGAATGCTGGGATTGAAGATGGCGGATGGCTATGGGTCGAATCGCAGTGGGGAAAAGTGCGCTGCATGGGCCGTACCTCAGAGGCCGTTGAGCCCGGTACCGTCTGGACCTGGAATGCCATCGGAAAATCAGATGGCGCCTGGCACTTGCAGTCGGGTGCCGATGAGGCCCGCAAAGGGTTTCTGCTCAATCATCTAATCTCAGAAGAGTTGCCCCTCGAAGGCACAGGCCGAATCAGTAACTCAGACCCCATCACGGGCCAGGCGGGCTGGTATGACGTGCGGGTTCGAATTCGTCCGGCCGCTGGCGATGAGCCGGAAATCACCTATCCGCAATCCCACACACCGTCGACGACCGCCGCCACAAGCGCGCCCACGGAACTGGCCTACTTTGCCGGGAGTTTGAAATGAATCAGCATTCTGAAAGTCGCAAACAGCTTGCACTGGTGATTGACCTGAACGTGTGCGTGGGATGTCATGCCTGCGTCACCTCCTGCAAGCAATGGAATACCTCGGGTGCCGCCGGCCCGCTTTCGGATCAAAATCCATACGGGGCGGATCCCACTGGAACATTTTTTAATCGCGTTCAGACCTACGAAGCAGGCGCCTTCCCCGATACCCAGACCATTCACTTTCCGAAGTCCTGCCTACACTGCGAAGACCCCCCCTGTGTGCCGGTCTGTCCAACAGGCGCCAGTTACAAACGCGAAGAAGATGGGATCGTGCTGGTCGACTACGATAAATGCATCGGCTGCAAATATTGCGCCTGGGCCTGCCCCTACGGCGCAAGGGAGCTCGATGAATCGCGGCAAGTGATGACGAAATGCACCCTCTGTGTCGACCGTCTTTACGATCAACGCCTGCCGGAGAAAGAACGCCAGCCCGCCTGTGTCATGGCCTGCCCAACACAGGCAAGAATTTTCGGCGACATTCATGACAGTGATTCCGAGGCCTCAAAAGCCATTCGGGAGCGCGGCGGCTATGCGCTGATGCCAGAGCACGAAACCCGGCCCGCCAATCACTACCTGCCGCGACACATTACCCCACCGCAGTACAACGCCGGCCACGAGGATTAGCATGCATCCTGCATTTTCGGTGATTAGCTTCACAACACTCTTGGGCGCAGCACAAGGTCTGCTCGTCAGCCTGGCAGCACTTCAGCTTTTTGGTGTCTCGATACCTGCCCTGCCAATCCTGCTCGGGATCGGCACCGCCCTGCTCATCGTAAGCCTGGGGGCCTCTTTTTTCCATCTCGGCCATCCCGAGCGCGCATGGCGGGCAGCTGCTATGTGGCGCACTTCGTGGCTATCTCGAGAGGTCATCGTTCTTCCGGTTTTTATTTCTTTAGCCGGCGCATGGACTGTGCTCGAATCAATGGGCCAAGAGACCCGATGGATTCTGATACCCCTTATTTTGGTGTCGCTACTGCTTTGGCTCTGTACTGCAATGATTTACGCCTGCTTAAAGTTCGTTCAGGAGTGGGCCCATCCGCTCACCCTCATGAATTACTTCGCACTGGGACTGGCCTCCGGACTTGTTCTGCTGATCAGTCTGTTGGCGCTCATGACAGCCGACTCGCAACTCACAGCACAGTTACACCCCTGGGCGATTGGGCTGACGCTGATCGCACTCATGTTGCGTCAGATGAGCAGCATCCGAAATAAGCGCCTGAAACCAAAATCCAGCCTTCAGACCGCGACGGGAATCCGAGAGCCCCGGCTGGTTCAGAAATCGATGGGCATGTCAGCAGGTGCATTCAACACACGCGAGTTTTTCCACGGACAGACAGCCCTCTTTCTGCGGTACGTGAAAACGATCATGTGGGGGCTTTGCTTTGCGCTTCCCTTGATTCTGCTGCTGCTCAGCCTGGCGACCGGTAGCAGCTTGTTGGCCATGCTTGCTTTTCCGATCCAGTATTTGGGCCTACTGGCTGAGCGTTGGTTATTCTTCGCCCAGGCCCGGCATCCACAAAATCTTTACTACCAAACGGTCTCGTAGCCCGCCACCGCAGCGCGCGGAACTAGAACAGCCCCACCACCTTGCCATCTACCAAATCAATGCGCTCGGCGGCAGGGATCTTGGGCAGGCCTGGCATGGTCATGATATCCCCGCAGACCGCCACGATAAATTCCGCACCAGCGGCCAGACGCACCTCGCGGACCGTCACAACATGATCTTCGGGTGCACCTCTTAAGCTGGGATCAGTGGAAAAAGAACTCTGGGTCTTGGCCACGCAAATTGGATAGTGGCCATATCCCTGATCCTGCAGGGCCTGAATCTGCTGATGTATCTTTGAATCTGCTGCAACTTCTTTGGCGCGATAGACCTTCTTGGCAATTTTATTAAGCTTCTCCCAAAGGCTATCCTGCTCTTCGTAGACAAACTGAAACTGCGATGGCGTCTCGCAGAGTGCCACCACACGCTGGGCAAGAGCTGCAGCGCCCTTGCCGCCCTCTGCCCAGTGCGAGGCGAGCACCACATCGACTCCCAGTGCCTGCATCCGTTTCTTGATCAACTCAATCTCAGCCGGCGTATCGCTCATAAACTGATTAATCGATACAACACACGGGATTCCGTAGACACGGGTGATATTTTCAACATGACGCTCAAGATTGACCAGGCCCTGATCCAGCGCGGCGAGGTTTTCCTGGGTGAGTGCATTTAAGGCCACATGGCCGTGATATTTCATAGCACGGACCGTGACGACAATCACTGCAGCGGAAGGCCGCAGGCCTGACTTCCGGCACTTGATATCGATGAATTTTTCCGCGCCCAGGTCCGCCCCAAAGCCAGCCTCAGTCACGACATAATCAGCAAGCTTAAGCGCCGCCTGGGTTGCGATCACCGAATTGCACCCATGGGCGATATTGGCAAACGGCCCCCCATGAACAAAGGCGGGATTATTTTCTAAGGTCTGCACCAGGTTCGGGGCCAAAGCATCTTTTAATAGCACCGTCATCGCGCCGTGGGCATTGAGGTCTTTTGCACGGACCGGCTTCTGATCATGGGTATACGCCACCACGATATTGGCAAGCCGCGCCTTGAGATCCTCAAGCGAGCGGGCCAAGCAAAAAATCGCCATGACTTCCGAGGCCACCACAATATCGAAGCTGTCCTCACGCGGCACGCCGTTACCGGGACCGCCCAGGCCATTGACAATTTTTCGCAAGGCCCGGTCATTCATATCCATCACACGCTTCCACTGGACACGGCGGCTATCAATGCCCAGCGCGTTACCGTGATAGATATGGTTATCCACCAGGGCAGCCAGGAGATTATTGGCCAGGGCAATCGCCGAAAAATCGCCAGTGAAATGCAGGTTGATATCTTCCATCGGCACAATCTGGGCATGTCCGCCGCCGGCAGCACCGCCCTTGACCCCAAAGACTGGGCCAAGAGAAGGTTCACGCAAACAAATCATTGCTTTTTTACCAATGTGGTTCAGCGCGTCGCCCAGTCCCACCGTGGTGGTGGTCTTGCCCTCGCCTGCTGGCGTCGGGCTGATCGCCGTCACCAGAATGAGTCTGCCATCGGGCAGGTCTTTCAGAGACTCCAGATACGACAATGAGACCTTGGCCTTGAAGCGGCCATAAGGCTCAAGGTGTTCGGCGGCAATACCCAGTCGCTTTTGAGCAATCTCCGTGATGCTAAGCATCGATGCGTTCTGCGCAATCTCAATATCGCTGGGCATACCAACTCCGATCTAGCAGTGAAAGCTACTTCTCAACAAAGGCCCGCTCAAAGACATAGTCACCCGGGTTGCCAAGGCTTGGGGAGACCTTAAATCCCAACTGATCGAGCATCTCTGAGGTCTCTTTGAGCATGGCGGGACTGCCACAAATCATGCCACGATCCACCGTCGGATCAAGGGGCGGCAGGCCAATATCCGAAAAGAGCTGGCCAGTCTGAATCGCTGTAGTGAGCCGGCCCGTGTGGGTAAAGGCCTCGCGTGTCACCGTGGGGTAATAAATCAGCTGCTCGCGCACCATCTCGCCGAGAAAATCGTGCTGGGGAAGTTCGTTTCTTAAATACTCCCCATAGGCCAACTCACTCACCAGCCGTACGCCATGAATCAGCACGATCCGCTCGAAACGCTCGTAGGTGTCGGGATCGCGAATGATGCTCAAAAACGGAGCAATGCCGGTGCCCGTGCTAAATAGATAGAGATGTTTTCCAGGGTTTAAGTCATCAATGACCAACGTGCCGACCGACTTTTCGCTGACCAGGATCTCATCGCCGACCTTGATATTTTGCAGACGTGAAGTCAGTGGGCCATTGGGCACCTTAATGCTCAGAAATTCCAGGTGCTCTTCGTAGTTGGGACTGACCACGCTATAGGCCCGCACCAGGGGCTTGCCCTCGACTTCTAAGCCGATCATCAGAAAGTGGCCATTACGAAAGCGTAGGCCCTGCCGGCGTGTGGTGGTGAAGCTAAAAAGGCTGTCGTTCCAATGATGGACACTCAGCACCTTTTCTTTCTGATATTTCGACATCTCTACTCTCCGACAAATGGATTGGAGCGTCGCTCTTCTCCAAATGTACTCATGGGCCCATGGCCTGGCACAAACTCAATGTCATCGCCCAAGGGAAATAGCTTTCCGCGAATCGAGTCAATGAGTTGCTGATGATTGCCACGGGGAAAATCCGTTCGCCCAATTGAACCCGCAAACAATACATCCCCAACAAAGGCCAGCCGGTCCGCCTCATTGATAAAGACCACGTGGCCTGGCGTGTGGCCAGGGCAATGAATGACACGCATCGTCTCCTGGCCCACCGATACCGTATCGCCGTCGGCAAGCCAGCGGTCCGGCGTAAAGGCCTCCGCCCCCGCCATACCGAACATCATGCCCTGGGTCTTGAGCTGATCAATCCAGAACTGATCCTCTTGATGCGGCCCTTCGATCGGCACACCGAGCTGCCGGGCCAGCAGTCCCGCCTGGCCGCAGTGATCAATATGGCCGTGGGTGAGCAGGATCTTTTCGATTGTGACCCCGGCCTGCTGGGCGACCGCCTGAAGGTGATCGATATCCCCGCCCGGATCCACGAAGGCCGCCCGCTGGGTAATCGGACAGACAACCAAGGAGCAGTTTTGCTGAAACGCGGTGACCGGATGAATCTCGAATTGCATCCGGCGATTATCGCAGATGGCCTAGCCGGCCAACCTATTGGACCCGCCGCACCACTTTAGTAAGCAGAGCCATCACGGACACGATGCATGCTCTGAATATCGACTACCCACACCAGCCCATCGCCGATCTGTCCAGTCTGGCAGGCCTCGATCATGGCGGCGCGGATCGTCTCCACCATGTCGCCTTCGGCCAGCACGCAGACCATGACTTTATCGGTGAAGTCCGTCAGCTCATCCCGCAGCGACCGACGATCCACGGACGATGGGGCTGTGAATCCTTTGACATTAAAGACGGTCACACCCGGAAAATTGGGTATCGCACGCAGGGCCTCACGCAGGCGCGATAGCCGATTGGGCCGAATGATGGCGCGGATCTCTTTCACTTTACGAGTCTCCTATCGATTGCTCCGTGCAGCAATTTCTCGCGGTCATTTTGCATGAATTATTCCAGCAGTTAAACCTCTTGGGGCTCGTCATCAAACCAGCGATAGAGTGTCGGCAGGACCACGAGCGTAAGCAGGGTCGATGAAATCAGCCCGCTGATCACCACAATCGCAAGCGGCCGTTGCACCTCGGATCCTGGTCCTGTCGCAAACAGAAACGGCACGAGCCCCAACAGGGCAACCGTCGCGGTCATCATGACGGGCCGAAACCGCTGAACACAGCCCTCGCGGACCGCCTCGGCCACGGCCAGTCCGTCCTGCCGGAATCGGCGAATGCAGCTGACCAAGACCACGCCATTTAATACGGCAATTCCCCAGAGTGCGATAAAGCCGACGGATGCGGGAAGACTGAGATACTCACCAGTAACAAACAGCCCCATCACGCCGCCGATGGACGCAAAAGGCAGCACCAAGATGATCAGACTGGCAAGCTTGACCGAATTAAAAAGAAGAAAAAGCAGGAAAAAAATCGCTGCAATGGTGAGCGGCACAATCACCGACAAGGTATCCATCGCCCGCTCGAGATTTTCAAACTGGCCGCCGAACTTAAAGTAATAGCCTTGCGGCAGCTTGACCTCTTTGGCCAGGCGCTGCTGAACTTCCTCGACAAATCCACCCAGATCACGGCCCTCGACATTGGCGCCCACCACCACGCGGCGCTTGCCCCACTCGCGGCTTACCTGGGCGGGCCCATCGACCAGCTGAATCTTTGCCACACTGGAAAGCGGCACCTGGGCGCCATTCGATGTTCGCAGCAGCATATTGCTGATGTCTTCAATCGATTCGCGAAACCGCTGTGGAAAACGGACCTGGATCCCATAGCGCCGCTCTCCCTCAAAGAGCGTGGTGACTTCTTTGCCACCGATCGCAGTCTCAATCAAGGTCTGCACATCTGCCACATTTAATCCATAGCGGGCGATTGCATTGCGATCGATATCCACCGTCAGAAACTGCTGGCCAGACAGGCGTTCCACCCGAATGTCGCGTGCGCCACGAACACTGCGCACGACTTTTGCAACCTGCTCGGACAGCTGACGCAGTTCATTTAAGTCATCACCGAATACCTTGATTCCCAGCTGAGAGCGGACCCCCGTCAGCATCTCGTCGACCCGCTGCGCAATCGGCTGAGAGATCACCACCTGCACACCCGGAATCGCTGATAATTTTTTTCGAATGTCTTCTTCAATTTCCTCTTGATCCCGCCCCGAGTCGGGGTCGATCAGGGCGACTGGAGTGGATTCATTCGGGCCCGCGGGATCTGCCGGTGATTCGCCGCGGCCCAGGGGCGAGACCACACTTTTCACGCCGGGAATCTCGGCCACCATTTTCATCGCGGCCATCTCCAGCCGAATCGATTCATCCAGCGAAATGCTGGGCACCCGAATCACCTGCGGTGTCAGCGCGCCTTCTTTCATAATCGGCATAAATGACTTGCCCAAAAACGGAAATAAGAGCAAAGACAGCAGCAGCAGGCCAACCGCCACCGCCAGGGTCCTACGGTCCTGCAGGGTCGCGCGGTCTAAGAGATTTAAGTAGTGCCACTTTAGATAGGCAATCGCCTTGGTGTCATGGTCTGCGCCGCCTTTTAAGAAGTACGAGCAGAGGACAGGCGAGAGGGTCAGCGAGACCACCAGGGAGATGGTCAACGCCACTGCAATCGTAATCGCCAAAGGCGCAAACATTTTTCCTTCAATGCCCTGCAGGGTCATGAGGGGTAAAAACACCAAAATGATGATCGCAATACCAAAAATGGTTGGTGTGGCGACCTCGGTGGTGGCCTCAAAGACTGTCCTGACCCGCTCTCCAATACTCTTGCCCGCCGACCCCAGTTTATGAAACACGTTTTCCACCACCACGACAGTGGCATCCACCATCAGGCCAATAGCAATGGCCAGGCCCCCCAGCGACATGAGATTGGCGGAAATGCCGTACCGATTCATGACAATAAAGGTACTCAAGGGCGCAATGATGAGCGTGGCCACAACAATCAGGCTAGAGCGGACATCGCCCAGAAACACAAAGAGAATCAACACCACTAAAAAGATGCCCTCGATCAGCACCTTCCCGACAGTCCAGAGGGCCGCATCGACAAGATCGGTACGGTCATAAAAGGGCACGATCTTTAAGCCGTCGGGCAGCATGCCCGAGCCATTGATCTCCTCGACCCGCTCCTTGACTCGCGATACGACCTGCTTGGCATTGCCGCCACGGATCATCATCACAATGCCACCGGCGCTCTCGGTATGGCCACCCTTGATGAGTGCGCCCTGACGGACTTCACTGCCAATTTGCACCCGGGCCACATCACGCACAAACACCGGCACACCGCTTTGTTCTTTCAATACGATGTTATTGATGTCATCCACCGTGCGGATGAGTCCCACTGCGCGCACCAGAAACTGCTCAGAGCCCTGAGGCAGAATGCCGCCACTCGCATTCGAATTATTGGCAGAGATCGCGTTCACCACCTGCTGCACCGTCAGATTGAAGTGTCGCAGGCGGCCCGGATCCACCTGGACCTGAAACTGCTTGACAAGACCGCCATAGGAATTGATTTCCGCAACACCAGGAATCGAGCGCAGCATTGGCCGCACCACCCAATCCTGCAGCGTGCGGCGCTCCATCAATTCGTCGGCCGTCAGTTCACGCTTGCCATCATCAGGCCGCTCGATGGTGTACTGAAAGACCTCGCCTAAGCCGGTCGACACGGGACCTAAGACCGGCACCACCCCGTCGGGCATGCGGGTGCTGACCTCGATCAGACGTTCGGTGACCAGCTGCCGCGCGAAATAGACATCCGTTTTATCGGTGAAGACCAGGGTGATGATCGATAGGCCGCTGCGATTCAGGGATCGCATCTCGGTCAACCCCGGCAGCCCAGTCATCGCGATTTCTAGCGGCACGGTAATGAAGCGCTCGATTTCCTCGGGCGAACGGCCAGGGGCTTCAGTCGCAATCTGCACCTGAATATTGGTCACATCAGGAAACGCATCCACTGATAGCCGCAGCGATTCGCGTAGCCCAAATCCGCAGAGCACCAGCGCAATCACAATCACCACGAGCCGCTGACTGAGCGCGGAACGAATCAACGACGGAATCACGGCCTTACTCCTGCACGCGCTTGCGTTCGTTGTTCAAATGGAATGCGCCCTTGACCACAATCTCCGCACCGGCTGACAGGCCTGAGATCACCGGCCGGACGGTCTCGTTCACGGGCGGCCCCAGCTCAACAGGGGCCAGTGTCCAGACGTTGTCTGCTTTTTTTATAAAGACAAAATCTTTATTGCCCTCGCGAACCACTGCCTCAAGCGGCACCACCGCGGTACTGCGTGCATCGCCCTGAATGCGCATATTGACCAGCATGGACGGCTTGAGATTGCGCCCGGGGTTATCGATGACCGAACGCACCGTGACCGTTCGGGTCTCAGGGGAGATTGTGTCTCCGACTACTGCAATTTTTGCGGTGAGCTTTTTATTTTTTAATGCCGGCACCTCGATTTCGAGTGCCTGCCCCGCCCGCACATACTGTGCGGTTTGCTCGGGAATCTGGCCTACGACCCAGACCCGGGTGAGGTCAGCCACGGTAAAGAGTGGATCGCCCGGGGTTGCCACCTGACCTTGGCTGACTTTGCGCTCAATCACAACACCACTTTGTGTCGCAGTGATGCCGACGCTGGGATTCAGTACGCCGTCTTTGCGCAAGGTATCAATCATGGAGGCCGACATGCCCATTAAGGTGAGCTGATCGCCAGCAGCACGAAGCTCTGCACGTGCGATGTTGAGTTCCGACTCGCGCCGCTGGAGTTCGGCGGTGCCAATCACATCCGCTTTCACCAGCACCTGGGCCCGCTCAACGGCCCGCTCGGCCTGATTAAATGAGGCATGTGCCCGCAAGAACGCGACCTGGGCCTGCGTCAGCTCTGGACTGGCAAGGCTTGCAAGCGGCTGGCCGGTGGAGACCCGATCCCCCACTTCTGCCAGCACATTGGTCACCCTGCCCAGCACCGAGGCGCCGATTCGTGTCACGAGCCGCTCATCAGGCTGAATGGTTCCCGAGATATCCACAATTCGTGAAAGCTCAGCGGCCTCGACCTTGCCCGCGGTGAAATAGCCCTGCATCTCAGGCTTTACCGCAACATCTTTGGCATCCAGCTTTGGTCCACTGGAAGCTGTGGGCTCCTCGCTTGAGCAGGCCGTCAGCAACAAGCAGGCGGCGGTGGCTGCAGCCGCTACACGAAAACGCGGGTGTCGTTTAATGAAAAAGTTCGTGCTAAGTGTCATTGTGTCTTTCATCGGGCAGTGGCGATGTAGCGGGCAGCGAGCCTATCGAGCGAGATTCGGGCTGCCTGAAGCTCGAAGCGGGCCTGAATCAAATCCGCGCGCACCGACCGCAGCACACGCTGGGCATCCAGCACTTCAAGAATGCCGCGCTCTCCAAATCGATATGCCGCCTCTGCGACACGCAATGCAGCCTCGGCCTCGGGGATGGCACCGCGGCCAAGGGCATCGACTGCAGCCCGGGCCATCTCGTAGGATTTCCATGCGAGCAATACGCGCTGGCGCATCTCGAGGATCGCACCATCAAGACGGGTCTGGGCCCTGAGCCGCTCGGCGGCTGCCTCGGCCACCGGGCCCTGACGCTGATCCAAAAGCGGAATCTGTATCGCAACGCCGGTCATGGTCTGACGAATTTCAGGATCGCGAAGTTCTTGATAGCGCAGCTCAACACCGGGAAGCCGGCCCGATTTTGCAAAGGTCAGGCTGGCATCGGCGCGTTCCAGCAGGGATCGCAACACGGCAAGCTCCGGGCTTTTGTTTAAGGCCTGCTGCATGATTTCTTCAAGCACCATGGGCTGGGCTTCATCTGCGAGTCGGCCGGCAATCGACCATTTTTCTGGCAGGCGGCCTGCCGCCAGGCGATTCAAAGTGATGAAGGCCTGCTCGGCCTTAATTGCGGCGCTCACTTGTCGCTGCCGGGCACTGATGATTTCAGCATCCGCCTTGATGAGCTCGAACCGTGGCGCTTCGCCGGTATCCACCCTGAGTTTGACGCGATCACGGATCTGCTCAAGCAGCCGAACTGCCTCGCGGGCGGCGATTTCCTCCTCAAGCCTTAACAGTGCCTCAAAGGCGCGCAGCCGCACTTCCGCCACCAAATTGTTTTGTACCGAAGTGAGCTCGTGACCCGCCGCTGCTGATCCGGCAGCGGCCGCATCGATTCGGGCGCTACGTAAAAAAGGATTCTCGATGAGTTGGGCAACGCCGCGGGTCTCCACACGGCCTGCAACCGCAGCACTTGCCGGGCGCAATGCGTTATCGCCCGAGGCAATCTCAAGGCGTGGATTGGGCAAGGCCCGCGCGGAGCGCACCGCCGCCGTGGCGGCATCACGGCTTCGGGCCGCCGCAGCGAAATCGGTGTTGTGCTGTAAGACCACCTCGGTGATCTGATCAATGGTCAGCTGCGACGCGATCGGCGTTGATTGCGCGGCCGCGGTGGCCACGCCTGCAGCAAGGCTGGCCGCAAACAACAGCCGGGCACAATCGCGCCTGTTCAATAAAAAACGCTGTGCTCGAAAGCATGACTGGACTGCCGAAATCACGGGAGTGGAGGACATGAGAAATTTAGTTTTTTGTTATGGACTTAGTGGAGCAGCGATCAGTTCCAAGGCAGCAAAACAAAACCTCAGAGACCCCAGTCGGTCCGGGGCTAATACCGCAGGTAGGCCCCGCGGCTAAGCAGTCTGCAGGGCGTGGTACTCGAGATCGGCGAGCGCCACGACCTCGAGCGCCCGCTCATGCGTGGATTCCAGAATCACGGGCGGTGCAAGGCCCGCCTCGGCAGCTTCGCGCCAGCGGGCGGCACACAGGCACCACCGATCTCCGGCCTTGAGGCCAGGAAAACGATACTCGGGATTTGGGGTCGAGAGGTCATTGCCACGCGACTTGGAAAATGCCAAAAAAGCATCGGTCATCTGGGCGCAGATGGTGTGGCTGCCGTAATCTTCAGAAGACGTATTGCAGCAGCCATCTCGAAAAAAGCCCGTCACGGGATCAAGGCTGCAGGGCGCAAGCGGGCCACCAAGAACATTTTTTGCGCTCACTGCAGTATTTTCCTTTAACCGGTGATCTGAGAACCGGATTTTATCTTAAGCGAGGTCCCTGACCAGCGAGGCCCGCGTTTCTGCGGCGATAGGATCCACCACCACGTTGTAGTTGGGGTGATCGACACCCATGGCCAGGCCCACGCCATATTTCAGTGCGCCGGCCATATCCTCGTCGAGTTCGAATCGCATGAAATGCACCGAAGATGTCTTTTCTTCATTTTCTCGCTCGAGGTCCTCGTCGGCGATCGCAAAGACTTTCTCGCGGCCCTCGACCTGAACCCAGACCCGATCCTCAACACCCTTGAGCTTTGCAAGCTCCGTCTTGCGAACCTCGGGGTTCGGATACTCAATCATCATCGTGCACTTGAAGTTACGGCCATCCGGAATTAGTGGGTTGTAGGCATCCAGCTCATCCTGAATGCCTGATTCCTCAAAGGTCTTCTCAATCCGCAACATCTCTTGGATCTGATAACGAATCGTTTTTTCATCTTCAAAAAACAATGTGATGTGCTCGCCCAAAGCGACCTGGCGAATACGCTTGTGTGCAATCACCTCCTGACGAAACTGATTGCGGATCCGCGCGTAGTGCTCCAGAGTCCAGAGTGAATCTCGTGAAATTTGTGCCATGCTCATTCTCCATTACCTCCTTGCTTAAATTCCGTAGGCCTGCGCCAATAACGACAATGGGTGGGCCACCTTACCGTCGGCCTTTCCCGCCATTCCCTGCTCAATATGATGGCCGGCCAGCTGACAGTCAGAGGCCACCACATCGGGTTCGCCGCCCTGGCCGTTGTTGGCCTTGGGGTGCTCGGCCATCTGGCGAAACACCGGACGGCCAATCTTCATTGCGATGTCATGAAATTCTTTTTTAACGCCCCATGTTCCAGCATGGCCAGAGCAGCGCTCCACTGTGTTGACTGCGGTGTCCGGTACCATCTCGAGCATCTCTCGTGTCTTTTGGCCCACGTTTTGTACCCGCAGGTGGCAGGCGATGTGATACGACACATTTCCAAGGCCCTGCTTGAAATCAGTCTTCAGCAGGCCATCTTTGTGACGATTCACGAAGTACTCAAACGGATCCACCATGGCGGCCTTCACCGCTTGGGCATCGGCATCGTTGGGAAACATTAACGGAATCTCCTGCTTAAACATCAGCGTGCAGGAGGGAATCGGCGTCATGATGGCGTAGCCCTCGCGTGCCAAGCGGGCGAGCACGGGGAGGTTCTGCTTGGCCAGGGCCTCCACCGACTCAAGATCTCCCAGCTCAAGCTTGGGCATGCCGCAGCAGGCCTGCTTTTCCACCACCACATACGGGATCTCGTTGTGCTTTAAGACCTTGATCAGATCATGCCCGATGCCCGGCTCATTCCAGTTCACATAGCAGGTCGAATAGATCGCTACCTTGCCAGCCGTCTTCGCGCCCGCCTTCACTGCAAGGGGCTGCGAAACCGCAGCGGTCTTCTCAAAGGGCTTGGATGAGAACTCTGGCAGCCAGGCCTCTTTGTGGACGCCCAGCATCTTCTCGCCCAGCGCACGGGCGGTCTTATTCTTGGCCAGTGCGTTAACGGTCTGCACGACGATCGGGATCGAGGCCAGCTTTCCGTTGGCGGATGTATTGGAGAGCACCGAGTCACGAAACTTGGTGGGTGTTCCTTTTTTAAACTGGATCGCCTTGGCCCGCAGCATCAAATGCGGAAAATCAAGGTTCCAGGGGTGGGGCGGCACATACGGGCACTTGGTCATGTAGCAGACATCGCAGAGGTAGCACTGGTCGACCACCTCCCAGTATTTCTCCTTCGGCACGCCATCCATCTCACCGGTTGGGCCCTCATCAATCAGATCAAAGAGCCGGGGAAATGAATTGCAGAGGCTGACGCAACGGCGGCAGCCATGGCAGATATCAAAAACCCGCTCCATTTCGGTAAAGCAGGAGGCCTCGTCGTAAAACTCCTTGCTTTTCCAGTCAATGGGATGCCGGGTCGGCGCCTCTAATGAACCCTCACGTGCTGACATGTGTTGCTCTCTTTAGTAATCAGATATTCAAACATTTGCTCCGCAGGGCCCTGGCGCGCGCCGAGGCCCTGCAGATCAGCTGCTTGCGCGAACTGAATTAGGCAGCCAGTGCGTCAAGTGCCTTCTGGAACTTGTTGGCATGTGAGCGCTCGGCCTTGGCCAGCGTCTCAAACCAGTCGGCGATCTCGTCGAAGCCCTCGGAACGGGCATCTTTGGCCATGCCGGGGTACATGTCGGTGTACTCGTGGGTCTCGCCAGCAACCGCAGACTTCAGGTTGGAGGCAGAGTCGCCGATCGGCATGTCAGTGGCGGGGTCTCCGACCTGGGCCAGATAGTCCAGATGGCCATGGGCATGACCAGTCTCGCCTTCTGCGGTCGAGCGAAACAGCGAAGCGACTTCGGTATAGCCCTCGACGTCAGCCTTGTTCGCGAAGTAGAGGTAACGGCGATTGGCCTGGCTCTCACCGGCAAACGCATCTTTCAGATGCTGGTGAGTCTTGGTTCCTTTCAGTTGAGGCATATTCACTTCTCCTTTTCGATTAACAACATTGCAACGGGAATTGCACCGGTGCTCCCAACGCCATTTCGGGCCAGACTGGCCAGGAATGCGTTAGCGAACAGACCGCATCCTAGGTCCTGAATTTAGACAAGTCCAATTGAAAGTTTCTTTTTCATTGATTAAAACAATCAATGGACGTCTAGGTCAGGGGATCGACAAATTAACCCAAAACTGATCCCCCATAACCACCTAAAATGGGGCCATGCCAGCCGCCAAGACAGCCCCCAAATCCCGCAAGCCCAAGGCTGCGAGCGGCTCTCAGCCGGACCGTGATATCGCCTCCACACGCAGACTGCTGGCCCGAGGGGAGATTTCCTGCCAAGAGCTCCTTAAGGAACACCGCCAGGCCGTGGCCAGGCTAAACCCCAGCCTCAACGCACTGCCGACCCTCTGCCTGGATCGGGCCGAAGGCGAAGCCAAAAGGCTCGACAAACTGCTGTCGGCCGGACGAACCGGCAGGCGGTCTGCCGCAGTCGGCCCGCTGGCGGGCCTGCCCTACTGTGCCAAAGACATGTTTGAGACCGAGGGGGTCCTCACCACCTATGGAAGTCCGATTTACGCACAGCACAGGCCCGCGAAAGATGCAGAGATCGTTGCGCGCATTCGTCAGGCGGGCGCACTATTGATTGGCAAATCCAACACGCCCGAGTTCGCCGCCGGATCACAGACCTTTAATCGGATCTTTGGTGCGACCCGCAATCCCTGGGATCTCAGCCGCACATGCGGCGGATCCAGTGGTGGTAGCGCTGTCGCATTACGGTGCGGCATGGTGATGCTGGCCGATGGATCCGATCTGGCCGCCTCGTTGCGAAATCCAGCAAGCTTTTGTGCGGTTGTCGGCCTACGGCCCTCCAGTCATCTCGAGCCTCGGCTGCAAAGCGGTGCGAATCCTTTTAATACATTGAGTGTGGTGGGCCCGATGGCCCGTTCAGTGGCGGACCTTCGCGAGTTATTTACCGCCATTTTTGATCCTGCCGGCTGCACACCAAATAAAAGTCTCGATCAATGGTGCGCGCAACGCCATCGTGAATCTCAGTTGCGCAAGGCACTGGGCACAAAGCGCAAGAAACTGCGCATTGGATTTTCGAGTGACTGGGGTGGGCTGCCCGTGCAGCGAGAAGTCCGTCATCAGATGCAGGCCTGCGTTAAAGCACTCGCGGCAAACGGAGTGGAGATCATCGAGGGCTTCCCAAAGCTGCCCGAGATGCGCCAGGCCTTTCTCACGCTGCGTGGATTATTTTTTGTTGCTGAGCTCGGGGGGCTTTACGCCACGCACCGCGACCAGCTCAAAGATACTGTCGTGTGGAATATCGAGCAGGGCCTCAAACTGACCGCCGCTGAGATCGCCCATGCGGAAAAACTCCGGTCGGCCGCCCGCAGGCAGCTGGAAGACTACATGCAGTCCCATCGTCTTGATGCCCTTGCTGGGCCCACCAACCAGGTGCTGCCCTTTGATCTCGAGACGGCCTATGTTTCAGAAATCGATGGCCAGCGGCTCGAGACTTATGTGGATTGGCTGGCGTCAAACTTTATTTTTTCGGTAGCCGGCCTGCCAGCGCTTTCGCTGCCCGGAGGCTTTGCCCAGCCATCGCCACAGCAGCTGCCGCTACCGGTCGGACTGCAGCTCGTCGGCCCCTGGGCAGGCGATGATGCGCTCATGAATACGGCAGAGCAGATTGAATCCATGCTGGCCCCTTTAAATGCACCGTTTTCTTTACCGAATGCGCTTGCTTAATCCTCGCTACACTCTTTTGCCCCGCCCATGACCGCCCCCACCTCCAATCCACAACGGCTTGCAAATCTTCGCAAGGAATATGCCCAGGCGGCGCTGGATATCACCGATGTCGCCGCGGATCCGGTAGCCCAGTTCGAACGCTGGTTTCAGGAAGCCATCAAGGCCGAGGTGCTGGAGCCCAATGCGATGACCTTGTGCACAGTGGATCCCAGTGGCCGGCCATCGGGCCGTATTGTGTTGATCAAGGGCATCGATGCGGCGGGCATTACATTTTTTACAAACTACCAAAGCCGAAAGGGCCAGGCACTGGCCGCCCATCCCTATGCCAGCCTGGTCTTTTTCTGGCCCGAACTTGAACGGCAGGTTCGCATCGAGGGCGCTGTTGAAAAAATATCGGACCAGGAATCTGAGGACTACTTTCGATCACGGCCGCTCTCAAGCCGTCTGGGCGCCTGGGCCTCACCCCAGAGTGAGGTGATTCCCAACCGTGAATGGCTTGAAGTGCGGCAGAAAAATCTGCAGGAGGCATTTCCTGCGGAATCGTCGATCGATCCACCCAAGCCCGAACATTGGGGCGGCTATCGGCTTAACCCTGATGAATTCGAATTCTGGCAAGGCCGACGCTCTCGTCTTCATGATCGGCTGCGCTATCGTCGGCCGGAGCGCTGGTCATCAGATGCCGACTGGGTGATTGAGCGGCTTGCGCCTTAACGCTCGGCCATGAGTGCGGCGAAGGCCGACCTTGCTTTCATGACTTTTGGTGCCACGACAAATGCGCAATAGCCCTGCGAGGGATTGCGCTTAAAGTAGTTGTGATGCTCATCCTCGGCCGGCCAAAAACACGCCTCAGGTCCCGTAATCGGCTGGGCATATTCATCGAAGGTCGCAATCAGCTGGGTCACGATCGGTGCAGACCATTGCGCGGCGACTTGAGCAATCTTGTCGCGGGCACTCGCGAGCTGCTCGGCACTGAGTGCAAAAATCACCGAACGGTACTGGGGCCCGACATCATTGCCCTGTCGATTCGGTGTGGTCGGATCATGAATTGCAAAAAAGACATCCAGCAACTGGTCGTAGCGAATGACTGCTAAATCAAATTCGATACGCACGACCTCGGCATGGCCAGTGCTTTTGCCACAGACCTGCTCATAACTTGGGCTGGCCAGGTGGCCCCCCATATAGCCTGAGCGTACGGCCGACACGCCGCGCAGATCCTGAAAAACAGCCTCCAGGCACCAGAAACACCCGCCCCCAAAAATTGCCGTCTGCTGCTGTGTCATCACCACCCCTTGTCTTAGCGAGATTTCAGATTCTGAATGGACTCGCATCCAATTTCACGTATCCTCAGACCTGTGTGCTGCGGGTCCGCTCGATTCAGCACACATGCCAATATCGTTATAAATGTGAGTCTGCCATGATGTCGCAAGCCGCACCTTTTGAGCTCCAGATGCCCAACCCTCGACGCGCAGCCCATGCGCTGCAGGCGCTGGTGTGCTGTCTGGCAGTGGCGGCAATGCTCTGCTTACACCCGTTCAGGGCCCAGGCCCAGCCGGCCAGCGCGGCTGCGACTGCCGAGTCGGTCGCGCCGATCATTACGCCAGCGGCCTTGAAAGTCCTGATCGATAAGAAGGCCAACCTACGGATTCTCGATATCCGTGAGCTCATGCAGGGCGATGGTAAAACTCCAAACTATGATGCCGGCCATATTCCTGGCGCGATCGCCGCCCCGTACTCGTCGATTCGCGGGCCAGAGAAAAATCCGGGCCGCGTACTCTCGGATCAGGAGCTCAGCCAGCTGTTTCGAAAATGGGGCATCGATACGCAGGCCCACATCGTGATCGCGCCGGTGGGATCCGATGCCAGCGACTTTGGCGGCGCCGCCCGACTCTTCTGGACACTGCATCTGGCAGGCTTAAAGCGCATTTCAATTCTCGAGGGGGGTCTGGGCGCCTGGGGAGCACTCGGCTATCCGATTGAAACAACCAAGAACACACCGGCAGCAAGCGGCATCTCGGTGAAACTGGATCGCACGCAGATCGCAACCACAAACGAGATTGCCGGGCTCATTCGCAATCGCGCATCCGGGAAAAAATTCCTGCTCTCTGATTCCCGGCCGGAAGACTACTTCCTTGGCGAAGACAAACATCCATCGTCGCCCAGAGCGGGCACACTTCCGGGCGCAAAAAACCATGATCATGAAGAATGGTTTCAGCTCAATACCAGTAAGCTCTTGCCGCGTGATCAGCTCGAATCTATTGCTAAAAATGCAGGACTGATCGGCGACCAAGAGGTCATCACCTTTTGTAATACCGGCCACTGGAGTGCGACCACCTGGTTTGTGCTCACGCAGCTTCTCGGCCAGCGCAATATCAAGCTCTATCCAGAGTCCACCGTTTCCTGGTCAAAGAGCCGAAACCCCATGGACAACGAGCCCTCTCGGGCGTCGGTCTTAAAGCAGCAGCTTAAAGACTCTGTCGATAATCTGAAGCGATAGCAGCCGCCTCGATCCGATGCAACGACTGCTGCTCATTCTTCCGGCGCTTCTTGCATGGATAGCAATGACCTGGTTCGCCGGCATTCGTGCTGGCTTACTGCTGCTGCTCGGCCTGGGATTCGGCGCCGCACTCAGCGCAGCCCGCTTCGGATTTGCAACAGGATGGCGGACCCTGCTGCAGGACCGTGATCCTTGGGGCATGACCGGCCAGATGGTGCTGCTGTCGTTGTGCGCACTGCTGGCCTTTCCACTTCTGGACCATGCAAGCGAAGAAATCGTCGGCGCTTTGGCACCCATCACCTGGGGCCTGATGCTCGGAGCCCTCGTGTTTGGTTTCACGATGCAGCTCGCCGACGGCTGCGGCTCGGGCACACTCTATAAGGCTGGGGCCTCTTCACCGACATCCTGGGCGGTGCTGCCGGCGTTTATTGTTGGCAGTTTCTTTGGCGCCTCTCATCTGCCGGCATGGACTGAGCTGGGCGGGCCACTGAATATCATCGGCCATGCGCAGCCCGATGCGCCCGTTGATTTAATCGGGCAAATCGGTCTTGGCCCAGCGCTACTGGTCACCATTGGCCTGTGCGCACTCATTGCGTTGATCAGCATCACGGTCACCGCCCGACAGCGGCGGGCCCGCGGAGCGTCCCTGCCACCGATTCCGAAACGCTGGCTCTGGGGTGCGGTTGCAATTGCCCTTGTTTATGCCGCGCACCTCGTGGTTGCCGGTCAGCCCTGGGGCATTGTGTATGGCCTGGGGCTTTGGGGCGCAAAGATTGCGAGCGCCGCCGGTGTCGACTTAAGTCAGGATGCATTCTGGGGCGCGGCACCACATGCCGAACGGCTGCTTGAGCCCGTTCTCTGGGACGTTACCTCGGTCACCAACATCGGGCTGCTTTATGGTGCACTGATTGCCGATCGATGGAATTTGAAATCCTCCCAGAAACCCCGCTGGCCTGCAGCGTCTGCAATGCTGATCAGCATTGCAGCCGGCCTCGTCATGGGCTATAGCTCGCGGCTCGCATTTGGCTGCAATGTCGGGGGCTACCTTGGCGGCATCGCCTCTGCCAGCTTGCACGGCTGGGTCTGGTTTGCCTGCGCATTTCTCGGCTCAATCGTCGGCGTTCGCGCGCGGGCAAAGGCAGGCATCGCATGAGCCGCGGCGTCATTATTTTTTGGCTGCTGGCCGTCGCATGCATTGCGCTTGATCTTCAGCACTCGCCCTATGGTTATCGGGTCGAACCCCCCGCCCTGGCGCTGGGCAGTGGTGAGGCGGCAAGCGGCGCTCACTGCTCCGGCCGATAAGGAAAATCATCGATGTCGATTCTCTCAATCCTGATGAAGTCCGATAAAGATGAGCCCTCTTCGGCGCCGCGATCCGACTGCGGTTTATGTGTGCCCGAACAAGAGACGGTGATCTGGCGCGGCGCCTTCTGGCGGCTGATCGATGCCAGCGCGGCGACATCACCTGGCTTTCTGCGCTTGATTGTGAATCGGCATGTCACTGAACTGTCATGGCTTGCAAAGCCGGAGCGCGAACAGCTCTTTAGCCTGCTGCAGGTCATTGATGAATCGATGCGCCAAGAGCTCAAGCCCACCAAGATCAATATCGCCAGTCTGGGCAATCAGATGCCGCACATGCATTGGCACATCATCCCCCGCTGGCATGATGATCCCTACTTTCCGCAGTCGATTTGGTCCGCCGCCCAACGCGACACCGTCAGTGCAGAGCAAGATGCACGGCACCAAGCTGCACAACGACTTTTTGCAAAGCTTCCCAAGCTCTGCGCAAAAGCGGTCTACTAGCGCGATACGCCGCTACCGGGCAGCACAGGCCCGCATCAGACGATCTGCCACCGCCTCCCAGCGGGGATCCGATGGCGGTGTCTCAATCAATAAATAATCAGCACCGGCTGCATCTGCATCATGCAGGCAGCAATACAGCAGCCGGGCATAGGCCTCGGGATCTTCTGGCATAGGCCAGATCTCCACTCCGGCGATTGGCGCTCCGACCGTCGATCGCCACAGGCCGATGACATGTTGGCCCGGCCGCGTTTCAATAATCTTTTGTGCTGCCCTCGCAAGCTCCCCGGAGGCCACAAGTTGCGCAACTGCGCGGGGCGCATAGTGAGACTGCAGGCTGCCCGAGACCCGCGGCACGGTCGAGTGCGCCGACTGTAAGTCACGCAAAGCGGTAGCCGGCACTCCCAACACCGCAGCGATGCGCTCCGCAGAAATTCCCCCGGGCCGAAGCAGCCGTGGTGATGGCCCGCTGAGATCCACAATCGTCGACTCCACTCCCACTACACAGGCACCGCCATCCAGGATTCGATCCTCTTCACTTAACCATGGCCCGATACCTGCAAGCACATGGGCGGCCTGCGTCGGGCTTACAGCGCCGAATCGATTGGCCGATGGCGCAGCGATCACGCCACTTCCGCAGGCCGAAAACGCAGCAAGCAATGCACGGGCCGAAGGATGTGATGGCATGCGAATACCCACAGTGTCCTGCCCGCCAGACACCAGATCCAAGACACAATCGGCCCGCTTGAGAATCATCGTGAGCGGCCCTGGCCAAAACGCCGTGGCCAAAAGATCGGCCGACGCTGGCCAAGATGCGCTCAAGGATTTCGCATGGTCAAGGTCAGCCACATGCAAAATGACTGGATGATCCGAGGGCCGGCCCTTGGCTTTAAAAATTCGCATCACGGCCTGCGGATTTAATCCATCTGCGCCCAGGCCATAGACCGTCTCTGTCGGTAGCGCTACCAGATGGCCCGCAGCCAATGCCCGGGCCGCCTCGGCAATCGAGGCCGCATGATCGGCCAAGAGGACCGCAGGCACAGCCGAATCCGATTTAGGCAAGGCCATCACCAACATCCAGGCCAAGAATGTCCGCCACATGTCGGGCGCGCTCCAAGGCCTGTGGCAATGTGGATCCCAGGCACGTGACATGGGCCATTTTGCGGCCGGGCCTTGGATCGGATTTTCCGTACAAATGCAACGCCACATCGGGCTCTGCCAGCACCGCCTGCCAGTCAGGCTCGCTTGGCTGGTCGGAAGACTTAAACCAGGCATCCCCCAGCACATTGAGCATCACCGCCGGTGACGTTAATGCAGTGCTGCCCAAGGGCTTCTGAACACAAATTCTGACCTGCTGCTCAAACTGGCTTGTGGCGCAGGACTCAATGCTGTGATGGCCGCTGTTATGCGGCCGCGGCGCCATCTCATTGGCCATCAGGCGCCCGCCCGAGAGCACGAAAAATTCAACACACAAGACACCCACGTACTCCATCGTCTGTGCAATTCGGCAGGCCGCCTGACGGGCATGCTCTGCCAAGTCATCGCCAATCGCAGCGGGCACACGGGTCACGGCCAATATGCCATTGCGATGAATATTTTCGCCAACCGGAAATACCGCCATCTCACCCTGCATATCCCGCGCGACGATCACTGAAACCTCGCGCTCAAGCGCGACACGCTTTTCAAGAACACAGGCAACTGATCCCATCGCTGACCAGGCAGATCTTGCTTCTGTAACGCTATGGACCTTCTGCTGGCCCTTGCCGTCATAGCCTAAGCGGGCTGACTTCAGGATTCCGGGGAAAAGCGATGCGGGCAGATCATCAAAATCTTCCAGCCGTGTGATCACCGCATGCGGCACCACATCGACTCCGCAGGCGGCGATAAATCGCTTCTCATCAATACGGTCCTGGGCAACTGCCACACATCGACCATCAGGCCGGGTCGCTCCGAAGCGCGCAAGATAACGCAAGGATTCGGCTGGAACATTTTCAAATTCAGTGGTAAACGAGGCGCACGTGCGGGCAAGTTGATCCAGCCCTTTTGTGTCGTCGTAGTCCCGGCTGATGACCGCATCGGCAATCTGCGCTGCGGGCCCTTGGCCGTCAGGATCAAGTACGGTGACCTGCTCACCCAGACGATGGGCCGCCTGGATCATCATCCGCCCCAGCTGACCACCGCCCAACAATCCGATCATGCGCGGCCGAGAGAGGCATTCATGGAGTGGGCTGCCTGGGTCTGATCGCGACGGTAAGCAGCAAGCCGGCTGCGCAGATGTTCATCCTGGGTCGAGAGGGTGGCGATCAAATGCAAGGCCGCATTGGCTGCGCCGGCCTCGCCAATTGCAAATGTCGCCACCGGAATGCCCTTGGGCATCTGAACGATCGAATAAAGAGAGTCCTCTCCACGCAGATATTTCGATGGCACGGGAACCCCGAACACCGGTACTGTGGTTTTCGCTGCAAGCATTCCGGGCAGATGGGCGGCGCCTCCAGCGCCGGCAATGATGCCCCGCAGGCCCCGGGCCTGAGCTGATTCCGCGTAGGCATAAAGCGCATCCGGCATGCGATGGGCCGAGACAACTCGGGCCTCATGCGGTATCCCGAATTGATCAAGAATCGCAACTGCATGCCGCATGACCTCCCAGTCGGATTGGGAGCCCATGACAACGCCCACCAGGGGCAGCCGCACGCCCGCAATTCGAAACAAGGCCTCACGATATTTCTCGGCCGTGCGCTCCACCACATGATCCGGCAGGGCTGGGGCAGGCGGCGCCTTATCCCAATCGAGGGTCTCGAGATAATCACGAACAAATTGCTTATCAAAACTGGGAGGGCTGGCGCCTTCCACCACGCCATCAGCCGGCCAGAATCGCGATGAGTCTGCGGTCAGCACCTCGTCCATCAGGTGCAGCACACCTTTTTTATCCAGACCGAATTCAAATTTTGTATCCGCAATAA
>Ga0315901_10000629_pt1 | contig 52141 bp, 42 predicted proteins | sample LakEriMetagenome_10_FD_203761 | JGI IMG/M metagenome (GOLD analysis project Ga0315901, IMG submission 203761) | Freshwater fungal communities from buoy surface, Lake Erie, Ohio, United States - Buoy 2 MA116 | ecosystem: Environmental > Aquatic > Freshwater > Lake | place: USA: Lake Erie, Ohio... | reverse complement strand
CAACCCGCGAGTCGTTAAAAAGCGAAGCAAAGCAACAAAAACCAAGTACGATTACCATCGAAATCCACCACATCCGAAGCCTAACTTCCTTGAAACCGTCAGAATGTCGATTTGACGGTATTGGGCTTGCGCCCAACCGCTACCATGGAGTGAACCCACAACAATCGGGACGAGGGTTGATGGTGGGTGTTTCAATCCATGGTGTGCCGGCCATTCGGGCCCTAGCATCCTCTTTTGTCAGGCCACCGGGGCCTTACGGCCCCGGTAGAGGGTGTGAACCACCGGTAAGAAGCGCTAGTGACCTCGTCGGTCAGACATTTCATGCACCATATCCACCAGTGCAATAACATGTTCGACCGGGGTTCCTGGTAGTATCCCATGCCCTAAATTGAAAATATGCCCTGCTCGCCCAGCAGCCTGATCCAAAACCTGTTTCGCATGTTGGCGAATCGTATCGATTCCTGCGAATAGTATTGTCGGATCCAAATTTCCTTGTACCGCTCGATCCGGGCCGACCATATCCCAAGCGACATCGAGCGAGATGCGCCAATCGACTCCGACGACGGTTCTTGCATCTCCTCGCAGAGATGGTAGCAACATCGGGTTGCCCGTCGCAAAGTTGATCACCGGAACGTTCGGAATAATCGACTCGAGCAACCGCTGCATGTGAGGCAGGATGTAACTGCGATAATCCCCAGTAGACAAACAACCCGCCCAGGAATCAAACAACTGAACGACCTGAGCACCTGCGACGATCTGCGAATTTAGATACAAGGCGATCGAATGCACGAGCTTGTCCATCAAGACATTCCATGCGACCGAATCGTTGTACATCAACGCTTTAGTGTGCACAAAATTTCTGGACGATCCCCCTTCGATCATATAGCTGGCAAGCGTAAAAGGAGATCCCGAAAAGCCGATCACAGGAATATGCGCCGGCAAGGCTTTTCGAGTTTGCTCGACAGTCTGCGTGACAAAGCTTAAGGGTTCCATTGAATCGAGTGCCAGGACCCTGTCGATCTCCGCGGCTTGTCGAATCGGATTGTGGATCACCGGCCCATCCCCTTTGGTGAACTCTAAATCGAATCCCATCGGCTCCAAGATTGGTAATAAATCCGAAAAGATAATCGCAGCATCGACGCCGAGCTTCTCGACGGCAGTGACCATCACCTCAGCACATAGGCTAGGGTTCTTGCAAAGATCCAGAAAGGAAACTTTATCTCGCACCGCTCGATACTCGGCCATGTATCGACCTGCTTGACGCATGAGCCAAACCGGGGTCACATCCGATGCTTGACGGTAGCAGGCCTTCATGAATGGGCTTTGTGCCAAACTCTCTCCGAGCCGCCCGAGTTTGTCCTTGGTCGCCCCCCCGGCGCTCGCGGGTAATACGCTCGCTGTAAAACGCTTGGCCTTGAGTATCCGATGGGATTTTTCAGAGGCTTGCTGAACCAAATGCCCCATCTTGTTCGGGCTGGCTTCCAAATCGACAGGCAGATTCAGGTGCTGAAGCATCTCGGTAGTCGTTGGGCCAATCGACGCGACGACCATTCGATCCAAGGAGGATCGCAACTGGGGTTCACAACCCATTTTCTCCGCCATACGCAGTAAATTCACAGCCTGATGCGCACTGGTGAACATCAAGACATCTTGGTTCCCTTGGCAAATCGACTCGATGTTCTCGCAAAGCGGTTTGGTATCCTCTGGGAAATCCCATTGGTAGACTTTCACGCTCAAGACCCTCCCGCCGCGAGCTTCAAGGCCCGCGACAAGCGAGTGGTTTGTCACCCCATATTCTTGCAAGCCAACTGTGACATTCGAAATCGGGATGCTTTGGTCGATGAGTTGAAGGACTTCCCGCCATGTGTTGGGCTCCGCGGCGCGGTAGGTCGGTTGAAGCCCGACTTCACGCATGGCAGCAACTGGTTTTGGGCCGCGAGCAATCGTGATGATATCCGAAAGGGAATCCAAAAGTCGTTGTCGATCGACGTGCTTTTCCACCGTGGCCAGAAAATGCTTGAACCCAACTCCAGTAAGAAAGATGACCAATCCAACTTCACCTGTCATGATCCTGTAGGCGAAATCGACAGCTTCTTTGTTCTTGTCGATCGGCAACTCGCGCATCGAGGGACTTACGGTCGCGACGCCACCGAATCTTTCGATAAGCCTCGCGAATTCATCGCGACGACGACTCTCAAGCGCACTGACCCGAAGGCCGCTAAAGTTAGGTTCGCTTGAAGGGGGTTGAGTTCTGTCGGCCATTGGTTCGGACTTTGCTATTAGGGGTTCTTCAGGAATTATTGTGGTTGAAAACTAAGTTCGTGCATCGCATCGGATTTCTTCGTACTCGTACTCAGCGAAGCGGTACTCGTACTCGATGGCTGTTTGAACTGCCGATGCCGATGCCGATGGTTGATCGAAGCGGTTCGCTGTAATCCGCAGACGAATGGGCTGAATCGCTGTACTAGACCGCTTCGAGTACGATAAAAACCAGTAGTTTATACTCCTAGCCACAATAATTCCTGAAGAGCCCTATTTGGTTAGTACGCTTAAATAGTGTTTAAAGGGTTGTGATTCGATAGGCGTTCAAGAACCTTGGCCAACGCATGGATACCTTCGGCACCCTCTCCGTAGACTTGCGAACTACGCCATAACTGAGTCACCAGTGCCGCGCCAGGCAATGACACGTTGGAATTCTCGGCGGCCTGAGCCACCAGCCGCATATCTTTCTGCTGGGTATCGACCATGAATCCTGGACTCCAATCTGCAGCACATATTTTCGGGCCTAGATTTTGCAATGCCCAACTCGTCGCAGCGCCTCCCGAAAGTGCTTCTACCAAGATCTTCGGGTCGATTTGCAACCCACGCGCCAGGGACATCGCTTCGCACACACCCAGCAAGTTCAATGCTCCCATGATTTGATTACAGAGCTTGACCCCTTGGCCTGCCCCCCAAGGCCCGCAGTGGGTGATGTTTTTTCCCATCGCTTCAAAGATGCTGAGGGCTGAAAGAAAATCCTGGGAGGATCCACCGACAAGGATACTGAGTGTTCCGTTTTGCGCACCGATGGTGCCACCAGTGACTGGTGCTTCAATGTATCGCAAGCCTTTGGACTCAAGTCGCTGACCGATGTCGATAGAAACTTTCGGTGAGATCGTACTCATGTCGATAAAGAGCGATCCGGGGTTTGCGCCCAAGACGGCTCCATGTTCGCCAAAAAGGATTTGCTCGACATCTGGACTATCGGTCACGCAACTGATGACCACATTGACGCCCTGACAAGCTTCCGCAGGGGTTGCAAAAGCCTTTGCACCAGCTTCGACAACACCTCGGGTTTTCGATGCCGTCCGGTTGTACGCATGAACCGCGAAACCCGCCTTGAGCAAATTGCATGACATACGCGTACCCATCAATCCCATTCCTAGGAAGGCGACGCGCTGTGGTTGATTTTCTTTCATGCACTGATCCTTAACCAGAGCCGTGATATGCCAATATCCAATAATCGACCGATGCCCCATGCTAAACGATCGAGGAAAAATCGGGTAGGCAAAAAAACACTCCAGTGGCTGTGCTACAATGATTTCCTTGACTAAACGTGCAATTGTCTTTTACCCAGGTGCCATCATCGACATCGTCATCCAACCCGACCGACCCCGCATGGGAGCTTATTCCGCCAAACTCGCTGCAATGATCCTTCGCAGCGCCATAGCCGAGCAAGGCCACGCTCGGATCATCGTGGCCACAGGATCGAGTCAATTCGAAGTCCTCGAATCACTCATCGCCGAGCCGGGTATCGACTGGACCAGCATCGATGCTTTCCATCTCGACGAATACGTAGGTCTTGGGGCCGACCACCCCGCATCCTTCTGCGGTTACCTGAAATCAAGATTTGTCGACCGGATCCCCCTGCGTTCGTTCCATTACCTCGACGGCTTAAAAGATCCGAATTCCGTCTGCCTTGAGGCCTCAGCGAGTTTGCTTCGTGCTCCGATCGATGTAGCCATGATCGGAATTGGTGAGAACGGTCATTTGGCATTCAATGATCCACCGGCAGACTTTGAAACCAAAGAGGCCTATCACGTCGTCTTGCTCGACGAGGCATGCCGACGGCAACAGGTAGGAGAAGGCTGGTTTGCCAGCTTGGCCGATGTCCCAACGCATGCCATCAGCATGACGATTCACCAGATACTTCAGTCCCGCAAAATCATTTGCAGCGTGCCGGACGAACGGAAAGCCATTGCGGTTCGCGAAAGTGTCGAAGGCCCAACGACGAATCTGGTCCCCGGTTCGATCCTCAAACGCCACCCTAACACGACACTGGTTCTGGATCGTGCGTCTGCGAGTTTACTCAAGCCCCAGTAAACAGCAATCCAATAAGGACACGTCAATGAACGGCTCAAGATTTCGAATTCATTTTGCATTCATTCGATCGTTCTGCTGGGCTACTCTTTGGATCATAGCGATGGCTGATTTTTTAACGCCGTCGTTTGCTCAAGATAAAATTTCGCAGGAAGCCATCTCTGAAAAAATCAGTTTCGAAATCTTCGAAACAAAAGTCATTAGTTGGAAACCGCCCCTGTATCACGGATGGCCGACCTTGGCACGGCGATCCGATGGAGAGTTGTTGCTGGCCTTTTCCGGTGGTCGCGAAAAACATGTATGCCCCTTCGGTCGCCTCGAATGGATGCGATCCAGTGATAACGGAAAAACTTGGGGGTGGCCTCAAGTCCTCCAAGATAGCCCCATCGATGATCGCGATGCCGGAGTGGTCGAAACCCCAAAAGGATCCATCCTGGTAACGCACTTCACATCGCTGGCCTACGAGAGTCTTCTCCAAAAAGCCGAGCAGACTCCCGTGGGACAACCCGGCGGTTTCGACGATGCCAAGTTGCTCGATGAATGGAAAGCGGCTCGCGATCGACTGAGCCCAGAGCAACGCAAGAGCGAAGTGGGATGTTTTATGATCCGATCAACCGACGGCGGGGTGACTTGGTCGGCACGTTACCGAGTGCCTGTTAACAGTCCCCATGGACCAATTTCAACCATCGATGGCCGATTGATCTACGCGGGTAAAGCCCTTTGGGATGACGGTAAACTCGCTTTTTATGAATCCAAAGACGATGGCCAGACGTGGCAATGGCTTGCGGATTTGCCGACCCGCTCAGGGGATGATCCAAAACTCTACCACGAATTGCATATGGTCGATGCTGGCCAAGGCAGATGGATCTGCCATATTCGCAATGAAAACCCAATGACAAAAGGGGAAACTCTTCAGTCCGAATCGGATGATGGAGGGATCACTTGGACTGATCCTCACTCCATAGGAATCTGGGGGCTACCCTCGCATCTGCTTAGACTCAGCGACGGTCGACTCCTGATGAGCTATGGTCATCGCCGTAAGCCGTTTGGAAATCAGGTTCGCATCAGCACTGATCGAGGGGCCAGCTGGTCCGAGCCAATCGTCATTAGCTCTGACGGAGTCACCGGTGATCTGGGATATCCTTCGACGATCCAGTGCGACGATGGAACACTTGTCACCGTTTGGTACGAAGTCTTGCCTAACTCTCCGCTGGCCCAACTACGTCAGGCTCGTTGGCGACTGCTCCCATAAACAACCCTTTGTGTCATCGATTCGAAATTCCAAATGATGCACCAGAAACAAAACTCCCTCCGCCTGTTTGTTCGACTGGCCCCATTGATCCTTTGGCCAATCGTTTTGATCCTGGCGATCGATGGCGCCCTAGCTCAGGAGTTTATTCCACGCAAACAGACCAAGCCACCCGGGCCACCTTTGAGTCCTGCGGAGGCGCTTTCTCGCATGGTTGTCCCAGATGGCTTCCATGTCGAGTTGGTCGCAAGCGAACCGGATATTCAAAATCCCGTTGCCATGGCTTTTGATGATGCCGGACGCATCTATGTCACAGAAAGCTTCGAATACCCTAGGCATGAACCTGGGCCGGGCAAAGATCGAATCAAGATCCTCACCGACAGCGACGCCGATGGCAAAGTCGATCAAGTTAAGATCTTCGCCGAGGGACTCAATATCCCGTCTGGAATCGCCGTAGGGCACGGCGGCGTTTGGGTCGCAAATGCTCCCGACATTCTGTTTCTCGAGGACACCGATGGAGACGATGTTGCCGACAAGTCGACCGTCGTCGTGACCGGGTTTGGAAGAATCGATACCCACGAACTCCCCAATGCACTGACTTGGGGACCCGATGGATACCTCTACGGTTTGAACGGCGTTTTCAATCCCTCTGCCGTGCAACAGGATGGAAAGAAATTTGAATTCACCTGCGCCATGTTTCGGATCCATCCAAAGACCAAGAAGTTCGAGATCTTTTGCGAAGGCACGAGCAATCCATGGGGCATCGCCTTTGATTCTGTCGGTAGCGGTTTTGTCAGCGCATGCGTGATCGATCACCTTTGGCACCTGACCGAAAGTGGCTACTACTTGCGACAGGGTGGCCCTTATCCACCTCATACATGGTGGGCCGAGTCGATCGTCAAACACAAACATCAAATGGCCGCCTACTGCGGAATCGAATACTTTGACTCGGATGCTTATCCAGAATCCTATCGCGATAAACTCTACATGGGTAACATCCACGGTGGATGCATCAATGTCGATCGTATCGAACGCTTCGGTGCGACCTATCAAGGTTTTGGAGAACCGGATTTCCTCACAGCCAACGATGTATGGTTTATGCCCGTAGCCCAAAAAATTGGCCCAGACGGATGCTTGTACATTCTGGATTGGTACGATCGCTACCACTGTTACCAAGACGCATCGGCAGACCCCAAAGGAGTCGATCGCGGCCATGGGCGACTCTATCGTATCGTTTACGATAAACGCCCAAAACAACGCTACCAAGACATCTCGAAACTCGATGATCAAGCACTGATCACTGCCCTTAGTGATAACAATCTATTCGTAAGACAACGAGCTCAACTTGAATTCGCTGAGCGAGGTCTCAAAGCGGACTCTGCCTCAGCAAAGGAACTTCAAAAACTCTCCATCGAATCCGGATCGCTCAAGAACTCGATGCATGCTCTGTGGGCTTTGGCCGCATCGGGTGCTCTTTCCGAAACGCATCTTGAAACGCTGCTTACCCACTTGAATCCCGAAGTTCGTGCTTGGGCGGTGCGATTAACGGGCGACCAGTTTCCAGGCAACCAGACTCTATTAGGAAAATGCAGAGTGCTGGCCAAAGACGCCGATCCTCGCGTGAGATTGCAGGTCTCGATTGCGACCCCTAAATTCCATCGCGCGATCCAAGACGAAAAGGCTTACGCCCAAACCCAACTCGATATCTTGGCAGCCAGTTCTAAAGATGCAATGCTCGATCCAATCCTCGGTCGCGTTGTCTGGCAGAACCTTAAACCCATCGCCCAGAGTTCTCGCAAACAGATTGTAGCATCGGCCTTGGAGTCAGCTCCGGGATCAAAAAGTTTGCTCGATTCGTTGCTCCCAAGGTTTGCTGCTATGTGGGTAGATCAATTGCCAAAATCTGGTTTCACCCCGGAGCAAGTTAGCCTTTTGGCAGATCTGTTTGCGATGTTCGATCGGACGAGCAAGAAAGATTCCAATCTGGCAGGTTCGATCATCCAACCCCTGATCAATCGCAGCCTTGCACGAGGTTTTGATCCTACCGAGTTTCGGCTCACCCTGAAGAAACTCTATCATCCTGAGGATGACCTCGCTTGGGATGAACTCCAACCCAAGAATCCACTGGATCAACAAAAGCTACTCCTTGGTTTACTTATTGCCAATCCGCGAGCAATCGATACGGCAAAACGCTTGGTCTTCGATAGCAAGCAACCTTCAGTCGTACGACAGGACTTGCTCCGTTTCGTGGCCGACGAATCACCCGAAACTGCAAGACAGATACTCTTGGATATTCTCGAATCCGAAGCTCAGCGAACCCCACAAGATCGCACTTGGCGCGACACGGCAATCGATCTTGGGATCGAAAAATATCATCCCTCCATGCAGATGACACTCTCGGAACTGATCCCCAAGCTACCGATCGATCTGCAGGCTGCAGTCGCCGAGCGGATGGGTCAACGAGAGCCGACGGCAAGTGTCTTGCTGACTTGGATCTCTGAGTCAAAACTTCGCAAAGAGTTACTCAGTCCAAACCGAATTCGATTGCTGGCCACCCAAGGCTCCCAAAACGCGAAAGACTTGGTTGCCAAGATTTTCGGCACCGTCAATGTCGATGGTACTCAGGAGCGAGATAAAGTGGTTCGAGCCATGGGCGATTTGCTCAAAGGTAAAGTCCAAGGAGACCCAAAACAAGGTTGGGTGGTCTACCAACGAATCTGTGGTCAATGCCACGTGATGCACGATCGAGGGATCGAAGTCGGACCAAACATCACCGCCAACGGAAGAGGCTCCTTCGAACAACTACTCGTGAGCGTGTTCAATCCTAGTTTGGTCATCGGGGATGCTTATCGCTCCATTACGATACGAACCAGCGATGGAACCGTTGTTACTGGTCTTTTGGTTTCCCGAGACAATCAAAAGACAATTGTGAAAACACAAGGTGGTAAAGAGGTCATTGTCCCAGCCGACGAGATCGATGTCTTTCAGCAGGACAAGAAGTCATTGATGCCCGAGGGGATTGAAAGCCAAATGACACCCCAGGAAATGGCGGATCTATTCGCGCTGCTATCCTTGGAGAAAGCACCAGGGACCCAAGACAATAGCACCATCTCGGGTACTCCCGAAAAACTTCACAGCAAACAATGACCGACAGAGTGATCGTGATTTTTTAAACCACAGAGGACTCGGAGGAACAAAGAGGAAAATCAAGAGGGTGACAAGGAGAATCGATCCCAGGGGAGAGCTAGACGTGAGTCATCATCGGCTGTTCTCTGTGCATTCCCCCTGAACGCTGCGAACTGTGTGGTTGAACGGTAAAACTGGTTTATCGTTTAGGTTTGGCCGGTGCCGGCGACTTTGATGTAGAGCCTTTGCTCGTTGAACTCCGCGACATCGAAGATCCTGACATGGATCCGCTTGAGCGACCACTTGAGTCACGGAACTGGGTTCGACCGGAGGACGACTGGCTAGAGCCTACCGATCGACCGCTGGAGTCTCGGAATTGAATTCGTCCATCTCGAGACTCTTGTGCTTGGCCAAGTGTCCGACCTGCCTGTGATCGGATGACTGTGTTTCCGCCACCCGAGGGGTTTGACGTCGTATTGGAGCTCCCAACGGTTCGGCCACTTGCATCTCGGAAAGTAACACGGCCACCTTGGATCGTCGCCGTCCCTGTTGTGCGTCCCGAAGCATCTCGGAAGGTAATCCGATCCCCAGAGCGGCTTGCACTGCCAGTCGATCTACCAGTCGCATCGCGGAAATCTGTTCGGTCAGAGCCACTACCGACGGCTGACTGCCACTGCCTAAGTTGCGAAAAATCCGATCGATCGGACTGAGCCAAACAGATGTTAGATAAGCAACATATCGCAAAAAAGGCTATACGGCCAAGGGCGTGGTTCATGACAAATGCTCCGTTGAAGACTCTGAGAATCAAGTGGACCTGTCCGGTATCAGCGTCGTTTATTCTGCGGGAATTACATTTGAGGATCAAGACCACAGGCTAAAAAAGACAAAAAGCTTGGTGTGAACCAAGCTTTTTATTGAGTTTTTTCTATCCCGTCGACTGCTGAAGCTTAGGGCTTGCGAGCAGCGATTCCCAGTTGCTCTTCTTCTTCCTCAGGAATGATGATCCGAGGCGTCACGGTGAACATCAACGTTTCGGTATCTCGACCAATCGCGTTGTTCTTGAACAATCGGTTGATATAAGGAATCTTCGAGAGGATCGGAGTTCCCTTTTCGATACGTTCTTCCGAGAGTCGTTTGATACCACCCATAAGGATGGTGCCACCATCTGGAACCGTAACGGTCGTGCTGACACTCGTCTGGGAGAAGGCAGGTTGCTGAACCGTGATGCCTTCGACGATCTCCTCTTCGTTGTTCCTTCCGGCTGTTGGAATTCCATTTGAAGGGTTCAAGATACTTGTTCCAGTCTTGGTGCTCTTTCTACCTTGGAAGGTGAATTCGCGATCGGTTGCTCCGAGTCGGGTAAACTGAGGCATCATGGTCAAGCGAACGAATCGCTTGTCAGGAGAGACCACAGGTTGCACGTTCATTTGCGTGCCTTCACTCAGCACCACGATGATCGGACGTTGACCGACAGCAAAGTCACCGACGATTGGGGCATACCCCAAAACGAAGGGCCGAGTGGTCGTATCGTTGATCGTTCCGAATTGACCATCGAACATCGTCACCTTGGGTGCTTGCAACACGTTGGATCGTTTGTTTCCTTGTGCTGCTTGCAAGAACAGGAACATTTCGATGTCGCTGAGGATTGCTACACCGATGGTGCTACCCGCACCCGGATCGAATCCACCAAAGCTCGGCACCGTGGTTCCAAAACTACCTTGGGTTAGTCTGATATCAAAGTCTGCGGTAGGAACCAGTGAGTTCGGGTTTTGGCTACCTGGATCGGCTTCGACTCCGATAGCAATCGAAGGACCGCTATCCTCACGAGGAAGTCGGTTTCGGGTGTTATCATCGAGTGCGATCTGGAAGTTCACACCCATCTTCTCAAAGAAGCTATCCGAGAGCTTGATGAATCGGACTTCGATCGTCACTTGAAGGTTTTGCAAGGCTCGCAGGCTCTTGAGCAAGTCAGCGATTTGCTCATGCGTTTCCTGGGGTGCGTTAACGATCAAGCTGAGGTTTTGGCTAAATGGGCTCATCGTGGCCGTACCACCTTGACTTTGCCAACCGTCTGGCGAGATGGTCGTTTCGATCAGCCGCATCAACTCGGAGAAGTTGGCCATCGAGCCACCACCAAGTGCACCTAGAGTGCCGTTGGCAGCCATAGGATCGGCACCGAACATCGATGCAAGGCTATTGTTTGCAGCAGCACCAGGAGAAACTCCTGCAAACTGAGCCAAAACATTGGTGTTCGGATCGATGCTAGCCATCTTGCTGTTACGCAGGGCCATGGCATCCTGTTCCGGCATGTTCACGGCCACAAAGCTATCTTGAGCTTGGTAAGCCGCTTGCAATGCTCCACCCATCCCGGTGTTGTTGTCCGAGATAAAGTTAGCGATTGGGATCACCAGATCGCGAACCGAATAGGTCTTGCTGTACATTTCCTGTTGCATGAACCTGCGGCTTTGGATCTTGACCACTTCGTTCTTGACGACATAGGTCAAGTTCAGTGGCTCGAGCATGTTCTTAAGCACGTTCTTGAGCTTGATTCGATTGCCACGCAGATCCAAGGAGATCGGCTGATCCGATCGTAGTCCTTCCTCGGCGATCGATGGCTCATCGATCAGGATGATCAGACCGGTCATCTCCGAAATCGTCTTGATCGCATCGGCCAGTGGACGCTCCTCGAAGGAGGCCGAGAAGGGCTCTTCGAGCAGATCGAGTATCTGTCGCTCCGATGGCTGGAGTTTTAGCGAATCATCGCTGTACTTGTCGCGGTACTTTTTGAGGTCATACCATTCCTTGACAGGTGGGAACTGAAGTGGCTGGCTATCGGTCAGGTAGGTCGCCGAAGCTCGCTCGGCATCGGTGAAGCTATTGACCAGCGCCTCTTCCTTCATCGCTTGGATTTCTTTTTGCTCAGCAACGCGGCGCTCGATGACCGAGCGACCACGCATCAAAGAAGCGATTTCCGAATTCGGCTTAATCTCCTCTACCTTACGTGCGATCACCTCCGCCTCAGCGAACCTTTGATCGTCCATCAATTCATTGTACTGATCGACCAAAGTTTGGATTTGAGCATCTTCCTTACCCTGCATCGTCTCATCGAGCGAAATCCGATCCTCGATTTGCCTATTGCGTTGATCGAGTTCGATCGAAGCGCGGTTGGTATCCATCCACGACTCAACATTCGTCGTTACGCGGTCGACCATCGCTAACATCTGCTTGCGATAGGCACCATCGACATCGGACTGCGAAACGCGAGTTCGAAGACTCTTGAGCCTATCGATGGCTTCATAGGGCTTGTCGTTAACCATTCGCTCGGCTTCGGCAATCTCTCCTGAAACCTCCGCAAATAGACGTTGCTTGCGTTGCAGGGCCTCTCGGTCCTGAGTTGGAATCGCCGAAACAGCCTCCGGCTCAGAGCGTGATTGCAGGTAAGCAAGTTTGTCTTTGAGCTGCAGACGAGCATTCGGATCAAGCTCATCCTTTTTCTTCCAGGCGTTGGTGAAGCATTGTTTTGCGGACTCACGATCGTCGCGAGCCAAAGCTTCGAGCCCCTTTTCGTACCACTGATTGCCGCTGAGTTGGGCATCGGTAGCTGGAACGGTTTCCTGACTTGCCGCGTCGGCTTGTCCGCTTGCCTTCGCAATGCTCGAAGCGTCTACTGCGGGCTGGTAAAGCCCTGATTGTACTGGTGTGCCTTGGCCAGAAATCGCTCCTGCGGTCGCAACGCGACTGGTCGATGCACTCGAGAGCGGACTCGATGGAGCCTGGGCTGCTTGGGCCATGACTGTTCTAGGATCGAGTCCTCGCAATCGCATCGCGCGATCGATCTCCATGGCAACTTCCCGTGGCTTGATCGCACCTGATGCGAACTCACCATCGGCGACTTTCAACGCCAGAGCTTGATCAATCCAACGTTTTGCATTCACCAAATCGCCCTTCTGAAGGGCCAGTTTGGATTGTGCAGCAAGTGCTAAGCACTGCTCCTTGGGTGATGGATTGGCACTCGCAGGCGGAATAGCAACAGTGTTACCCGGATTGCTACTACCCTGCCCAAGAGCAGGCAATGATCCTGCGGGTGGCAATGTGCTCGGTGGCAACGGAGGCAAGAGTCCTTGCTGCGCGCTAACTCGCTCAGACGTCGATGAGATAGCGACAATGACTCCAGTTGGAACAACTGCCGGTAACGTTGCTATAACAGCCGGCCATGAGGCTGCGTAAGCCACAGTCAACAGCCGAAACGTCCTGAGGGGATTTAGAGATTTCAACGCGACACTCCTTATCGCTCAAAGGGAAGCCCAACACTTCGCTGGGGATACTATTCATGACTCGGAATCTTCAAGCTCACTTTTTAGTCAGAACGAAAAATTACTCGAAATGGTAAAATAGGAACTTTCGGAACGGTTTATCTAACTTGTCTATCTTCACCGGGTTCTCAAAACAGTGCCTTTTGCACTTCGCAAAAAGCCGTGATCAGGACTACCTTAGCACCGTACCTCCGACGGTCTGCTGCGGTCCAGGTTGACCGGCTCGAATCAACACCGGAACATTCGATACCGGTACGTTGGGCGCTTGGAATGGAACAAAAGCACCTTGAACTTGGTTGCTGGTCATACCTAAGGCGACCGATGTGTACTGACTGACGTCTCCTCCCCCATCGTAAACCCATGCGTTCCAAGCCTGCTGCAGGTTTCCAAGCCTCGGATAACCATAGACGAACCGGATCGCACTGACCCAATCCTCGTTCATCATGCCGTAATCAAGAAATTCAACGAATTTTCGTGGGCCCGCCTGGGCGATGAGAAACGCACACAGGCTGTAGCCTTGTGCGTACAACGGCATCAAATCAGGTGGGTATTCCCTCATGGCAAACAACTGCCGGAATGGAATCCCTCTGTTCTCTGTCAAAAACTTCACGAGCATTACGTCGTGCTTTCGCCGTTCGCTTGAATCCTCGACCGTCGTGCAGGCTCCTTCATCAGCCCACCTCGGAACCGGTTTTCCACTGACGGCAAAATGGGTTGCTAAGATCGTATGTGTCATCTCGTGAGGTAAGACACTATCGAGGATCCGCTCTTGGGTTCCGCTCACGACCATCTGAATCGAACGTATCGTACCTCCCATGAGGGTGTACTTGGTCTCTCCGCTCGCAGGCAATTGAGGACTCGCATTGACCACCAACGGCACCTTCTCGCTCCAAGGGGGCAAGTCATGACCCAGCCAATGAATCGCATAGTGTTTGCGATAAACATCCGCCATCTTCGCAACGTGCTTGGCAAACTCCAGGTCTTGACTCATGACCCGAAAGTGCTGGCTTTCGACCATGAATCTTTGCCCGGCTTGCTGCCCTAGTAGGCTTGTGGGCAATGACACAAACCAGCACAAACAAGCTAGGGCTAAGGCCCAGCTAAATCGCTTCGCATCCATGCTTTATTGTCTTTCGAGAAGGCTTTGACCGTGTGCATGATTCCACCATGCGAACGATCCTTTGGCCGGGAGTCTAGAAAATCCCGTCCATCCTTCTCCAGTCCAATCCGATACGAACCCCTAGAAAACCAAAGAAAAAGGTTTGATTGCTAGCGTTTGAAATCTAGCACGATTCGAGCAAACGAAACGCCTGAACGTGTCCCGCCACGTCATGCACACGAAGTATTTGGACTCCTTGAACCTGCAATGCAAAAGAGACTCCCAGGGTACCGTAATCGCGTCCAAGATCCTTGTCGCCCAGAATCTTGCCAATGAAGCCTTTCCTAGAATGACCCACCAAAAGAGGACGTCCAAGCTGGTGGAACAAACCTACGGATCGGATCAATTCAAGATTGTGTTGATGCGATTTTCCAAAGCCGATTCCAGGATCCAAGCAGATTCGCTCTGGAGCAATTCCAGCTTTCGATAAAGAAGTATCTCGTTGTCGTAAATACTCCAATATCTCGAGCGTGCAGTTTTCGTAACTAGGATTGTCTTGCATGTTTTGCGGTGTGCCCTGACGATGCATCGCACAGATCCCCGCTTGTGTTTCCCTTGCCACATCGATCATCTGCTCGTCGGCTTCGAGTCCCGACACATCATTGATGATTTTGGCTCCCAAATCGATCGCGACCCTGGCAACACTGGCTTTCGTTGTGTCGATCGAAATCGGAATAGAAATTGCGCCTTGCAGACGCTCAAGCACAGGTGCAATGCGTTGGACTTCATCGGCTTGGTCTACCGGTTGGCTGTAAGGCCGAGTGCTCTCGCCACCGATGTCGATCATATCTGCACCCGCATCTTCGAGTTGCTTGGCTCGGTCGACGGCAGCTTGGACCGTATAGTAATTTCCCCCGTCGGAGAAACTATCAGGCGTGACGTTCAAAATCCCCATGATCAAAGGAGTCTTGCGAAACCTCAGGACTTGATCCTTGATCGTCCAAGTATCCGCGCGGGGTAAGCTCAGAGTGTATGTAATCATCAGCAGAAATTTTTGGCGATCTGGATGGAGCCGACTACTTGTAATTCGGTGTCGGCGGGATGTAGGAGTCTAAGTCGATCGAACGAAACCAATCGATTGTTTTTCTCAAGCCTTCTTCGAGCGGTGTTGTCGGAGACCAACCCAACTTTTCTCGCGCAAGCGAGATATCTGGACGACGTCGGGATGGATCATCCGGAGGAAGGGGCTGATATTTCAGTTCGGATCGGCTCGCAGTCATGTCGATGACAAGATCGGCCAACTGACGGATCGTAAACTCATCGGGATTTCCGATGTTCACCGGGCCAGTGAACCCATCGGTATTCATCATCCGAATGATTGCATCGACCAAGTCGTCCCGATAGCAAAACGACCTCGTCTGCTCTCCGGTCCCAAAGAGCGTGATCGACTCGTCGCGGAGAGCTTGCCGGATGAAGTTCGACACGACCCGACCATCGTAGGGATGCATGCGTGGCCCGTAGGTGTTGAATATTCGCACGATGCGAATATCGACTTTGTTCATACGATGGTAGTCCATGAACAGTGTTTCAGCCACACGCTTGCCTTCGTCGTAGCAAGATCGAATGCCGATGGGGTTGACATTACCCCAGTAGCTCTCGGGTTGCGGATGCACCTGCGGATCCCCGTAAACTTCGCTGGTGCTGGCCTGCAGAACCCTCGCGCCGCAGCGTTTGGCCATTCCCAAAACATTGATCGCTCCCATGACGGATGTCTTGACCGTCTTGATCGGATTGTATTGGTAGTGACCCGGTGCCGCCGGACATGCAAGATGGTAAACCTGATCGACTTCCAAATAGATCGGCAGCGTTACATCGTGGCGGATGAGCTCGAAATTGGGTTTTCCGAGTAGGTGGAAGACATTGGTTTTTTGAGAGGTGAAAAAGTTATCCACACACAGCACGTCATGACCTTGGTCAACCAGTCTCTCGCATAGATGGGAGCCCAGAAATCCAGCTCCCCCTGTGACAAGAATTCGTTTTGTTTTGCTACCAATAGAATGGGCACTCATTTTTAGTTTCACTTCAGTTCTTTAATGAGACTCAGAATCACGGGCACAGGACGCACACCAGATCTCTCACTGGGGCTATTGGCCACCGATAGCTCGTCTTTTTCGTTGCGTATCCACATCGAGGAGGATCCACCTCCATCGAGATTGATCCCATCGCTACACCCACTTTCAATCAGGAGCTTGGCCAGCTCTTCTTCACTCACCCCTTCACTGTATCCTTGCTGCCGACCGTCGACGACCAGCCAAACAAACAGATTGCCATCTTTAGAAAGCCCGACGGCAGTCCTAGGGTGCCTGACTTGGCTAGCTTCCACGAGAACCTCGCCGTCTTTGAGTATCCCTCGAAAACCCGATACGGCCCACTTGGCTTGGATTCCCTTTTCGAGGAGCTCATCTTTAGAAGCAATCATCCCGAGTCGGAGTCGATTCGATGCATCCATCCAAACCGACCAATATCCAGCTTGTGGTGGGCTGACCAAACGATCCGCGTGGGCTACCCAACCAGAAATGTCAGCCGCTCCGCCGACAATGTATCCTGGTTTCTTATTCGTTATTGGATCGGTAAGCATGGCCCACGCGGCGGTGTTGATTGCGGCGATCGCATCGACCTTTTTCGCAAGATCCCTCGGATGGGCCAAAGCGACCTCGGCAGGTCCATCTCCATCAGGATCGTCCCCTGGGACAACCGCAAATGAGAGTCCAGGGACTCGGGTGTCAATCTTTAGGACATGAATATGCAGCGGCCTGGGTTCCTGGCGGACGATATGCTCGTAGCCGACACCTTCTGGCAATCTCCAATTGCCCAGTATCTTTCCTGTCTCCAGCGTTTTTTCCTGAGAAAATCCGATGCAACAATGGACATGGATCAAAGCCAGAGCCATCACCCACGGAAATTCTTTGTGCATTAACTTTCGCAGCATTGGATATTCCTTAAGTTCTGCCTGAAGTTCGATGACCCGCCATGAACTTCAATTGCTGGTACATGGTCATAACAATAGGGGCAGCAAAACCGCATCGCTGGGCCTCTTGCAACGCGTTGCCATAGATGGCTTCGACCTCGATCGCTCGACCGTTGAGATAATCCAATCGCATGCTGCTGTCGTAAGGGACCATGTCATCGGTGTGGTCGATCACCCAATCGACATAACCGGGTTCGATCGAACTCCCCGCAGCCAACGCAATTTGCCGAACCTCTTCGCTGATGCGTCTTGCAAGCAATCGTGAATCAGGATCGTTCATGATCGCATCGGTACTTGCATTCAAGAGCACCGACAAACCATTGAACGGGATATTCCACATGAGTTTTTTCCACTTGGTCGTCGGCAGATCCTCGGTCAAATAAGCTTCAATACCCGAGGCAACCATATCTTGTAGTACCGCTTGGAGCATCTGCGGCGAAGGACCAGGGTCGCTCCCGTCGATCCCGCGGTAGGCACCAAAAACAATCCTTCCATAATCCAAATGCCTGATATGGCCTGGGCCTACTTTATTCGAGCAAAGAAAACAACAGCCTCCGGCCACTCGATTCGGGCCAACGATACCGCGAGCCGTCTGCTCGACATTCAGACCGTTTTGCAAAACCAGAACGATCGAGTCGTCGCGGAGAATCGGTTTTAATAAATCCTCAAGCAAATGGTTCTGTGTGCTTTTGAGCCCGATGATCGCCACATCGCACTTTGGCATGTCCTGAGGTTTCGCATACGCATTGATCTTGGGTAAAACAAAGTTCCCAAGCTTGCTGTCGACTCGCAGTCCGTGCTTGACCACATGCTCGAAGTCACTGTGCAAAAGAAAGTGAATATCGAGCCCCCTTTTGGCCATGAGCCCGCCGTAAAAGCCACCCAACGCTCCGGTTCCTAAAACACAATACCTCAGCCCCATCGCTTACCCTAAACTACGCGCAAACCATCGACAATCAACAAGTCTTAATCTTAGCAAGGTCGCTCGATAGTCTAAGCGGTTTTGCTGGCGATCCGATGAAAATTGAATGAATTCGCCGCCGTAGAAGCTACTGCTCCGAAAGCTTTTGAGTCAACCACCATCTCTCAGGTGTGACCAACCGCAAGAGCATTCCAAATAAGAAGGAAATCCCTATCAAGATCGATCCAGTGGCGACGGTCACCAAAAATGCATCGAACAATCCAAGGCTCCCACGATCGAGCGTCTGGCCCGGGATGATCCCCGTTTTGCGAATCGTATCGATCGCGATCATGCCAGCAATCAATTGCAAGACCGGAAAAAACTGCGTCAGTGCCACCAAGAATCCGCCTCGCGTGGCAATCAGCGCAAAGAGCGGAATGTAGATGCATGCGACATATCCAAGCACCAAACACAATCCCATCGCAAGAATGATCCCAAATTGCCCCTGCCCCTGCTGGGCCTCAGTCCAACCGATGAGCAACGGAACAACAGAGTTGCAAAGAAGGACCACCGTCCACTGGACCGACAACACAAACGGACTATGGATCACCCGCCGCTTCGAGGATTGGTAGGGCTCTAAGGCAACGTCCGTCGCTTGATAGGGATTGTCATTGCCTTCCGTATTTGTATTCATCCACGAGACCTGCAGTCTAAGCTTTCTGTCGAAATCGGTCGATCAAGACAGCTAACAAAATGATCGATCCAAAGACCACCTTTTGCGCATAACTGTCGATCTGCATCAAGTTCATCCCGTTTTCGATCACCGCGATAATCAGCGCCCCGACAAGCGTTCCAAACATGCTGCCATAACCACCGCGGAGCGAAGTCCCACCGACGACCACCGCCGCGATCACATAGAGCTCATACATCAACCCATACTTGGCATCCCCTGTCCCCAAGCGACTGGCCATGACCAAACCGCCCAACCCTGCCAATAGACCAGAGAACCCATAGGTAGCCACCATGATCCAATCGACCCGCACTCCGCAAAGCCTCGCCGCGACCTCGTTTCCACCAATGGCGTAAATCGATCGACCGTAAGTCGTCAAAGTCATCACGCTGTGGGCAACTGCGAAAATCAACAGCATCAGCCATACCGCAGTGGGTATCCCAACCCAATGACCACGGCCGAGCCAAACAAAGAACGAGGGAACTTGGTCGATCGATTGCCCTTTAGAAATCATGAACGCTATCCCACTGGCGATCATCATCATCGCTAGGGTCGCGATGAACGGTGGAATCTTGAAGCCAACAATCATGCAACCATTGAACAAACCACAAACTCCACATACCGCGATGCCTGCAAGCCCCGCAAGAATCACACTCTGCCCGTTTGCATCGATTCCACCAAAATAATCCCGAATCAAAACCGTCGTGACGACCGAAGCCAAAGCGATTAGACTCCCGACCGATAAATCAATACCTCCGGTGAGAATCACCAACGTCATGCCTACAGCCAGTATCCCAATCTCGACGATCCGGTTGACGACATTGATCAAGTTCTGACGTTTCAGAAAATTCGGCCAGAGCGAACCGCCGATCTTTTTCACGCTGACTTTCTGATCCGGAAATTTGGTTTCGATGTCCTCAAACAACACCCAATCCCTAGCCCCAGGTGCCAAAACGATCTCGATGGGTTGATCCTTCTGAGCGAGAATCTTTTTTCGTATCTCCTGAGGATTCCCCACCCAAACCCTCTCCTCCGGAGAACTCACGCCAGCATTCTTCCAAGCCGATTCGAATTCAATCGCAAAAGCCTGATCCTCGGGACTCGGACTCGCTACGACGACCGTCCCCCACTGGCTCGGTGCAGGCAGTTCCCCCCACACTTGACGAACGGCTTCCTGAGGAGTTGGCTGTTGCTCTCGAACGGTCATCACGGAGAAGAACAAACACAGCCCAAGCAAAACCAGAACCATCGAATACTTAGTGAAGACTTCATTTAGCAAACGCATTTGAGGTTCGTTATGTACCGATGCAATATGGATGATTCAGCGACAATAGCCGTTATTACTCTCACGCAAAGAGATCCATGCGAGGTTGGCCCTTACCATCCTCTGTGACATAGAAGGGCCTGCGTTCAACATCGAAAACCGTCTTGGGACTGATCCCAAGGGCCGTCAAAAGTGTTGCGTGTAGATCGGTCACGCCGATGGGATTCTCGATGGCGATGCAAGGCCGCTCTGGTGCTGTCTTGCCATAGAGAAAACCCTTCTTGACCCCACCACCCCACATCACCACACTCGATCCGGCTGTGAAGTGGCGATGGAGCCCGTAATGCTTCATCTCGGTCATCTTATCGACCTTCTCGGCCTGATCGGCTGCGTTCGAACCTGGTTGGCCCTCCATAATCATGTCGCGACTAAACTCGCTTGCCAAAACAACCAGCGTCCGATCGAGCAATCCGCGAGCCTCAAGATCCAAAATCAATTGAGCAATCGGTCGGTCGATCTCGGACTTCATCCTGCGCAGCGTCGTGTGACCATCAGCATGGGTGTCCCAATGCAAGAACGGAACATACTCGGTCGTGACCTCGACATACCTCGCCCCGGCCTCGACGAGCCTACGTGCGAGCAAGCAACCGCGACCAAAACGCCCCGTGTCGTACTTCTCGTAACTCTCTTTGGGCTCGAGCGAAATATCAAACGCCTCACGCTCTTTGGATTCGAGCAACCGATAAGCACCATCGATTGACCGCATCATCGAGTCGCGGTGGAAGTCGCTCATCTGATCGCGGTTTGGATGCGAGTCGGCGAGCTTGCGATAGAACCGTTGTCGATTCTGGAATCGGGATAACTCCATCCCCTTGGGTGGCCTCACCGAAACCGCCGCTTCCTCAGGAAACGGCAAGTTCATCGGAGCATACTCGCTCCCAAAGAACCCGGCAGTCGTGAATGCTTTGAGCTCCTCTTGCTCACCGACCCCTTCGAGCCTTTGACCGATATTGATAAATGGGGGAATGACCGGATTGTTGGCCCCGAGAACCTTGGCGACCCAAGCTCCAATGTGAGGGCATGCAACCGTCTGTGGCGGCACGTATCCGGTGTGCCAATGGTATTGGTGCCTCGAATGTAGGATGCTACCTAGATCGGGCTGCACATGGGAACGGATCAGAGTTGCTCGATCCATCACCTTGGCGATGTTCTCGAGTCCCTCGCTGATTCGAATGTTGTCAACCGCCGTGGGGATCGATGGAAAGGTGCTGAGCACCTGAGCGACCGGTTTTCCGACTTCGAACGGTTCGTAATGCTTCGGATCAAAGGTATCCGGCGCCCCCATGCCCCCGCCCATCCACAAGACGATGATCGAATCGGCCTTGGCTTTCGGATGGATGATCTTGGATCCATCGGACAACGCATGAACAAGCTGCGGGCATCCCATCCCGAGTGTCGTGGTCGCGGCAACCGACAGGGATTTGAGAAATTCTCGGCGAACTTGCGATTTCGATGCGGTCGGGTCGACTTGAAACTGTTGCATCATCGAATGATTTCCGTGATTGAAGTTCAAAAACCTGAGTTGTTCTTAAGGTACGTACTGGAATTCCGGCAGCATGACAACCGACCAAAGGATATCCTCTAGTTCGGTCAATTCCAATGTTGGGCCGATCATTTCGCGAATTGTTTGGATCTCGTCGGTTCGGGGCTCTCGACTCAGTGCGTACATATAGATGGAATCGATTAGAGTCTCGGGGGAATTGAATTGCCCTTCGGATTCCCCTAGCCGAGAATTCCAATTGGCAGCCCCTTTTTGGAGCCAGTCGGCCAAGGTTTGTCCATTGGAAAGATCCATGGCTTCAAGGGTCGTCAGTTCCGTAGGTCTCATGCTCACGATTTGATCGCGATTGGGTCGCCCAAGGCTTCGCATCAGCGGATCGGCTTTGACCAACGAGGCTCTTACCATCGGGCCATTTGCTCCATTGCCCGAGAGGCCCATGACGATTTCGTTTTTCAATCGACCAGCCCAAGGCCCATTGGCAACAATTGCATTTCTCCAGTCAGTAACCTCAGTCGCGAATTTCCCTTGAGCGTCGGGAGTCGCACTGGTGTACTGCCACTGATCCGACGAAGCGACCAAAACCGTGTCTTGCTTGCTGATCAACTTCATTTCAAAAAACACAGCAGCAGGGTTTGGGCCATTACCACCGTTGATCGCTTCGACAAGGATTTCGTTTTCACCTAGCTTGAGTGCCCCAGCAGCGTCAAAGCTTTCGAGACTTTCCCAGTTTTTGTCTTCGGCGATCAATCGGTTGTTGATCCACAAACGGTACTCGTTATCACAAGTGATCGCGCCGAAGGCTTTATCAGGTCGTTTGCCAAGCAAGAATGTTCGCCGAAGTGTAATTCTCTCGCCAGCCGGTGGGACGCTCGGGGGCATGGCTGTCTGTGACCAAATCCATTGCCCTGTAGGATCGATAGAATTGGGGGTTGTTGGATCGACAGTGGCTGGTTGGAGTCGCACGACCGGTGCATCGAATTTCGCTGGTGCGGCTCCGGTCAGTTGCCAAAGCGCATCGACGAACTGCTCGGCGGTCATCCTTCGGGCGCGGGGACCTTGGTACACGTACGTCTCGGCAGATTCTTTCTCCTGCACGCGTTCGGTGGGGGCTTGATAAGCTTCCGAGGAGGCGATCGTGTAGAGGAGTTCCTTCAGGTTGTACCCTTTGTCCACAAAATCCACGGCTAGGTAATCGAGCAAGTCTTCGTTCCAAGGTTGGCTTTGCATTGCATCGGTCGGGTGGACGATTCCGTAGCCCATCATCCGGTGCCAGATTCGGTTGACGATCGTGCGGGCGAATCGTCCGTTTTGCGGATGGGTCATCAAGCTTGCCAGTTGCTGCAATCGCTCGGGTTGGGGTGCGTCGGCATTGACGGTGCCGAGCTCTTCGAAGAGCCAGCCGGGCTTGGCGATTTGTCCGGTCGGTTTATCGCAGCGGTGGATTTTTAATGGAGCGTTGGAGTAGACGGCCGCCAGACCATAAGCGTCTTTGAGAGTCCAGCGATCGATGAAGCTATCGTGGCACGAGGCGCACTTGAGGTTGATCCCGAGGAAGGCTTGTCCAAGGCTTTGCGAGAATTGGATTTCGACTGTTTGTCCTGCGCTGACTTCGCCTCGCCAACGGATACCGTTGGCGAAGCCGGCACTTTCTCCCGATGGGGGTGCGATCAGCTCACGGGCCATCGCATCGTAGGGTTTGTTATGGATCAGTGCATCGTAGAGCCATTTGGAGATTTGCGTTCGCCCGTTGGTGATGAATCCGGTGCCTGAGTAATCATTCCGAAGAAGATCGTTCCAGAAGGTCAGCCAATGCTCGGTGTATTCGATCTGGCGATCGAGCAAGGATCGGATCAGGCGTTGCCGTTTATCGGGGGACTTATCGGCGAGGAATTCCGCGGATTGTTCGGGAGTGGGAAGTAGTCCGATCAGATCCAGGTAAACACGTCGTACGAAGGGAGCGTCATCGATGATAGCAAGCGGATCGAGCGATCGAGAGGAGCGATCGGCATCGAGGATTCGATCGATCGGATGTTTTCGATTTGGAGAAGAGGGCAAGGGGAGTTCGGGACGTCTTGGGAGCAGTGGAGGTTCGTAGCTTTGCTTGCCGAACGAGAAGCCCGATTCCCAGGGCAGTCCGGCTTGAACCCATTGTTGGACCGCGTTGATTTCCGCATCGCTAAGCCCAGTTCCTTCGGGTGGCATTCGCACATCGGGGTCTTTGGAGACGATGCGAGTAAGTAGTTCGCTTGCGGAGTGATCTTTGCTCAGGATTTCTGCGCCCGATTCGCCCCCTGCGAGCATCGATTCGCGGGTATTTAGGGAGAAGCTTCCTTTCTTTTGGGAACCGGTGTGGCACTCGGAGCAATGTTTTTTCAGGATCGGGAGGATTTTGTGTGCAAAATCGAAGGTGTCTTGTGCGCAGAGGTTCCTTGGGGCGTTGCTCAGGACGACCGAGCAAATCGCAAGCAAGATGATACGTTGGAGTGCAATCATATTTGGGGAATGGGATCTTTTGAGGTTTTTATCCTGCGTTTAGCGACATGGAGAACCGATGGTGTCCATTCTATCACAAACTGATTTTGGAAAGGATTCAAAGATTGAAAACAGTAGAGACACCAACTCTGTGCTCTCTGTGCCTTTGTGTTTCGAAAAGACTGCGTCGGGAGTTTTCCCAGGCAAAGATTCGGTTTAGACGATTCACTCCGTATGCGATCCGCCGTGGCGAAGGAATTTTTTGGGCGGTTTAGCGCAGAGGCAAAAAGGCTTTTGAGTGGTTTCATGCACAGCTCGTAGCACAATGCTTGAGAGTCTCCGAATAGAGTCCGCCGCTGAGATTATCGCGCGCAGTGGGCATAGCCCTTAGCACCTCCGCGTTCTTCGACCAACACAGGTCTTCGGCACTGCTCGGTCACGGGGCATCCGCCCTTGGCGACCTCGTGTGCCTACGACCACTCGCTCCGCTCTCCTGACTGACTAGACCACCTTACTTGGGGATTCCGGAGGAACTCAGGGCAAGACGGAAGCCGATGATGATGCTCCGGGAAGACGGGTCGATCCTGTAACGGATCGCCGACTGGCAATACGCGGCATCGTCGAGCCAACTGCCGCCCCGGATCACGCGGAACGAGCCCTCCCTTGATCCAACGGGATCGCTGACTGAGTTGTTGTCGTAACCACCATACCAATCGCTACACCACTCCCAGACGTTCCCGTGCATATCGTATAGGCCCCAAGCGTTTGCCATCTTCTCACCGACAGGATGCGTTTGAAGATTGCTGTTTTCTCCACACCAAGCATAGTCGCCCAGTGATTTTGAACTCTCTCCAAAACTATACGCCGACTTACTCCCAGCTCGGCAAGCATATTCCCATTCCGCCTCGGTCGGCAATCGATAGACACGACCTGCTTTCTTCTCCTCGGGCAAGTCCGAAAGCGTCTTGCAGAATTCGATTGCATCCTCCCACGATACGTTATCGACCGGATACCTCGAACTGTCGCTTCCGTGGACCCTTGACTTCTGGAAGTAACTCGGATTCGTTCCCATCACTTTCTCGTATTGCCCTTGCGTGACTTCCGTCACGCCTAGGTAGTAGTCTTTGCTGATCGTCACCTCGTGCTGGGTTTCGTCGTCGTAGCGGCCTTCCTCGCTCTCAGGCGAACCCATCACGAATGCCCCCTTGGGGATCAACACCAGTTTCATGCCGATGCTGTTGGTGATCTTGGGCAGATCCCTAACTTGCGAAGTGCTCTGTGATTCCGAGGAAATACCTGCCTTGTTGGTTTTGGATGACCCTGAGCAGGAAATGACAAACGGCAGGACGACGAGACAAAGCATCAAAGACCGCATGATTTCACCTCGGACACGCAAGAAAAATTCGGACGATTCGATGAGTCCATTAGCATACACGATGAGAATACCGAGTGTGCAACTTGGCTCGCTCAACTTTCGACTCTCTTGGAATCTACTTGCAATCATTGCATCACCTAGAAGAAAGCCAAAATGTGTTACTTCAGGTTGAAACAAATCATAGCACAGCACGTTAAAGACACATCGAGCAGAACCAAACCCACTCCGATTATAAGGTGGCTTGTTTAAATTAGCCCCATCCGAAAGTTCGCTGTAGGCTAAGTTGCTGCCCGACGCTCGCGGGCTGTCTATTTAGTCGACTTCGCGTGGTTTTTTTGACCGATATAGATACCGAGGATTCGAAATCGCGCTAAAATGCGTTTTTTGCTACTTTTCTCGTGCAGCGAAGGCTTGTTTTTATGAGTCGAAGGATTCGCAAGAGTTCCTATTGGCAAGATGCCCCCTTGCCTCGCGAACAAATTGTCCTGATCCCTAGATCTCTCGACGATGCTATACCCGCCGACCATCCGGTTCGTATCGTCGATGAGATTCTTGATTCGGTTGATTGGACTTCGTGGGAAAAAAAGTACCACGGATCCATGGGACAACCACCCATCCACCCCTCTATTTTGTGCAAGATCTGGATCTTTGCCCTCATGCGAAGAATCCGTTCGAGTCGTCAAGTCGAGTATGCCCTTAAGCATTCGATCGATTTTATGTGGTTAGCCTCTGGCCGCAGGGTTGATCATGGAACCCTTTGTAAATTCCGACGGGCCAACAGTAAAGAACTCAAGCAGCTCTTCCGAAGCTTGGTATCGATGGCGATCGATATGGGCGTTGCAAACCTATCTGAGCTTTGTATCGATGGGACTCGTGTCCTTGCTAATTCGAATAAAAACAAGGTCTGGACGCTTGAGAGTATCCAAAAGGTACTCGAAAAACTCGACGTACAAGTAAACCAGGAACTCCAGGAAATAGATCGCAACGACGATCAGGAAGAACCCCAAACTCAAGATCAAACAACAAACACCTTGAAAGACCAATTGCAAGAGCACCTCAATACGCTCCAAGAGATGGAACGATACAGAGGTCTTTTGGGCAAGAAAACCCAAGGGAAACCAGCTCAACTCCCCAAGACCGACCCTGACAGTAGGATCCTACCTAATAAAGAAGGAGGCTATGCTCCCAATTACACCCCAATGGTTGCCACCGAAACGATGAACGGATTTATCGTCGAGGCGCAAGTCGAAATCGGTAATGTTGAACACACCAAACTCTATCCTATCGTTGACCAAGTCCAAGATGCCTTGGGGGTAAAAATAAATCGAGTCCTAGTCGATTCGGCGTACACGACCGGAGAAAATCTCAAACAAGCAGATGACAATCGAGTCGAAATCATCGGACCGATTCCTGGCGTTCAGTGCAAGGACAATCCAGCAATTCGCGATGACCCAACAGTGAGTCTTTCTCGCGAAGTTGCCCAAGGACTTCCTATGAATCCGACGAGCGGCAAATTCGATCGCTCAGCATTCATTTACGATTCCCAAAAGGACTGTTTCCACTGCCCAGCAGGTAAAGTCTTAGAATACAGCTACACAGAAAAAAAGACCCCGAGTCGAACTAAACCGATCCGTAGCATCTATGTTTGCAAAGAGTGCCGTGATTGTCCTTTGGCCGATCTTTGCCGCAAGAACCCGCAGTCCCAAAAAGGCCGAGAGGTAATACGCGATATCTATGATCCCCACCGCGATAAGCATCGCAAGAAGATGCAAACCCAAGAGGCCAAAGCCGCAAACGCTCGTCGCTCCCATTATGGAGAAACTCAGTTTGCGATCATGAAAGGCCTTATCGGAATCCGTCGATTCCTCTTAAGAGGGATCGATGGTGTGACCCAAGAGTGGTTATGGGGTGCAACAGCTTTCAATCTACAGAAGCTCGTAGGGATAATCCGTAGATTACGGCTCGTCGGGATCGTTCCAGGGGTATAAAAGGGCGAAAAAAGGCCCTGCGCGCGCCAGTTTTCGACTTAAATCGATCAGACTACCTCGCTGCAATCATTCGGTTTAATAACAACCCGGCAAGTTCAGTAAATCCGATCCTGAAGCGCGCCGATTGAATCTTTAACGTGCGATCCAACGCACTAAATAAACAGCCCGCTCGCGCTAGTCGGCTAACGGCCACGGCTCCGCCTCCCCCTCACCGCGCGGTGCTTTGGCCGGGAGGAGCAATAGGCGGGGGTCGACCTGCGGTCGTGCACGAACGGTTGAGGACAACCGTTCTACATTCAAACAGCCAACCACCCTCAAAATCGCTACAAGTGACATTTTCCATTCAATCGATGCGCATTGTTTGTCATGCAAAATCGGGTTAAATTGTTCTAATCAGGCAAAATAGCCGGCCTCCTCGGTTGAAAAACGCCCAGAATATGACATATTTCTGGAAGAAAGAGTGTTTTTCTTTCGCTTCATGATGGTTTGCATCGCTAACCAGACAGAAAAACTGCTTATTTTGATCGATTTTAGCCGTATTTTGATGAATTCCCAAACCTCTGCGAACACGTCGATGGCCCGTCGGGCTCGAATGCTGGAGTTTATCCGGCTCCAGGGGTTCGTTTCGATCCCCGAACTTAAAGACTCCCTGGATGTCAGCGAGTCGACCATCCGCCGCGATCTCGAATCGCTCGAAGAGTCCGGAGAAGCCCGACGGACCCACGGCGGGGTCTTCTACACAGGAACCGTCAGCAGCATCCGTCAGTTCCAAAGACCAAACCCCAACGATGGTGCCTGGGACAAAAAAAGAGCCATCGCCCTCGAGGCCGCCAAACTCGTAAACGATCATGACACGGTTCTGCTCGACGGCGGAAGCACCACCTACGAACTGGCCAAACAACTCGTCGGCAGACCACTTCAAATCGTGACCAACTCGCTGCCGGTTGCCAATCTCTTCTCTGCCACCGATTCGGTCGACCTGGTGGTCCTCGGAGGTGCAATCCATAACCGCACGGGGGTTACCCACGGACCCTACACCGATCAGATGCTCGAAACGATCAATGTGCAAAAAGCATTCTTGAGCGTCGCAGGTGTCAACGAAAAAGGTTTCTACAACAGCAACATGCTCTTGGTGGAAACCGAACGCTGCATGATGCATGCGGCCGACCGTACGATCATCGTTGCCGATAGCACGAAGTTTGGACGCTCGAGCCTTGCTCGCATGTGTGAGTGGGATCAAGTCGACACACTCGTCGTCGACCATCAGCTGAGCAACTCTTGGCAAGATCGCATCGCAACAACGAAAACCAAATTGATCCTAGCATCGCTTGATCATCCAGAACTGAAATCATCTCCTTTGACATCCTAATCGAATCTGCACCATGAATGCGTCTATCCCCAACCCCACCAGCAACATCGATGCAAGTCGGATCGAAGCCTTGGTCCGCTCAGCGATCGCCAATGCGCTAGGGACACCCTCGCCCAACTCCGGAGTCTACACACCCAAACTCGTTGTGAGCATCTCGGCAAGGCACGTTCATTTGACCGATGAACATGTCGAAAAGCTATTCGGTAAAGGTAAGAAACTCACCCCTGAAAAGGGGCTCTACCAAGACGGCTTTTTTGCTGCGGCGGAAACCGTGATGATCGTCGGACCGCGCAGACGCATGATCCCAAATGTTCGCGTGCTTGGTCCGACCCGAAAAGCGAGCCAAGTCGAACTGGCTTTCACCGACACAATCTCTCTTGGTATCGATGCACCGGTTCGCCACAGCGGTGACATCAAAGGCACCCCCGGATGCGTCTTGGTCGGCCCTGCTGGTGCGGTCGAACTGCACGAAGGCGTTATCCGAGCCGCACGACACGTACATATCAACCCCCGCGACTGCGCCCACTACGGTGTTAAGAACGGGGAGTTTATGGCTTTGAAGGTCAAGAGCCCGCAATGCTCAGTGACCTTTGAGGATTTGCTGGTGCGTGAGGATGCCAATGCCAAGCTGGAAGTCCACATCGACACCGATGAAGGAAACGCTTGCGATTTGGATCATGCCACAAGCATTGAACTGAAACGTCAGGAACCGTGCAAGTGCCACGACAATCATTGATCGTGGATCACTTTGCACAACTCGCACGGCCGCGAAAAACAATTTTGGTTTGTATCCCTTTTTCTCCCTTGGAGTAGCAACTTATGGCAAAAACGAACGAGGCTCTCGGCATGATCGAGACCAAAGGATTCATCGCATTGGTCGAAGCAGTCGACGCGATGATGAAGGCAGCGAATGTAAAGTTTCTCGGTTGGGACAAAGTCGGTAGCGGCTTGGTCTCGGCTTTCGTCAGCGGCGATGTCGCTGCAGTCAAGGCTGCCACCGATGCAGGTGCTGCCGCTGCAGGCCGAATCGGACAAGTCTTGAGCGTACAAGTGATCGCTCGTCCTCATGAAGACATCAGCAAGGTCTTGAAGGTCTCTGCACCTTCGGCTTCGGCTGAGTAATCCCCAACTTTAATCCGTGCTCAACGCACTTATTCCAAAACAAAGAAAGACCTAACCATGCAAAATGCAATTGGATTGATCGAAACCAAGGGCCTTTTGGCTCTCATTGAAGCCACCGACGCGATGGCCAAGGCCGCTAGTGTCGAGATTGTCAAGCGAATTGACATCGGCGGTGCTTACGTCACGACCATCGTCAGTGGCGATGTCGGCTCGGTGCGAGCGGCCGTCGAAGCCGGAGCCGCTGCGGCTTCGCAAGTCGGCGAACTCGTCAGCAGTCACATCATTCCTCGTCCTTCCGAAGGTTTGACATCCGCTTTCCTGAAATAGTTTTCAAGTCAAGGATCGACAATGAAAGTCCTCGTTGCCAATTTGGGTTCCACCAGTTTCAAGTATCGGCTCTTTGACATGGCCGACGAACGACAGCTTGCGCGCGGAGGCGTTGAACGCATCGGTGCGGCTGTGAGTCGTTGCTTTGTCGAAATCAATGGAGTTCGAACCGAATCCGACCAGTCGGTTCCCAACCATGGTGTTGCTGTCGATGCTTGCATCGGCCAGTTGACGGATTCGAAGTCGGGTTGTCTGAAGGATGCTTCGGAAATCTCTGCCATCGGTTTCAAAGCCGTCCATGGCGGTCGGATTTCGGGAGTTCAGATCATCGACAACTCCGTGCTCGATGCCATGGAGGAAATGAACTCGGTGGCCCCAGCGCACAATCCGCCTTACATGGCCGCAATGCGTCAATTGGCAAAGACCTCTTCGAAGATCCCGCTAGTAGCGGCCTTCGAAACCGACTTTCATCAGTCCATCCCAGAAGCTTGGAAACGCTATGCGATTCCCGACGAACTAGCAGAAGCTCTGCCGATTCGCAAATGGGGATTCCATGGCGCCTCGCACCGTTACATCGGATGGCGCACCGCCGAATTGCTCGGAAATAAAGACGCTCGCGTCATCTCCTTGCACCTCGGTGGCAGCTCGTCCTTGGCAGCGATTCGAGGTGGCAAAAGCGTTGCAACCACGATGGGGATGAGCCCTCAAACGGGGCTTCCTCATAACAACCGCGTTGGCGATATCGATCCTTATGCTCTGCCGCTGATGATCAAGCAGACCGGACTGAGTCTCGAAGAACTGCTGAAGGTACTGGCCACCCAAGGTGGATTGCTGGGACTCTCAGGAGGTCTATCGGGAGACGTTCGCGATCTTGAGAATGCCGCCGCTAGCGGGAATGCGAAAGCCCAACTAGCGATCGATGTGTTTGTCGCTGAGATCCGACGTCAACTCGGATCGATGCTCGTGGCCCTCGGAGGGGCCGATGCCATGGTCTTTACCGGTGGCATCGGTGAGAACTCGACGACGATCCGCAAAGCGGTTTGTCAAGGACTCGGAGATCTAGGGATCGCTCTTTGCGATACCAAGAATCAATCGGGCCACAACGAGCGACGCATCGACGATGCAAATCAAGGGAAAGTCCAACTGTGGATCGTTCCAACCAACGAGGAATTGATCGTCGCTCGACAAACCGTAGCCGCGATCAGCAAGTAATCCAAAGAGGCTTAACGAGACTCCCATCATGTTTGTTGCCAAAGTGACCGGCTCGGTCGTATCGACCCAAAAAGTGGATTCCATGACCGGCCAAAAACTGCTCCTGGTCGAGCCATTTCGACTCGAGCCCAAGGATCGACAAAGCTTGGTCTCGACAGGTCGATCGTTCATCGCTGTCGATGCCCTGGGTGCAGGGGTCGGCGATATGGTCTTGATCACCCAAGGGAGCAGCGCGCGGTTTACTCCCGAAACCGGCAAGCTTCCGATCGACTGTGTGATCATCGGAATCGTCGATACAGTCAGCATCGAAAAGAGCAACATCTACAGCCGTCAATAAAACTCATACAGAATCCAAAGTCGGATCATGCACATCAACGAAACACTTATCCGTTCGGTCGTCGAACAAGTCATCAGCCAAGTCCGCATCCAAGCAGGCTCGCAGGGGACCGTTTCGAGCAATCCAGGTTCAAGCAATCCAGGCCGAGGTCACTCGGGCCTTTTCGACAACGTCGACGATGCGGTTGCTGCCGCTCGCAGCGCATTTGAACAGCTGCAAAAGCGTCCGATCGAAGATCGCAAAAAGATCATCGATATCATCCGTCGCATCTCGATCAGTCAGTGCGTCGAGCTTGGAACCATGGAGATGGAAGAAACCAAGATCGGACGGCTCAAGCACAAGATCGAGAAACTCAAAACCCTCGGTGAGAAGACCCCTGGGGTCGAGTTCCTCAAAACCGAATGCTACAGCGGCGATCGCGGACTGGCGGTCATTGAACATGCGCCCTTTGGCGTTATCGGAGCGATTACACCGGTAACCCACTCGCTACCGACGATCACCGGGAATGCCGTGAGCATGATCGCCGGTGGAAACACGCTGGTGGTTAATCCACACCCAAGCGGACGCAGGGTTGCTGCCGAGGGCGTTCGACGCTTCAACGAAGCGATCCGAGCCGAAGTCGGCATCGATAACTGCATCAGTTTGATTTGTGAGCCAACGCTCGAAACCGCTCAGCAGCTTTTCAAGCATCGCAAGATTGCGTTGATTTGCGTAACCGGTGGACCTGCTGTCGCACGAGCTGCACTCAATAGCGGAAAACGGGCCGTGGTCGCAGGGCCTGGAAACCCTCCGGTTGTGGTCGATGAAACAGCGGATCTGGATCTGGCTGCACGTTGCATCATCCAAGGTGCAGCGTACGACAACAATTTGCTTTGCATCGCTGAGAAAGAGGTTTTCGTCGTCAACAGCGTATTCGATGCGATGATGGAAGCTATGAGCCGAGCAGGTGCAGTCCGCTTAAACAACCCGGAAGTCGACCGACTCACCCTTGCCGCTTTGCAAGTCGTCGGTGAAGGTGCCGATAAACACCATGCTGCACGCAAAGAACTACTAGGACAAGACGCCGTCAAACTCGCCGAAGCCGCAGGGAAACGCATCGATCCGGCGTGTGAACTCGTCTATGGAGAAACCTCCTTTGACCATCCGTTCGTTCAAACCGAACAGATGATGCCCTTTGTTCCATTTGTCCGTTGCCCAAGCTTTGAGGCCGCCGTCGAGTGCGCTCAGCAAGCGGAACATGGGTACCGACACACCAGCATCATCCACTCGCGGAACGTCCGCAACATGACCATCATGGCTCGGGCTATGGATACGACGCTGTTTGTCAAGAACGGACCTTGCATGGCCTCTCTTGGACTCGGTGGAGAAGGCTATCTGTCCTTCTCGATCGCAGGCCCAACGGGCGAAGGGGTCACCACACCACTGACGTTCACTCGTGAACGACGATGCTCGCTGATCGACGATTTGTTTATCCTCGGTCGCTAGTTTGCTTTATGCCATTATTCGCTACACAAGACTACACTCCCTAAGAACTACTTCAACTCGATCCCATCAGGTAAGTCATGCAAGTCGCCTTGGTACTAGGCAATGCGATCTCGACGGTTAAACACCGCAGCTTGGAGAATGTCAAGCTGTTGGTGTGTCTGCCGCTTGCATCTGACGGCAAGTCGCGAGACGGATCGCCGGTGATCGTTGCCGATTACATGGGCGCTGGTGCTGGCGAGAAAGTCATCATCACCAGTGATGGCGCGGCGGTTCGAGAACTCTACGGTCTGCAAAACAGTCCACTTCGTTGGACCGTGCTGGGTTTGGTCGATGATTTTCAAGCCACCTTGTCCAGTAAACCCAACGAGGGCAAGAAGCGATGAGCCAAGCACCCAAGGTATCCCCTTCGATTTCTGCTGAACAAGTCGAACGCATCGTGCGAGAAGTGCTTGCAACCCTCTCGGTAGGAAACGGCACTTCTGCACCCGTGCAGAAAAATGATTCTGTGCCTGCAGCTCAACCGATTGCTACGACAACCGCCAGCGCGCCATCAAACGGTGTGCATCTGAACGTTTCGGTACTGAGCCTCGATTCGTTACGCTCCCTTGCTAAAGACACCAAAGCGATCACGGTACTTCCAAGCACACTGGTGACTCCGGCAGCCAAAGATTTCTTAAGGGAGAAAGGGATCGCTTGGACCAGAACCAGCAGCGTCGCTGCGGCAACCCACCAGACGATCTCGGTTACTGCATCCAACGAGAAGAAAACCGAAGTTTTACCAACCAATCGCCTGTTTGTCACAGGTTCGGTGCTATGGTTGCGAAACCTCGAAAAGCAGCTTTGCACCAAAGCGAACTTCGTCGATCAGGTTCAGATCGATGATGCCGCTGCGGTTCGTGCGGTAGCCCAAGCCGTGCGTAACGGAGCTAGTGCTGCGATCGCGATTGTCAAAGCACCGCATTCGACACTTTGGCAAGCGGCCCGAGACGAAGCACTTCGACCAGCGTTGATTTCCCAGTGGAGCGATTTGGCGGAAGTGTTTCGAGAGGTACCGACCAACATGCTGATCGTGCCGGCAACCCGATGGAATATCGCCGGCTCGGCCAACATCGCTCGCAAGTTCCAAGAGCACATTCAAGCCAATCGATAGAGGAACCTGGAGCCAGCACAGATGCACATTTACAAAGTAGCAGGAACAGTCACCTTGAATCGAGCCCATCCGAGTTTTCAAGGTGCCGTACTCAAGCTCGCAGAGCCCATCGGTGAGTCCCTCATCGGTGAGGTTGCCGCCGAACCCGATGCGATCGTCGTTTGGGACGAACTCGGTGCCGATGTCGGTAGCATCATCGCGGTAGCCGATGGTGCCGAAGCGGCCCAACCGTTCCGACCCAACCTCAAGCCCGTTGACGCCTACAACTCAGCAATCCTAGACGAAATCAACATCAATACCCACTTACTCAAAGACTAGACAACGAGACGTTTGCCATGACATTAAACGCACACAAGATCAAACAAGACATCTGCGAAATCGGCCGAAGGCTTTACAACAAAGGCTTTGCTGCAGCCAATGACGGAAACATTACCGTCCGCATTAGCGAAAACGAAGTTCTTTGCACGCCGACGATGCACAGCAAAGGGTTTCTCAAGGTCGAGGATATCTGCACGATCGATATGACGGGTAAACAGATCGCAGGTATCAAGAAGCGATCGAGCGAAGCCCTGTTGCACTTGGAGATCTACAAGCAACGGTCCGACATCAAGAGTGTCGTTCACTGCCACCCACCCCATGCAACGGCATTTGCAGTGGCCCGGGAACCAATTCCTCAGTGCGTGCTCCCAGAGGTCGAAGTTTTTCTAGGCGATGTTCCAATCACTCGATACGAGACCCCAGGTGGGCAGGCCTTTGCTGATACCGTTTTGCCATTCGTCGATAAAACCAACGTCATCATTTTGGCCAACCACGGCACGGTGAGTTTCGGCGTCGATGTCGAACAAGCTTATTGGTGGACAGAGATCCTCGATGCTTATTGCCGAATCCTCATGCTCTCTCGCCAACTCGGAAACGTCAGTTATTTCAGCGAGAACGAGGAACGAGAGTTACTGGATCTCAAGAAGAAATGGGGATGGGCCGACCCTCGCAATACCGACGAGTACAAGAACTGCGATATCTGTGCCAACGATATCTTTAGGGAATCTTGGAAGCAATCGGGCGTTCAAAGACGCGCGTTTCCAGCACCACCTCCGATGGCACCCAGTGCTTCTCAAAGCGCTGCTATCACCTCGGCAGTTTCGGCTGCGGTTGCTCAAAGCGTCGCTGCATCCAATGGTGCACCACCGGTGCTCAAGGCAACAGCGACTGCTAGTGCTCCGGTTGCTGATCCAGCCGCAGTCGGTGGACTCGACACCGAGCAGCTCGTGCAATTGATCACCGCACAAGTCATTCGTGAACTTCAAAAACAATAATTCGTTTCGATTACTTATTGAAACAACATCAAGCATCGCAAAACGCAGAGTAATAAAACTAGGAACTAAAAAATGAAGGTCAGTATTATCGGTGGTGGGGGATTGGTCGGATCGTGCGCCGCTTATGCACTTCAGTGCGGCGGAATCGTGCGAGAGATTGCCCTCTTGGATGTCAATGCAAACCTTGCAGCAGGCCATGCGCTGGATCTGATGCATGGATCGCCGAGCATCGCCGATCAACTACTGACCTCGGGAGGTTACGAGCATGTTCCGGATTCGGATGTGATTTGCATCACGGCGGGACTAAGGCGCAAGCCCGAAGAGTCTCGTTTGGATTTGATCAATCGCAACACGGACTTGTTTGCTTCGATCTTGACCGAGATCCAAAAAGTTGGCGTCAAGAAGTCTGCGATTGTGTTGGTGGTATCCAATCCTGTGGATATTTTGACATCGGTTGCAGCCGCCAAACTGGGCTTGCCGATCTCTCAAGTTCTAGGACTTGGAACCCAGCTCGATACGATCCGCTTTTGCTCATTGATCGCTGACGCGTTGAAGTCTTCACCGACTCAGACAAGAGCATTGATTTTGGGTGAGCATGGAGACAGCATGGTTCCTATTTGGTCAAGCGCGACCGTTGGCGGATTATCGCTAGAGAAGTATCCCGGTTGGAATGGAGCATTGGCCGAGAAGATCTTCACGCGAACCAAAGGATCAGGAGCCGAATGCTTGTCGAAAAAAGGTGGTGCTGGCTTTGCTGTAGGCATCGCGATTCGTGATGTCATCCATGCGATCGCTTTGGATCAGAACCGTATATTGCCGGTGAGCACCGTCCAAGACGGTGCTTGTTATGGAATTCGCGATGTGGCGATCAGCGTTCCGACCGTTGTAGGGCGTCCTGGTGCTGTCCAGCGCATCGAGATCGAACTTTGGCCTAAGGAATTGCAGGCTCTACGAGCCAGTGCTGCGGCCATTAAGCCAACGCTCGATACGGTCATGAAGCGTGTGGGATGATGGAAAAGTCGAATCTGAAAGATTGCAAGAGAACGTAAAAGTACTCAGGCCTGGTCTTTGGTTGGCCGAATCGCTTCATTGAAAAAATGAAGAATGTTTTTCGTTTTTAAAAAAACGTATCTAGAAGCTAGTTTACTCGCGCAAAAATCGGATTAGTCTTTTCGCTTCGACGGCGTCAATTCACTGTATGCGCCGCTTTTCACAACGAGTTAGACTTCTTAGTCGCCATTGCATTTCAGAAAAAGGATCTGTTTGAATGTCTGCACGCAACTTCCCTCCCATTGAGACCGTATTGGGTTTAATCGACGATCAAAAAAAACTGCCGGTCAAGGGCTCCCTAGGAGACGCTTGGTACGAGGAAAACGCGGGTAGGCTTTGGGTATGGGATGGAGAGTTGCTCGAATGGCGAGAATTGAATCTTTGGAGGAGTAGTGGATTCGCATCAAGCGTGGCTAAACTCCTCGGTGTGAGTGAAGCTAGCTTTGCGAAAGGAGCAACTGGAGCCATTGGCGAACGTGGTTTGACCGGACCTGCAGGCCCTCAAGGTCTACAAGGTCTGCCGGGCAAAGATGGCAAGAACGGGATCGACGGCAAGAATGGCGTCGATGGCAAGCCAGGACCGGCAGGCCCTCAAGGTCTACAAGGACTGCCGGGCAAAGACGGTAATAACGGCATCGACGGTAAGAACGGCGTCGACGGCAAGCCAGGACCGGCGGGCCCTCAAGGTCTACAAGGTCTGCCGGGCAAAGATGGTAAGAACGGTATCGATGGCAAGAATGGCGTCGATGGCAAGCCAGGACCAGCAGGCCCTCAAGGTCTACAAGGTCTGCCGGGCAAAGATGGTAAGAACGGTATCGATGGCAAGAATGGCGTCGATGGCAAGCCAGGACCAGCAGGCCCTCAAGGGCTACAAGGACTGCCGGGCAAAGACGGTAAGAACGGTATCGATGGCAAGAATGGCGTCGATGGCAAGCCAGGCCTAGCAGGTCCAGCGGGTAAAGACGGCAAGAATGGTCTCGATGGCAAGGCAGGACCACAAGGGCTGCCAGGTAAAGATGGCAAGAACGGGATTGATGGCAAGCCGGGTCCAGCAGGTCCAGCGGGTAAAGACGGCAAGAATGGTCTCGATGGTAAAGCCGGACTACAAGGGCTGCCAGGTAAAGATGGTAAGAACGGGATTGATGGCAAGCCGGGTCCAGCAGGTCCAGCGGGCAAGGATGGCAAGAACGGTCTCGATGGCAAGGCAGGACCACAAGGGCTGCCAGGTAAAGATGGTAAGAACGGGATTGATGGCAAGCCGGGTCCAGCAGGTCCAGCGGGCAAGGATGGCAAGAACGGCCTCGATGGAAAGGCCGGTCCACAAGGGCTGCCAGGTAAAGATGGCAAGAACGGGATTGATGGCAAGCCAGGTCTAGCGGGCCCAGCGGGTAAGGACGGCAAGAATGGTCTTGATGGCAAGGCCGGTCCGGCAGGTCCTGCAGGCAAAGATGGCAAGCCAGGTCTAGCGGGCCCAGCGGGTAAGGACGGCAAGAATGGTCTTGATGGCAAGGCCGGTCCAGCAGGTTCTGCAGGCAAAGATGGCAAGCCAGGTCTAGCGGGCCCAGCGGGTAAGGACGGCAAGAATGGTCTTGATGGCAAGGCCGGTCCAGCAGGTCCTGCAGGCAAAGATGGCAAGCCAGGTCTACCGGGTCCAGCGGGTAAGGACGGTAAGAACGGTCTTGATGGCAAGGCCGGTCCAGCAGGTCCTGCAGGCAAAGATGGCAAGCCAGGTCTAGCGGGCCCAGCGGGCAAGGACGGCAAGAATGGTCTCGATGGCAAGGCCGGTCCAGCAGGTCCTGCAGGCAAAGATGGCAAGCAAGGTCCAGCGGGTCCAGCAGGCAAAGATGGCAAGCCAGGTCTAGCGGGCCCAGCAGGCAAGGACGGCAAGCCAGGTCTAGCGGGCCCAGCAGGCAAGGACGGCAAGAATGGTCTTGATGGCAAGGCCGGTCCAGCGGGTCCTCAAGGACCCAAGGGGGATCGAGGCCCTGCTGGTTCGGATCTCAGAACGGGTGCTCGGGATATCACCGCGTTGCTCGATTTGCCAGAAGGGGCAAGGCTCGATAATGCGGTTCTTCGACGTGTTGGTGACACCGTTGAGTTGTCGATTGACGGACTGCGAAGCAAGAAGAGGATTGATGCGGTGCTAGGAAAAGTGCCGGCAGGTTTTCGTCCTTCGAGGCATCAGAGCCTCTGCACATCCGATGGTAATTTCGAGCATGTCAGGATGAGCGTCGAGGCGGATGCAAAAGCATCAATCACGGCCACACAGTCCAAGAATGCAAGTGGATTGGTTTCCACCTCGACAGCCATGGTATGGCTTACCGACGACGAATGGCCCTCGAAGTTGCCGGGCAAGGAGTGGCGTAACAAACGAACCTAAGGCGAACGCCAACTGATCTTTTTTTTGTGACACAAAGCAACCTAAATGTGGCGACACATTTAGGTTGCTTTACTTTAAGGGTTCTTCTAGTATTTCCCTGGATGGAACATCACAACATGGAGTTGGCAAATTGGTGCACCTGTTGGTAAGCGAGAAGGTATCGAGCACGAAGAAGACCAGCGTTCCAAATTTTTAGCCTCAAAACCTGTGAAAAACAACATTTCCTAGAAACCATACATAGGATACGCAGCATGCTGTTTCCGATAAGCGACGACGATCAAAACGTCAACATTGTCCCATACATTACTTACGGTTTGCTTGCGGCCAATGTTGTGCTTTTCTTGGTTCAGGTCACCAACCCCGAATTCACCTATGGCTGGAGTGTGATCCCTAAGGAGATCACCACTGGAATAGATATTGTAGAACCACAACAGATGAGTATCGAAGGTCAGGGCAAGGTCGAGATCCCTCAGGCACCCGGTCCAGTACCGATTTGGTTGACGCTCTTGTCCTCGATGTTCATGCACGGGGGCTTTGGACACATCGCTGGCAATATGCTCTACCTGTGGATCTTCGGAAACAACGTCGAGCACAGGTTCGGTCACAAGTGGTTTTTGATCTTCTATTTGATTTCCGGTTTGGTTGCAAGTTTTGCTCAAATCATGCTTGCGCCCGAGAGCATCATTCCGAACCTAGGAGCTTCCGGGGCAATCGCCGGCGTGATGGGGGCTTATCTAGTGCTATTCCCTTACAATCGGGTCAACGCTGTCTTTCTGTATCATATTGTTACGATCCCAGCGATCTTGGTGCTTGGACTCTGGATAGCCATGCAACTCTTTAGTGGCTACGGATCGATCGCCAGCACTTCGACCTCGGCCGGCGGGGTGGCTTACATGGCCCACGTCGGTGGCTTTGTCGCAGGAGTCCTAGCCGCGTTGGCCTATCGGATGACGATTCAAGGTGAACCGGATTCCTTGCTCAAACGGCAATACGAGCGAGATCCAATGGCAAGGCGATTTTGGTAGATCGTATTGCTCTAGCTTAGTGTCATTCTCGGAGATGATGGATCTTAACTGTTCCCAAGACCATTCGTGCGAGGCAACATCTTGACAACGGTGCCAAATCAAGGCGTGTTGATTGGAAACGGTAGCGCGTCGATTGCTAGCGCGGGCTTCTCGGATCGTTTGGCAAGAGGATCGGAGTGAGTTCTTTGACGAAGTCTTGGGCATCACGGAAGCTTCGGTAGACACTTGCAAAACGCACGAAAGCGACTTCGTCAAGATCTCGCAGGTACTGCATGCATAGATTCCCTACGTCCTCGGAACTGACCTCTCGATCGTAGTTGTCGAGTATATGGGCTTCGATCTCGATGGCCAGTCGCTGAATTTCCGCTTGCTCGATCTTGCGTTTCCAACACGCCGCTGACAACCCCCGTTCGATCTTTGCACGGCTGAAATCCTGACAAGTCCCATCCCGCTTGCGAACTTGCAAAAGTCCCTCGACCCGTTCGTAGGTCGTAAAACGACGTTTGCAGTGGTTGCAGAACCGACGTCGACGAATCGCGCGGCCCTCTTCCACAATCCGCGAATCGCGAACTCCGTCGTTGTCGTTACCACAAAAGGGACATCGCATGGAAGTACTTAACTTGCCGATGGAAAGATCATGCAAAACCAGAAATCTCGACGCTATTGTTGCAGAGTTTTCCAATCCATCAACGGTCAAGGGAAAATCCACGTCCTAGAAATATGCCGCTAGCCTCTGAGGATTGGCAAGCTATCATACCGAGTCGAATCGCATCCAAAGCGATTTTTCGTTGGCTTTTTCGAGTAACTCAAGTCCTCCGATCCCCTTTGCTTGCAATGTCCGACCCAACCCAAAACAACGATAACCCAGCAACTCCGCGTTCCCCTAGCGCCTACCGATACTTGTTTTGGGCTGGTTTGTTCATGCTCCTAGGGATCAGCTTTTTGATCATCCTCGGACGCCAGCGGGAGAGTTTTGCCGGCAGACAAGTCCCCGAATTGGATCTCAAGCCGCTGCTCAATGCGACCGAACCAGCCGTTGATCTGATGGCTAAATCGGACTTGGTGCTGGTCCATTTTTGGGGGACTTGGTGCGGCCCTTGTGTTCAGGAGTATCCTGAGATCATCAAGTTGCAGCGTAAGTATGCTGTTGATCCTCGGGTTGCGATCGTGAGTATCTCCTGCGGTTCAACAAACCCCGAGTCTATCGACGAACTCGAATTCGACACCAAAATTTTTGTCCAAGGACTTGGGGGAGACCTGCCGATCTATTGCGACCCTGCGATGTACTCTCGCATTCAGATCGCAAACATTATGGGGCGAGGTGGGTTTGCCTATCCAACAACCCTCCTGCTCGATCGCCAGATGAAAATCCTCGATGCATGGGTCGGAGCCACCAATCCAGGAGAACTCGATCGAGCGTTGACGAAACTTCTTGCATCCAAGAAATAGCATCATGACGTTTCACTAGAGGATTTCCCAAACAGATGTCTTCGAAGCACAAGCCGATCCTTGCAATTACCATGGGTGATCCTACGGGCATCGGTCCGGAGATTATCGCCGGAGCGGTTGTTAACCCCTTGGTGAGTCAATGGTGCACACCGGTGGTTATTGGTCGCACGAGCATCATGCGTCGTGCAAGTTCAGTCGTTGGTACCAACACCCCTTGGATCGCTTGTCAGGATTGGGAGCAGATTCGATCGCACCTCGAACTAATATCCGACGGAAATCCCAACTCTCCAGCGCCAGTGTGCTGTTTGGATGCGGCAAGCCAACCGTCCGAAGATGCACAACCCGGGAAGATCGATGCACTCGGTGGACAAGCCGCTTACGATTCGCTCTTGGCCGCAACTGAATTGTGTCTGAGTAAACGAGTCGACGGTTTAGTGACCGCACCTTTGCAGAAAAAATCGCTCGACCTGGCTGGGCATCATTGGCCTGGGCATACGGAACTCTTAGGGCATCTGTGCGGAGTCGATGCGACGGCCATGATGCTCTATCTGCCTCCTGGAAAACCCAACCACGGCGGGGCCAGTGGCCTAGGGGTCGTGCATGTGACACTGCATATGGCTTTGCGGGAAGTCTTTCAGCATTTGACTCCTGCGAACATTTTAAAAACGATCGAGCTGACGCATTCCTATTTTTCGCGTTTGGCTTTGGCCCAAGGCCGCAAGGAGCCGCCCAAGATCGCCGTGACCGCGTTGAATCCACATGCGGGTGAATCGGGGCGTTTTGGTACTGAGGAGATCGAATGCATCGCGCCTGCGGTACTTGAAGCCAGGAAATTGGGAATCGATGCCACGGGGCCTTGGGCTGTCGATACGCTCATGCCTAGAGCAGCGCAAGGAGAGTTTGATGCGGTGGTGGCGATGTACCATGATCAAGGCCACATAGCACTTAAACTGCTAGATATGTTTGAGGCGGTCAACATCACGTTGGGTTTGCCTATTGTTCGCACCAGCGTGGCACACGGCACTGCCCACGATATCGCTTGGAAAGGCATAGCTAAGTCTGGCGGAATGGTCCAAGCCATCTTGGCAGCCGCTAAGCTCGCGCTTGACTAGAGGATCCTGTTGAGAATCCAAAGTGACTGGTCAAAACGATCCTTTACGTCCGAGGGGTTTAACCAGGTACGCCGAAATTTGACGATAAAACAGTCTCCAAACCCCTCAAAATAGTCAATTGAGTTCCTGATGAACGTTTTTCTTCGTTTCGAATTAAGAAACTCTCGGATTGCTTCTGTGGACTCACTACGAACCAGATAATGAGAATTGAATTCGGGATCCTCTGAAAATGGGATGCCTTCTAAGCCAAAGAACCCCAAGAGGTTGAGAAACCGTTCTCGCTTAATCAATGAAAAATGCGGGAGGTTCAGGCGTCCATCCTGCACTAAAAGCAATGTGGAGGTTTCCGTGTTTTCGTCATTGAATGGGTGCTTGTATTCGCAAACGGTAATTCTAGAGGTATCTGTTTCACCGACCACCGCGTATGGAACCTTTTGGGAATCACCGCCAAGGGAATAAAGCTCAAAACGTTGAAAGTTCGCCCAGTCCTTCTCGGGAAGATCTGTGAAAAACTCAAGCCCCAAGGCTTGCGCATCTTCAGCGAACTCTGCCCGTTTTCTCTCGTGGTAGTCTTTCTGTGCCCACATCCCGATTAGGAGGAAGCCAATACCAACGGCAACAATGATCACCAAAAACATGACCTGTCATTCCTTGTCAATCGACTCTTGCCCGAAAGGCAAAGACAATCATGGCCTGCCGCTGAGGAGTTGCTGAACTTTCTCCTCGATTGCCTTTCCTCTCACGTGAACAGCAGCCACGTTTCCATCGCGACCGATGAGCATCGTAAAGGGGATCGCTATGATCGAAAGCTCCTGTGCAATCGCTGTGTCCATACCTGACTTGGCCGGATCATTACTTACGAGAACATCCCACGAGGTTTTATTCTGGGCCAAAAACTCATCGAGGTCCGATCGCTTCTCATCGAGATTGATCGAGATCACTTCAAATCCTTCGGCATGTTTCTCGTCATAGACTTTTTGAATGTTTGGAATCTCGGCAATGCATGGCCCGCACCAGGTTGCCCAAAAGTCGACCAGCACGACCTTGCCCTCGTACTTGGACTTGTCAAAAGGCTTGCCTGAGACATCGACTAGGCCTTCGAGATTCAGGGGTTTTCCGATAGTGCCGACCCGTTTTTGAAATCCGGTAACGGACATTTCGATTTGAGACTTCAGCTCTGGAGTTTTGGTTTTTTCGAGTTGAGTTGCGGCTAGATCCAAAAGGCTTTTGGCGACCTCGATGTTCCCTGAGAACTCGAACTGCATGGCGCACTGAGCCAGTGCCATCGCTGTCCAGGGCGATGGGATCTTGTCCATAAGATCTTTCGCTTTTTCGGTTAACGCGACAGGATCAGCGGCTAGGGCTTGTCGCGTATCGATGACTTGCAAGTAGCTCTCGAAGTCTGGCAACCGTCGCATCTTCATCTGCCAGGATCGCATCCCAAGATTTGGGTCGGGCACATCCCGAAACTTGGCCTCGAGCGCATCGACGAGTTGATCGCAAGCCACATCACCTGGGCTTGGGGTCTTTGGCTCAGCCGCACTTGCTGGATCCTTCGGATCAGAAGCTGCGGCAGAATCGTTCTCGCTCGAGAGAGCTTGTGCGGCCTGGGCTACGGCCATGAAGACACCTGGGTCGGCACCCTCGGCTTTTTCTAACAAGCTTTTGGCTGCAGCCAAGACTTGATCGACCGTCGCTGTTTGGTTTGCGTAGTCGGAGGAGAGCAACTGCAATTGCAATCGCTGAGCTATTTTCGAAACACGAGGATCCTCGTTGCTTGAAAGCTCTCCGCTGAGTTTCCTTAAGTCATCTTGTGCGGGGACATCGCGAAACATAGCCATTTGCTGGAGAGCTTCGAGTTTACTGATCCAGCCTTGAGCTGTCTCGTCGGGCGTCTTGGCTGCATTCCTGAGTCGATCGGCGGCTGCAGATTTCATACGAAGCAGATCCATTCCGCTTGTGAGAATGGTGTCGTTGTTGATCTGCTTTTTGTTGGCATCGTTTTGCAAATCCATCATCGCACGATCGACCGTGCTCAAGAACTTCACGATGTCCTCGGGTTTCTCCGAGTCGGTCATCTTTAGAGTTTTATAGCTCTTGGCTTGCAACGATGGATCGTCTTGCCCGGGTTGGAAGTTAGGTAGTTGCGGTGCTGTGCTTGGTTCGGTGGTATTTGAACTTGTGTCACCTACTTTAGGTTTAGACTTGGTTGATGCCTGGGAGCTATCGGCAGGTCGAAACCCGCTCGTCTCGGCCGAAACTTCCTTGGTCTTGCTTTCCGGGGAGCATCCCACGGGGGCAAGCAGAAGGCCGCCTACGAGCGTCCAGCGTATCGTGGATCTGAGTTGCTTGGCCAGCAGTGATCTACTCGAACTCGATGCTCTGGATTGAATTTTGTTTTCGACGACTTTTGCGATAACTATTTTCACGGATATTCTCCAAAAAACTCGGTGTACTTGACCGCTAGTAGCTTGAACGAATCGTCTCGACTAGGCAATACTGCTTGCTCCTTGCCTCTTTGATTTCCTCGGGAAACATTCGAATTCATCCTCGTGCTACGAAAGAAACCATGGAAAAACAGATCAGCATTTCGACCACTGCGCATCGCTCGTTGCCGTCGGTTGGCCTTGGGTTCTGGAAAATACCCAACGAGTCGACCGCCGAACTGGCCTTGGAGGCTGCCAAGATCGGTTATCGCCATTTCGATTGCGCGTCGGATTACGGCAATGAGCCGCAAGTCGGCCAGGGGCTTTCCCAAATCCAGCGAGACCGGATCTGCCGACGCGAGGATTTATGGGTCACAGGCAAACTATGGAACACTTACCACCGCAAGGAGCATGTGCGACTGGCTTGCGAAAGAAGCTTGAAAGATCTGCAACTCGATTACCTGGATCTGTATTTGATTCACTTTCCGATTGCATTGGCCTACGTTCCATTTGAACACCGTTATCCGGCAGGTTGGCATTATGACCCTGAATCGAAAACACCTAGGATGATTCCTGATGCTGTACCGATCTACGAAACTTGGGAAGCGATGGAAAGGCTCGTTCAGGCCGGTCTGGTACGCTCGGTGGGCGTGAGCAACTTTGGTGTGTCGCTCCTGCGCGATGTGCTGTCCTATGCGAGGATTCGCCCTAGTGTGCTCCAGGTCGAATCGCATCCGTATTTGGTACAAAGCAAACTGCTTCGTTATTGCCAGCAAGAGCAAATCGCCGTGACAGCGTTCAGCCCACTTGGGGCACCGTCGTACATTCCTCTGGGAATGGCCACCGTCGCCGATTCAGTGATCGAGCAATCTGTTGTTACCAAGATTGCTCGGGAGGTTGATCGCACGCCCGCTCAGGTCGTCTTGCGTTGGGGGGTTCAGCGGGGCACAGCCGTGATCCCTAAGACTCAGCAATTGACTCGTCTCCGGGAGAATTTGAGCCTGTTTGACTTTGAACTTACCGAAGAGCAAATGGCGTTGGTATCGGGACTTGATCGCAACCAACGATTCAACGATCCGGGTGTCTTTTGCGAAGAAGCCTTTGGGTGTTACTATCCGATTTACGAGTAATATGGGCTCTTCAGGAATCATTGTGGCTAGGAGTATATGCTATTGGTTTCTATCGTACTCGTACTCAATGAAATGGTTCTCGTACTCGTACTCGAAGCACCCTAGTATAGCGATTGCGCCCATTAATCTGCAAATTAACGGCAACCGCTTCGATCAACTATTGGCATAGCAAAAGTTCAAACAGCCATCGAGTAGGAGTACCGTTGCACTGAGTACCGCTTCGCTGAGTACGAGTACGAAGAAATCCAAAGCGATGCACAAACTTGCGATTAATCCACAATAATTCCCGATGAACCGCCACAGCTGTTACTCACGGTTTTGTTGCGATCGCGACTTCTGCATGATTTCGTAGAGGTCCAAGTCCGCTCGTCCGCCGAGGATAGCAAAAATCGTGCGCAGTTGCCTGAGGCCCACAGGAATTCCCTTATCGGCCCGGAGTCGGAAGTAACCTGGTTCTGCCGTAACAACTTGGCTTGCAAGGCTCTCTTGCTGCAAGAGGGATTGAACATAAGCAAAAGCGTGCTGGTCGCTGGTCAGCAGTGTTTGGCCAAGGGGCTCTTCGATTGGCTCGGTTTTGCTGATGATGCAATCGGCTTGAAGCTCTACAGTGCTCTCGTCGTCCTTGAGCAATCGAACTTGCCAAAAACCTTGCTCGGTCTTCGCAACCGATTCGACACCCAAACTCTCAATCATTACGAAACGCGTGGAGACTCGATCCGCAAGTTCACTTCGTGTTCGAGCAAGCTCATCGCCTTGAGGATCCTCGCGGTATTGGGAAGGGCTTGGAGGCACGATCCAAATAAATTTTGCATGGCCATCGTAGGCAAGGCATTCACGCACGCGTCGACAAGCCTCAGAAGTCGAACCTACAAGCACGATCTGTTTGCCATCGTACGTCTTTGGTTCGAATTTTCGATCCAGCGGCAGGTGGATCAGAAAGTCATCACGGGCTTGGAGTTCACCGATAGCAAGTCCACCTGCGGGGCCTAGGCCGACTCTGGTCGCCGGAGTCCCTCGGCAATCGATGATGCAATCGGCACGAGACACCCACGTGCCTCGATGTCGGCCTTGGACGAGGATACGAAATTCATCGTTGCAACGGCTCTGCCACTGGAACTCATCGAGTCGGTCGGGTTCGGGTCGATCGTATGAACGGAAACGAGAAATGTCGATCACGGGGCTTAAAAAGTGAATATCATCGAACAAAAGATCCGTTTTTGCCAACGGTAGCAGATATTCTTCGGCATACTGCTTGCCGGTGAAAAAAACATCCACGGCTGGAGCTCGGTAGGATTCGTCTTGAGCTTCCAATGCTGCCAATCCTAAGCTTGTTGTAACCTGCCCGGCGGGTAATTCGATCTGGCGATCATTCCAATCGAGCAAACGGTGGGCGACTCGGCGAGTTTCGAAGATCGATACATGGTAACCCAAGAATCGTGCATAGAGAGCCGCTTCGATACCCATTGGCCCCGCACCCACGATGGCAATAGTCGCTGGGCTCTCCATTTCGGGATCCCATGGAAGTGCATCGATCATGTAAGCGTTTTCTGTAAGAGAGACGGACAAAACTAAGGGAACGGGATGTTGTTGAATTCGTAGTCGACCGTTTGCAAGATGACCGACTCGGGAGCTCGATAAACAAAACGATAGTCGCACAAGGAGCCTTCGATGTCGAAGAGATAACTCAGACCGATGTCGTTTTTAGTAAGTCTAGTGGTAGCCCAGCCGGCATGTTCAATACGGTTCCCCTCTTTGTCTATTAGATAGCCATCGGTAAGAGCGATCCATCCCTGCAGGACGTCGTTTGACGGTTGATTGGCAAGCGACACACCGATTTGAATTTCCTGCAAATCCCGATTCTTGCTTGCCGATTCTAGAACCACTGTCATATCGCCCGCTGTAAGCGTCTTGCCACTGTTGTCCTTGGGGTTTTCGAAATCGATCGTCGCTGTACGGCCTGGAATAGCGATTTGCAGTTGGCCTTTCCAGGATGCGATCTTGGTGGCCGCTTGCGTGGGCTTGAGGACTCGCATCGAGACAAGCAACTGTGAACCTACTGGGACATAGTCGCTCGATTGGTCCGTTGGTACCAAGAGCAATTCATCGTTCTCTGTCCTGACGACCAGCTTATCCATAGCGAACCTGACGAACACTGGGTTGAATCTCGGTTCCCACTGGACGATGAAATCCAGTTCAGCCGTGCTCTGGAGCGGATCTAGAAAATGGGTTGTTTTGCTGAGCGCAATAGGCTGTAGCCGAAGAACACCGATATAGACCGGGGGGATCGACTCGCGGGGAAGACTTTTGAGCAAACCTTGTTTGTCCTCGGGAATTTGAGGTTTTGGCCCAAAGGCGATTTTGCCATTGTCCCTAGGAATGATTTGCCAATCGATTTGTTGCATCACCTCATCGAGAGCTTCCCAATAGGTCACCCCTTGGATATCGAAGTCCGACACTTCCCCAAGTGCAGGTTGTTTGCGATAGGAATCCAAACCGATTTTATTTCGGGTTTGTTTCTCAATCCTATCGAGGGCTTCGACCACGCTCATTTCCCCAACGAGATTGACCATCGATGGTTCATGAAAGTCGACGGTGGTCTCTTCGAGAAACTTTTCCCGGAGTCGCTCGATTCGCATTCGCAGTTCCGCAGAGGCTTGCTCATCCAGGGGCGGCAAAAACTCCAAAGCCTCTGGGCCGATCTGTTGAATCTCCTTTTCCGCAGCATCCCGATCAGCTTCTTTATCGGCATCGAGCTGCTTTGCAAGCTCTACGATCTTCTCCCGCAATGAGGCTTGCTCTTGGGGCTCTTGCCAAGCGCCCAAATCCGGGCATATGCAAACAAAAAGACTAAGAATAAAAACTGCCTTTGCGAATATTCTCATGGGGCACCCTCGCTCGATGATACAGGTTCTTGATTTTGAGGCTTGAGCATTCGACGGATCTGTTCGTAGCGACTGGCCAATTGGCTCTCGTGACCTCGCTCGATCGGGTGATAGAACTGCCGATCGACTCCCAAGTAGTCTTGGACTGCAATTCCGTCTGGAGATTCATGGGAATACTGGTATCCGATTCCGTGTCCAAGCACTTCAGAGCCAGGGTAATGACCATCGCGAAGATGGATTGGCACTGGAATCAAGTCTCCTTGCTGTACTTCTTTGCGTGCTGCCATGATCGCCGTTGTAGCCGAGTTGCTCTTCGGTGCAAGTGCAAGGTAGATGACTGCTTGAGAAAGATTCAGTTGGCATTCGGGCAGGCCGACAAACTCGCAAGCCTGCATGGTCGCAACTGCAAGGCTCAATGCTAGTGGATCTGCATTACCGACATCTTCGCTTGCAAAGATCACGAGCCTTCGAGTTAGGAAACGGATTTCCTCACCACTTTCGATCGCCCTTGCTAACCAGTACAAAGCGGCATCGACATCCGATCCACGCAGGCTTTTGATCAGGGCGCTTGCCATGTCATAATGTTGATCGCCTGATGGATCGAACTGCAGTACTTTCTTTTGCATGCTCTCTTGGATCAGCTCGACGGTCAATACGATGGGGATACCGGCGGACGACAAAACGGCAACTTCCAAGGCGTTCAGAGCGCGACGGGCGTCTCCTTCGGCAATCCTGGCGCAGTATTCGAGGGCTTGGGGTTCAACCTGAATCGAGTAGCGACCGTATCCTACTTGGGGGTCCTTGATGGCCCGATGAAGCAGTTTCACAAGATCGTTTTGCGACAAAGGGTGCAGCTCGAAGACCTGCGAGCGACTCAGCAAGGCACCGTTGACTGCAAAGAAGGGATTACTGGTAGTGGCTCCAACCAGGGCGATCGTGCCGGCTTCGACATCCGGTAGCAAAGCGTCTTGCTGGGAGCGGTTGAATCGATGGATTTCATCGATAAACAGAATCGGTCTCGAACCGCTGACGCTCAGTTCGTCTCGTGCCCATTCGAGAGCCTCACGAAGTTCCTTGATACCGCTGGTAACGGCGTTGATTTGCCGAAAAGCGGCTTTGGTCTCGGCGGCGATGAGTTTAGCGAGGGTTGTCTTGCCGGTTCCCGGGGGTCCGTAGAACAGAACCGATTGGATGCGAGCGGCGCTGACGAGTCGACGTAGGAGCTTGCCAGGTTCGAGGATGTGCGACTGGCCGACCATTTCGTCGAGCGACTTTGGACGCATGCGAGCCGCCAGGGGCTCGGCGGATCGTCGGTTGGATTCCTCGGCTTTTGAAAATAAATCCATCGTTTGATGCTCGGCTAGCGGTTTTGTTGGCAATCAAGATCAAGCCAGGAAAAACTGGCCTTGTGCGTTAGCCTTGGTTTTCCCGTGCAAATCCCTACAATCTCGGGCTTTGGCTGGGCAAGACCGCCGGCTGACCCGTTTCTGTACCCTTTGGATTTTAGACAATGTCTGACTCGAAGTCTGAATCTGGCTCGCAAAATTCCCATGAACTCGGGGTTCATCAAGCAGCGAGGCTTGAAAAACTCAAGAAAATCGAAGCCATGGGGATCGATCCTTGGGGACATCGCTTCGACCAACGGCACTTCATCGATGCGGTTCGCGCCCGGGCCTCCGAAGTCCGCTTCAAGAAGGAAGATGGCAGTTTTGTCGAGTTGCCGAACTTCGACGGCTCCGATGCTGTCGATTACAAGGCGTGGAAACTCCAGCAGGGAGCGGGCCAGGAGATCGGGCCAGAGGTTCGTATCGCTGGTCGAATTCTATTGATGAGAACCGCTGGTAAACTCGTCTTCCTCAACATTCGGGACCTTACTGGCGACATCCAAGTGATGATTCCCAAGGGGCATTTACCCGATGAGGATTTTGAACTTACTAAACTTCTGGACTTCGGTGATCTCATCGGTGTCGATGGACGTCTTGGACGTACCAACACCGGAGAGCTAACGGTGTTTGCATCGAAGCTACACTTTATGACCAAGACGCTTGAGCCACCACCGGAGAAGCACGCGGGGCTTCAGGATCCGGAACTGCGTCAACGGATGCGTTATGTTGATTTGACTTACAATCCCGAATCGCTTCAGACGTTCCTCAAAAGAACCAAGATCATCCAGTCGATTCGAAGTACACTCTCGAAACATGAGTTTGTCGAGGTAGAGGGTCCGACACTCCATACGATCGCCGGTGGAGCGGCAGCAAAACCGTTTTTGACCCATCACAACGCCTTGGATATGAAGCTCGTTCTAAGGATCGCTCTTGAGTTGCATTTAAAACGACTCATGGTCGGCGGAATCGAACGGGTCTATGAAATCGGGAGAGTCTATCGCAACGAAGGGATCAGCCCCAAACACAATCCCGAGTTCACGATGATCGAACTTTACTGGGCTTATGCCGACTATAAGGTCATGATGGATCTGACTCAGCAGATCATTGTTGAAGCGATCGAAGCCACTGGGCAGGGGTACCAATTGATGTGGGGAGATCTGCCGATCGACTTTACTCCGCCCTTTGCTCGCAAGACGTACACGGAACTATTCGAGCATCACACAGGTTTGAAGATCGACGATGCTGAGGGGATTTCTAAACTAGCCAAGAAAATTGGTTTGGATCCGACGGGCAAGCATCCCGATGTGGTGGTCAGCGAAGTCTTTGAAGAAAAGGTTGAGGACTCATTGATCGGGCCGATTTTTGTGACCGACTATCCGGCAAGTCTTTGCCCTTTGACCAAACGCAGCCGTTCGAACCCAAACATTGCAGAGAGGTTCGAGCTATTCATTCACGGAATGGAATTGGCCAACGCTTATACCGAACTGAATGATCCGATTTTGCAAGAGTCCTTGTTTAAAAC
>Ga0315901_10000628_pt1 | contig 52165 bp, 40 predicted proteins | sample LakEriMetagenome_10_FD_203761 | JGI IMG/M metagenome (GOLD analysis project Ga0315901, IMG submission 203761) | Freshwater fungal communities from buoy surface, Lake Erie, Ohio, United States - Buoy 2 MA116 | ecosystem: Environmental > Aquatic > Freshwater > Lake | place: USA: Lake Erie, Ohio... | reverse complement strand
TGCCACTCTACCGCTACATCGGTGGCGTCAACGCCAACACCTTGCCTGTTCCGATGATGAATATCCTCAACGGTGGTGCGCACGCCGATAACCGCATCGACTTCCAGGAATTCATGGTGATGCCTGTGAATGCACCTACATTCAGCGATTCGCTGCGCATGGGTGTTGAAATATTCCATCACCTGAAGTCGGTGTTGAAAGCTGCCGGCTACAGCACCAACGTGGGCGATGAAGGAGGTTTTGCGCCCGACATCCAAAGCAATGAAGAAGCCATTGAGATCGTACTGAAAGCCATCGAAAAGGCCGGCTACAAGCCCGGTTACGATGTGTATATTGCTATGGATGCTGCCACCAGCGAGCTGTACAATCCGGAAACCGGCATGTACACCTTCAAGAAATCAGACAAACGCATGCTCGACAGCCAGGGAATGGTGGATTACTGGGCCAGCTGGTGCGCCAAATACCCGATCATCAGCATCGAAGACGGCTGTGCAGAAGACGATTGGAAAGGCTGGAAAAGCCTCACTACTGCCTTGGGTGATAAAGTCCAGCTCGTAGGCGACGATTTATTCGTTACAAACGTAAACCGTCTCCGCGAAGGCATTACCCAAGGTGTTGGCAACAGCATCCTCGTGAAGGTGAACCAAATCGGCACGCTTACTGAGACCATCGAAGCGATCCAGCTTGCCACGGCGAACTCCTACACCAATATCATCAGCCACCGCAGCGGTGAAACTGAAGATAGTACCATCGCCGATCTGGCCGTTGCCATGAACAGCGGACAAATCAAGACCGGTTCTGCCTCGCGTTCAGATCGCATGGCGAAGTACAACCAGCTCATCCGCATCGAAGAAGAGTTGGGCGAAATGGCCCGCTTCCCGGGCCGCAGCTTCCGCTTCGTGCGCTGATTCTAAACTCACCTAAGCAAAAAGCCCCGCGATGCGGGGCTTTTTTTGTTATCTTTGGATATGTGGTCGGATGGCATACTCTGGTGGATAAGCCTGCCGCTCGCATGTTTTCTCCTTTTTATCCTACTCCACATGGCAGGCTTCACCGTCAACGCACACCGCTTCGACCCGTACAAGAACTTTAAATTCAGAGTAAAATGGGACGGTCGCTACATTCACGGCATAGACCGAATCACCGGGCTTCGCCGCGAAACGGGTGTGGTATTGCACCGCGAAGGAAGCGATCCCAGTTCTGTGCGCAGAATGCCGGGTATAACACAATATGAACCGATCATTCTGGAGCGCGGACGCACGCACGATACTGCTTTCGAAGCCTGGGCAGATCTGGTTTTTAATCTGGGAGCAGGTGCAGGTGCTGAAATGAGTTTGCGAAACTTTCGAAAAGACATCGAAATCAGCCTGCTCAATGAATCCGGACAAGTGGTGATGACTTTCAGGATTTACCGCTGCTGGCCGAGTGTCTATGAACCGCTGGCCAACCTTGATGGCTCAGGTGAAGATATTATGCGTGAACGCCTTGTCTTGCAACACGAAGGTTGGGAACGTGATACAGATACGGTGGAACCGGCGGAGACCTGAGACACCCCCGGTTCATTGCATTAGCGTGGAAACAGGCGGCGGAAGCCCTTTGCCGGAATAAAACCCGGATAGCTTATTTTCTCAATACCAGACCTTTTCCAGGAACAACCCATGCGCTGGCACACTGGGCCCGGCATCGGAACGCGTTCCGTACTGAAGCATGGTTTCGAACTCCGGCAGGCTCATGCGCGCTGTACCAACTTCCAGCAAGGTGCCTACCATCGCGCGCACCATGTTGCGGAGAAAGCGGTTTGCGCGAACACAGAATACCATGCCGCTATCTGTTTCTGACCAAATAGCCGATTCCAGCAGGCAACCATAGCCATGGTGTTGCGGCATTTCGCCTTTGGTGAAACACCGGAAGTCTTCATGATGGGGCAGCAATGCGGCCGCAATGTTCATCCGATCCAGGTCTGGTCTTTGGGTTTGTCTCCAGGAAAGATCTTCCAGGAATACCTGCTTTCCGAAGTGGATATAATAGCGGTATTCGCGGCCGCGTGCATGGAAGCGCGCATGGAAATCGGCCGGAACTGCTTCAAGGTTGAATGCCGCTACATCGGCTGGAAGCAGGCCGTTGAGCCGGTGCAGGAAAGCATCCGGCAGGGCAGGAGGGCCATCAAAGTGCAGCGGGAAATGCCGGGCATGCACGCCGCTGTCTGTGCGTCCGCAACCTGTAACCTGGACTTCATGGCGCAACAGCACTTCAAGTTTGGATTCCAAAATACCCTGAACAGTAGGTTTATCGAGCTGCTTTTGCCAACCCTGATACGCGGTACCACGGAACTGGATGTCGAGTCGGTAACGCTGCAGTTCCATGATATGGTGCCGGGATCAGAGGCGTTCGTAAACGATGGCAGCGCCCTGGCCCACACCCACGCACATGGTTGCCACACCGTAGCGGGCTTGTTTGCGCTGCAGCAGGTGGAGCAAGGTGGTCGAAATGCGTGTGCCGGATGCGCCAAGCGGATGACCAATGGCAATAGACCCGCCTTGCAGGTTCACTTTTTCGCGCGGAATTCCGAGTTCGCGCATACTGGCTAAAACCTGCGATGCAAATGCTTCATTGAGTTCAAAAATGTCGATGTCGGATACCTGTAAGCCGGCCATTTTCAGCGCTTTCTGTACTGCAGGTACCGGGCCGATTCCCATGATTTCAGGCGCAACACCCGCCGCGGCGGCCGATACGATCCGTGCGATGGGTTTCAGGTTGAAACGCTTGAGGGTTTCTTCGTTCACCACCAGCATACAAGCGGCACCGTCGTTGATGCCGCTGCTGTTGCCTGCTGTAACGGTTCCGCCTTTGCGAAACGCAGGCTTGAGCGTGGCAAGGGTCTCCACAGTGCTCAGGCGCGGGTGCTCATCGGTATGGAAAACAATCGGATCTCCTTTTTTCTGGGGAATGGAAACCGGCGCAATTTCATTGTTGAAGTAACCGGCAGCCTGTGCTTCCTTCCATTTCAACTGCGTTTCGTAAGCGAACTGATCCTGGTCTTCGCGGCTGATTTGGAATTTCTCCGCGACGTTTTCGGCCGTTTCGCCCATTGTCCACGGATGATGCAAAGCACTCAGCGCCGGATTGGTAAAGCGCCAGCCGATGGTGGTGTCGTAAATCTCCACATTGCGCTGAAAAGGCTGTTCCGCTTTGGCCATCACAAAGGGCGCCCGGGTCATGCTTTCTACGCCACCGGCCAGAAATGCGCCTCCCATGCCGCTGCGAATGCCCATGAAAGCATTCATCACAGATTGCAGCCCGCTGGCGCACAAACGGTTCACGGTATAGCCGGGAACATGCACCGGAATTTCGGCGAGCAATGCTGCCATGCGGGCCACGTTGCGGTTGTCTTCACCGGCCTGGTTGGCAGCGCCGAGAATCACTTCATCCAACACAGACGGATCGAACCCGGGGTTGCGTTCCAACAAGGCGCGGATGATCCCGGCTGCCAGGTCGTCCGGCCGCACACTCGCCAGACTTCCATTGAACTTACCTACGGCACTGCGCACCGAATCGACGATGAAGACATCTTGCATGGCGCAAATTTACCTATCCTGCTGCAGTTGCGCCGAAACTATATTTGTCGCCATGATCCAACGCATACAAAGCATCTTCCTTTTGTTCAATGCCCTGCTCGGGGTTTATGTGCTGTTCTGGGGCGGACCTTTCTATACCGCCAGCCAGGGCGTGCGCACGGCCAGTGTGGATTTCATGTCTGTCGATATCAACGGAGTCCGCGTGAACGATACCGTGAGTTTGTTGCTTTTGGCCGGCATTGCTTTTATCGCAGCAGGCGCGATCTTCCTGTACCAGAATCGGCCCTTGCAGATCAAAGCTTGCTGGCTCGGAACCGGGCTTTCACTCTTGTTGGGGCTGATGGCGTTTCTTCGTTACCGCAGTGTAATGTCGCAACTGGGAGAAGGAGGGCCTGTGGAAGGCAGCCTCGGGCTTTCTTTTGCAGCCCCTTTCCTCATGATCACCTTTTTTCTGCTGGCGCTTCGCGGCATCATGAAAGATGAAGCGCTGATAAAAGGGATGGACCGCCTGCGTTGAACATGTTGCGTCGCCTTTGTCTGCTGAGCCTGATAGCATGTGCAAGTGCCCAGGCCCAGGTCAGAACGGTATTTGAAACCGATTCGAACCAAACCGCTTCTTATGAGGCCTGCAATGCGTATTACCACAAACTGTGTGAAGCGTACCGCCGAATTCCGGATTTGCAGGGTATGGCACCGCTGTTTTTCAGCATAGGCAAGTCAGATGGCTTGCGCGATATTATGGTGATGCAAGTGAATAGTCCACTGGGAAGAAAAGCAGATTTGCGGCCTTCTATCCTCATCAACAACGCCATACACGCCGGTGAACCGGAAGGCGTTGATGCAAGCATGGCCCTGGCACGGGACATACTCGCGGATGCAAAACACTGGAAACACCTGTTGACCCATTACCGTCTGTTTATCATCGCGCAGTACAATGTGGATGGCATCGAACGCCGGGGCTGTTGCAGCAGGGCCAATCAAGACGGACCAGATGAATACGGCTTCCGTGCCAGTGCCCGAAACCTCGATCTGAACCGCGATTTCATCAAAGCCGATAGCCGCAACGCCGAGACCTTTATCCGCTTCTTTACCCGGATCAACGCGCGGATTTTCGTAGACAACCACACCAGTAACGGGGCAGATTATCCCTATACGCTGACCTATTTCGGAACCCATCCGGCCAAACTGAATGCCGATGAACGCCGCACGATGAAAGGACTTTGTTCAGCACTTGACAGCGTGCTGCCAAGCCGCGGCTGGCCGGTAGTGCCTTATGTTGAAACCCGACGTGAAGTTCCGGACAGCGGAATCAACGGATTCTTCGACGGTGGGCGCTATGCTACAGGTTTTGCGGCGCTGCACCATTGCCTTGGATTCACTGTCGAAACCCATATGCTGAAGCCATTTCCGCAGCGCGTCAGGGCTACCTACGCATTTATGGAAGCGCTACTCGAACAATTGAATCAACACAACCTGGTTTGGCCCGAGGAGCCACAAACCAGCGATTGGCAGGTTTTATCCTGGAAGCAATCCAACACCACGCAAGACAGCCTCCTGTTTTCCGGTTACCACGCCGCCTACAAACCAAGTAAGGTAACAGGGCAACAGCGTCTTTACTACGACCGCACGCAACCCTGGCAGAAGCGCATACCGTTTTACAATACCTGGATACCCGTAGATTCTGTGCGCATGCCGAAAGCCTATTTTATTTCACCTGCCTGGCGTGAAGTGATCGATAGGCTGGAATGGAATGGCATTCAGGGAGAAACAATTACCAGGGAAGAGACCATGCGCCTGGGCGCATCGTACATCGTACACCACGAAGCCGCCCGCAATCCTTATGAAGGCCACTTCCTGCATCAGCACACGAGGTCAAGGGATACAGTATTGACCATGAAGGTTCAGCCCGGTTGGGTCAAGTACACGGTCACGCCGCGCAACAGCCGTTTTCTGGCGCAGGTGTTGCACCCGGAAGCGCCTGACAGCTATTTCAACTGGAACTTTTTCGATGCAATCCTCCAACAAAAGGAATGGTACAGTGCCTATGTGTTCGAAGAAAAAGCTGAGGCATTCCTCGCCCAAAACCCGTCTGTGAAGGCGCAGTTTGAAGCCAGAAGGGCAGCAGATCCGGCCTTCGCCTCAGATGGATTTGCCCAATTGTACTGGATTTACAAGCAGTCGCCCTGGTATGAGGGTACCAATAACTTGTATCCGGTGTTCCGAATGGAATAAAAGAGATGGATGGAAAGACTGCCGCTTGCAGTTTAACCCATTTCCTGGCTGAAACGTTGCCAGACGGCTGTCGCGGGTTGTTGACCATAGACCACGGCATAGACTGCATCGAGCAATGGCATGTGCACGCCGAGTTCCTTGTTCAGGTTATAAACGCTGTCGGTCGCATAATATCCTTCAGCAACCATATTCATGGCCAGTTGGGCATGGGCCACGCTGTATCCTTTGCCGAGCATATTGCCAAACGTACGGTTGCGGCTGAATTGTGAATAAGCCGTAACCAGCAGGTCGCCGAGGTAGGCATTGTCTTTTACATCGCGGTGCGTTTCGTGCAGCGCATCCAGGAAGCGTTCCATCTCGCGGATGGCATGGCTGATTAACACAGCCTGGTAATTGTCTCCATATCCAAGCCCATGTGCAATACCGGCAGCTATGGCATAGATATTCTTCAATACTGCCGCGTATTCTGCGCCATACAAATCCTGGCTTACGGAGGTAAGGATATAGCGGCAGGAGAGGAGCGATGCGATGGAATGGGCCGGTTCTTCCAACAGCGAAGCAACCGTGAGATAGCTGAGTTTTTCGAGTGCTACTTCTTCCGCATGGCATGGACCGGTTACGACGGCCATTTTTTCGGGAGCAATGCCGTGGGTTTGCTCCAGATAACGGGCAATCACCTGCCGGGTTTCGGGAACGATGCCCTTGATTGCTGATAGGTAATAAGCGTCTTTCGGAAGTTCCAGGCCTTGCAGTGTTTTATGCAGGAATGCACTGGGAACAGCGAGCAACACCAATCCGGCGTCTTTCAGGCAGGCTGCGGCATCCGATGATGCATGCACGCGATCGGTTCTGATCTGAACCGCACTGAGGTATTTCGGATTATGTCCATACTGGTTGATATGGGCTGCGTCTTCCTTGTTTCGCAGATACCAGCGGATCTGAATATCCCGGTTTTCGGCAATGATCTTCACCAATGCGGTGGCCCAGCTGCCTCCGCCCAAAACTGTAAGTGTATTGAATACCGCCAAAGCGGGTCAAAAATACACCCTGAGATCAGGGTTTGTCGAAGACTTTATCTGCTGCGGTCGTTTTTATGCGATCGCCGTCCTTCAATGTGCGGGAAATGACCATCACCGGTGCGCTGATCACTTCGGTTCCTTCTTTCAGCCCTTCGGTAATCTGAAACCAATCAGTATCTTGTAAACCGGTCTTCACAGCTACGGCCTTGGCTTTGCCATTTTCGGGGATAAATACCCAGGTTCCCTTGGTTTCCTTTTCGGATGTACCGTTTTCCGCTGATTTTTTATCGCTTTTACCCTTGTCTGTCGATGCTTTCGGGTTGCGCGTGGTCACTGCGCTTATGGGCACGCATACTGCATTGCGCACGGTTTCGGTTTTGATGTCTACCGTTGCGGTCATCCCGGGTTTTAAAACCGGCGTGCCTGCTATTCCTGCCGGTGTGGTGATGCGCACTTTTACGGTATAATTGGTTACCTGATCACTGGCCTGCTGGGCGGCGTTGAATTTGGCCGAATTGGCAATATCGGTTACGACTCCGCTGAAAACCCGGTCGGTATAAGCGTCTACATTTACATTGGCACTGTCGCCGATGCGGATGCGTACGATATCGTTTTCATTGATATCCACCTGCACTTCCATGGTTTCCAGGTTGGCAATGCGCATGATTTCTGTGCCTGCCATCTGGGCCGTTCCAACCACGCGCTCGCCTTTCTTGTTGTTCAACAGGCTTACAACGCCGTTGACTGGTGCATAAATGCTGGTACGGCCCAGGTTTTTGCGGCCTTCTTCCAGCCTGGCCTGCACGCTGCGCACGTTGAAGCTTGCTGCCAAAGCACTTTTACCCGCGCTTTCCACATCCGATTTGGCAAGCTGGTATTGGGTTTCTGCGTTTTCAAACTCCTGAGCACTGATAACGCGTTGGTTGAAGAGTTCTTTTTGCCTTTTGTATTGCAATTCAGCCTGACGCAACGAGGCGCGGGCGCGCTCTGTCTGTGCTTCTGAAGTGGCAAGACCTGCGCGGGCATTGTCGAGACTTGCCTGCAATTGGTCGAGGGTCGTAAGGTACAATTCCGGGTTGATGCGCAACAGTAGCTGTCCGGCTTTGACTGAATCACCTTCCGCCACTACCAGTTCAGTAATTTCTCCGCTTACATCAGCGCTGATCTTCACTTCTGTCACTGGTTGTATTTTGCCGCTTGCAGAAACCAGTTCGGTGATATCGCGCACAACAGCTTTGCTGGTGCTTACGGCTGTCTCTTTCTGTTTGCGGCCACCGGCAATGGCCCACACCAGCAAGATGGCGGTGAGGATTCCGATGGCTATCAGTATACGTTTGGTCTTCATGGATCTTTTCAGGGTATATCGTTGATGCCGGCACCGGCATAAAAGTCAAGTATCATGCGGCGAAAAACTGTTTCGTATCGCGCCTGGATGAGGGATGAACGGGCTGCAAAAGCGGCACTGCGCACCACCTGCAATTCAGTTGGCTGACTCATTCCGGCCTGCATCTGTATTTCAGCATTGCGGAGGTTTTCTTCCTGCGAAGCAGACAATAACCTGCTTGCATCATAGCGCAGCCAGGCCTGTTTGTAAGCAATCCATGCTGTAATGATATCGCTGTATAAGCGAAAACGCGCAGCTTCCAACTGGTTTTCTGCCGCCATCAGGTCGAGGCGCGAGCGGCTGATGTCGATCCGAGTGGCCTGACGGTTGAACAAAGCCCAACTGAACTGCAGACCCGCACTTTGCCCGAAGTTGTCCTGGAACTGCCGGCCGAAGGGAATCGTCTGCATGGTATAGGCCAGGTCGAAGGTTTCAACGATTTCGTTCGTACCTGTCACAAATCCGATGGGGCGTGTTCCGGCAATGCTCGTTCCGGTAATCGTTTTGGCATTGCCTGAATACACGGTGCTCAGGTTAGCGCCGAAACTCAGGCTGGGCAGAAGCGCACCTTTGGATACGCGCATGCCATACGAAGCACTTTTTACGCGGGCTTCGGCCGCTTTGATTTCCGGCCGCAAACTCGCAGCAACACGGAACAGGCTGTCGGGGCTGTAATCGTCTGGCCGGCGCGTGTCAGGTAGTATTTTGGGGTTGCTGATATCGAAAGCTTCGTTCAAAGGCACCTGCATTAAAACCCGGAGTGAAGTCAGCGCTTGTTCCACTTGATTGGCCGCATTGACCACATTCAGTTCTTCGTTGGCCAGTTGCGCGCGTAAGGAAAGTACACCGGCATCAGACAAAGCACCGCCGCTTCGCAGCTTTTCAGCTCGATCGAGCTGTGTTTGCAAGCTCTTTCGGTTTTCTGTGGCGGTTTGTAACAACTCCTTGGCCTGTAAAGCCTGCAGGAAGAAATTGGCAACTTGCAGGGCAATATTGTTTTGGGTTACGGCCAATTCTTGTTCGGATGCCGTCCACGCGAAACGCGCTTGCTGTATGCTGTTTCTTGCGCGGCTGCCATTGTAAAGCGCCACACCCGATTGCAGGTTAAAGTTGTTGTTGAAAATCTGCGTTTGGGCGAAAGTGTTCGTAAACCGGTCAATGGTGCGACCATTTTGCACAAACTGTCCGCTTGACAAAGTGAGATCCGGCGTCTGGCTCCATCGGGCCTGCTGCAAACCCAGTTTGGATTGTTCAACCCCGATGGCAGCCTGTACAACATCAGGGCTTACTTTGGCAGCACGCTCGATGCATTCGCGCAGGGTATAAACCTGTTGGGCCATTACCGCCGCAGGCAGCAGAAAAAGAAGTACGGCAAATCGCCTTGCATTCATGGCTCAAAGGTATTGTGGCAACACGCGTTTACTCAAGTACCTCGACCATTCTTTCCACGGGGTCGACAAAACAGAATTGCCTAACCATTTGGCAACCGTTACGCAACACTACATATTTGCACACATGGATCGCTTCACCGGTTTGGCCGGCATCGCACTGATTTTGTTTATCGCATGGCTGATGAGCAACAACCGCAAACGCATCAACTACCGCGTGGTAGTAAGCGGCTTGCTGCTGCAATTGCTACTTGGGCTCTTTGTTCTGAGAACCAGTGCCGGCGCAAGCCTGTTTGGCATGCTCGGCAACGGGATCAATAAATTGCTGGACTTTTCAGACCGTGGTGCTGAATTTGTTTTCGGTCCGCTTGCCAACGCGCCGCTTTTGCAGGAGACTTTTGGTCAGGGGACAATCTTTTTCTTCAAGATTATTCCCACCATCATTTTCGTCTCCGTCCTGGTGAACATGTTTTACCATTTTGGCATCCTGCAGTTTATCATCCGGCATTTTGCCCGCCTCGTGCATAAAATCATGCACGTAAGCGGTTCAGAGGCGTTGAGCAACGTGAGCAGCGCCTTTGTTGGACAAGTGGAAGCGCAGCTGATGATCAAACCTTACGTTAAAGGAATGACCATGAGTGAGTTGCTGGCCAGTATGAGCGGCAGCATGGCTTGTATAGCAGGCGGTGTTATGGCCTATTACATTTCAACCGGCATTGATGCCCGTTTTCTGCTGACTGCCAGCATGATGGCTGCACCTGCCGCCCTGGTGATATCCAAAATCGTATGGCCTGAAACAGAAGTCTCCGAAACACACGGCTCCGTGAAGCTGGAGGTACAGAAACAGCACAGCAACCTGTTGGATGCCATTGCAGCAGGTGCATCAGATGGTTTGCGCATCGGCTTGAACGTGGCTGCCATGCTGATAGGTTTTATTGCCCTCATATTTCTGGTCAATGCATTGTTGGCTTATGTGGGACATCTTTTCGGTGCGGAGCTGAGTTTGCAACGCATGCTCGGATATGTGTTTGCCGGTTTTGCATGGACGATGGGTGTACCGGCTTCGGAGTCTGTAACAGTTGGAGGTCTCATGGGAACCAAGCTGGTTATCAACGAGTTTGTTGCGTACAAAGACCTCGTTCCAATGATTCAGCAAGGTGCGTTATCGCCCAAAAGCGTTGCCATTGCCACTTTTGCCTTGTGCGGTTTTGCCAATTTCAGCAGCATAGCGATTCAGGTAGGCGGTATTGGGCAAATAGCCCCTGAGCGCCGGCCCGATCTGGCAAAACTCGGTTTCCGCGCGCTGGTATGCGGAACACTTGCCAGCTATCTCAGTGCCGCATTGGCCGGGATTCTGCTCTGAACAAATTGCCCGTCCTCTTGTTTATTTCCCTTTGAAGCACAGCAAATGAAGATCTATACGCGCAAAGGAGATGATGGTTCTACCGGGCTAATCGGAGGAGTGAGGGTAAAAAAACACCATCTGAGGGTAGACAGCTACGGCACCATAGATGAGTTGAATTCACATATCGGTTTGGTGCGCAGCGGTATGCCTGATACCTCAGTACTGGCTGTTCTCTCTGAAATCCAGGACCGTTTATTTACCATCGGATCTATACTGGCTTCGGCTGAGGGTTCACGCATGGTGATTCCGGATTTGCATGCCTCAGACATTGCATTCCTCGAACAAGCCATTGACAAAATGGACGATAAGTTGCCGGCGCTGGAGAGTTTTGTTTTGCCGGGAGCCAGCACACGTGGTGCTGAAATTCACATTGCCCGTTGCGTTTGCAGGAGAGCTGAGAGGTTGGCTGTAGAGCTGGCAGAGAATGAAGCGGTTGAACCTATGGTGATTCAATACCTCAACCGACTGAGCGATTATCTCTTTACCCTGGCCCGCTTTGCAGACCATAGTGAAGGTGGTTTTGAAATACCCTGGAGACCCCGCGTTCAGCGCTAATCAGGTTCAGCTCCCGCGATTAATAGGGGCTTTGCTGGCGCGGTTGCGTAAGGTTTTCAAGCATGTCCTGCGCAAGAATGAAATCGGGTTTGATCTCCAGGCAACGTTGCACCAGTTGGACAGCCTGTTGGCGCTCGTTGCCAAGGAACATCAGATAACTCTTGAGATAAAGGAAAGCTGCATCCACCGGAATCTGTTGCCTGGACCGGGCTTCAGCCACTTCTATGCGCACGTTTCCCTGGGGAATAGGGTTTAGCGCGAGTATGGAGGTAACCATAGAATCAGCCAGTTGTACGCGACCGGTTAGAATGTGAGTGGCTGAAATGTTGTACAGAAAGGTGTAGTCCTTTGTGCGCTGCCAGAGGTTTTCGAATAGCGCAATACCGCTGGTATCTTGCCTTTTCTGGATGAGGATCTTGGCGCGGATTTCGTTCATGCCCACGTCATCGGGCTTGTTTTTCAACGCTAAAGTGTTGTACATCTCTGCTGCATCCACATTTTGTGTAAAAAAGTAGTAATACCAGGCAAGGCTGTCAACTGCCCAGGTAGCCGAGCTGTCGAGCACGATTATCCTGTGCAGTGCCGTGATAGAAGTACCCATGTCCGCTACCTTTCGGGCGTTTTCGAAAACTTCAACTTCGGTGGCTGCCGGGCTAGGGTTTGTTGCCTTTTTGCCGCACGAAACGTTTATAAGCGTTATTAAAATGGCTAATGTTGTTGTCGAAGTGATTTTCATGATTTTCTGTTTAGTATTTTTGCAGCAGTCTGCAAAACTATTGCAGCCCTTTACAGAAAAACGTTGCGCTATCTGGTAGTTATATTCATCTTTTGCACACTGGCCCAGCGGCTATCGGCGCAGTGCGGGGTTACTATCAGCACCAACAAGAACGTTGTCTGTGTTCCCGGAGCGGTAACCTTAAGCGTGAAAGGTTGCCAAACCTGTGCGGGTTATGATTGGGATGTCGGGAATGGATGGGTTCCGGCCGGCGACACTTTCTCAGCATTGGTGGGTGTTCCGGGAACCTATGATGTGAAGGTCAGACTCCGCCTGGCAGGCGGTGGAACTTGTATTGCTTTAGCCAATGCATTGTACATCGGCCGTGGTAATCCTGTTCCAGAGATTTCCCGCAGCAGCTCATTGCAATGTCATGATGACGACTCCATTCTGATCAAAGACATCACACCCTACAGCATCTCGAGAGATTGGTTGATTGATGGAAGGGTTTTCAGAAGGGGAGATGCTGCGCAGCAAATTCGGTTTCAGGCACCTTGGGGTTATAAAGCAGTTTTTCTCACCGTTAGGGATTCTTTTGGTTGTGTAGGTTCGCGGTATATTGATTCCGCAATAGGGGCATTCCAACCGGTACGCATGCTGTTGAATGCCAACCGAACCAAAGGTTGTGTGCCGAGTGATATCGCATACACGTTGCAGGCTGATACTTTCGAACAAGGCATCAAAAGCATTGCTTGGTCTTTCCCGGGTGCCAATCCTATGGCTGGCAGCGGCAGAATAGCACCTGCAGTTCGTTACACGCGTGCCGGTCGTTACAGCGTAAAAATAAGTATGAAGACCGATGTCGGTTGCCAGTACAATCGGTCTTTCGATGATGTTTTGAGCTTAGGAGACAGTATCAAACTTCGCCTCACCCAATCACAGAATTTCGCATGCATGGGCCAGGCGGCCCGCTTTGCCGCCAGTGGCAGTCCGACCGGTAACCCTTCCTGGACATGGACACCCGCGCGTGTTTCTATGGATACCTTGGGCAATGGGGCCATGAATGTAGGCTTCGGTGATACCGGTTACTTTTCACTCGCCCTGCGGGAGGATTCCCTTGGCTGCGTTGGTTATTCCTTCTACAAACACATCGTTAAGGTGGAAGGCCCGCTGGCCAAAATGACCGTACTTACTCCCAAGTACTGCAGTGTGCCGGATACACTGAAAATCGAAAACAATTCACTAGAGCTTGCCAATGGCACGACCAGTTATGAATGGACTTTGTATGATGAAGATTCACTGCCGGTATTAACCCAGACTACCAAGGACCTGGAATGGTATCCGGCTAAATTACACAATTGGCATGCCCGGCTGATTGCACGCGGCTCCAATGGTTGTTCAGATACCATCATGCGCTGGCTTGCAGTTATTGGCAGGCCCTTGGAATTGCAAGTGACGGAAATACCAAACCCGGCTTGCCCTTACCAGATTCAAACCCTGAAACCAGTTGATACCGGAACCACCGGCCGCAACGAGATGTTCTTCGATTGGGCATTGTGGGACCGGCAGAAGGATACCTTCCTGCGCAGCACGAAAAAGTATGTGGAGTGGAGCTCGCCGGATACAGGCCGCTTTTCATACCGCGTAATAGGTTGGAATAAGAAAGGATGCCGCGATACGCTGGAAAAACCGGATACCCTCAAAATTTATTATCCCGATATCAGGATGAGCCTGTCCGATTCGTTCGTCTGTAAAAACGAAATCTTCCTGCTTGGCTCCAAAATAAAAATGCCTTCGAGCACGGCCCAGCGATTCTGGGAAGGACGCAACCTCGATTCAGGCAACAACGTTCGATTCGAAGCGCCCGACAGCACCATGGAAAGCCTGCCCAAACAAGGTCGGTATCGCTTCACATTTATGTACCTTGATACTGCCAACGGAGGTTGTACTTACCGCATCCCACTTCCGAATCAGATTTATGTGAGTGGTCCAAATATCTCGGCAACCGTTTCACCCGAAGAAGATTGCCTGCCGCTGCAAACATTCCACCTCGGTCGGGTTCACAGCGATGTGGACCTTGCAGGCGAAAAGCTGAAGCCCCGGATCGAATGGAAAGAAAAATACAAGAAGCGATCGGTCGTCGATTCTCAGACGCTGCGAACCACTGCTACGCTTTACAGGGAATCACAGATTTACACTTTTAAGTATACCGGACAATCGGGGTGCTCCGACAGCATCGGGTTCCTGCATGTTCAGGGCGGCGTTCAGGCTCGTTTTGAAATCGGTGCCAGCGGCCGATGCCGGAACGATACCTTTACCATGTACAATAAGACCAGCCGAAAAGCCACGCATTTCTATTGGTCTTGCAACGATACCACAGTCAGGTTTATTCCCTCAGCAACCGTAAGGCAGCCCTACGTCATCGCACGGAAAGCCGGTGTGTTTCTCGTGAAATTGGTGGCAACCAATAACCACCGTTGCTACGATACCCTGATCAACGCATTCCGTGTCGATTCTGTCCGGGCTGATTTTTATTCACCCGACAGCATCACCTATTGCGCTCCGCAAATTGCGGAATTGTTCAACCGCAGTTTTAACAGCCGTTTCAGCCAATGGTCTTTTGACAACGATACCCTCGAAGACCGCACTACGCTCAACAGAACTAATGCCGTCAAACTGTTAACATCGAATTCCTTGAAAGGTGTAAGTGTGAAATTGGTTGTCAGAACCTGGAATGGTTGCACCGATTCGCTGTTCCGACCGGATTACCTGAAGACCAAAGGCCCAACTGCCGAATTCAGCCTGGCTGATAAATATGGATGCGAGCCCTTGCACACCCGCTTTACGAATAAAAGTTCCTACTACAAGAAAGTCATTATTGACTACGGCGACGGCATTGTCAGCGATTCTACCGGAACCAGTGTATATGCCTACCGGGTGCGCGATAAATCAAAAGCCTATCAGGTTTACTATCCATCCTACGCGCTCTACGATTCCTTAGGGTGTTATGCCTATGAGAAATCGAAAGATTCTGTGGTTGTATTCAAAGGTCCGGAAGCGCTCTTTGAAACAGATAAGCGCATTGGCTGCGTTCCCTTGAGCGTGAAGTTTCTGAACAGAACGCTTTTCTACCGCAATATTCGGTGGGACTTCGATGGGGACGGGATTTTTGAATCAGCCGATGCCAATCCGGTCTGGGAGTTTCAGCAACCTGGGAAATACAGGCCAAGGGTGATCGCTTCCAACGAGAATGCCTGTACCGATACATTCGATCTTCCTTATGAAATCGAAGTGCTTCCGGGTCCAACGGCAGATTTCAGCATGTCGAACGAATCGTCCTGCTACAAAGACACGGTTTACTTTTATAGCAGAAGCAAAGGGCGTTTTCCCATCGTTAAATTCAGCTGGGATCTTGGAGACGAAACCCGATTCGATGATACCAGTACACGCAAAGACACGCGTTGGGCCTATCCCTTGCCCTACGATAAGCAGATTCGGCTGACGGTAACCGATTCCATGGGCTGCAAGGCCACGCGCTTCCGGACGCTGTACATTCACGATACGCTGCCACCTGTTCATCAAGGCCTTTCGCACGTAACAATAATGCCCGATAACCGCACCATCGGGGTTTACTGGTATCGCTATCAACCGGAAGATTTCCTGGCCTATCAACTCTACCAGGACAGCACGAAGTATTATTTCCTGAAGCGATACCGCAAGGCACTGGATACCATGTATTTCGCCGGTAGAGGCGATTCGGTGGATGCACGGAATTTCTGTTTTGCTATCCGCACAGAAGACATATGCAACATACTCAACGGGTATGGCATTTCTCATTGTACCATAGTAGCCAAAGTTGAAAAGCCGCCCGGAGTTCCATTCATGTTAAGGGTGAAATGGACCCCATACAACGGCTGGCTGAACCTCCAGCACTATGAGGTATTCCGCTCTGTGTCCGGAGGTCCGTTTGAACGCTGGCGTATCATGAAGCCTTGGGAATTGGAAATGTATGATTCGTTTCTTTGTGAGAAGGAGTACTGCTATTACGTGGTTGGCGTTAATGCCTATGTCGCGCGCTCCCGATCGAACGAAACCTGCGGAATTCCCTGGTATCATCCACCGATGGCCGGAGTGCCGGTGCGCCTTGCAACAGTCGATGATTCGCGTTCTGCTCACATTAAATGGGAGCCATACCGTGATTATTTGAAAGGCGGTAGTTATGCTATTCATCGTTTTGATGGGAAGACCAACCGACAAATTGGCATTGGTCGCTACCTGGAATTTTCCGACACTACTGCATTGGTCAACGAACGCAGCTACACCTACCGGATCCATTACATCGACCACTGCGGGGTAAAAGGTCCGGCAGCCACGCATGGTTCAACGGTATATCTGACCGGTAAATCCACAGCCCGCGATGCAAGGTTGAAGTGGACGCCTTATAGTTACTGGCATGCCGGCGTATCAGAATACCATGTGCAGCTCCAGGGGCCGGAAGGGGAATTCAGCACCCGGGGCATTGTACCCGGAACGCAAACTGAATGGACCGATTTCCAGGTAGTTACACCTGAATTAGACACACTTGTTTACCGCGTTTTGGCCATTGACGACAGCGTATTTGCAGATACTTCCGTTAGCAATTACGCCTATGTGATTCCTGAATCGAGATTGTTTGTTCCTACGGCATTTACGCCGAATGGAGATGGAATCAATGATGGATTTGGTGCCAAGGCAATCTTTGTGGTAAAGCATACCATGATTTCCCGGAAGGCTTTCATGCTTGAGATTTATAACCGTTGGGGGCAATTGGTTTTCCGCACGTCTGATCCGGATGCGGAATGGGATGGAACCTACATGGGCCAACCCTGCCAGGATGGGGTTTATGCATTCCTGGTTAAAGGCGTGGGTTACGACGGAAAATTGTACGTCGAAGAAGGTTCAGTAAGCCTGTTGCGCTAAATGTCGGCGTGCGCATATCCATTGTACTGACGTAATTTCGCGCCATGTTCGAAACGCTTTCATCCAGGCTGGAAGGTGCATTTAAGAAGTTAAAAGGTCAGGGCCGTATCACCGAAATCAACGTCGCAGAGACGGTGAAGGAAATCCGCCGCGCCCTGGTGGATGCCGACGTGAACTATAAGGTTGCAAAAGACTTCACCGACAATGTGAAGGAGAAGGCCTTGGGTATGAACGTGTTGACGGCAGTGTCGCCGGGTCAGTTGATGGTAAAAATTGTCAACGACGAACTGACCGAATTGCTGGGAGGTCAAAAGAGCGATCTGCAACTGAGCGGCAATCCGGCTGTCATTTTGATTGCAGGTTTGCAGGGTTCAGGTAAGACCACTTTTTCAGCAAAATTGGCGAAGCAACTCAAAAGCAAGGGCCGCAACCCGATGCTGGTAGCCTGCGACGTTTACCGACCTGCGGCGATAGACCAGCTGAAGGTATTGGGCGGGCAAGCCGACATTCCGGTTTTTAGCCTGGAAGGCAGCAAGGATCCCGTACAGATTGCCAACGAAGCGATCAAACAGGCCAAACTCAGGAATCACAACCTGGTCATTGTGGACACCGCAGGCCGCATGGCGGTCGACGAAACCATGATGCAGGAAGTAGAGCAGATTAAGAAAGCCATTCAGCCATCTGAAATCCTGTTCGTTGTGGATGCGATGACCGGTCAGGATGCAGTAAATACGGCACGCATATTCAACGAGCGACTGAACTTCAGCGGGGTAGTGCTTTCAAAGATGGACGGTGATACCCGCGGTGGTGCGGCGCTTTCCATCAAGACCGTGGTGAATAAGCCCATCAAGTTCATCAGCATGGGAGAGAAGCTGGATGCACTGGATACCTATTACCCGGATCGTATGGCCGGCAGGATTCTGGGCATGGGCGATATCGTGTCGCTCGTCGAAAAGGCCCAGGAGAACTTTGATGAGGAAGAAGCCAAACGCCTGCAGGCCAAGATCAGCAAGAACAAATTCGATTTCGAGGATTTCCTGAACCAATTGCAGCAGATCAAGAAAATGGGGAATATCAAGGATCTGATGGCGATGCTGCCCGGCGTAGGAAACAAGTTGAAAGACCTGGATGTGGACGATTCGGCGTTCAAAGGCATCGAGGCCTTGATACAAAGCATGACGCCAGAGGAGCGCCGCAACCCGGAGATTCTGAACAACAGCCGCAAGCAGCGTATTGTGAGCGGATCGGGCAGGAACATTCAGGAACTGAACAAGCTATTGTTGCAGTTCAACCAGATGCGTAACATGATGAAGACCATGAACAAAATGCGCTCATCGGGCATGCCTTTCAAGATGGGGCGCTAAGCTTTCGTTGGCATGAGCGCATGCGGGTTCGTTTAGACGCCAAACGTTTGTAAAGGTTGCGTATTTTTTTTCTGATAGTTGTCAGTTGGGTGAAAATTTCCGTAATTTCCGGCCAAATTCTGACTCTATGAAAAAACACTTACTAAAATTAACCTTCCTGACTATCAGTCTGTTAGGTTTATCAGGAGCGTTTGCTAATTGCCCGGTCAACCTGGCCCTGACTGCTACTGCCAACCACTCCGGCGGGGGTGCCGGAATTTTCGGACCTGCAAACTACAACGACGGGGTAATTGTATCCGGTACCTTCGGTTGGGTTAGCACTACCGGAAACCCAAGCACGTCAAGCTGGTATGAATACCGCTGGTCTTCGTCACAAAGGATACAGCGCATCCGTATTTTCAATGACCAGACGCTCAGTCGCTGTTTGACAGGCGGAACAGTCCAGGTTTGGAATGGAAGTGTTTTTACAAACGTACTAACCTTCAGTGTAGGCGCCTCATTACAGTACGATGTCGTACTGCCAACTCCTCAGACAACCACAATAATCAGAATCACCAATCACGTAACTTCCGGTACGCAGACAAGCAACCCTGCGGTACGCGAAATACAGGTTTTCGGTCCGCCGCCGACGTGGGATGCTCAGGTATCCAGCGTCAATATTCCGGATATGTGTTCAGGTACTCAAAATATCAGCGCGGTAATCCAGAACGGTGGCCGCAATGCTTGGGATAGTGTGCTCATTGGTTTGCAGGTAAATGGTGTTACCCAAAGCAGTACCTGGTTCAGGCAGCGCGTGAACAGTGGTTCAAGTGTGAACATAAATGTCGCAAGCTTCAATTTTTCCGGCAGCGGTGACTACGTGGTTCGCGTCTTTGCAACGAGCCCTAACAATTTCTCCGATTCGCTGCCTTGTAACGATACTTTCCGCAGGGTTCAGCGCATCCGATTGCAACCGAATACTACTTCTGTTGTAGACCAGACACAATGCGGTACCGGTTTCGGCCGTCACGTAGCCAATACACAAACCGGCATGAAAACGCTTTGGTTCGGACGATTCCCGAATCCTTTACTTTTAGGAATGGGGGATAACATAAATGGAAGACAGTTATTGTATTCCAACGGAACAACGCCGCGCACTTACCAGTTTGACGCATTGACACACAGTGGCTTTCTGGATACATTGCGCAACTTGATGACCTCAACCACCAGTTATGCCGGAGGAACTGCCGCGGATAAAGGATATTTCTGGGATATGCGCCCTAAGGCCAATCTGGTGTTTACGCAATTGGATGTGAGTATTTCTGACCCGAATGGGATAAATTCTTATGATGTGGACTTCTACTATCGCCGTGGCACCAGCGAATTCAACGAATCCAACCCGGCTGGTTGGGTGTTATTCCATAGCCAGCGTTTAACGAATGGTGCCTACGTAGCTCCAGGCGGAGCTCAGCCCGTACAACGCGTTGACATTCCAGATATGTACCTCAGGCGCGACACTTTGTACGCCTTCTATATGGTAGTGCGCATGGCTGCGCCAAGTTTGCGCACCAACTGTGCCGCGAGAAGCACCGCTCTTCAAAACGATTTCATCAGCATTGAGCGTGGAGCACTCTCTGCAGCAGGAGCATTTTCCTTTACACTCACCCGCGGATTTTTCCCTGAAATCAGGGTCTACACCGAACCCGGTTGCGTGAGCACCAGCACTGCGGTTCAGACCATTACCGTTAACCCACGTCCTATCGGAGCAGAAGCTGCGAAGTCAACTCCCTTCCAGTCCACCCGGCCGAATACGCTTGGCCTGCAGGGTGATCCCGACATCGTTTCATACCCTGATACCATCTCGCATACGCTCACTCCGCCCACCGGTTACAGCAACAGCGACCACGGTTCACGCTGGAACATTACCGCAATCAGCGTGACTACCCGCAACGGTTTCATGGTTCCCACCGGAAACTACCGGGCTGTGGTTCCTTCAGGATCCTCTCCCGCCAAATTCTGGTTCTTCCCTGATAAAAACCTGACTGACTCGCTGATCGCCGTACGCATTACCTTCCAGGACAATATCGGTTACAATTGCGACAGCACCGTAACCCGCTGGATCCGCGTTGCTCCCAGGGCAGATGTTGATTTCAAGTTCAGCACCCCTACCTGCGATGGCGAAGATGTGCTGTTTGAAAACCTGTCGACTGTTACTTCCGGCGGCATGAATTACAAATGGTACTTTGGCGATGGTGATTCCAGCGATGCCAAGAACCCTGTGCATCGCTACGCCGGGCATGGCAGCTACAATTGCCGTCTGGTAGTAACTACCGATCCATACGAATACGTAACCAGCAAGACGATCACCGTGAATGTGACCGAAATTCCCAAGGTTAACTTCACCCGCAACAATGCCTGTGCCGGCGGATCTACCCAGTTTACCAATACAACCACTTACGGTGGTGCCGGAACGGTGACTTATGATTGGGATTTTGGAGACGGTGTGGGTAAATCAACACAACGCAACCCTAGCTATAAATATGCCCGCACCGGAGGATATCCGGTTACCCTGAAGGCTACTGTGAACGGTTGTTCCAACAGCATCACCAAGAACACCTACCTCTTCGATCGCCCTGTGGCAGCTTACGATTTGCCCGCCGGCAAGAATTGCGCGCGTGAAGGCCTTGCATTCAATAACAAGTCCAGCATTGCCAACGGCCGCGCAGGTAACCTGTGGGACTTCGGTGATGGCACCATCGGTACCGTTGAAGATCCGGTGCACAACTATGCTACCAATGGCAGCTACAGCGTTCGCCTGATCTCTATCTCTGAATTCGGATGTGCAGATACAGTTACCAAGACCCTTGTAGTGAATGAGAAGCCCACCGCATCCTTCACTTTCGGTCAGGTATGTCTGAATCGCCCTGTGCTTTTCTCCAACACTTCACAGCATAGCATGGGCCTCAATCCTCAGTACTTCTGGCGCTTCAGCGACGGTCAAACCAGCGCTACCCGCGATGCCAGCCGCACCTGGAATGTTCCCAGCCCCCGCACTGTGACCCTGGCCGTGATTCCTTTCAACGGCTGCGTTGACAGCGTATCTGCAACCGTTATTCCCGGAATCCTGCCCGATCTCAACTTCTCTACCCAGGACGCTTGTTCCGGTCAGGAAGTCAACCTCGCCAACTTCACCACCGCTCCCCAGGGTAACGTAGTGTACGATTGGGATTTCGGTGACGGAAACACTTCTACTCAGCGCGTTCCCAAGCCTGTTTACAATGTAAGCACCACCCGTACTTACAACGTGAAACTGAAGGCCCAGGTGATCGGTGGCTGCATGGACTCACTGGTAAAAACTGTGACCATCTTCGAATTGCCCAAGTGTGATTTCACCATCAACGATATCTACAAGCCTGGTCACCGTGCCTTCAGCTTCAATCCTTCGGTAACCAACTATCCTTACTACCGTTGGACCTTCGGTGAAGGTGGAAACAGCAATGCTGCCAATGCCGAATACCAGTACACCTATGACGGTCCGTTCACTGTAACCCTGACCGCACGCAATGCCGTGGGTTGCGAGTGCTCATCCACCCGTCAGATCAATGTACTGAACCTTGGTGTGGCAGACCTGAATGGCCAGACCATCCGTTTCTATCCGAACCCAGCCAGCGAATTGCTGAATGTGGACATGGATATCCGCGGAAAAGCCAGCATCAGCCTTATTGATGCTTCCGGCCGCACCGTATTGGTGCGCAACCTGGACGCATCGAAATCTGTAAATGTGGCCGGCCTGCCCGCAGGCGTGTACCAGGCCATGGTACAGATGGACGGAGCTGTGGCATCTGCCCGCATCGTTATCAGCCGCTGATAAACTTCTCAGATTAGCACAAAAAAGGGCGCCCTCGGGCGCCCTTTTTTATGCGTACAATGGCGGTTGTAACTTTACGGCTCCATGAAAGCACTCTTGCTTTACAACCTGAGATACGATGCCTGGGCCAATGCCGAATGGGCGCGCACCTTGCAGCATCCTGAGATTGCAGCAGCTGTTCCAAAGGCAGCCGTATGGATGTCGCATGTGCTCCTGGCGTCGCGTATCTGGGCAGAAAGGGCAGAAGGCAGTTCGCTCACCCTCCATGCATGGGAAACCATCGCGCCTGAAAGGTATGCAGCTACCCTGCAGGGTAATTTGGAGCGATGGGAACGTATACTCGAACGCGAAGACGAAAGCTGCAGCCGCAGTTTCCTTTACCAGAACCTGCAGGGTCGCTCGTTCGAAACGCCTTTGTACCAGATTGCCACACACCTGACGCATCATGGATCCTACCACCGCGGTCAGATGGCAAGCGCCCTGAAAAACGCAGGCTTCGATGTTCCGCCTACCGATGCCATTGTTTATTCCCGATTGTTCTAAAGACTACCGATGATGGAAATGGATGATATACACCGCCTGCGCCTGGATTACCGCAAGGGAGAGCTCGATTTGCGCGATTTACCGGAAGATCCCATACGCGCATTTAGCTTCTGGTTTGAAGAGGCCATGTTGCATTGCCAGGAGCCAAACGCCATGTGCCTGGCAACGGCAGACCGCGAAGGAAGGCCGTCGGCAAGGATGGTGCTGTTGAAAGGACTGGACAGGGGTGGATTTGTTTTCTTTACCAATTACCTCAGTCGCAAAGGTCTTGAGATCGATAACAACCCGCATGCCGCCCTGGTGTTTTATTGGGAAGCACTGGAACGTCAGGTACGCGTAGAAGGCTTGCTGAGCCGCTTGAGTCCGGAGGAAAACGATGCCTACTTCCACAGCCGGCCCCACGGCAGCCAAATCGGTGCCTGGGCCAGCATGCAAACCAGGGAGGTGGAATCGAGGGAGGTTTTGGAACAGCAGCTTGCAGCTTACACGGCGCAGTATCCGGAAGGTCAGGTGCCGCGGCCACCCCATTGGGGCGGGTTCCATCTGAAGCCCTCTTGCATTGAGTTCTGGCAGGGTAGAAGCAACCGCCTGCACGACAGGATACAGTTCCGGCTTCCGGAGCACGGGCAGGGCTGGGAACGGGTGCGGATCTCCCCCTGAAGAAGGAGGATTTTGTGCCCGCAACGGGTGTTCAACAGCAGGAGCAAGTGGAATCCCTTAGCGCAACGGCCGGCAATAGGTGGCCGCTCGTGGAAAATTTTGTACGTTTGAAGCAGATTTCACTATGAGTCATCAACTGTTAAAAGGGAAAAGAGGCATCATTTTCGGTGCGCTCGACGAGAAATCCATCGCCTGGAAAACGGCGCAGGTATGCCATGCTGAAGGCGCGGTATTCACCCTCACCAATGCGCCCATTGCCTTGCGCATGGGCGCGATCAATCAATTGGCTGAGGAGTGCGGCGGCGCGAAAGTTATTCCGGCCGATGTAACCAGTGAGGAAGACCTGAACAAGCTCATCACCGAAAGCATGGAAGTGCTGGGTGGCAAGCTCGATTTCGTGTTGCACAGCGTCGGCATGAGCCTCAATGTGCGCAAGAAGAATCCGTACACCGATCTGAATTACGATTTCATGCACAAAACGCTGGACATCAGCGCCATTTCATTCCATCGTCTCATGCAACTGCTCATGAAGCAGGATGCCATGAACGAATGGGGTAGCATCGTGGCACTGACCTACATCGCAGCCCAGCGTGTTTTCCCCGATTACAATGAAATGGCTGAAGCCAAAGCACTGCTTGAATCTTTCGCACGCAGCTTCGGCTACCATTACGGCAAAACGAAGAAAGTACGCGTGAACACCATTTCACAATCGCCTACCAGAACAACGGCAGGCAGCGGCGTAGGTGGGTTTGATGCATTTTACAGCTATGCCGATACCATGAGTCCGCTTGGCAATGCTTCAGCCGAATCTTGTGCTGATTACATCGCGTCGCTGTTCTCCGATTATACCCGCATGGTTACCATGCAGAACCTCTTCCACGATGGCGGATTTTCTTTCACCGGAATCTCGGGAGATGCGATGCAAATGTTTGCCGACAAAGGCGAAGGCTGAACCAAGTTTAAGTAACCCATCCAAAAGAAAAGGGGGCATGTTAATGTCCCCTTTTCTTTTGGATTCCGGTCTCAGATATACAATCACTCAAAGCGCCGCAGGAAGCGATCGACCATCGAAGGTGCCGCTGTGCGCACCATATAGGTGTCGGTATTGAGATTCTCTTTCTTGCGCGCCTTCTTCCGTTTACGCATGTCGGTGCCGAGGCTTTGACCTTCGTTGATAATGGCTTGATTGAGCACCTCATCGCTGCTCCACACGTATACAATGTTGCGCTGGGCATTCAGGTAAACCCAGGAGCCTTTGGCAATCTCGATATACATGAAAACGTTCTCACCGCTGCGCCGGTGTTCTACCAGCATGGTGGTGTTGAATGTGCGGTTTACCGGGCGGCCGTCAAAATTGGCAAGCGCCACCTCGCTGGTATTGGCCATACCGCGGCGGCGGCTGTCCCAACGAAAATCGGCTTCAGTAAAACAGAATTTCCAACCTGCTTCGCCTCGTGGTTCCAACTTGCCCGTCGTTTCAATGGCCTTCATTACAGCGCGTGCATCCTTGTCGTCGCGAATCAACTCACCCACGGCAGCCTCCACAAAAGGATCGTTCAGTGTAGCATCTCCGGTTCCTGCATCTTCCGTTGTAAGCATGGCGTACAATCTGTCGTTGAAGGTTTTGGGCAGCAGGAAATCGATGAACATAGCCAATCTGAAATTGAAACTGCTGTCTCCCGGCACCAGGTCGACTGCACCGGCACTTACGCAGCGAATGGCACCATTGTCAAAGCCAAAGTCCATCCGGCCTTCTGCGTGAATGGCCTTAGTGCGTTCGTCGAGCTGGATATAATTGCCCTTCAGTCCGCCGTTCAACAGCTTATCCCGGCTTCCGGCAAAGAAGCTCTGTTTGTCCTGGTCGTAATAGAGGATACCGGTGTCGCCGGTGATTTCAATATCGCTGTAACGGCGTTTCCAGCTGTAAAAGAGGGGATAGACATGGCTTGAATCGTTGGCGATATACAATCCGACGTATTGACGTTTGTTGTCTTTGTCGCGCGGATCGCTGAGGTTGATTACCACATCTTTCGGGTCGATCGGTTCGTTGCAGCGCAGCCAGGCGGAGGGAAGGATATTGTCGAAGGTATGCAGGGGTTTGACATAGCCGGTGAACTGCACAAGCTTCTCGTTGCTCTTCGCCAATACAAGGCCTTTGTAGCCAATTTTGGTATCGAGGGTGAAGTTCTGCGCTTCGTCAATCTTACCCCATGATTCCACGTTTCGGAAGCGGTTCACCAACACGCTGTCCATCGTGATTTCCTGTCGCTGTCCGTTCTTGTTGACGTACACATAGAATCCTTCTCCGCGCATTTTGTTTCGTCCGAAGATCTTGGCGCGCATGCGGTACACTTCGTGGAATTTATCGGTGCGGTTGGCCACGATTCGGGCGCTGTCGACCGGATCCATATCGGCCGCTTTGCGTATGGTTACCTTGCCGTCTTTCAGGAACATGCGCGAATCGGCAATGTCGATATACGGAATGCCTTCCACCTTCAGCAGTTCGAGCTGCAGGTCGTAGATGCCTTTCTGTGCTTCATACCGCAAACTGTCTTGCGTGGCCAGGGTACTTACAAACATGCCGGGTTCGCTGCCCAATGAAGCTCCGGGCAGTACTTCGATCAACTTGCGGTTCATGTCCCACTTGTAATCGGCCATATTTGTGGCATATTGATTCCAGGGGAAATAAGTCGGGCTGCCGGTGATGTTATTGGTGAAGTTGCCTTCACCTTTGTCAAAGTCAATACCTCCGCGTACATTATCAGTGCGGAAAGCAACCCGGGTGCTATCGAGGCTGTAAATCTTGAGCGAAGCTTCCGGCGATTCGGCGCGCATCGGGCCAAAGCGCATCTTGCGGCTGGCGTATTCTGCTTCAGACCATTTTAGCGAACCATCGCCTTTCAGCACTGTAGGTGTCTGGGTTATGCTGCCATAGAAACGGTGGCCCATTTTGAACATGCGAATGGGGCTTTCTCCGTTAGCGATTTTGAACTCATCTGAATATGGTTTCCATTCCGCCGTAGCGCCTGCTGCATATACTTCCGGGTATTTGTCGTTTTCGGGCAGCTCGTAGCTGTCAACCGGAGCGCGCATGCGGTCTGGCAGCATCAGGAATTTTTTCGATTTGGTGGTACTGCCCTGGTAGGTGATATCGCCGCTACCGTACAAACCTTCCTCGCTGAGTGAAATGGTCATCTCACCTCTGCCTTTGCCACGATACATCGGGTAGCCGCCTGGCGGAGTGCGGGAAATGAAGCCCAGCGAGTAATCTTTCTGAATGCGGGCCTGTTCACGGAAATCAGGGAAAATGCCATCGCTTCGGAAAGTTCCGTCGAAGGCCAAACCGGCGATGGTGAAGTTGTCGAGGCTGTCGATCGTGAACGGATCAACTTCAAAATGGAATTTATCCGCTTCATACACTCCACCGTGGATATGGGGCTTGTCGTAGGTAATGACACTTCCTTTATCACTCTTGAAGATCGGATACTCGGGATAGTCTTTGAGTCCGGATTTGTTGTTTGGCTTGTCGATAAACAGTGTTCCGTAGATGTTACGAAGTACGGATTTGATGGGGACGATGGCCTTGCCCGTGCTGTCGGGAAAGTAGATACGCATCGAGTCGATATTGCTGTATTTAATCTGGAAGTTGGCGTAATCGAATTCGAAATTTTTTCCGTAAAAATCGAAACGCCCGGCCCGTATTTGTCCGGCAAACTTGATGCGGCGATCGTTCAGGATGGTGATGGTTTGCTCCGTAGGAGCCACAATCACGTTCTGCGAATCGCTGAAGTAAAAGCGTTGCACTCCTTCCACCTTGAGTTCATTGTTGAGGATATTGAGGGTGGCATTGGGCCGGGCTGAAATAAGGGATGAAAACCGGATTACATCGTAGTCTTTGAGTTTGTAATGGTTCTGAACATAATTGAAAAGCTTCGGCCTCAGGGTGATGGAATCGTCGAATGGGTCGTATACAATAAATCCGCCGTCTGACAGGTCGATGAGTTGCGCCTCGATACGGTCTTTGGTATTGTTGAGGAAAGCGGCGTATTCGGAAACGGCAAACTTCGTACGCTTCTGTTTGGCAAGTTTGGCCCGGTAGAATTCGGTCATCTTTTCCAGCGGATTGTAGCGCAGCATGCCCTGGAGTTTTTCGTAGCGGTATTCCTTGAAAAAGCCGGCCGATTCGATCTTTACCTCCTGGTTTTTATTTACGTTGTCGAAATCGATCAGTGGCTCGTCGATCTTCCAGCGTATTTGTTGCGCATCGATATCAATCTTGTGGTAATCGTCTGCAAAAGGAGCCCGCATCAACCCGGTTTCGCCTTTGGTGATCAACAATCTTCCATCCCTGAAATTGAAATTGAATTGAACTTTTGGATGGAAAATGGTTCTCCCGCTGTCCATTAAGAGGGTAAAGGAAGCCTCGAGGCTTTGGGCTGCCCCATCCATTACTTTGAAAGAAGGTGACTTGGCAATAACCCTTGGTTTTCCTTTATAAAGTATCGTGATAACAGATTCTTCGCCGCCCCTGTTCGCCGTTGTGATATTGCTGCCCGCTATGGTAAGCCCACCTTTATAAGTAGCGCTCGGTCCCAATAGATTTTTTATTTCCAGGTCGTTCCGGAAAGTGCTGAATTTGGGATAGCTGCTGTTGCGTATTTCGTCCTGGTTGCTGGCATAAGAAGCCTTGTCTTCGAAATGACCCAATACCTGCGCATTGAAGTATTTGCTGTACAGAACCCAGGCTGAATCGGCTTTGTATTCCGCAGAACTCACATCGGCATTGTAACGGTACAGTTGTACTTTTACTTTCTCACCGGGCAGCGTTCTTTCCCAGTCTGTAAACCCGGCATTGCCCAACCACAGGTTCTTCGCCGGCAGGAAGGTTCCTGAAGTGCCGGTGATCACGAAGCTGTCGAAAGCAGTGCGGCAAACCAGATCTGTTTTGTTGATTCTGACTTCAATGTCTTTCCGGTACGAAATATCAAAACCTGTAGCCCGGCAATACCATTTCTTGGTTGCATCCTGATAAAGGGTATTGTCTTTGAATAAGTTATTGGCGACACGCAGGAAGGCAAGGTAATCGGTCGGATTTTTTCCCAACAATTGCTCCGTGATTTGTTGCCATTGCTGCAGGTTCTTGGCCGGAAGCTTGCGGCTGGTGTAGGCATTCATCGAAGTAATTACCAACTCGAAATAGGGTTGGATGGCCAGCTTGCGCATCAGCATATTGTTGCATAGCTTTTGGATGCTCTTTTGCTGAACCGCATCGTACCGGCCCGTGTTCCAGTCTGTCAGGAACTTGTTCAACTCCGGTTCCAGCGTGCTGATGGCAGCTCCGCGGATAAAGGTTTCAAATTCCTTGATGAATACACCAGGCTCCGGATTGAAACTTTGTGGCGTCTGGGCATGCAGCTTTCCGGCGATAAGCAGCAGCAGGGTCGATACGATGAGATTGCGCATTGTTATGAACTGGAATAAAGGGCGGGCACAGCTATCCTTCAAATAGTATGCCCCTGTTAACGAAGCAGTGCGTGGTTTAAGCGCCCGCGGCCTTGCAGATTTCGATGAAATCGCGGGCTTTGAGGGCAGCACCACCGATGAGCCCGCCATCGATATCACCCATGGCGAACAACTGTTTTGCGTTGTCTGGCTTCACCGAACCACCGTAGAGAATAGAGGTGCTTTCGGAAATTTCCTGATTGTAGTAATCGGCAATCAGCCGGCGGATGAAATGGTGGATTTCCTGTGCATCTTCCGGTGAGGCAGTCAATCCGGTTCCGATTGCCCAAACAGGCTCATAGGCTATTACTACCGAGCTGAACTCTTTGCGGTCTAAACCGAAAAGGCCTTCACGGATTTGTTTTTCAATTACTTTGAAGAAGGTCTTGTCTTCGCGCTGTTGCAAACTCTCGCCAACGCAAAACAAAACTTTCAGCCCGTGCCGGATGGCGCTTTTTGCCTTATTGGACAACATCTCATCGGTTTCACCAAAGTACTGACGGCGTTCAGAATGGCCAATGATGACGTACGTGGCACCGGAACTTTTCACCATTCCAGGGGCAAGTTCACCGGTAAAGGCGCCCTGGTCTTCCCAATGGCAGTTCTGGGCGCCTGTATGGATGCTGGAGCCTTCCAGCAGGCGGTGCATGGAGGCAAGGCTGATGGCGGGGGGACAGAGTATCACTTCCACCTTTGCGTTCACTTCGTCGCGCACCAAACCGCGGATCTCGGTGGTCAGCGCCAGCGATTCCTCCAGGTTTTTGTGCATTTTCCAGTTTCCGGCAACAATCTTCGTTCTGCTCATGCCGCAAAAATAGGGCAGTAGTCTCAGGCATGGAACACAGGTTATCCGCAGCGGCATCCACAAACTTGCCACAGCCCACTGCCTTTGCCTTACCTTTGCAATCGCATAATTACATCATGTCAGAAGCAACCCATCCGCTCAAAAACACCGCCCTTACTCAGTTGCATATCGGGCTCGGTGCTAAAATGGTTCCCTTTGCCGGTTACAACATGCCGGTTCTGTACGACAACCTCATCCAGGAGCACCTGGCAGTGCGCAATGCAGCCGGTGTTTTCGATGTGAGCCACATGGGCGAATTCTTCCTCCGCGGAAAAGATGCCTTCAACCTGATTCAGTCACTTACCACCAACGATGTTGCTCTGCTCGAAGACGGCAAAGTGCAATACAGCTGCATGACCAACGACCAGGGCGGTATTGTGGACGACTTGCTGGTTTACCGCATCAACGCAGAACATTACATGCTGGTAGTCAACGCTTCCAATATTGAAAAAGACTGGAACTGGATCCACAGCCATAACAATGGCGAATGCCAGATGGAAGATGCCAGCGACCGTTATGCACTGCTCGCTGTTCAAGGCCCGAAAGTGCCCGAAATCCTGCAACAACTCACCGAAACCGATCTGTCTTCCATTCCTTATTACCATTTCAAAATGGGCAGCATGGCAGGTATCGAGAACGTAATCATTTCCAATACAGGTTATACCGGAGCAGGTGGTTTTGAATTGTACGTTGCGAATGAAGACGCGCAAAAATTGTGGAATGCGGTGTTCGCCGCCGGTGAAGCGCATGGTATCAAACCTTGCGGACTCGGCGCCCGCGATACACTCCGCCTTGAAAAAGGATTCTGCCTCTACGGCAACGATATCAACGATACCACTTCGCCCATCGAAGCGGGCCTGGGTTGGATCACCAAATTCAACAAGGAATTCACCCATTCTGCCTACCACAAGGCGCTGAAAGAAAACAAGCCTTCCCGCAAGCTGGTGGGATTTGTTGTGACCGATAAAGGTATCGCACGCCAGCACCATCCTGTTTGCCTGGCAGACGGAACCGTAATCGGTGAAGTAACTTCAGGTACCATGTCGCCCTCGCTGAACAAAGCGATTGGCATGGCCTATGTGCAGTCTGCTTACGCGTCTGCTGGCAATGAAATCTTCATCGACGTTCGCGGACGGCTTCTGAAGGCTGAAGTGGCCAAGATTCCCTTCCTTTAAACCAAGAAACTCCGGAAACCGGCGCATTGGAGCCGGTTTCCTTTTATCCCATCAACATGTTTGAACAACTCATACCCCTCGCCCAAGAGAAAATAGGCGATTTTCTCCAACAACAAGGCTTTGTGGGCGAACAAGGCGGTGAAGCAGCCCGGGCAGCCGGTGAAGGCATCGTATCGCAACTGAGCGAACGCTTTTCGGGCGGTGATTATTCCGGAATCATGGAACTGTTTTCAGGTCACGATACCGATGCATCCTCGGGTGCAGTTAGCAGCATGCTTCCCGGTGTAGCTGATACACTGAGCAGCAAATTGGGCATCGACCTGAGCCAGGCTGAAGGTTTGGCCGGTGGAATTATTCCGTCGGTGATGAATATGCTGAACGATAAGGTTAAACAGGCCGGGGCGGATGGATTTGATGTTCAATCGCTGCTTGGTAACCTGGGAGGACAAGGTGGAATCGGCGGTATGCTTGGTGGTCTTGTAAGCAATTTCCTCGGTGGAGGCGATAAAGGCGGTTCCGGTGCCGGTGATATAGTCAACGACCTGCTCAAGCGCTTCCTGAAATAAGCGCTCAGAATAAAAAACTGAAGTCGATCGAGGCATTGCGGATTGTTCCGCCTTTGCCGGTAACAGGCGTTAAATCGTCAAAATACAATCCTCTGTTGATGTTGATAAGTCCGTAGCGTGCCGTGATCATGAAAGCATGCCTTGGGCGACTGATTTCGTAAGCCGCCACTGCGTTCAGATCGAAGGGGGCAAAGGCCAGATTCTCCCAGCGCTTCCACCAAACGAGGGCGTTTTTGGGTACGCGGTATTCTCCTAAGTAAATAGCAGACTTTAATAAATGCCCAGCCTGCGGTCCGATCAGCAGGTTCCTGCCCTTGTCGTCGCGGCGGCTGCCGCTGAGGTTGATTTTCAGGAGTAAGGGAACATCAAGGTACAGTTGCGTAATGCGGGTGTAATCGCTCGACAGTTTGTAATTGGCAAAATTGCTGCCGGCAAAACGCAGACTGGTTTCGGTGTAAAGCCAGTAGGGGCGCCCACGCAGTAATTGTTTCTGGTAGTAAAATCCACCTGCGTAACTGAAGAAAGGGCGGGGGTTTACCAGCTCGGTGCCCAGGATGGTATTGAAGCTGATGCCCATCCGAAGACCGATATTCTTTTTATCAAAGTCTTCGATTTCTTCCATGTTGGTCAAACCGCCATCTTCGCGTGAACCCGGATTCTGCTGTGCGAAGATTGCATGCGGTATCAGTCCGAAAGTAAGCAAGCAGCTGTAGATGACGTTTCTTCCTTTCATTCGATGGTTTTTCCTTTCAATGCTATGGCTACGGCCTGGTCCATTAAACGTTCAGCAAAAGGCCGTGTATACTCGTTGAGGCGGTCGACAGCATGGAGTATTTCGTCTTTGCTTCCCGAGGCTATACAGGCTTCCAGTTCGTTGCAGAGCATCGAAGTTCGTGCAATTTCGTCTTCGCTCAGCAATTCCCGGTTCTTTACTACGAAACGTTCTGCAGTATAGATTAATTGTTTACCTTCCTGTTGCGCTTCGAGCAACATGCGGGTATCCATATCGCTGCGGGCGTGTTGCAAACTTTCGATCAGCATTTTTTCGACTGTTGCATCGTCGAGGCCGCCGCGCTGTTCCATTCCAATTTCCTGGGCTACGCCCGAGCGCAATTCCATGGCTTTCACCCGCAGGATACCATCTGCGTCGAGGGTAAAACGCACTTCTACTTTTGGCAAACCGGCAGGCATGGCCGGAATTTGTTGCAACTCAAAACGTCCGAGCAAGCGGTTTTCGCTGCACAGTTCCCGCTCGCCCTGGTAAACTGAAATCTGCAAACGGGTTTGCCCGTCTACCGAAGTAGTATACTGACGTGCTGCGCTGCAGGGGATCCGGCTGTTGCGCGGTATCAGTACATCCATTAAACCACCCATGGTTTCAATGCCCAGGCTGAGCGGCGTAACGTCGAGGAGCAAGATATCGCGGCGGTTTCCGGCCAGAATATCCGCTTCCACGCTGGCACCCAATGCCACTACTTCATCCGGATCAAGGGTATCGTGGACCGGCACGTCAGGGAAAAGACTGCGAACGGCTTCCTTCACCAAAGGCATGCGGGTGGAACCACCAACGAGCACCACTTCATCGGGTTTGGTGCCTGCATCTTTTAGCGCGGCGCGGGTAATCTGGAGGGTTTTGTCGATCAGGGGCTTGCACAAAGTAGCCAATTGGTCAGCACTCAGTTCGAGTACGAAGATTGCCTGACCGGAAGCGAGCGTATGCCGCCAGGTGTCTGTGGAACCGGTAAAATGCTTTTTGGCGCGTTCTGCGCTCAGGCGCAAATCCTGGATAGCATGGCTGTCGTTGCGCAGCAGATCAGCCCCGGGCACTGTTTCCAGCCAGAATTGGGCGATGCTTCTGTCGATGTCGTCTCCGCCGAGGTAAGTGTCTCCGCGCGTAGCCAATACTTCGAAAACGCCTTTCTCTAAGCGCAATACAGAAAGGTCGAAGGTGCCGCCACCGAGATCGTAAACGGCGATGGTACGCACATCATCGGGGGAAAGGCCCAATCCGTAAGCCAGGCTGGCAGCGGTAGGTTCGTTGACGATGCGCAGCACTTCCAATCCGGCGAGCTTGCCTGCGTCGCGCGTGGCCTGCCGCTGTTGGTCATCAAAATATGCCGGTACAGTAATCACGGCTTTGTTTACAGACTTACCCAATGCCTGTTCGGCTTTCTGCTTCAATTCGGCCAATATGAGTGCACTCAGTTCTACGGGCGTGTAATGGCGTCCTTTGGCTTCCACACGCACGGAGGCACCTGATTCGTCTTCCACAATCCGGTAACCGTAATATCCGCTGTGTGCGGAGAGCTCGTTGTAGCTGCGGCCGAGCAGGCGCTTGATGCTGTAAATGGTATTGCGCGGATCGCTGACCAGTTTTTCACGCGCAGCGTCGCCAACCAGGATGCTGCCATCATCAGCAAAATGTAAAATCGAAGGAACGATGGCTTTCCCTCCGTCGCGCAGGCAAACCGGGAGTCTGTTTTCGCCTTCCACTATGGCAATCAGGCTGTTGGTAGTGCCCAAATCGATGCCAACGGTGATATCCTCTTTTATCAGTGTCGCGTTGCGTATGTCTATGCTGATCTTGCCCATGAATGGTTGCAAAGTTATCTGTAATCTTTCTAAGCAATCAGAAGGCCGGAATGTTCAGTTTATTGTCTTTTGTAAGGGGATTGACAGGAGGTTGACAAACGTCATGCATTCAAGGGCCTGTACCGACCTAATTTTGCCCCCACAAACCCACGCTGAAATGTTTCAAAATAAAAGCTTCTTCTTCGCGCTTCTCCTTGCAGGCAGTGCGTCTCAGGCAGTTGCACAAAACTGGACAAACGACTCCGTAAACATGGGGCCGGGTATCCGCAATGAGGTGTTCTACTCTTTGAGCAACGGCACAGTTTCAACCGGTTCCATCAACCTATGGGAACTTGCCCATACCCAAACGACAATGGACAATTGCATCCGCGCCAACCACGTGGCAGGTGTACGCGTGGTGTTGTATCCCAAAGGAGATACCGCTGCCTGGAGCAGTTTCGATACCAGCGGCTGGAAACGCTGGCGCATGGTTTTCAACGATATCCACGACCACAAGAAAGGGGCTTTCAACCAGCAGCCCGGTCCCGGAATGTGGGATTTCAACTGGGGCGTTTACAATTCAAGCACCCATGAAGTTGTAGGCGATTCACTGCACCTCCTGATTCTTGGCGAAGGCACACCCGGAATGACATACAAGAAGTTCTGGCCGGTAAAACAAGATCGCCAGGGCAACCTGATCGTGCGGGTTGCCAATATCGATGGCAGCAACGACACCACCTACACGATGAAAAGAGCTGATGCCACCGGAAAAAACTACAAGTATTTCAACATCACCAATAAACAAACAGTAAACCGTGAGCCTTCCCAAAGCTGGGATCTGCTCTTTACTCAGTATTTCGCCCCGACTTTCGATCCGCGTTCAGGCCGTGTACTTCCTTACCCGGTAATGGGTGTTGAAAGCAATATGGGCACCTTGTCGGTGGCAATCAACGGTGTACACCGCGACAGCATCAACCTCAGTACTTACCAGATGCAGGTAAAAGATGATCTTACCGGTGTCGGTGCAGATTGGAAACGCTTCGACCAAACCACCTTCCGCTATGTGTACAAAGACAGCCTCACGTATCTGGTGAAGGCAAAAGACGGCGAATACTGGCTCTTGTACTTCACCGGCTTCGGTGGCAGCTCAACCGGCAAAGTGTATTTCTCAAAGCAGAAAACCAATTTGTCATCTGTAGCATTTGCCGCTATGGGTCTTGGTTGGAATGTTTACCCCAATCCTGCTGTACAGGGTAACACCGTGTTTGTTGGAACCGATCTGAACAATGGTCGTTTGGCAGCTTCCATCCGCATGACCGATGCACTCGGCCGCGAAGTTTACAGCCAAAACATTAGCCTGAACGGATTGCAACAGTTCGCGATTCCTACGCAGGGATTGAAATCAGGCCTTTACAACATCAGCTTGCGTTCGGGCAATGTGCTTGAAACCCGCAAACTCCTGATACCCTGAAAAACGCGCTCATGTTCCGCAAAATTTTCTTTGCGGTATGGTTAACCGTGCTGTTGCTGAGTCCATCCGACGGACAGGCTCAGGAACGCACGGTTCGCATATATCACGCAGGCACTTCGCAACCTTTGCAAGGTGCGAGGGTGATGCTCGATTTCCGGCCGGAAGGTCCGATGCTCGACCTGGATACGGACACCGCTGGCGCGGTGAACTTTCAGCAGCAGGGAGCCTGTGCGGTCAGTGTGTTCATGACGGAATTCAAACCCTGGCACGGCAGTTTCACGGTGCACGAAAACTTCTTCGTGGTTTACCTGCAACCCATCGATCAGCACAATGATCCGGTAGTGATAACGGCTTCGGTTGCTCCGACTGCAGCATCGCAAAGCGCTAATCAGGTTCGCGTTATCCAACGCGACAAGATCGAACGCATGGCTGCACAAAATCTGAGCGAATTGCTCAGCAATGAAGTGAACATCGCCATGGGTCAGGATGCAGTGCTCGGTTCGAGTGCCATCATGCAAGGTATTAGCGGTCAGAACATTAAGATCCTGATGAATGGAGTGCCGGTTATCGGGCGTCTCAACGGCAACATTGACGTTTCACAAATTAACCTGAGTTTGGTGGAGCGCATAGAAATCATTGAAGGTCCGATGTCGGCGCTGTTCGGCACGGATGCATTGGGAGGCGTTATCAACATCATCACCCGCAACGCGGCGAAAAAAGGTGTCGAAACCCGCGCCAACCTGTATGCAGACGGCCTGGGTAACTACAATGCCGATATCACCCTGTCTCAAAGGCTGAATAAGCGTGTTTCCTACAACCTGAATGCAGGCCGGCATTTCTTCGATGGAGTGGATTACAATCCGGAGACCCGAGTGGTAGACTGGAAGCCGAAGACACGTTACTTTGGAGAAGGCGGTTTGTTTCTCCGCACCGGTAAAGCAGTTCACCGTGTCCAATCCCAGTATTTCCGGGAAAGGCTCACAGACCGGCAGGAAGCGCAGTATTCCAACCTGAACATCACCGGATTCAACCACATATTCCACAGCACCCGTTTCGACAACAACTGGCACATGCGGTTGCCCATCAGCCGCAATGTGGCATTTGAAATGCTGAATGCCTGGAACCTTTACAGCCGCAGCCGCGAAGTGCTGCGCCGTGATCTGGTTACCGGCGAAGAGCGCGATCTGACGGCATTTCTGGGCGATTCAAGCCGCTTCACCATGCAGATGTCGCGCGGGTATTTTACTTATGCCAATCCCCGCGGCCGCATCAGCTGGCTGGCCGGTTATGAAACGAATTATGAAAACGGCCGCGGCGACAATATGCCTGTCAACAGCCGCGGTATACACGACGTTGCATTGTATGGTATTGCCGATATGAAGGTGGCGAAAGGGCTTGTCATTCGGCCCGGCATGCGCCTGATTCACAACGACCGTTTTGGCACGCCAATCGCAACAGACGGGCTGTTCTCCTCTATCCGCATGGCGCCGATGATACCCTCCATTCAATTGCGCTATGAAGGCATACAGGATGTTGTTTTCCGGGCTGCACTTTCCCGCGGTTACCGCGCTCCCGGACTCAAAGAACTGAACATTCTGTTTGTTGATAACCTCCACAACGTCAGGGGCAATGAAGATCTGAAAGCGGAACATTCCACCAACCTGCATGCCGGGCTGGAGTACCGCCGCAAAATCAATACGCGCAGCAACCTGAATATCAACTATTCCATCTTCCACAACGAAATAAGGGATCGCATCAATCTCGCACTGGTGGATGCGAATACCAACCTCTACACCTATATCAACATCGGACAATACAGCAGCCAGGGCATCAACTTCAATACAGAGTTCAACCACCAACGCTACAGCATCACCGCCGGTGCATCTACGATTGGCGTTCAGGATAACCTGCAACCGGACAGTCTGCTTCGCCAGGAATATTTTTATTTTACCCAAATGCGCCTGAACGGCATGTACCGAATTCCCAAGGCAGGTATCACGATCAGCGTCTTCAATAAATACAGCGGTGCAACCCGCGGCTACAATGCAGACTATACCACCTATAGAATCAGTGATTTTCTGCTGACCGACATTACGGTAGACAAGGTCTTCGGCCAATCGGGTGTGCGTGTCAGCACCGGCTGCCGCAACCTGATGAATGTGCAGTCGGTGGCTTCTAACCGGGTCGGCGGTGGTCCGCATGCATCCTCCAATGGTGCACAACTCATTGCACCCGGCAGACAAATATTTATCCGTTTTTCAGTTTCTTTGACAAAATCCTGATTACGAATAGCCTGAACTTTGCACCGTCAATGAAGCTCACCGCGTTCCGTTTCGCTCTCATTCTGCCGCTGTTGGCACTTGCATCCTGCGAGAAGGAGGAAGAATTATATCCGGCTCCGCAGGGAATAGTAGGTCTTCAAACTGCTACGGTGGAAATGGGGGAGGAGCGCCACAACGAAATCTGGTATAACCTCAGCGATCAGACCTTTGATGTGACAGACGGTAGCATCTGGGATTTGGGTTTTTCCACCCAGCCGGGTACACACCACATCATCATCAACAACGGCAACGATGCCTGGTTGCACCGCGGAGATACCGGCACATTTGCTGAAATACTCAAAGTTCCATCTATGGGCTGGAAATACGATGCGCCTTCAGGCCATGCCGATTCTACCGCCCTTGGCTCCTGGTGCAATAACCGCTTCCACAGTTTTCACCATCGCTATATCCTCGATCGCGGAATGAATTTCCCCTCAGGCCAGCGGTACATCAAGTTTATGCTCGATGATTCCGATACTGATTCCTATGTGCTGCTGTGGGGCAGATTAGACGATTTCGTTCCCAACCGGGTAGTCATCAAACGCGACCCAAGCCGAAATTATGTGTACTTCGGTTTCGGCAAGCAACAAATCATCGCCGCCGAACCAAGGGAGCGCGACAACTGGGATTTGGTTTTCCGCAAGTACAAAACCCGCATCCCCGAGCCCGGAACCGGCAAACCATACGATTATGTAGTGGTCGGCTGCATGCTCAATCCGAACAACACCGTATGTGCCGAGCTGAACAACGTGGATTTTGAAAAGGTAGACCGCAGCAGTGTCACAGCCACTTCCTTTTCCCATAACGACGACGTGATTGGATTCGATTGGAAGACCTACGACCTTGTCAGCGGAAAATACATTGTGAACTATCGCCGTGTCTTCGTACTGAAGACCCATTCAGGCCGCTGGTTCAAATTGCGCTTTGTCGATTACTACAACGACTTGGGCGTGCGTGGATATCCTAAAATGGAATTCCAGGAAATTTAAGGCGACTTTTGCACCCGAAAATGAAGAGCTTCTGGATTGGCAGCCTGAGCCTGCTATTGCTTGCACCTGCCTGTGGATTATTGAAGAATGATGCTGTGCCGGTGATTCCTGAATATGCGAAAAGGACACCTGCTGAAGGGGAAAAACACTTCAAAAGCCTGATTCAACTGAGTTATGGCGGCGACAACGCAGAGGCTTATTGGAGCCCTGACGGCAAATGGCTCACTTTCCAGCGCACCAATCCTGCAAAGCAGATTGCCTGCGATCAGATTTTCACCGCTCCATGGCAGGCCCTTGCCGATTCCAATTATATGCCGGCCCGCGTTAGCAACGGCCTCGGTCGTACCACCTGCAGCTATTTCATGCCCGATGGCAAACGCGTGTTGTATGCCAGCACACACGAAGGCGGTCACAGCTGCCCGGCTCCGCCTCCAACCGGTGGCGCGTACATCTGGCCGATTTACGACACTTATGATATTTACATCGCAGACCGCGACGGGAAAAACGTAAAGAAGCTCACCGATGCGCCAGGCTACGATGCCGAAGCAACGGTTTCACCCGACGGCAAGAAAATCGTGTTCACAAGCACCCGCAGTGGTGACCTCGAATTGTGGGTGATGGATACCGACGGCAAAAACCTCAAACAGGTTACTACCGAACTCGGTTACGACGGAGGCGCCTTCTTCTCAGCCGACAGCCGCAAACTCGTATTCCGTTCCAGCCGCCCCAAAAAGGAAGCAGAAGTCAGCCGTTACAAGGAACTCCTCGCCAAAGGCCAGGTGGAGCCAACCAATATGGAAATCTATACAGTGAATGTTGACGGTACCGACCTGCGCCAGGTTACCAAACTCGGAAAAGCCAACTGGGCGCCCTATTTCCATCCTTCCGGACAAAAAATCCTGTTCTCCAGCAACCACCATTCAGCCCGCGGTTACGAGTTTCAGTTGTACATGATCAATGTGGATGGCAGCGGATTGGAGAAGATCACGACCGAGAGCAATTTCAATGCATTCCCGATGTTTTCACCGGACGGAAAACGCCTGGTATTCTCCAGCAACCGCAACAACGGCGGCACCCGCGCTACAAACCTGTTTGTAGCCGAATGGGCTGATTAAGGTTTTTTTCTCCGCTTGCCTGCAATTGGGCGCGTTAGCCGGTTGAATGGCGTAATTTCGCGGCTTCACAGCTATGGAAAAGGGGGAAGGAATCAGTTATGCTCAGGGTTTATTTCAGGAAGCAGAACAAGGTTCTGAAGGTTCCCCGGCTGGCCGACCTCGGAAGGCTGGAGGAACTGATCTGGATTGATTTGCAGAATCCATCGCCGGCAGAGCTGCGCGATGTGGAAGAGCATTTCGATATCCGCTTCCAGTCCAAACAGGAACAATCGGAAATCGAATCGTCGTCGCGCTATTTCGAAACCGACGAAGAGATCATTGCCAATACCAACTTCCTCCAACCCGATCTCATAGCAACTACCGGCTTCGTGAGCAATGGGGTGAGTTTTATCCTGCAACACGAAACACTGTTCACTTATCGGGAAGCCGATTTGGCGAACTTTGGAGAGTGCGTGCGGAAGATCAAAGCATCGGGCAGGTCGTTCACATCCGGCAAGAAGATTCTCGTTAGCCTTTTCGAAACCGGAGTAGATGCTGATGCCGACATCATTGAAGGCATTGCGCGGAATATTGTGGCACTGGGCCGTGAACTGCAACATACCAAAGGTTCTGATGAAGCCGTCATCCTCCAGATCAACCGCCTGCTTGACGATACCATGTTGCTGCGGCAGAACATCATCGACAAGCAGCGCGTGGTTACAGCTATGTTGCGGAGCCGCGATTTTGAAGGAGAAGACCTGGAACGCCTGCGCATCCTGATCAAAGACGTCAATTCAATTCTCGACCATACGACCTTCAATTCCGAACGTCTGGAATACCTGCAGAATACCTTTCTTGGTCTGATCAATATCGAGCAAAACAAGATCATCAAGATCTTTACGGTTGCATCGGTGATCTTCATGCCACCGACGTTGATAGCGAGTATTTACGGGATGAATTTCAGGGAGTTCTTTCCTGAATTGGGCTGGGAATACGGTTATCCCTTCGCACTCGGTCTGATGTTTGCCACTTCGCTGATCACCCTCGCGTTTTTCCGCCGCCGAAAGTGGATTTGAGTTGTTAATCTAAATATGAATTGGTTTTCCTGGGCCTTGACCGTATTGCTGCTGTTGCCTCAAAATGCAGTAGAATGGAGGAGGCTGTATCTGGAAGCCGTGAAGACGGAATCGGCTGCGACGCAACTGGAACAGCAGACCCGCAGCTGGCAAGGTAAAGACGCCCTGATGCAGGCATACCAAGGCGTGGCGCTGGCCCTGAAGGCGAAATACAGCTATAATCCCTATACCAAAGTAAGCGCGGTGAAGGAAGGTTCTAAGTTGCTGAATGCAGCGGTGAACCGGTCTGCTGCCGATACAGAAATACGCTTCCTGCGCTATTCTGTAGAAGTAAACACTCCGTCCATGGTGGGCATCAGCACCCACCTGGCGTCTGACAAGGCGCATATCCTTGCATTTCCGCCTGTGCGCACACATGCGTTGTTCAGCACCATTCAGGGTTTTATGCTAAGTCAGAGTGCTTTGAGCGAAGCTGAAAAACAAAAGGTTAGGGCCTGGAAATAACCGGATATGCGGCAGCCGCATCGCCGCCTTCAAACTCAATCTTCCAACAGGGCCACCATTTCGCGGGTGGGCATGAAGCGGCCGGCTACGTTGTTGGTGAGTACCACAAAGCAGCGGTTGTCGTCGAGGCAGCGCCAGAAATAGGTGCGGAAGCCCTTCCACCAGCCATTGTGGTAAGCCCATTTGCGCATGTTAATCCAGGTAACCCGCCATCCGTGGGCATAATAGCTGCCAGAGGAGGTTGTGGGCACCATGGGGCGGTACATTTCATCGCGCACAGCCCGGTGCAGCAGGAACGGACTCCGGAGGGCACGGTCGAAGCGAAACATTTCCCAGGTATTGCTGTAAACACCTTTGTCGCCCGATGTGCCGTTCTGCGGTACATCCTGAATCATCCGCCATCCGCCTTCAAAGCCTTGCAATGGATAACGGTCCAGCGGAACACTATCAAAATGGTTCACATGTGAATATTCCATACCGGCCGGTTCGAAAATGCGTTTGCGCACAAAGCTGCGGAAAGGCATGTGGGAAACGGATTCCACCACGGCACTGAGCAACACAAAATTGGTATTGCAGTAATCGTATATGCTGCCCGGTTTGCGGAAATGCGTGTAGTGCAGCTTGTTCAGCATGCGGATGATATCGCCATTCTCCATGTGCTGCGATTTGTCGGGCCAGTATTGGTCGCTGAAGTTGAAATAATCCGGCAGGCCACTGGTATGGGTCAGCAAATGCCGCAGGGTCAGGTTGTGTCGTTTCAGTTCTGGAAGGTACCAATGCACGCTGTCTTCAAGAGTGATGCGGCCTTCCTGGTACAAGGTCATTACGGCCGTACCGGTAATAGTCTTGCTTACACTGGCCAACTGGAATAAGTCGTCTGGCAACAACGTGTCGCGGGTCTTGAAATTGGCAAATCCAACTTTGCCTTTCACCATGCTGTCGTTTTTGAAGAACAGGTAGGTACCGTTGAAATAGCCGGCGCGATTGGCTTGTTTGAAAAATTGATGGATGCGCTCAGCTTTTACATCTGCAAACCCGGGAACCTCTTCAGGAATATCAGGAATAAACCGTATGCCCGCATCGGTCGGGATGCGCGTCGCATAGCTTCCCAGGAGCAGGGGGAGCAGGAGCCAGAGAAACGCTTTGATACGCATTTTGCAAAAGAATGCAGGAATTGTGCTTTTGTGCAAACGCATTTTCTTCCCGAATCTTATTTGAAAGGTGCAAAAATCGTGCAATTTGTAGTGTAAGAGCTACAAATTGATCATTGTTGTTCTGCTAACCAGGCCTCCAGCGCCTTCACACGCTGTTTCAGTAGACTAAAGAAACGATAGCGCAGCTTTTCAGCATAACCTGTCAGGTTGAGGCTGCGGCGCAGGAGCAGGTCGTTCCATTGCTCAGTCTGCCGGCAATAATCCAGGTTCGAAGTGCTGAGATAATGCATGGTGTGGTGGCCGGCGTACACGCGTTGAAAACCTTTGGCATAGAGCATCAGGCTGCCATTGAAAACAGCAATTTCGCTCCAGAACAACTGGAAATCGTTTTCGCGGTGTTTGCGTCCGGTGCGGGCCTGTTCCTGCAGGTCGTCGAGCAAAAGGTGCAGGTCGGCAGTTACTTCGAGTGCGTCTTTGGCGGATGAAAAATGGCCGGTTTCCATGTCGTAGCGGATTTGCCGCAATGTGCTGTCGAGGCTGTACTCCGACCATACTTCAAGCGAAGGGATGCGCATGTAAAGCCTGTAAATACCGGCTGCGGCTTCATCGCGCTGAAGGTTTTCGGTAGCCGGGTCAAAACGCGAGGCGGTATCGTCGGCATACAAGCGCTCCCAATGGTAATGCTTGAAGGCGCGCAACTGCCTGTATCCATACATCCGAAACGGAATGATGTCTTCCTGGGTATGCACGATCCGGGCTTCGGGGTCTTCGGCTAATGCCTTTCCCATCTGTAAGAGGCGCTCCAGGTTGGAAGTCCGGCTGTCGTGGTCATCGGCGGCAGCTTCCAGTTCAAACACAATTTGCCCTTTGCCTGAGGCCGCGAGCGCATCGAGGCTCAAGCCCAGCGCCGCTGCCAGTTTCATGCCTTCTTCCAGGGTAAGAGGCGATTGCCCGCGGAGCCGGCGGTAGGCAGCATCCAGGCTGATGTCGAGCACGTCAGCAACCGTTTGCGCCGCATTCCGGTTGGCCGGTATCCCTGCCCGCAGCCATGCTTGTATATCCGGTGTGCTGGAATTATTGCTCATTCTTCAAATGTACAATGGAAAGTTAATTAAAAATCGCTTGAATCAGTGGTTCTTGTCTTGTTAGTTAGTGTGTTATGCATATTTATGACCGGTATTGTGTCTTAATGTGCGTTTTGTGCAAATTGATTGTTGTATCATTTATTGCATGCAAATAAAGCGGAGCGTTTGACTTTCAACTTTGCCTCATCATGAAAGCATCATTCAAAACCCGCATCTGCCTGGTGTGCCTGTTGGCGCTGGGCTGCAGCAATGTTTCTGTTGTCATTGCGCAGGTAAAAACGCAGAAGCCGGTGATTGCCGTAGCCGGCGTAGAGACATCCTTTCCGGCCAATAACCGCAACATGCTGGCCGATATCGCACGGTTCGAACTGATCAGAATGGATACCTTCCAGGTGCTCGATCGCTACGACCATGCACAGCGCAGCGGGGCCGAAACCACTGCAACCTGTTATTCATTGCCTTGCCTGAAAAGCTTTGGTGAGGGGAATAAAGCAGATCTGATTTTGTTCGGGCATGTGAGCGACCTGGGTAAATCGTTTGTTGTAACCTTTCGCTTAGTCGATGTGAAGAGCGGGCAGATTGTAGCTGCTTCTGCCCGCGAGTTCATGTATTTGTCAGAAGAGATACCCAATATGGTGCGGGTTACCGTTCAACACCTCTTTAACAGGGTGCAGAACAAGCAGCTGGAAGAAACCTTGCTCACGTCGAACGAGCTACAGGCCAGTTATGTGCTGAGCCGCATCGATGTACTCAACTTGTCGGGCCCGCGCATGGGTTTTGCCTATACTGTTGGTCCGAATGCTGATATCCTTCGTGCACCAACTTCTCAAGGTGGTTTCGGCGGCCGGCCGTTCATGTACCAGTTCGGCTACCAGTTTGAAGTGCGGTATATCAACGAACGTTCGGTGCAAGGGCTGTTTGAAGTAATTCCGATGCTCAGCGGACTGGATCAGAACCTCTTTATGCCCAGTCTCGTGGTAATGAACGGAGTGCGTTGGAATAAGGCGGGCATTGAGTTTGCGGCCGGTCCGGGCTTCCACATGGCCCCTACGGCGAGCGGTTATTTCGACAACGGGGTTTGGAAGTTGGCGGGGGAGTGGACAGGAACGCAGCCCAATCCGAATCAAATTGTGAAGCGCCTGGATTCGCGCGGAGCTCCTGTTTTCAGTACGCAGTTGGTAGTCAGCGTCGGCAAAACCTTCCGCGCCGGGGGCATGAACTTCCCGGTGAACGCCTTTTTTGTACCCGGAACGGGAGGCAATGCGCGCTATGGTATCTCGCTCGGATTCAATTCCCGCAGCAAAAAGACAGGAACTTCAGGAAGATGATTGCATGAATCGGATACAAGTCCTATTTTTGCAGCCCTTTTAAAGAACCACCATGAGCACCAAACAGCAGTATGAATCTGTGATCATATTGACACCCGTGCTCTCTGAGCAACAGATGAAAGAAGCTGTTGCAGGCTACAGAGAGTTGATCACAGCTAACGGTGGGGAACTGGTCCACGAAGAAAATTGGGGACTCAGTAAACTGGCCTATCCCATCCAAAAAAAGAACACGGGGTTCTATCATCTGTTTGAATTCAAGGGCGATCCTGAATTCATCAAAGTACTCGATCTGGCTTACCGCCGCGACGAGCGCGTTCTGCGTTACCTGACTGTGCATCTCGACAAGCACGGTGCAGATTACAACGACCGCCGCCGCAAAGGTGAAATCGGACGCAAGGAAACACCTGCTACCAGCGAGGAGGCACAAGCACAATGAGAAAGAACGATCAGAATTTTATTTTCAATCAGACCCCTCAGGTTGCCCAGAAGAAGAAGTACTGCCGCTTCAAAAAGCACGGCATCAAGTACATCGATTACAAGGACACCGAGTTTCTGATGAAGTTCCTGAACGACCAGGGCAAGATTCTTCCCCGTCGTATCACCGGCACTTCCCTCAAGTACCAGCGCAAAATGAGCACTGCGATCAAACGTGCCCGTCACCTCGCCTTGCTGCCTTTCGTAGCAGACGGCCTTAAATAAGACAAGGAAGGACAAAAGACATGGAAATCATTCTCAAGAAATTCCACAAAGGCCTGGGCGAGAAGAACGATATCGTTAGCGTTAAATCCGGTTATGCACGCAATTACCTGATTCCCAAAGGAATCGCAGTAGTTGCTTCCGAAAGCGAGCGCAAAATGCGTGCAGAAGAAGAGCGCCAGCGCGCCTTCAAAATGGAGAAATTGCAGAAAGATGCCAGCGCACTCGCAGAGAAGCTGACAGGTACTTCGGTAACCATCCGCACCAAGGCAGGCGCCAGCGGCAAAATCTTCGGTTCCATCACGGCACTGCAGATTGCCAATGCCCTCAAGGAAAAAGGATTCGATGTGGACCGCAAGAGCGTTTCTATCGGCGACGATATCAAAAACCTCGGTACTTACCAGGCCACAGTAAACCTGTTCAAAGGTGTCAACGTAGACGTTGAAATTCTCGTAGAACAGGAGTAATCCCGATTCAACTGAAACCCACTAGAAAAAAGGCTGCCTCGTGCAGCCTTTTTTGTTTTTGGCGTTTCGGGTTTAAACGGTTTATCCGCCACAGAAGAAGGCTCTTTCATCCGACGGGATTTTCTTTGGCATTGCAACGACATCCAGACTTCATCCGCTTGTATTACCTTGCGGCTTGGGATTGGGTGTTTGCAGTGTGATCAGAGGTGAAGTTGGAGCCGCCATCCATTCGTCCGGAAAAGAAACTACCCCATGAACAACAACGCTTTTTCCTCTGCTTCCCGCCGTGAAGTGCAATTGACTCCCCAGGTAATTTCCGGAGCTGTGCCGGAAGGCCTGCACGGTGTGGTCTTCATCAATTCAGCCTGCGGTACGGTCAATACCGATGGCATGCCGTATCCGCCCAACTATCCGGATGGCAGCAGCTGCCAGGAATACGGCAGTCCGCTCATCAATGGCGATGGCATGCTTTACCGCATCGATTTCAGCGAATCGGGGAAGGTTGCAGTGCGGAACGGACTGCTGCGGCCACCATGCTATTACGCCGATCTGGCTACGAGCGAACGGGTGAATCCCGGCAATCCATGGGCCGATCTGAAGTTCAACAACCTCGGCCTCGCGCGCATCAGCATGAAGCTCGGAACGCGCAACGAACTCAATACCGCCATAACGCCCGTCCGCTTCAAAAACGAAGGAGCGCACCGCCTCCTGGCCACCTTCGACGCCGGCCGTCCTTTCGAGTTTGATCCTGAAAAACTCGAGCTCATCACCGCTATCGGCCGCAATACCATCTGGAATTCCGGACTGCCGCCTTTTCTCAAGCAACCCCTGGCCATGGTGCTCACCACCGCGCATCCGGTATTCGATCCGGATACCGAAGAGCTCTTTACCGTCAACTTCACCAAGACCGACGAGCAGATGATGAAGGCCACGCATATCTTCGATGTGCTCTTCCACGACATGGATTGGCTCGCGGCTGAATTCAAAAAGCTGATCGGCGCGCTCGAAGGCAAAAGCCAGGAAGAGAAGGTGAAGCATACAGCGGCCTTCCTCGACAAGGTGCACCTGCGTTCACCCAAAAAGAACCCGACCTGGCTGCACAAAATCTGGAATTGGATCAAACACCAGTTCAGCAACTGGTTCTACAGCCATATCACCAACAAGAACGAAGTAAAGGTACTGCGCTGGCAAGGCAAGACAGAGCTGGATGAATGGACCATCACCGATGAAAACGGCGACCCCATTGCCATCGACTACAACATGCACCAGATCGGGCTGAGCAAGGATTACCTGGTGCTTTGCGATACCAATTTCAAGTTCACCCTCGATGTGATGGTGAATTTCCCCTTTCAGAACGAACCCGTCATCGACCGCTTCATCCGCGAACTCCTCGGCGGCGCGATGAACGACTTCAGCCACCTCTACCTCGTTAAACGCAGCGACCTGAAACCCGGCGGAGGAAATGTATGGGCATCGAAAACCAAACTGCCGCTGGAAACGGTCCATTTCAGCGTGGATTATGAAAATCCGAACGGGCAGATCACCATCCATACCGCGCATAATTGCAGCGCTTGTCCTGCTGAATGGCTGCGGAGTTACGACCAACCTGCCACCGGCGGAAGTGTGCAGATCGATCCGCAGAAAGTCGGCTTGATTTCAGTGGGAGAGATGGACATCGGAAAAATCGGCCGCGTGGTGGTGGATGGCAATACCGGCGTGGTGAACGAAGAACAGACGCGTTTCCTGCACCTTACAGGGGAAAAAGACGGCGCTGTCACCGAAGCGCATACCTGGGCTGTCGGTTTGTACACCTACCGCGACATGCTCAGTCCGGACTACAATGTGCCCAGAATCGAACACGTTTACTGGCAGAGCTACGGCCTCCGCGAAGATTGCCTGACCCAATACATCTACAACCTCTACAAGGATCCCAAGCGCAACCGCACTTTCAGCGCAGAGGAAATGCTCTCCTATACCCGCATGGGCGCGCGCTACGTGCTGCAATGTGTGGAAACTGCCGGACTCACATCCATCGACCATTACACTTTCGCGCAAGACCAATACTTCTGGTCTTTGCAATTTGTGCCTTACCAATCGGCGCGGCTGGGCGTTCCCGACAGCAAGAACGGCTGCATCCTCACGACGGTCATCACCGGCACAGCCCAGGCATCGGGCGACATGACCTATACCCGTGAATTGTGGCTGTTCGATGCCAATAACCTCGCTGCCGGACCGGTTTGCCGCATGGCGCATCCCGATCTGGTTTTCGGTTTCACCATCCATTCCGTTTGGGTGGCGGAAGCCGGAACGGTTCCGACTCCGGGCTATGTGCTACCGGTGCGCGAAGACTACGATGCCATGATTGCCCAAATGCCGACTTCCGATAACCTGCGGGCCCGCACCCAGGATTTGTTCGATCAGAAGGTATATCCCTATTTTGAACCGCCGAAATCATGAGCAAACAAACTTCCTCAGACCTGAACCCTATGCAGACGCTGAGCGGTACCCTGGGAGAGGATGACCGCAGGCGTTGGGCTGAGGAGTACAAACGCCTCGGCCGCAAATACGCCACCTGGGGCGCTGTTTTCGCTATCATCGGCGGACCTTCGATCTTGCTCACGGAGATGCACAACAACTACGCTGACCCATCGCTGTGGTTGTTTTTTCGCCTGTTTCCCGCAGTAGCCATTTCCATCGCCTATCTGCTCTTTCGCTTCCTGCGCTGGAGCCATGAGTTCCTGTTTGTGGTAATCGCCTATTCCCTGTTCACCTGCTATGCCTATTGGCCCGATTGCCAGGCGCCTGACAAGTTCTTGTTCGGGCAGCTTACGATGTTGATACCCGCGGCCTTTATTACCATGCTTCGTCCCGTTATCCTGCCTGTCAATATAGTGGTGCAGTTGGTGCTGATTGTGGTGTTTAACCGCATTTTTTGTCCCGAATCCAACTGGGAGTTCTTCAGCAGCCAGGCCTTTCTTGCGATCATCGTGGCAAGCATTTCCAGTTACATGGTGGCCTCTTTCCGCTATTACCTCGCGCGCTACAATTTCCTGTTGAACACGCGCTTGCAGGCGGCCTTAGCGCAAGCAGAGGAGAGCCGCAAGAAATCAGACGAATTGCTGAAGAATATCCTGCCCGAAGAAATCGCCGAAGAATTGAAGGAGCAGGGCAATTCAGCGGCCCGGAGCTACGATTTGGTCACGATCCTGTTTACCGATTTCAAGGATTTTACTTCGCTCTCGCAGGAAATGAATGCCATAGACCTGGTCAATGAAATCGATGCCAACTTCCAGGCTTTCGATGCCATTTGCGAGCGCCACGGGATTGAGAAGATCAAGACGATAGGAGACGCTTACATGGCAGCTGCCGGATTGCCGATTCCCACTACAGACGCGGCCAAACGCGCCGTGCTTGCAGCAATTGAGATGCAGGCGTTTGTCGAAGGACACATGGAGCAGCGCCGCAAGGAAGGCAAACCCTGTTTCGCGATGCGCGTCGGCATCCATACCGGACCCGTGGTGGCCGGTATTGTCGGCGTCAAGAAGTTCCAGTACGATATCTGGGGCGACACCGTGAACACCGCCAGCCGCATGGAAAGCAGCAGCGAATCGGGCAAGGTCAATATCAGCCAGGCTACCTACGAACACATCGCCCGGGATCCGGATTTTCGCTTTACACCCCGTGGCAAGATTGCTGTGAAAGGCAAGGGCGAGGTGGAGATGTACTTTGTGGAATTGGCCGGCAAGGCCTGAACACCGTTTTCTCATTGACCAGACTGACCAAGGTCATACGCCTTGCCGTAGGCTTATGGCTTTATTTTGCCTGAAGATTATGTCAGACAGCCTGAAGACTTGCCCGCATTGTGATTCACCATACGCCTACCCGACAGAAAACGGTCATTACGTTTGTTCCGAATGCAACCACGAATGGAATGCGGATGCCGCAGCGGCCGGTCCGGTAGTAAAGGATGCCAACGGCGCAATCTTGCAGAACGGCGATACCGTTGTCGTGGTCAAAGACCTTCCGGTGAAAGGCTTTCAGAAGGCCATCAAGGCGGGCACCAAGGTCAAGAACATCCGCCTCACCGACGGCGACCACAACATCGACTGCAAGATCGAAGGCTTCGGCTCGATGGCCCTGAAGTCGGAGTTTGTGAAGAAGGGGTGAGGGGGGGATTGGGCCATGAATTTCTTCTATTGGCCCTCGTTATTAGTGTAATCCGCGGATTTCATTTCTATACAGTACTGTTTCCGATTCGATCAAGAACTGGATTTAAGACAAAAGGATGGTTTGGCCGGAAAGACGCGGACGGTAATCGAAACACAAGTACAATTTGTACAGAAGTTTGGAGCCCACCATGATACGACAGTCGGATGTTTCTGCTGCGCGTTAACTTTGTGAATGAATAAATTGCCATGAGCCGACTTCCGTCCATATTCCTTTCTTATAATCCGGGTAACGATGTAGAAGAAACATTGGCCATCCGCATGCATACACTCGGTGCGGTTCATGGATTTAGGATGTATCTGCCCGATCGGTTTCTCAATGAGGAGGACCTATCAGTGGAGACCCAATCACGGATTAATGCCAGCAACTATTACATCATGTTTTCAACGCAAAAGAAACTGAGCGATGTTACCCGCAAGGAAATTCAGTTTGCATTTGCTCAGAAAAAAGACAGGTCCAAAATCATAGTGATATACGACAAAGAAGTCGGGAAAAATCTTAAAAATGCAGATGAGTTCACCGCATTGTTTTACGACAAGGCGAATGAAAGTATGGAGCAATTTTCTTCCAAAGTGCTTCAGAAAATCAAAACCCTGAACGACAATGATAAATCAATGTCGCCTAAAGAAGCCGCCAAGGAAGATGATGCCATGGCAGGATTTGTGCTTGCGGGCTTGGCATTGTTGTTACTTGCAGCAGTGTTTTCAACAGGCAAAAAGTAATGCGTCCATTACCGGTTGTTGTTGACAATGATTCGTTGATTCAACTTACCCGGTTGAATAGCGATATTCCTGTTTTTGATAAGTTGCGTTCGGTTTTCTCAAGCATTCATATTCCACAGAAAGTGATTGCTGAGTATGAAGTCGGAGCGGCAAGAGAACCACGAAGGCTTGAAATTCTACATAAGCTCAGTAACCGTGGACTGTATTGGGTAAATTGCACTGAACTCGATTCATTCAGTATCGCACTGGTAGAGGGTAAAAAGGGTATTGACGAAGGCGAAGCAGAGGTGTATGCGCAATCAAAGAAAATCAGGGCAAGGTATATTTTATCTGAAGATAAGAAGTTTAAAAAAAATATTATAGAGCTAGATCCTACCGTAACAGTGATTTCAGTAATACATCTTATTTGTTTCCTGGATATCACGGGCCATATTGATGATTGGGAAAACTGTGCACAGAAATTACATAAGTTGAGTCCATTCAATGCAGGAACATTGCGCAAGTATTATACGGAAGCCGCAAGAATTTCGGGTGTAAACGTTTCGAAAAAGCAAATGTCTGCCAAATGCTCATTAAAGAAATTGGGCGTTATACGATAGACAAGAATGTTGGTTAGAGTGAGAGTGTTGCACTAACTGTGTCAATTTTAGGAAAAACCACTAAACTTGACATAGACGATGACAAAAAAACCATTTGACTACGAGGAGTTCAAGAAGAGCTTCGCGAG